>ENA-UOJP01000592-UOJP01000592.1-human-gut-metagenome-genome-assembly--contig:-C102-NODE-592-length-63508-cov-53.118308_pt1 | contig 63508 bp, 68 predicted proteins | sample MGYA00242353_ERZ723900 | MGnify/ENA metagenome assembly ERZ723900 | reverse complement strand
TCAGGGACTTTCACCCGTTAGAACGTGCGCCCGCCGGGCGCACCCAAAAAAGAGCTGGCAGCCCTCACAGACTGTCAGCTCTTTCCAAATCTAGTACCTGCAGTACTCCTTACGGATACCTTCCATCTCCTCGTGGATGGCCGGAACATCCATGACCATCTCCATCATTCCCACCTGTTCCTCATAAACAGCTGGGTCTGTCTCAGCTTTCACTTCATCCTCGCAGATATGATATACACTTAGTCCCAACTGGACTCCTGCCAAAGGACCTGCATAAGTTGGATCGCCGGCCGTAACGGTTTCTGCCGCAAGGCCTGCGGCCTCTGCTTCAGCAGCTCCCAGAAGAACTACTATGTTCTCCGGGCCGTGCTCCTCACTTATGTTTAAAACCCTCTTCTGGTTTTCCAGATCCATGGCACCTGCGGACGTTCAGACAAAGCACTCTGTTGAAGAGTAGGCTATCTTTGCGCCTGCTGTCTTGGCACACTCTTCGATGGCTGGTCCGGGTACACCGTCGCGGTCACCAATGATGATAGCATACTTGTCTTTCAGTATAGCCATACATTGCTCCTCCTTTTCTTTATCGCGCTTATATGCGCTGTTTTTATACATCAGCCGCGTCTGCGGTTATGCATCATTTGTACCGGCCCTCCGGCCATGCCCGGGCATCAGGCATATTTCTTAATCATTTCCTCGCAGCTCTCCGGGGTGGCGTCATCCTTTACCCTGGAATCAATCATTTCCCCATCCTTGTAAATAGCAATCACAGGCAGTCCCAGCACCTTCTGGGCAATGGCAAGCCGTCTGGCCTTGGTGGTGTTCAGGGAACAGAATTTTACAGTTGTTCCGTACACCTCCTCGAACTTGTGGATATGCGGCATCAGAGCCGCACAGGGAACACAGCCGTCCCCGTAGAAGTCCACCAGCACATAGCCCCGGGCCTTTAAAACCTCTTCCTCGAAATTTTCCTTGGTCAAATCAATCATTTTTTACCTCCTAAATGTAATCGTGATAACTTATGGTTAAATAGTTTCTTTTTATCCATTTCCAAAAAGCCGGGCTTTTACCTGCGTTTGTCCTTGACAAAACATGGAAAACAGATAATATATTAAGTTAGTAGCTAAAAAACTTTCATCCAATGATAAGGAGTATCACCGATGAGCGATATAAAACTGACTGAACTGACAGGTTCCTGCGGCGGCTGAGCGTCCAAGATAGGGCCTGATACCCTCGCGCAGGTTCTGCGCGGTTTACCAACCTTTCACGACGACCGGCTTCTGGTTGGATATGACACCTCCGACGATGCGGCCGTCTATCAGCTTACCCCTGAACTTGCCCTGATACAGACCGTGGATATCTTCCCCCCAGCCGTGGACGATGCCTATGAGTACGGTCAGATTGCTGCCGCCAACTCCCTGTCCGACGTATGGGCCATGGGCGGGGAAGCCAGACTGTGCATGAACATCCTCATGTTCCCGGAGCACCTTCCCTTTGATACGGTACAGGCCATCCTCCGGGGCGGCTATGACAAAGCAGCTGAGGCCGAAGCCATAGTAGTGGGAGGCCATACCATCAAGGACGACATTCCCAAATACGGCCTGTGCGTTTCCGGCGTGGTCCATCCGGACCGTATCCTGCGCAATAACTCCATCCAAAAGGGCGATGTTCTGATTCTCACCAAACCCCTGGGCACCGGCGTTCTGACCAACGCGGACAGAGGCGGTCTTTTATCTGACGCAGAGCATAAAGCCATGGTTGACTGTATGGCTGCGCTGAATAAATATGCAGCCGATGCGGTACGCAGCCTGGACGGGGTCCATGCCTGCACCGATGTGACCGGCTTCTCACTGCTGGGCCACAGCTACGAGATGTGCGGGGAATCCGGACTTACCGTAATCATAGACAGCAGCCGAGTCCCACTGCTCCCGGGCGCGGACAACTACGCGTCCATGGGTCTTGTGCCCGCGGTGGCTTACCAGAATATGAAGCACCTGAAGGACAAGGTGGCTCTGCCAAAGGACCTTCCGTCCCATGTACACGACCTTCTCTTCGACCCCCAGACTTCCGGCGGCCTCCTGTACAGTGTGGCATCCCAGGAAGCGGGACGTATCATGGAAGCGCTTCAGAAAGCATGCCAGACCCCGGCTGTCATAGGCCATGTGGAAGGCCCGTCTTCCCATCCGGTCATGGTGATTTGACAAAAACTTCACAAGAAGGAGGCAGACCTCTCATCCCAGCTTTACAAACCGGGAGCGGACAGCCTGCCCCCTTCCACTCTGCTATACTTGCCACATCTGATACATTTTTAAATATCCTTACAGCAGACCAGAAGGCCGCTGAGGAATTTTCTGACCCTCACGTTGCCGTGTCCGTCGCTCTTCCCTCTGATATAGCTCATTTCCCTTTTGATCTGTTCCAGACTGTAAAGCCTGGCTCCATATTCATTAAACACGGGATCTGCATAATCATCCATTCCTCTGTATGCCAGATTCGCCATACCCACAGAGGCCGCGCGCCGTATGCGCTGTTCCACGCTCTTGGAATTCTGTCCCATCCTGCTGCACAGCTCACGTACCGTAATGTCTCTTATGTCCAGGTCCTCTTCAATCAGATAGCGGACAATTCGTATGATGTCCTTGCTTCCCGCCTCACTGAGTATTCCGATTTCCTGTAAGATGCCTTTTAAACGCCGTATGGACTGGTTATAATCCGTTTCCTGTTCCTCAGGCCGCATCTTTCGTCCCTGCACATTTGCTTCCCAGGAAAATGCTCCCGCGGAAAAATCGTTCCTGGCCTTGCCAATCAGCCACTGCATGGCCCTGGCCATCTCCATATTGTGCAGTACGTTTCTCACTTCTATCTCATTGTACGGTTTATGTATCAAAAGCTCTGCGCCTTTTTCATAAGCCATCCTGATAATATCCATATCATTGAAATGCGAAAGGATAACAACCGATGTCTGGGGCAGTATCTCCCTGATTTTCTGTATGTATGCAATGGTTTTGGATGCGGAAAGGGTAAGGTCTGCCAGAATCATATCCGGGCACATCTCCTGGAGCTCCAGATAGGCTTCCTCCCACCTGGACGCAATGCCGGCAACAGTTCCCATACCGCCGTCCTCAATCATTGTTTTCAGTTCTGTCCGCGAATTCCTGTCGCAGTCCACAATATAGATTCTCATCCTATTTCTTCTTTAAAAATACATCCTTAATATTTTTCCACAACATGAACAGTATCAGTACTGCGCCCACATATCCGTTGAGCACGTAGATGATGTTGACCAGGACCCTGAAAGGAAGGAAGAGTCCTACAATCAGTCCAACCACTCCAAGAGCAACTGTCAGCATCTTAAACTGGCCGGTTCCCTCTTTTGCGAACCTGGCGCATGGGTTATACAATAAAGGCACCGCTGTTGTATAAATACCGGCAAACACCACTACCGCAAAGAAGGATGCAAATGGTTTCCAGATGCGCTCTGCCAAAATCAGGTTGGGGATATCAGCATTCCATACAAAGATGCCGGAATTGCTTAATCCTGCTGTATTGATATTGGCAACCTGTGCCAGCATGATAAGGATGATGGCAACACATACGGCAATAGTGCCTCCATAAATGCCGTATTCCACGTCTTTCTTTTTATTATTAGCTCCCAATGCCGCTGTAAAGCTGGCGAACCACAGAAGTACGAATCCCGCATAAGACAGGGCTGATATCACCCAGTTAGGTCCCGCGTTCTTGATGGTTTCTCCGCCTGCCTCGGCAAAGGCACCTGTACGGATGATTTCCAGTCCGGCGCCCACATTCCCCGCATCCCTGAACAGGGTTACCACGCCGATACCGATACAGAGTACAACGATAGCCGGGCCAACCACACCGATCTTGTCAACCAGTGAGTTAAGTCCCCCTACCACGGTAAAGATTGCCAGTGCTGTCAGAAGCACGCCGCCTGCCCAGGAAGGAAGACCGTACTGCTGATTCAGTGTAGAGGCAGCACCTCCAACCATAACGAAAAATGACATATAACAGAATACAGTAGAATAATAATCCATGAAGGTCCCGACGTATTTACCGCAGTAAAACTTGTATACGTCATTTCCTTTTTCAAAGTGCTCTTCCGCTCCGGCCTTGGCAAAATTGTAATTGTAGTAGATGAAGCAGACCGCAAACAGTAATACCGTAAAAATTCCCTGCACGCCATATGCAGTGTAGTACTGGACAATCTCCTGTCCTGTTGCAAACCCGGAACCAATGGTAAACGCGATGATTGCTCCGGCAAGTATAACTACCCGTCCCCAGTTAACTTTCTTATCACTATCCATACGCCTTCTCCTATCCATGGTCTGATACAGCGCCGCAACGCTGTCCTGATTTATGCCGGCGCAGCGGGCGGGCTGCCTGCTGCGCCGGATTTGTCATTTCTGTGATTATTTCTCAAACACAGTCTGGCCATCAACTGGTGTCTGAAGTGCTTTGAGAGCTCTTCTGACCATGGATAAGCGTAGCTTATAGCTGTCCTTCTCGCCCTGTGGCGGATCGCCCAGAGGATAAGGAATGCCTATACCGGGAATAATACGGTTAGCACCTATTGTCAGCGAAATCGGAACTACAGTAGCCATGTGAACTACCGGAATGCCGTACTTCTCGATACCCTTAACCATCGTTGCACCGCAACGGGTACAGGTACCTCATGTAGAGACGAGGATAACAGCATCCACATGCTCATCAATAAACATCTGTCCAATCTCGCTGCCGAACTTGGCTGCAGAAGCAGTCGCTGTTCCGGTACCGGTAGTAGTGCAGAAGTAGTTCACAAGCTCGCCGAACTCGCCTGCTTTTTCCAGTTCTCTTAATGCGTCCAACGGAACTACCACGTTGGGGTTGGCCATGGCAAACTGACGGTCATATCCGCCGTGGATGGTGGTAAACTCATCCGGCGACAGACGGTCCATGCCGGTGATGTCGTATTTGCCCCACTTGGTGGCGTTGGAGGACTCGATATGGTCAGGGTTGCCGGTTGGCACGATACCGCCGGAGGTAACCACTGCAATTTTTGCGTGCTTAATATCCTTAACAGGCTCAGCGGGCGCAACTCTGTCAAACTTAGGCATAGGAAGGTCTGTGCTGTATTCCTCGCCCTTTAACTTCTTAACCAGCATCTCAAGGGCACGCTCAGAACCTCTCTTCTCAGCGAAGTAGTTCACGCGGATTCCTCTCTCGATGTATCCTTCTTCCTTCGGTCCAAGGATTTTAGCGCCTGCCGCCATCTTCTTAATGAGGGCTGACATAACAGGAAGTACCTTTGGCATACCTGCTGCGGAGTTAGGTGTTTCCACAATGATAAGGTCCTTGCGGAACATATCCACGCCTGGATTCTCGATATACATACCGGTGATAACCGGGATGCCCAGACGCTCTTCCACTGCCTTACAGATGGTACCGCAGGCAACGCCGTAACGTCCTGCATTGAATGCGGGGCCTGCCACGAATACATCAGGCTCACATTTCTTTACCATCTCAATGATGGTATCGGTTGCAGCGTCCAGATTCTCTCCGAAATAGTTGTCACCGCAGATAACGGTTGATACGATTTCATAATCCTCTCCCAGTGCAGCCTTAAGTCCCTTACCTGGTCCTACGCCCCCTTCCCGAAGCTCAGGGGTATAATCGGCTTTTTCTTCACCGCCGATTCCGGCAAAGAACTGGTTAATATAATGTACTATTTTATATTTAGCCATCTTTCCATCTCCTTTATTTTCGATTAATAGCCTCTAGCTGCCAGCTTGTTGAAACCATTGGCAATGGTGGAGGCGATGATAATCTGAAGCTCTGCCTCAAAGCTGCCGTCCGGGTTCTTACAGCCGTCCCAGCCGCCAATCTGCATCTCGATGAAGTCCTGTGTTCCGATGACCTTATCCATGGCCGGGAACTGGAGTGTGGCATTACCCTGTCCGCAGGAGGCCAGTGCGTCGGCTTCCTCGCAAACGTCTGCCAGGGACTGGGACTTTCCGTCCTTGCCCGGGAACTCGTCGGTTATCAGAACCACCTTGGTTCCTGCGCGCTCTACCTTGCGGCAGTTCATCATCAGGTCGGTATCAGGATTGCCGTATCCCTCCTCGGTAATCAGCACACCGTCTAATCCCATCCAGTTGCACAGCTTGGCAACCATGTCGGAATGACGCTCTTTGTCTGCCAGGAATACGTTCTCATTAGTCAGGATAACACCCATGAAGTTGATATCCTTGCCATGGTGCTTATAGCAGTCCTCAATAACCGGATTGTGGAAATGATGGTAAGTGGTAACCTTGTCACACGGGGCAACACAGTTACCGGAAACAATAGCGCCGTCCATGATTTCCGTTGGATACATAAAGGTGGGGATGAACTGCTTTGCATCCACGCCGTAATAATATGTATCATGCAGAAGGCCCTGTGACTGCAGCATGTGAATGTAGCCTACCTTTGGAAGGTCCGGATACATGGCAGCCTGCTCGAAAATGGGCTTTGTCTCATAAGTAATGATTTCATCAGGCTCCAGCTCTCTTGCTGCCTCGCCTACATAAGCAGCTACCTTTAAGCCTGCCATACGGGCAGCCTTCTCATATACATGAGTCTCCAGGCCGTCGGCCGGCTCCACTACAACGCAGAGGTTATAGGTCTGTGAGAATGGGCAGTAATCCGCAGCAGGGCCGCTCATGTCGATAACGCCCTCCTGGAATCCTACGATTTTACCAACAGTCACCACACAGCAACCTTCCAGTGCGTGTGTTCTTCCGGTTCCCACCTGCGGGCTTACCTTTCCGATCACGCCTGGGAAAATCTCTCCGCCGCTGACCTTAACCCTTGGCTCAATCACGTCCTTAACCGGTGTAATCCTAACGGACTCACCTGGCTTTGCAATGTCAACGTGGCAGCCGGTCAGCTTATCGTCTTCCAGCACAAGCTTTTCAACTTCCTCTTTGTTGACATAGAGCACTCCGTCTTTCACGTGAGTCTTGTCATCGAATCGGATATCTTTGATAAAGATTTTTCCCAATTCAAGCTTCATATGAAATACCTCCACTTCTTTATATTTACTGCCTGATTGTCCATGATATTTCCATATATCTTACCTGGCAGCCACAGCAGTACTCTTTCGATTACAAAATTTGGGAATTGTGCAAAAATGATATTTTAAAATAGTAATCGCGATAACTTATGTCTATAATATAACATAAGTTATCGCGATAATCAATGGAACTCTTGACGCCTATTGTTATTTTCTGTAGGAATAGTTTTTTTCGTCAATTTGTTATAAATTTGTCATGTTTTTTGTGTATATTCACTACTTGGGTGTGAAATCATAGGCATAGCACTGTGTGATTTCCTTGCTCTCCTGAATGAACTGGTTTACCAGCTCCGGAATCTCTTCCTGACTGACGCCGTGCTCCTGGACAAACTTAAAATATCCCAGAAACAGGGTGCATATGATATGGTTCAGCTTTTTTGCATTTTCCTCTGAAATTTTGCCCTCAGCCACCAGAAGCCTGCATATATAATAATCCCTCTGGTAATAGCTGGGTATCTCAAGCATCTCCTTGATGAAGGGGCTTACCTGTATGATGGCATCCGGAAACATCTCATAGTATTCCTTAAGGGCCTCTCCCAGGTCCCGGTTGATGTTCCGGTAGAATACAGCCTCAAAAGCCTGGGGCTTTTTAAATGCTTCCTTTGCATAGGAACGCCATATGCCGAAATGCACGTCCCAGATATCATTCCAATCCTTCTCACATTTTGACAAATCCAGGATATACTCGTTGAGCGCATCCAGCTGGGCATAAAACAAAAGCTCATCCAGGTTCTGAAAATACCGGTACATACTGGCGGATGAACATCCCAGCTCTGCCGCAATACGCCGGATGCTGATGGCCTCCACTCCCTCCTTCTTTATGATTCTGCTGGCCTGAACCACATAATCCTTCCTGCTCAAATCTTTAAAGTAGGATGTTCCCACATTCTTTTTCATGACTTCCTCACATTCGGTTCCTTATTATCCCTATAATTTAGGGATTACATTCTCTATCATTGACAAATCAATGGTCTTGTAATCGTAGGCAATCTTCTCATCATACTTAGGCACCTTCTTAATGGCGGTCCACTTATTGAACGCCTCTATGGCTTCCTCAATCAGACGTATATCCCCCGCGTCACTCTTTCCGGTTTCACTGTATAAAAGGATGGTCCTGTAGGGCGTCTGATTGGGCTTTAAACTGGATGCCTGGGGGTGGGTCAGAAGCTTGTGGTTTGTATGAATCAAATCCCTTGTCTTTAACAGTACCTCCTCGTAGGTCTCCACCGGAACAACCTGCTCTACCTTGTCTCCCCATTTTTCTGCTGCCCGGTCATTATTGGTGACCAGAATACATTTACCTAAATCAAACATTGTATCCCCTCCTGGTTATTATTATTTGCTGACTTCCTTAACATCTCTTTAATATATTACATCAAATTACATATTCCGTCAATTTATCCCGTACACCATAAACCCATGCTTTCCTAAATTATATCTGTAAAAATGCAAATCCCGTAAAAAGTGCTGCAAAGCCATCGAAATCCTTCAATTGCTGTTGCAGCACCCTGAGTCAAAAGAAATATTCATATGGGTAGTTCCGTGAACACTATTTGCTGAAATATCCGTGATACAGCTGGAAAAAGTTGTCCGCCGTGCAGCCCTCACCGCCGGAGAACTCCACCACGTCACCGGGCAGCTTCTTAAGCTTCACCGTGTGTTCCTTTACGTAGGGCTCATAGATTCCCAGGAACGCCTTTGTCTTCTTCTCCTGGGCCAGCCTGCTCTTTCTGGCAGCCGTGGCCTCCTGGTCATAGGCATTGACACACTTCTGGATATAATATCTTCCGCCCTGCTCCAGTATCCCGCTGACCTGGTCCTGCTCCAGCTCAAAGGCAGCACTGTCAAGGCCATCCATGTCCTTCTGCCATTCCAGTGTCCTGTCTGTCCGGCTGTTCTTTGAATATTTTGCGGCAATGGCTCCAAAATCCGCTTTTTCTGCCTGGGTAAGGGCCAGCACGTTCTCTGCTTCCTCCCTGGAATCCAGTTCAATCTGCTGGATGCCTATTACCTTTGCCTCCGCGTCACTGACCTCCAGGTTCTCGTTTTTTGTCAGCTCCGCCACCAGCTTATCCGCGCGGTAGTATTCGCAGTACAGGTCATACACCTCGTCCTGGGATACATCCATAAACCTGCGATCCTGCTCCGATAAATTTCTGTAATATTCCTGGGCAAGGGACTTAAGGGCATCCCTTTCCTGGCTTGTAAGTTCAATTCCCTGTTCATCCGCCATCAGATTGGTGGTTGCCAGCTCAATCAGGAACTGCTCCACCTGGTCCATCAGCTTATCCTCAAATGTATTGCCGCTCTCGTCCGCCTTCACAGACCACAGTTCGCTGGTATATATGTTCTGGTACCGGTTGCGCTCTGTAATGGCAATAACCATCATCTGCCCCCTGGTGTACTCCTTATCCACGGTTCTGGAGCCGATTGTTGCAGCTGTCTTCCTGGAACACCCGGTAAAAACAGTCAGTGCCAGGACCGCTGCCAGGCACAGTGTCAAGGTCCTTTTCCATCTCTTCCCCCGTCCCTTGTATATCCTGCTTCTGTCCACTGTCACGCTCCTCTCACAGCAGCCCTTTCAGTATCTTGAGGACTCCGCCCCGCACATTGCTGTCCGCCTGGAATCTGGCTGCCCTGCGGACCTCTTCCCTGGCATTGGCAACCGCAAAGCTGTAATAGGCCTGGTTCAGCATCTCTATATCGTTGAGCTGGTCCCCGAAGGCCATGGTCTCCTCCACCTTAATGCCCAGGCTCTCCTGTATGGTGCGCACGGCCCTGCCCTTGTTCACATCCCTGGCCATACAGTCCATCCACATGTCACCGGCGCAGGCCATCTTGGCCTGGTCCCTAAACTCCTCATATATGTCCCTGGTGGCTGCCTCGATTCCCTCCTTCTTATAAATGGAAATCTTCACACACGGCTCCTCCAGCTCCAGCACGTCCCTTACCCGGATAACATTAAACTTATAGCCATTGGTCAGCCAGTCGTACAGGGCATCGTTCTTAGAATCCAGATAATCCCCGTTCACACCGGCATAAACCATCTCCAGCTCCGGATGCATACGTACCTTCCGGATGATACGGTGGGCCAGCTGGCGGTCCATGGTGTAGGCATACAGGCATCTGCCGTGGCAGCCCACGTACGCCCCATTGTTGGCAACATAGAATATCTTCTTCTTTACCGGCTCAAACGCGCTTTCCACACTGGCCCAGGGGCGTCCGCTGGCAACCACAAACTGCATTCCCTTTTCACGAAGCCTGAGAATAATGTCAAATACCTCCGGATCCAAATCCGGGGATCCGTCCGGTACAAGGGTTCCATCCACATCCGATACAATCAGCTTAATCATCTTCCCTGTCCTCCAAAAGTCTTTTTATCTCCTGATAGAGACGTCCCACGGGCAGTCCCACCACGTTGGCGTAGTCCCCGTCAATTCCTTTTATATAGGCGGCAAACCTGCCCTGAATTCCGTAGGCCCCCGCCTTATCCAGGGGCTCACCGCACTGGGCATACTCCTTCATTTCCCCACAGGTCATAGGGTATACATGGACATCCGTGCGCTCCGCAAATGTAATCCCATGGCACCTGTCCTTCCCCTGGCACAGCAACACCGTCACACCGGTGTATACCTGATGGGTCCTGCCCTGAATCTTCTCCAGCATCTCATAAGCCCTCATGGGAGTTCCCGGCTTTCCCAGTATCTCATTTCCCACGGAAACCACTGTATCAGCCCCGATCACCATGGTGCCCACGGGACATCCCGACGCAACGTCCTCCGCCTTCTGTCTGGACAGCTCCATGACCACCATATCCGGCTTCTTCTCCCTGGTTTCCTCCTCCATCCGGCTGGGCCTGATTTCAGGCTCCAGGCCAATCTGTGCCAGCAGTTCCTTCCGTCTGGGGGATGCCGAGGCCAGCACGACCTGATATCCTCCCCAAGTATGTCTCATATCCATGTCTTTCTCCTTTATTCAACCCGCCGTAAAACAGGGGCGGCTCAAAACGACGAAAAGACTGCTGCATGTAGACCAATGGTAACAGCCACCTGCAGCAGCCTTTCATCCAATTAATATATCTTCAGCCGGCCCACTGCCGGCGCATCTTCATCTTCCATACCGCCCAGGCGCAGGCGAAAACAGCGGATGAAATCCACCAGATAGAACATGGTAAGTCCTACCGCCAAAACGGGCCCTACATGGCCGGGCAGGCTGAACACGGCAGCACGAACCCTTATATCCAGAAAATAAAAGAAAAACAGACCCAAAAGTCCCCACCCGAGGCTGCTTTCCAGACAGATCATTCCTTTGTAATTAAAGGGTTTGCGGCTGTAGTCCCACCAGAAGGAACCGAACAGCCGGACCATAATATTGGCTGTGACCAGTTCCATGGTAGTAGCCATGGCCATGGACGCCGTGTAGAGCTCCATGGGGCTGCCCGAAACGGGCCGCAGCAGCATGCAGGCGCCCAGGGCGCCGAACCCATATATGACGCAAAAGGGGCCATGGCCAAAGCCACGGTCCACTACAGGCCGCTTATATTCTGCACTCAGCACAATACATTCCAGCAGGTAACCAAGAAAACTATACATAAAAAACCAGTTGATGAAATCATAAACATTCATGGTATCTTCTGTCCTTCCTGTCTAACATGATACCCCCCGCCGTGTTAATAGCAGGAATTCAGGGCCAGAGCCAGCCCGATTCCCAATATAGCCCCTGCCAGAACCTGCAAAGGCGTGTGTCCCACGTACTCCTTAAGCTTCTCCTGAAGCACTTCCGCATTGAGCTTAAGGGGATTCTCTGAAAGGATGGAATTCAGCAGCTTGGCCTGTTTTCCGGTCTCACGCCTCACTCCGATGGCATCATACATGACAATCATGGAGAGCACGAAGGACACGGCAAATTCAAAGGAGCCGGCCCCGTATTTAAGCAGGGCCGCTGTGGTCAGGCCGCAGACCGTGGCAGAGTGGGAACTGGGCATGCCGCCTGACCCCACCAGGCGCTCCGCGTTAAAATTCTTATTCAAAGCAAAGTCAATCAGTGTCTTTAAGAACTGGGCAACCACCCATCCTGTAACGGCACTCATAAGAAGCTGATTGCCAAGCATCTGTGTCCATACATTCATAATCGGATTATTCTTTCCCCTTTCAAACGGGCTCCGGGACGGTTTTAGCAAAACGTATGATTACCGTCTGGCCGGCTGCGCAAACAGGCACATCCGAATCCAGTGCTTAAACCGGGCCGTGGCTTCCACTGTACTGCAATATTTATCCGCGCAAGTAACTGCATATCCTGCCTTGGATGCGGGAGGGACAAGGGTCAGGGGCCACATATGCCTCAGGATTATCATCCGTTCCTCCCCGGTCAGCCGGAAATACCGGTCTGCATTCGCCAGGGCTGCTTTCGGGTGGGTAAATCCATGAAAATACTGGCCCGTCTCCTTAGCATGGGTATGCCAATCGTATAAAAACAAATCATGGAGAAGCCCTGCCCGAGCAGCGCTTCTCCAGTTTCCTCCCAGCTGTTTGCACAGCTTATATCCAAGGTATGAAACCTGCATACAGTGGGTCTTGCATGTGGTAGTCCCGTGCTGTATGTACTGGTCCATGGACTGGAATACAGGATGGCACAGTATGTCTCTTACGCACTCCATGTATTCCTCGTCTTCTGTTATCTCTGAAACCACTGACGGCTCCATATGGGCATCACACCTTTCTTAATTCATCAGCATATTATCCGACATTACAGGTCTGTTGTCAATATCCAATCAGCCAGTCATAAAGTTCCTGGTACTTGGCGGCAGAGGTCCACCAGGAATAATCCTTGGCCATAGCCCTGTCGATAATCTTATTCCACTCCCGGCGTTTGCTGCTGTAGACATACTTGGCATAGCGCACGCTTCCCAGCATCTCATGAGCATTGTAATTGGCAAAGGAGAATCCTGTGCCCGTGCTCTCGTATTCATTATAAGGCTCCACTGTATCCTTAAGACCGCCTGTCTCCCTGACAATGGGAACCGTGCCGTAACGCAGAGCCATCAGCTGGCTCAAGCCGCATGGCTCAAACAGGGAAGGCATAAGGAATGCGTCGCTTGCTGCGTAAATCTTATGGGACATGGCCTCTGAGTAGTAGATCTGGGCCGATACCCGGTCATGATACTTCCAGTCATAGTGGCGGAACATGTTCTCATAGCGCTCCTCACCTGTTCCCAGTACCACCAGTTGCAAATCATCGTTGCACAGCTCATCCATGACGCACTGAATCAGGTCAAAGCCCTTCTGGTCCGTAAGACGGGAGACGATGCCGACCATAAACGTCTTCTCATCCACCGGAAGGCCTAACTCCTGCTGAAGCGCCTTCTTGTCCTTTACCTTTTCCTTGCGGAAATTCTTAGCATTATAGGTCTGGGCAATATACGTATCTGTCTCCGGATTAAACTCATCGTAGTCAATGCCGTTTACAATTCCCCTGAGGCTTCCGGCCCTGGAACGCATAAGGCCGTCCAGTCCCTCGCCGTAGAATGGCAGCTTAATCTCTTCTGCATAAGTGTTGCTGACCGTGGTGATGGCATCTGCATATACGATACCGCCTTTTAACAGGTTTCCGTCCTTGTAGGCTTCCAGCTTATCCGGCGCGAAATAATAATCCGGCAGTTCTGTAAAGCGCTTGATGGTTTTCACATCCCACACACCCTGGAACTTCAGGTTGTGGATGGTGATTACAGACTTCATATTGCAGAAAAATTCTCCCTCGTGGAACTTATCCTTGAGAAGAACAGGAATCAGTCCTGTCTGCCAGTCATGACAGTGCACCACATCGGGCCGGAATCCAATCACAGGCAGAGCTGATAAGGCTGCCCGGCAGAAGAAGCAGAACTTCTGCAAATCCCAATACCAATCCCCGTATGGCTTTGCCCCGTTAAAATAACTCTCATTATCAATAAAGTAAAAGGTTATACCCTCGTGTACGTACTGCAGGATGCCCACATAGCGGCTCTGTCCCAGATAATCCATATAGAAGTGGTTTACATATTCCATCTTGTCACGCCACTCCTGTTTGATGCAAAGGTACTTGGGAATGATGACCCTGACATCAAAATACTCTTTATCAAAGCATTTTGGCAGGGAGCCCACTACGTCTGCCAGTCCTCCTGTTTTAATAAACGGCACTGCTTCTGAAGCTGCAAATAATATTTTCTTCATCAAAACCTCCCTCTCCTGACGAACAGGTTCCATATGCCTTTCTTAATAGTATACCTTACTTTTCCGAAATTAGGAAGTTCTTTCTGATGAATTTGTCTTAAATTTTTTTGTATTCCAAGAGTATTTTATCCGATATCAGCGCAATGAATTCAGAATTGGTAGGCTTACCCTTTCCGGTACTGATTGTATAACCGAAAACTTCATCGATGGTTTCCATCTTGCCTCTGCCCCAGGCCACCTCGATGGCATGACGTATGGCACGTTCCACCCGGCTGGCCGTTGTCTGGTTGCGTTTGGCTATGGCCGGATAGAGGATTTTCGTCACGCTGCTCATCATTTCCTGGTCTTCCACCGACATGGCGATAGCATCTCTCAGATACTGATATCCTTTAATGTGGGCCGGTATGCCCAGCTCATGAAGCATCTTTGTAATGTCTGTTTCCAGATGCTCCTTCATGTACTCCTCCCTGGTGATATGGGATTCTTCCCCCGGCTCAAAAGGAGCCGTTAATACTTTTCCTGCCGGCTGTTTATCGGGCAGTTTTCCAATATGACGAATCTTGTTTACCAGGATTTCCTTGTCGAAGGGTTTCATCAGATAGTAATTAGCTCCCGCCTTAAAGGCATCTTCTGTCATCTGTTCTCCACCCACTGCACTAAGTATAATGAATGCAGGATTTTTCAGGAAAGTATGCTCGCTTTTCACTTTTTCCACTACGGATATACCGTCAATTTTCGGCATTACCAAATCCAGCAGTACAATGTCCGGCGTGGTGTCAACAATCATGTTAATGGCATCAGCGCCATTGTCTGCCTTTCCAATTACAGATAATCCGTCTTCTGCGTTAATCAGTTCATCCAGCGTATTCAGAATCAGCGGATTGTCATCGACAATCGCAACATTCAGCTTTTCCACTTCCTTTTACCTCCTAAAATTGTTTGCCTGTGCTGAACTACCTGCCAATCAATCGGTAGCTGCTATTCGACCATCTTAACATCAAATCCATCTCCTTCGTCAATATAACTCCTGGCGAAATTAATTATATATGGTCCCCATACCATATAGCAACGATTCGTGGTCGCAATTTTAGACACGCATCGAGATTAAATTGTATCATTTTTGGTGTCATTTTGCAATTATTAATTATATCGATTAACATTTTTGTAACAAATAATTGGTTTTTTTACAATATTTTACTTTAATTCGACACCTTTTTTGTAATTTCAGCACGTTGAGGTTCTAATCCATTATATTCTCACAGGCTTGATTATAGAACGCAAACATCTCTGTTTTTCCTCCTGATATTTAAAACTTTGGCAAAACTGCGGGAGGGGGCGAGACGGGATTTGTCGAAATTTGTTGGAGAGGGTGGGTTGACGGAGGTGGGGAGGTTGGGACAGAGGTGAGAGCAGAGATAAGGGCCGAAAAAAACAGGAATGATATTTATGAATTTGATAAGATATGACAGATGGGGAACGGATTTTGTAAGAAATTTGCAGAAACGTATTTTGAGGTGGTATCTGCAAGCCGAAGCGTATGAAATATCAATCCACAGCTTCTTCGCAGAAGCCGACGCAAATACATCCAATACCGCTTCATATATCATTGATTTTTTGTATGTATTTCATAATCATATTCCACTATTTTACAGTTTTTATCCATATTCCCCCAGATTGTCCCTAAAAGCTGCCAGAAAACAGTTGCAAATCTCTCCTGCTTTTCATGTTCACTTGACATTCGCACTACTATATAGTCCACTTTGTGCTGATATATCACCTTCTCCACATCTACCCGTGTTTTTATCTTAGCAAATCTTAAAATATTATTTTGATGGCATACTTCACTTATCATAATTTACACCTGCCCTATCCTTTGTGTTGCTTTCTGTCTATATACCACCCCCCCCCCACAAAAAACACGGTTTGTCTATATTATACCATATTCTGCCCAAAAGAGTACCTTTATTTTAATGCAGCCAGCTACCGCGCCATCGCGGACCAAGCCGGTAAAGATAGCAGATGTAAGCAGCCTTACAACGCTATCTTTCCTGACATTTTCTCCGAAACTCATTGCTCCATCATATTCTCAATCAATATCCCATACCCCCTGCTGGCATCCTGCACAAACACATGGGTCACCGCCCCGGCCAGCTTCCCATCCTGTATAATCGGGCTTCCGCTCATTCCCTGAACAATTCCACCTGTCAGCTCCAGCAGTTCCGGGTCCGTTACCTTGATGACCATGCTTTTGTTTTTATGTCCGGAATTGTAATCCACCTTTTGAATCTCGATGGCATAATCCTTTAGCTCACCTGAAATATTGCTGCGGATATAGGCCGGTCCCTGCTTTACATCCTGGCGGCAGGCGATTTCCATGGGCTCTCCTGAAATCTGCTTTTTAAACTGCTGGTTGACGGTGCCGAATATACCCTCATTTGTATTCTTTTCAATATCTCCCATATGGGACTGGGGACCGTAGTAAATTACGCCGGACAGCAGTCCGGGTTTTCCCATGGATCCCTTTTCGATTCCCATGATTTCCGTGGAATACAGTGCTCCCTCCGAGGATTCCACCAAATCCCCTGTATCGCTGTCGCTGATTCCATGGCCCAGCGCGCCGAACCTGCCGTTCATATCCACATAAGTAATAGTACCGATACCCTGGGTATCGTCCCTAACCCATGCTCCCAGCTTGTACTGCCCGTCAGCGCCCTGGACCGGCTTCAGACTTACATCCACGTCCTCGCCTTCCCTGCGCACCTGGAGCACGCATTCCTGGCCGCCTGACTCGCTGACAGCCCGTATCAGATCCTCCTTTGTGTTCATGGGCTTTCCGTTGAATGCCTCGATATAGTCACCTGATTTCAGTATTCCGTATGCCGGTTCCACCTCCATGCCGTCGCTTCCCGTTATGCGTCCGGTTCCGATGACCATGACGCCGTCTGATTTCAGGTAGATTCCGATGGGAGAACCGCAGGGAACAGCATATCTGGTGTCCACCACATCCACCTGTATGTCCTTTAATTTTATCACTCCAAACAGCTTAAGACCTACCTGGTAGCTTCCCTTTTCTCCCCCGAACATGGAAAAATGGTCCCTGCCGCTTATGGTAATCTGATCCGCCGGTATATTGCTCTCATTTGCCAGGGCCACCTCCTGGCTGTCGCTGGATATGGTTGCCTTTAAAGGCAGGCCGAAGGAAAATTCCTCCTCTTCATTTTCTATAATACTCACCCGGTCCGGCACTGCCTGGTCCATGTAATACCATGTGTACCCCGTAACAGCCACAGCGGACAGCCAGAAGATGCGCCCCAGCCACCGGTAAAAGATTGATTTCCCCTTCATCGCCCTGCCTCCTTATATAGTCATTCATTTTAAATGGGTCAATACACTGCCTTGGTTCCTCCGGTTACGGCCGAACCACAACAAAAAAAGAAAGAAGCAATGTTCACTGCCTCTTTCTTAGTATTATCCATCCTTAGGATTTCAATCTGTTTTATTTTGTTCTGTCTGCCAATTCCTTCATTTCACCTGCGTTTTTAAGCACTGCCTCCGTAATCCTGGCGCCGCCTAACAGCCTGGCCAGCTCTTCTACGGAAGCCTTTCGGTCCAGCAGACGGATGGTGGTAATGGTCCTGCCCTGGCTGGCAGATTTTGCAATTTCAAAATGTGAATCCGCCATGGCCGCTATCTGCGGCAGGTGGGTGATGCAGATGATCTGGTGGCTCCTTGCTATGAGCATGAGCTTCTCTGATACCTTTTGGGCGGTACGGCCGCTGATACCAGTGTCTATCTCGTCAAAAATCAGAGTGGGTATATCATCTGAATCCGCCAGCACGGTCTTGATGGCCAGCATGATTCTGGAAAGCTCTCCTCCTGACGCCACATCCTTAAGAGGGCGCATAGGCTGTCCTGGATTGGTTGAAATAAGAAACTGCGCCCCGTCCCATCCGGATGGTGTAAAATGATCCAGTTTTTCAAATTCCATGTCAAATTCCACGTCCAGGAAATTCAAATCCACCAAACCCTGCCTGATTTTTTTTACAAGCGTCCCGGACGCCTTTTTACGTATCCCTGTTAATTGTGTGCAGAGTTTCTCCAAACCATTCCTGCATTCCTCTAATTCCTGCTCCATACGCTTTCTGTGGGCGTCATAATCTTCCAATTCTTCCAGCCTTTTCTTTTTTTGTTCCAGCTTCTGGCGGATGGCTTCCACGGTTGCCCCGTATTTTGCCTGAAGGTTATGTATCAGGTCCAGGCGTTCCTCGGTTTTCCTGAATGTTTCCTCGTCCATCTCCATGGAATCCAGGTAGGTGGACATCTCTCTTCCCGCGTCCCTCAGTATGGAATCCGCATCATAGAGCTGGTCCCGGATGCCGCCCAGGGTCTCATCGTACTCTGCCGCCTGCTCCACCTCTTTTAAGGCCCTTGAAAGCCATTCTCCCTCCACTGCCTCGCAGGCGGCTCCCAGACACTCTGCAATGCGCCTGGAATGGGAATAACGGCGGTAAATTGAGGTGAGCTCCTCCTCCTCCCCTTCCTTCAGGGCTGATGCCTCTATCTCCTCTATCTCAAACCGAAGGAAGTCAGCCTCGCGGATACGGCTTTCAGCATCCATATCAAACCCCCTCAGCTTTTCTTCAAGGGAGCGGTATATACGGTACCTGTCTGCTATTGTCTGTTTTACAGGCTGGGTCGCGGCCTTGACATAGGCGTCCAGAATTTCAAGATGCTTGGATTTGTAAAGAAGGGACTGATGCTCATGCTGCCCGTGTATGTCCAGCAGCAGGCCTGTAATCTGGCTCAGTCTGGCCATGGTCACTGTCTCATCGTTGATACGGCTGATACTCCTGGCAGGGGTCAGCTTCCTGGATATGATTACCAGTCCGTCCTCCGTGGGTTCCACCTCCAGCTCCCTGAGAGCCTTCCGCTTCTCTTCCCCTGTGGCGGAAAACACCAGCTCAATATAGGCGTAGTCAGCCCCTGGACGTATACTGCCTTTGGGCGCCTTGCCGCCCAGGGCCATGGTTACGGAACCGATGATGATGGATTTTCCGGCTCCGGTTTCACCGGTGAGGATATTGAGACCCTCACCGAATTCCACATCCGCTTTCTCAATAAGGGCCAGGTTCTTTACATGCAGTTCCAGTAACATATTACACCCCTTTTCCATTAGTCTTCCACCATTTTCTTGATTTTCTCCATGACAATGATGGTGTCGTCCACACTGCGTATGGCGCACATGATGGTGTCATCACCCGCAATACAACCCACGATTTCGTGGAATTGGATGGCGTCCAGGGCAGCAGCCACAGCCATGGCCATGCCGGATACGGTCTTGATTACCAGGATATTCTGCGCCATGTCCATGGACATGTATCCGTCCTTAAGGATGCGGATATATTTGATGGCGGATGTCCCTCTGGGGCTCTCCAATACCATGTAGCGCTGTCTGCCGCTCTCTGACTGCATCTTGGTCAGCTTCAGCTCGCGGATATCCCTGGAAACAGTTGCCTGGGTCACATTGAAACCAGCCTCATTCAGCCTTTCAGCCAGCTCCTCCTGTGTCTCTATCTCATATTTTCCAATTAATTCGACAATCTTGCTGTGGCGCTCTACCTTCATGTGAGACGCTTCCCTCCTTGTTGATTTATAATGAACTGCGGACCCTGCTGTCTATATTCCTCCCAGATGGTTGCTGAGGTTCTGCATAAATGATATCTGCTTTAACTTTATCATCACTGTCTGCAGTTCGGAACACCGTATGTCTATACAGTCTCCTGCCTTTAATTCCATGGACGTATCCCCGTCAAAGGATACGACCTGACCGCTGTTAAGGACCTTAATCCGAACCCTGTCCTCCGGTGCCAGCACAATGCTCCTGGCATTGAGGGAGTGGGAACAGATAGGTGTCAGCACCATCATCCTGGCTCCCGGCGCTATGACCGGGCCTCCCGCCGAAAGATTATACGCCGTGGAACCGGTAGGCGTGGCTACCAGGACACCGTCTGCCGCGTATTCATTGAGATACTCGTCATTTACATAGACGCTGTAGCGAAGCACCTTCAGAGGATCCTTTCTGGTAATGGCAATCTCATTGAGTGCAATATCCTTTAAAAGGGTCTCTTCCTTCCGCCGCGCTGTCCCGTGTATCATCATCCGCCGTTCCAGCTGGTAGCGCTCATTTAACAGGGACTCCAGGACCGGAGCAATGTCCTCCTGACGGCTCACCTGATTGAGATATCCCAGATGGCCCCGGTTCACCCCCAGCATGGGAATGTTGCGGCCCGCCAAATCTCTGGCAGCCTGTATGAGGGTACCGTCCCCTCCGATTGTTATGACGCACTCCGTATCCCCCGGCACCTGGGCCCCGTCTATATGGGCTCCCCCCCTGGTTCTCTCAGGTGTATGGTGCAGGAGACACTCTGCTCCCTTTGCCTCCAGGTACGCCTTAATGAATACCTGGGCCTCCTGTACATATTCTTTGTCAAGATTGGCAATAATATAAAAATGTTTCATGGTTATGGGGCTCCTGACGTTTTTATACGTTATTTATCCATTTGTGCAAACCGCTGGCCGCTTAATCCAAACACTCGTGGGCCTGCTCCACAATGGCCCGGGCCGATAATTCGTTTTCCTCCTGCCCCGTCTCTTCCTGCGGTTTATTCTGGAGGTACAGAAGATATTCGATGTTTCCCTCAGGCCCCTTGATGGGCGAGAATTCCAGTCCCCGTATGCCCAAACCAATGCTCCGGGCATAATCCATGACCATCTCTATGACCTCAAGATGAACGCTCTTTTCCCTGACAACGCCCTTCTTTCCCACCTTTTCCCGTCCGGCCTCAAACTGGGGCTTTATCAGGCACACCACCTGGCCGTCATCGGTCAGAAGCTGTTTTACCGGTCCCAGCACTTTGGTCAGGGATATGAATGAAACATCAATGCTGGCGAATTCAATGCGTTCCCCGATATCCTCCGGGGTCACGTACCGAATGTTGGTTTTCTCCATACAGATGACCCGGTCGTCATTGCGCAGTTTCCAGGCAAGCTGTCCATGGCCCACGTCCACGGCATACACTTTCACCGCACCGTTCTGGAGCATACAGTCCGTAAATCCGCCGGTGGAAGCCCCTACATCCATACATACCTTACCGGCCAGCTCCACGCCGAAGCGGTTCATGGCCTTTTCCAGCTTAAGCCCTCCCCGGCTGACATATTTAAGGGTGCTTCCCCTGACCTCAATCTGTACTGTCTCCTCAAAGGACGTGCCCGCCTTATCTTCCTTCTGTCCATTGACATAGACTATCCCTGACATAATCAGGGCCTTGGCCTTTTCCCTGGACTCAGCCAGGTTTCTCCGGACCATAAGCACGTCCAACCGCTCTTTCTTCATTACCGTTCTCCTTATACCGAAGCGGCATTTCCCCGCTGCCTTCAGGCTTAAGGGTGCAATGCCGCCTGTGTTATCTAATGCCTGTCAAACCTTTTCTGCCGCCATTTTGTCCGGCTGTCATCTGTCCGTGAGCGTAAATTCACGCTTCCTTCCTGTCCGGAACAGGGCGGATTCCTAATGTTTCCTGGCCGATATAGCCGCCGGCTTTCATGGTCCGTATGATGGAATCACTGTCGATTCCCAATCCTTCCCTTAATATGGACACATTTCCGTGCTCCACATATGCGTCAGGAATGGCAATATTAAGTACCTTTACTTCCGGATAGTTTTCATGTATGAATGCGGTGACCGCCAGTCCGTAACCGCCCTGAAGCACATTTTCCTCCATGGTTACAATCAGGCGGTGCCTCTCTGCCAGACGGGATACCATTTTCCGGTCAAAGGGCTTCACAAACCTGCCGTTGGCAAGGCTGCATCTGTATCCCTCTGCTTTCAGCTTCTGCCGCACATGTTCTCCTGTGCTGACCATGCTGCCCACGGCGAGAAGGGCAATATCCTCTTCCTCGTAAAGCATTTCTCCCACACCGTATGATATGGGCTGTCTGAATTCCTTTAGCCCGCGGTACGCCTCGCCCCTTGGATAACGTATGGCCAGAGGACTGCCATAATCCATGGCAAAGTCCAGCATGGCCCGCAGCTCCCACAGATTCTTGGGAGCCATGACGCTCATATTGGGTATGGAGGTCAGGAAGGAATAATCAAAGATTCCCTGATGGGTCTCCCCGTCGCTTCCCACAAGCCCTGCCCGGTCCACCGCAAAGAGCACCGGCAGGTTCTGGATACATACATCGTGCAGGACCTGATCATAGGCCCTCTGCAGGAAGGAGGAGTAGACCGCCACCACGGGCCTGAGCCCCGCCGCCGCCATGCCTGCGGCAGACGTGACTGCATGGGCCTCCGCGATTCCCACGTCAAAAAACCGGTCCGGAAACTTCTTTCCGAAGGCAGCCAGCCCCGTACCGTCCGGCATGGCGGCAGTAACCGCCACCAATTCCGGATGCTCCTCCCCCAGCTGACACAGCTTTCTGGAGAACACGTCCGTATAGGAAGGATTGGTCTGGGCTGACAGGGATTTTCCCGTCTTTATGTCAAAGGGACCCACTCCATGAAAATAGGACGGATTCTTCTCCGCGGGACGGTATCCCTTACCCTTTTTCGTCATCACATGGACCAGAACCGCGTGATCCAGCTTTTGGGCCTCCCTCAGCACCTTGCAGAGAGCCTGGATATTATGGCCGTCCACCGGGCCCAGATAGGTAATGCCCATATTTTCAAACAGCATGCCGGGTATAAACAGCTGTTTTATGCTGTTCTTGGTGCGTTTGATTTTGTCTATCATGGCAGTGCCCACCACCGGGATCCGGTCCAGAGCGTCTGCCACGCTCTTTTTCAGGTCGTTGTAGCCGCTGCCTGTGCGCAGGCCGTTCAAGTAGCGGGACATGCCCCCTACATTTTCCGAAATAGACATCTTATTGTCATTCAGCACAATGATAAAATTCTTCTTCATCCTGGCGGCATTGTTCAGAGCCTCGTACGCCATGCCGCCGGTAAGGGCCCCGTCTCCAATGACGGATACCACACGGTAGTCCTCCCCCCTGATATCGCGCCCCAGGGCAATGCCCAGTCCAGCGGATATGGAGGTGGAGCTGTGGCCTGTGTCAAAGGAATCGTAGGGACTCTCCTTGCGCTTGGGAAATCCGCTCAGGCCCCCGTACTGGCGGAGCTCGTCAAATTCCGCCATGCGCCCGCTTAATATCTTATGGGTATAGGACTGGTGTCCCACATCCCAGATAACCTTGTCCTCCGGAAGATTTAAGGTCTTAAAAAGGGCGATGGTCAGTTCCACCACGCCCAGATTGGAGGCCAGATGGCCTCCGGTATGGCTGATTTTCTCAATCAGGAAGGTCCGTATCTCCTGGGCCAGTATCTTTAAATCCTCGGGCGGGAGAGCTTTCAGCTCCTCCGGCCCATTAATTTGTTCCAGTATCATAATAACGGTATCTCCAGTCTTACTTCTGACGACCCACCAACGCACGGATTAAGTGCTCCAGGAATTCATTGTTTCCCGGCAGCTTGTTTAACTCCTCAATGGCTTCTGTAGAAATCTGTTCCACATCCTTCTTTGCCTTCTCCAGGCCTTCCAGGGTCACATAGGTCGTCTTCTTATTCTTTTCATCGCTTCCTGAAGGTTTGCCGGTCACATCCTGGCTTCCCGTCACATCCAGGATATCATCCTGAATCTGGAATGCCATGCCGATTTTGGATGCAAGGGACTCCACAATTTTGCAGTCCTCCTCAGCGGCGCCGCCCAGAACAGCGCCAATCAGCATGGAAGCCTCAATCAGCGCTCCTGTCTTCAGACGGTAGATAAAATCCAGCTTGTCCCCCGGTATAGGACCTCCGGCCAGCTCCACATCCACGGTCTGGCCTCCTATCATGCCGTACACGCCGGTCTTATGGGCAAGAATCCCCATAGCCCGCCCAATCCTGGACAATTCGTCCGGGTCAATGCTTGTCTCAAAGGCATTGGCGGCAGTCTCAAAGGCGAACATCATAAGGGCATCCCCGGTAAGCACACCGATGTCCTCGCCGTACTCAGCCCATGTGCTGGCCTTGCCCCTGCGCATCATGTCATCGTCCATGCAGGGAAGATCGTCGTGCACCAGAGAGGATGTGTGTATCATCTCCACTGCCGCCATAAAGGGAATCACGGCTTCCAGAAGGGTGCCTGTGAAAAGCCGGCACATCTCCTGCATGAGCATGGGGCGCAGGCGCTTTCCGCCTGCCTTCATGCTGTAATTCATTGCCTCGAAGATTGTCTTTTGATGGCCTGTTTCCTCCGGAAGATAAGTTCCAATTAACTGCTCAATCTCTGCCGTACGCGCATCAAGTTCCTGTTTAAATGTTTCCTTATCACTCATTTTCATCACCCTCACTCAATATCTGAATCTGTTTTTCTACATTGTCTATCTGACCGCTCAGGGACTTCACCAGCTTCATCCCCGCTTCATAGCAGGTGAATGATTCCTCCAGCGTACTGTCCCCGGCTTCCAGTTTCTTTATAATATCTTCCAGCCGGGCGAAATTCTCCTCAATGCTGGCTTTATTCTCTTCTTTTTCCTGTATATCCGTCTTTTTACGCGGCATCCTCTATCCCTCACTTCCCGGCAGTTTCATGGATTCTGTCTCCACGACCCGGGCGTCCGCACGCCCGTCCTTTACGCTGATGCGTATTATGTCCCCAGGCTCCGCCTGTGCAATGGAGGTAAACGCCCTGCCTCTGGCGTCTGTCACAAATCCGTATCCGCCCCCCAGCTTTTTAAGGGGCGACAAACCGTCCAGCCTTCCGGACAGCAGGGCCAGCCTGTGCTTTCCCTCTGTCAGTCCGGCAGCCATCTGCGCCTCAAGGCGCCGTTTCCTGTCCTCCAGCTTAAGCCGGGATGCTCCTAGCTCCTCCTCCATCATCCGTTCCAGGCGGCTCTCCATATCCGCAAGGCGCTGCCGCCTGTCGTTGAGCTGCCGTTCCGGACTTAAAAGTTTTAAGCGCATACCGCACTGGTCCAGCCGGAAATGCAGCTTTTCCAGCCTGCGCTCCATGGAGCGCTCTAACACCTGTCTGTACAGATTCACCTGCTCCACAAACTGACCATAATCAAACACAGCCAGTTCCGCTGCCGCCGACGGCGTGGGCGCCCTTAAATCCGCCACGTAATCCGCTATGGTCACGTCCGTCTCATGCCCCACGGCTGAGATAACCGGAGTAGTGCAGTTAAAGATGGCCCTGGCCACCATTTCCTCGTTAAAAGCCCAGAGGTCTTCGATGGAACCTCCTCCTCTTCCCACAATCAGGACATCTAACCCCATACGGTCCAGAGTCTCAATGCCCTTTGCGATGCTGTACTTTGCCTGCTCTCCCTGGACCAGGGCCGGGTATAATATGAGCTGGACATAGGGATTCCTTCTGGCGGATATATTCATGATGTCACGGATGGCCGCTCCTGTGCCGGCCGTGACGATTCCCACCTTTCTGGCATACTTGGGAATGGGCTGCTTGTAACTGCTGTCAAACATTCCCATCTCCTCCAGCTCATTCCGCAGCTTTTCAAACTGGCGGAACAGGTCTCCCTTTCCTTCCCTGGTAATCTCCTTTGCATAGAGCTGGTATCTTCCGTCCCTCTCGTATACATCCACGGTGCCTGACACCGTAACCTCCTGGCCCTCCCTGAGCTCAAAGTCCAGCCCCTTCCTCTGTCCTGCAAACATGACGGCAGCAATCTGCGCGCCGCCGTCCTTCAATGTAAAATAGATATGGCCTGATGTGTGGTACTTACAGTTGGACACTTCCCCCCGAATTGAAATCCGGTTCAGGGCAAAGTCCTGTGTAAACATGTTCCGGATATATGCAGTTACCTGAGATACGGTGTAAACACTTGCCATAAGTCCTGCCTACGCTTCGCTTTCCTTATTCCCCGGTGTATCCTGGGGCTCCTGGGAAACATGAGTTTCCTGGGATGCCTGAATTTCCTGGGAACCCCTGGTTTCCTGGGAATCCTGATTTTCCCCGGAAGCCCTGTTTTCTTCCGGCGCCTTGGCCTCTCCGGCAGCCCTGGCTCCCTTGACTACAAACTTGGCCAGTATTCCGTTTACAAAGGACGGTGAATCATTTCCTCCAAACTTTTTAGCCAGCTCCACTGCCTCGTTGATGGATACCTTCTCAGGAATGGCGTCATCGTAGAGCATTTCATACAGGGCCAGGCGCAGAATGGTCAGTTCCACCTTTCCCATGCGCTTGGTCTTCCATCCGGCAGCTGCCTGGTTCAGCTTCCCATCTATCTCAGGAATCTTCTCCATTATGTTTGCTGTTCTTGCCTGAAGATATTCACTGTCTGCCTCTTTTAATTCTACTTTATGCAATACCTGGAGAATACCCGACTCATCTACATCGTCTTCTTCCGGGGACTGGAAATATTGGCCCAGCTGGGCTATGGCCTCTTCCTGCGTCGGGTAGAAGTCAGCCGAGAACAGCATCTTAAAGCAATGCTCCCGCAATTCTCTTCTGGTCATTTTCTCTGCTTGTACTAAAAAGCGGTGGCTTTCCGTACATTTTCCTTTCTTCGTGATGTCCGCTCCTTCCCTGGCCCGGGCATGTCCTAAATAGCCCGGGGATGAAGCCGCTCTAGATATTATAGCAAACCCAGTGCATAAAAACAATAAAAAATGTATAAAACACTCCCCAGGCAACGCTCCGGGGAGTGCTTACAGATATTATATTAAACCGTGGTTTTATCTGCCTTCATCCATATTGACTCCGGCAATCTTTACATTTACATCCAGCACTGTCAGGCCTGTCATATTCTCAATGGCCGTGCTTACCTTTTCCTGGACCTGCTCGCTTACGGACGGGATGTTGTATCCGTAGCGGATATTGAGGGACAGGTCTGCCGACACATGCTCCTCCGTCACATCCACCTTGACGCCCTTGCTCAGATTCTTCATGCCCAGCTTGCCTACCAGCTCATTGGTGATGTTGCCGGCCATGGAATCCACGCCCTCCACCTCTGTGGCAGCCAGCCCGGCAATAATGGCCACTACCTCGTCCGCAATCTGCACCTCGCCTATCTTCTCTTTCTCGTATAATTTATGGGTACTGCGATTTTCCTCAGACATCACAACTTACCTCCTGTCAAGACTTAATTACTCAAACTTCTCACACCCGATAGTGTGGAGAACCTTGAAAACTCAATACTTTCGTACGGTAATGGAATTTTTCCATATCACAGAAATTTTCCATATCTCAGAAGTACAGCCGGAAGAATTCACATCCAGTTTTGTCTGCCATCTGCCAAAATACCTGCAGGATGCACTTCCCAAGGGGCAGGCGGTTGCCTAAAAGCTATTTTGTACGCTAAAGTATTGAGTTTTCAAAGAACAATCCCATTTTAGCTACGGGAAGTTTGAGTTGTTTATTAGTATTATAACAAATTCGGGAGTATATGTATAGGATTAATTTTGACGCCCTTTCTCGGCTTTTTCTTTCAGCTTTTTTCAGCTTTTTCCCGCACAATGGGGATAAGTTCTTCAATGGGCAGCTTTTCCGCGTCATGGAGGCGCAGTCCTAATGGGAGCATGAATGATTCCCCTTTCTTCTCAGCTGTTCACTTACCGCCATCATGCAGGCAGCAGCGCCATGCTGGTTGTCGGTCATCTGTGCCTCACTGATGTAGTACTCCGGGGTTCCGTTGCGGTCCTTCCGGTTATGGGGGTCCGGTCCGGCGCCCAGGCCCGCGCTTGCGCAGATTCCGTGGAGGTGCCAGCCATCCTCCTCTTTTTTAAGCCGGGTACGGCGGATGCCTTCAAGGACCTCAATTCCTTTATCCCAATAGGAATCGCCAAGCATCCCAAGGCGGGCGCCCTTCATCAGGGCATAGGCTGTCATGGCGCTTCCCGATGTCTCGGGATAATTGCCTGGAAGGTCAGCATGGTCCACAACCTGGAGGAACATATGGGATTCCCTGTCCTGATACTGCAAAAGGCCATCCAGACCGTTTTTAAGAAGCAACACCAGTTCCTCTGCCCGGGGCGTATAATCCTTTGCCAGCCCGTATACATCCGCCAGCGCCATAAGGAACCATCCTTCTGCCCTGAGCCATACCCCGGGGCTGCGGCCGGTTACCGGATCCGCCCAGTCCGCCTTACGGCTTACATCGCATCCATGCAGGTACAGCCCTGTCTTTTCGTTCCACAGCAGGCAGTGGGTGCTTTGAAACTGGTCCATGATATCATCCCACCGGTCCTCACCGTTTTCCGCCAGGCATTTTGCGTAAAAAGGCATAGCCATGTAAAGGCCGTCCAGCCACACCTGGTTGGGGTAAATGTCCTTATGCCAGAAGTTGCCGGTGGCTGTCCGGGGATAATGTTCAAGAAAAGCATATGCCTTCTCAACCCCGCGGCCATACCGCCCATCCCCGGTCAGGTCCCGGAGGATCCGCAGGGATTTGCCAAAACTGACCTTATCAATATTATTTTCATCCTCTTTCCAGTTGGCAACCCCGCCGTCCTCATCCACCAGCCACTTACCGGCATCAAGGATGTAACGGTTCCAGCGCGGGTTGCCGGTAACATCCGCCAGGAAGGCTGCTCCGGTTACACAGAGGTCATTCTTATAATTCCAGGGCCTTTCACTGAGGAAACGGGGAAATGCCGTTTCCATGTACTGTGAAAAATACTCTAACCACATATCGCTTCAATCTCCTTCACACTCTATAAAATTCACTGGACCGTCAAACGGCCGCTCAGATACCAGCAAAATCAGCGACCCGGTTTAAAATCCCGGCGGCCTCTCCAATGGTAACAGGGCGCCGGGGCTTAAAACATCCGTCCGGTTCCAGGCTCATGAAGCCAAAATACAAAGCGCGGGCCACATTGGTGCCGTAATTATTGTTTACCAATGCCGCATCGGCACAGACAGGCATGGTACAGGAGGCATTGCGGTAATTCACGCCGCAGGCCTGCATGGCTACCGTGGCCATCTCCTGGCGGGTGACATGGCCATCCGGCCGAAGCAGAGACGCATGACCGTCCGGCCAAGGCCGCCTCTCCAGTGCAAGGAACCCATTCCCCACCGCAATTCTCAGCGCCTCACTGCACGACTCACCGTCCTCTCCTCCCCAGCGCAGCGCCGGGTCTGCCAGTGGCAGCAGCATCCCTGCAAGCTGTTCCCGGGTTATGGCTGCGTCTGCCGGTATGGCTCCCGGGAACTCCCACATTCCCCGGCAGTACAGCCGCTGCCACTCATAACCCCAATCACTGCCGGACAGCCCCTTGGGAAAAACCCGGTACTCATGGCTGGTTTCGGTATTTCCCTTATGGTCTGTGACCGTCACCCGTATGAAATCTGCTGTCCCAGGAACAGGGAACTGCTCCCCTTGCCCGGCCTGCTTCCAGGCAGCGCCGTCAGTGGCTGTCTGCCAGCTATACATAAAGTCCATATCCCCGCCGCAGGCCCTTGCTTCGGCCTTTACGGTTTCCCCGTTTACGGGAACGCCAAGGATACGGACACCGCCAGGACGCGGAAAGCTTTTTCCGTTGATTATCACATCGTCAACCACAGGCTCCTTCCAGTTCATGCTGCGCATGGGCCGGACCACCCCGTCTATGCGGATGTTCCTCAAGGTCAGGCCGGTAACAGGAACTTCGTCAAATGCCTCCAGGAAAATCCCGTAATCGCCTCCGTGGGCAATGATGTTTTCAATGGTTATATTGTGGAATACCGGCAGGTCACTGCCATTTCTCCCATCTTCATAAAGCATGGTGCCGTGGACCGCCGCCCCGTGGACATGGTCCATCACACTGTCCGCCAGTATGATGTCCTCCACCCTGCCTCCACGGCGGGCATTGGTCTTTAAGCGGAGCGCATAGGTCAGGTTAGGGCTGCTGAACCGGTTATTGACAGCCAGCACACGGCGGATCCCGCCGCTCATCTCACTGCCAAGGGCAATCCCGCCATGGCCGTCTGCAAACTCATTATTTTCTATTAGTACATTCTCACAGGGTATGTTGGCCATGCGGCCGTCCCTGTCCCGGCCGGATTTCAGGCTGATACAGTCGTCTCCTGTGTCGAACCGGCAATTGCAGATATGTACGCCATTGCAGCTCTCCGGGTCGCAGCCGTCATTGTTGGCGCCATGGCTATACAATGTGACGCCGTCCACCAGCAGGCTGCGGCACATCACCGGGTTCAGCTGCCACATGGGGCTGTTTTTCAGGGTAAATCCCTGAAGGAGCACCCGGCTGCAGCGGATGGGCTGTATGAAATTTGGCCTCAGGTAATGGCCCGGGCCAAAGACCCTCTGCTCAACAGGCACGCCGTCCATATTCATCCGGCGCAGGGCCTTGCGGTCCTCCAGCTGAAGGTCCGGCTCATCATCGGACCATGCGTCCTCCACCTGATGGTGCCAGTTCCACCAGTGGCCGGAATCCGCTCCCCCGTCCAGGGTTCCTTCCCCGGTAACAGCGATATCATGGGCATCGCAGGCATAAATCAATGGGCTGAAGTTATAACAGGGCGCGGCCTCCCAGTGTGAGAAAACCACCGGGTAGTGAAGCTGCGGATTTTCATTGACAAATGACAGCACGGACTCCCTGTCCTGAAGGTGAAGCTCCACCCTGCTTTTCAGTTCCAATGCGCCGGTGCGGATTATGCCGCCGGGAAGCATGAGCCTGCCTCCGCCTTCACTGCTGATTGCATCTATGGCCTGCTGCAGGGCCTGTGTCTGGACAGCCCCGCTGTCAGGAACCACGCCAAACAAACAGGCAGGGAACTCCCGGTCAGGAATATCCGGTCTTTCTATCTGTTTCAGGATTGTCTCCCTCAACTGTAATTTATCCATGGAAAACCTCCTGATTGGTTTTGATTTCTTCATAACTATCTATTAACTGTCCAAGATGGACAGCCAGGTTCTCCCCATGCCATTGGTGGGGCCCTTCGCATATTTCATGAATCACAAGGCCGGGCGCATCCGTCAGCCTGTATGCATTCCGGATAATGTCCACCTGCTCCGCGGCATTGACAATCCCGCGCGGCCCGTTCAGCCTGTCGCCCCGGCAGGACTGGATAAGAAGGGGCCTTGGGGCAATCAGGCTGGCAATATCCTCCATATCCCATTCCCCACGTTCCATAAGGTAATCCACAACGCGCATCAAATCCCAGGCCAGCATTCCGGCCACAGGGATGCCCAGGGGCTCCCCCATATGGGCCAGGCGGTAACAGTCACCCTTCATGGCGGTTGCCGCATCCTTAGTGTCCTCCAGGTCCTCACGCCGCTCCCCGAAGCCACGGCAGTCCGGGCAGACCGCCACATACCCAAGCGTGGCAAGCTGATAGCCGTAGTCATAGTGGTACTGCCGGATTTTATCCCGGACCGGCCCATAACCATCCAGTCCGGCCACTGAATATTTTCCAGCCCCATTATGTCCGGGCGGGCATATGAAGGGGCGGGAGGAGCATCCGGCCCCCGGAGGGACCAGCACGAACATGGGCATCCATACATCCGGTTCCACCTGGATTCTTATGTGTTCCCTCCTGATTCCTCCGGGCAGCAGGAGGACATCCTCCAGAACCGGGGACAGGCCGCAGTCCTCCATCTTATCAAGCCCCAAAAGCCCGTGAAGAAGGGACCTGGTCTCTGACCGCCACTGCTCAAACTCTCCTCTGGTGTCTCCCCGGAAGGAATCCCTGCGTGCATACCGGTCAAACTTCCTGAGCATGGAGGGAAGGATGCCATAGCATTGTTCCATCCTGGGCAGGCTGTTATTTGAATCAGTCATCCTTTGCTTCGCTCCCGCCGGCAGCAGGCACCGCGGCCTCTGCTTTTTTCTTCTTCAGATGCTCTGACAAAAGCGGCCAGACAACACAGAATACGGAAACCAGCAGCAGGGCGCAGGAAAGCGGACGGGTGAAAAACTCCTTATAGCTGCCATGGGCATAGCTGATACCCTGACGGAAATAACGCTCCAGCTTGCTGGACAGGATGAAGGCCAGCACCAGAGGGGAGGTGGGAAGTCCTGACATGCTCATGAAAATTGCCAGCAGGCACAGGGCAAGCATCACGTAGATGTTAAACATGGTATTGGAAATCCCGTATCCGCCGATGTAGCAGATGACCAGAATCACCGTGTACAGGTAATGGTAAGGAACCTTCAGTATATAAGGGAACCAGCGTTTTCCAATAATCTGTACGATGTAAGTCACGATTGCAGCCACCATGACGCAGGCAAAGATAAGCATTGCCAGGTCAGGCTGTTCGGTCATGAACAGGGGGCCTGCCTGAAGTCCGTGGATGGTCAGTCCCGCAATCAGCATTGCGGTAATGCCGTCGCCGGGGATTCCCAGGGCCATCATGGGGATAAGGGCACCGCCCAGGGAGGCGTTGTTAGCTGTCTCAGAAGCCCACACACCGGCCGGATTTCCTTTTCCAAAACTCTCCGGGTCCTTGCTGATGCTTTTTGCATAACCATAGGCAACCATGTTGGAGATACCGGAGCCCATACCCGGAAGGAATCCAATCCACAGGCCGGATACAAATGCAAAGGCAATGGTCTTGATATTCTGCAGGATATCCCTTATGCCGATTCCCAGCCCCTTCATATTCACCATGTCGGCTTCCGGCATCATTGCCTCGCCCCTGGCGGAGTCACGGATGATCTGGCACATTGCAAACATTCCTAACATCTGGGCAACCGTACTGATGCCGGAGCTTAAGTATACATTGCCAAAGGTAAAACGGTTGGAACCATTAATTGGGTCCATGCCGATACATCCCATCAGAAGACCGATACCTGCTGCCATGATGCCCTTGAAGATATTTCCCTTGGACAAGGAGGCAACCAGGGTGATGGCGCAGAAACACAGGGAGAAATATTCCCACGGCCCAAGGTGCAGGGCAAATTCGGCAATCACCGGAGAAAGCACGGTAGCCAGGGCCACGGACCCCACCGTTCCGATAAAGGAAGCCGTCATACCGATTCCCAGTGCTTTGCTGGCCTGTCCGTTCTTGGTCATGGGAAAGCCGTCAAAGCAGGTGGCGATTGCGGAAGACGACCCTGGAATACCAATGAGCACAGCGGAAATGAATGTGCCGGACACACCGCCAATCCAGATGGCAAGCAGCAGCACAAAGGATGTCTCAGTGGAAAGGCCAAAGGTAACCGGCAGCAAAAGGGCAATGCCCAGGGTTGCGGAAAGTCCCGGAATGGCCCCGAACACGATTCCCAGGGAAACCATGGCAACAATCAGCAGCAGATTGACTGGCTGCAGGCAGACCATTAACGCACTTATATATTCTGTCATTTATCCTGTTCCTCCTTATCCTTATTCAAACAGCCGCCCGGCCGGAAGCTTTACCTGGAAGCCAAACACGAACATGGCATAAAGGCCTGCGGTTACCAGCACGGAAATGATGACTGCGGCAACGGGTTTCACCTTGCTGACACCCTTTAAATCATAAATCAGGGCAAAGGCGGCAAAGGGCGTTGTCATAAGGAATCCAAGCCAGGTCATGGCAAAGGCATAGACAATCAGCAGCAGGTAGCTCTTGGTAATCTTAAGGGCGCCGCCTTTTGGAAAATACGGTTTCTCTTCTTTTGCGCGTTCCTTAATGCCCTTGATGATTAGTGCAATTGAACTCATTGAAATCAGTGCGATTGCCACATAGGGCAGAAGGCGCGGGCCCGGCTCCAGAAGCTTGGCTGGCTGCTTGATGGACTGGGCTGCAGACAGGAAGAACGCACACCCCAGAAGGCCCGCAATGCCGGTAACTGTATCTCTGCGCATTTTCATAAATAATTCCCCTTTCTTTTAAAATGTCCCGGGAGATTTCTCCCAGGACATCCGGTACATCGGTACGTGTATATGTATTGCCTGAATATGACAGGCTTACTCCTGAACAAACATATCCAGCTCCTTGGCAATCTCCGCAAACTGGGCATACTCCTCATCGTGGATTTCCTTGGATTCAGCAAGGTCATGCCAGCCTGGTATATTACCAATACCAGCAATACCAGCGCTTACAGTCTCATCCTCACAAACAGCCTTCATGGCAGCGTTCATGTTTGCAACCATGGTCTCGTCCATGCCGGCCGGTCCCAGGAGGTAGTGGTAAATGGACATTACGCAGTCATCAAAGCCCTGTTCCTGAAGGGTCTTGTAGTTGTCCGGCAGCGCTTCCGGATACTTGGAAATGGTAGTCCCGTCAGAGGATACGGTGCCGATTACCTTCAACTTGCCCGCTTTTTCATATTCCTGGGCATTACCAACGCCTACAACACCGATATCAATGAATCCTCCTGCCAGGTTGGTCAGACGGTCGGACTCGGATGCACACTCAACCGAGTTGAGCTCAATGCCAGTTGTGGAGGTCAGCATACCAAAGAGGAAGGTGTTGGCGCCAGCCGCAGGCATACCTGCGTTCAGCTCGCCCGGATGGGCCTTTGCATACTCAACAAATCCCGCGAAGTCATCATATGGAGCATCGGCCGGTACTGCCAGGGTTGAGAAGCCATTGTCCTGCAGGCAGGCAATCAGGGTGAAGTCCTTCATCGGGTTGACCTCTGCATTGCCCGTTATGTACTGGATGTTCAGGGCTGAGGTGGCAACGGTAAGGGTAGTGCCATCCGGTTTAGCCGTGGAAACGGTCTGATGGCCGATGGTATTGCTGTCATAGTTGGTAACGGTTGTCTTCAGGCCGTAAATCCGGTTCAGCCCTTCACTGTAATAACGGATGCCCAGATCGGAGCCGCCGCCTGCCTTGCCAGGCACCACAAGGGTAATGGTCTCCTTTTTAGGAAATCCGATGTCATCTCCTGATGCTGCTTCATCTGCAGAGCCGCCGTCTGCTGCGGTGGCTGCCGCTGTGGTATCACCTGTCCCGGTTTTGCTGCCGCAGGCAGTCATTCCCAGTACTGCTGCTGCCATAACCCCTGTCATTAAGAAACGATACATACTCTTTTTCATAACGTTTTTCTCCTTTTATTCCACTTTTTAGGCAGACTTATTCTGCCTGATTTTAAGAACTGATTCTCAACACACCACCTAGAAGAGACTGGATATATAGGGAAATATTGTATAATCTGTCTAATTTTAACCCTTCGTGTGTTTACATTTTGTATTATATAGTATTTATAAAGAATTTACAAAGCAGATTTAATTATAGCTTTCATACCACTTTAGTTATAGTAAAAGACTTTCTTCTTGACAGTCCGCCAAAATCATATATGATGGAAATAAATCCTGAACTGCAAATGCCTGCAGTTATGGACCGATAGGAGGCAGCCATGACCACACGCCAGCTTTATTACCTTGTTACCATTTCCGACCTGGGCAGTCTTTCAAGCGCAGCCCAGGTGCTGGGAATCTCACAGCCTGCGCTGAGCAAGTTCCTGACCGGGTATGAAGCATCCCTGGGCTTTCTTATATTCCTCCGGTATCACCGCCAGCTGACCCCTACTTCCGTGGGCAGGTACGTGATTGACTGCGCCCAGAAAATCCTGGACGAGCAGACCCGCATGCTGCAGATTCTGCGGGCCGTGACGGACAGCAATCACGCCCGCATACGTCTGGCCACCGCGCCCAACCGGGGAGCCATTATCTACAGCCGTATCTATAACCAGTTCTCACACCGCTATCCGGACATCTCCCTTACGCTGACCGAGCTTTATGCCCGGGACCAGCCGGGCGCCATCCTCCATGGACAGATTGACCTGGCCATCGGTTCAGGCAGGAATTCCGACAAGGTAACTGACCTGCCCATTGCCTATGAGGAGCTGCTGGTATCCCTTCCAGTCTCCCATCCCCTGGCAACAGCGGAGAAAATCCGTCTGTCCGATCTCAGGGATACCCCTTTTGTACTCCAGGGACCCAGGCACAGTATCCGGATTCTGGCAGAGGAGCTTTTTCAGGAAGCCGGATTTAATCCGGTGGTAACCTTTGAATCCAACGACGTCATCCTGGTGGACTCCATGCTGCACCAGGCCGTGGGGGTGGGACTGGTGTCCCAGGCCCATGTGTTTCCCTGTGAGGAGCTGGTTTACCGCTCCCTGGACCCTCCCATCCACCAGACCCTTCATATCCGCTATCCCCTGGGGCATACCCTGACAGAACCGGAACGCTATCTTGCAGGTCTTCTGATTCATGAGCGTTTATCCGATTCCCGCTACAAGGCCATCCCCTCTGCCGAAACAGAGGAGCTGCTTAGGATTGTGGACCAAGACAGCCAGCCCGCGGCCGATGCCATTTCCCCATCCCAAGCAGCCATACGTGCCCACGCAGCCCACTATACGGCCCCTGAACTCAACCTGAATACCCAGCTGCTAAAATACGTCATCGCCATTGTGGACGAGAAGAGCCTGACAAAGGCAGCGGAAAAATATTTCCTTACCCAGCCAGCCCTGTCCCGCCATCTGCACAACGTGGAGGGCATGCTGTGCGCCCAGTTATTCACCCGGGTACATAACCGTCTTAAGCCCACCAATGCAGGTAAGGTGTTTGTCAACTTCGCCCGCAACATCCTTCAGATTGAAGCTGAGATGACTGCCCATATCCATGCATATCAGACCGGACATGGAGGCGGTATTTACCTGCACTGCGACCCAGGGCTGTCCGGTATCCTGCATGGGCAGGTCACGGGCGGTTTCAGCCGGCTCCACCCGGATGTCAACCTGTATATAATAGAAAGCGGCCGCGAAACCGCCCAGGAAGCCATACTCAATGCATCGGCGGACTTCGGCCTTTACTTTTCCTGCGAGGAGGAGCATCCAATCCTGGACAGCCGCATCCTGGATGAGGATGAGCTGGTGTACTGCTTTGGGACAGAGGATTGCCCGGACCCGGAGCAGGATATCCGTATTCCCGTTCCGGTCTCCACAGCCATGCATCCCCGCCGTATCATGCTCGCTCCTCAAAGCAGCGCCCTGCGCCTGGAGCAGGACCGTCTTCTGGGGGAATGGCCCGGACTGCCTGCCGCGGTTGTATGCGAGGCCCGGCCGGATATCCTGCGGACCCTGTCCATGTGCGGGGCTGCCAGCACCATACTTCCCGCCCTTTCCCTGAATCAGGAAGCCTTATCCCGGTGCAGATCCTTTGAGGAACCTCAGAATTACTATCTGCTGCTGGTCCATCACCCGGGACGCAACCTCCCGGCCTTTGTAAAGGACCTGATCCGGCTGCTGAATGATGCATTTGAAACATATTTTTCCAACCATAACGAATCATAACAAGAAGGCCCATAATGAACCAATTATTCTGTCACCCCGAAACCATTGCAATCAAACGGACAAGGCAGAGGGCTGACTGCAGTAATTTACAGCAAAGCGTCAAAAAGGCTGCCGCCTTTACGGTTCCTCAACCGTTAAAGCGGCAGCCCGGCCTTCTTTATATATCCGGCCTATTCTGCCATATTGAGCAGCGTAATGATAATCTGATCTGCTCCCACCTCTGCCTTGCGTTTCACGATATCCTCAATCTGGGCCCGCTGCGGATCCGTAATGGAAGGCGCATTGATGACCACATCCACCTTATCCTTGGTAATGCTGACAACCGGGTCTGAAAAGCCTTTTGCCATCAGGAGGGTTTCTGCGGCATTTTCTTTCTCGGAAACCTCAGTCAGGTCAATCATATCCTGTATGGCCTTCTGTTTGGCCGCTTCGTCAATGCTGTCACTGTTTATCAGGCTCATCAGTGTCTCTTTGTTCTTGGCGCGCACCTGCTCCCTGCTGAGCTGTACGTTTGCTATGTAATCAGCCACGTTCATGCCGCTGGTCAGTACGGCTTCCCCGGGATTCTCCAATCCTGCCCGGGCGGAGCTGTCCGTATCTGCCGCTGCCATCTGCCCCGGATCGGCTGCCTGGGTAGCCTCCTCCACTCCTGTGCCGTCTCCTGCCTGGGCCAGCTGTCCCTGGTCTGTTCCGGTGTCTGCCGCTGCCTGGGCGCCGTCTGCGCCGCTTACCGCATCCAGGTCAGAAGGGTCCTGGTCCAGACTGGGAATCTCCTGTAGTCCGGCCTGGCCGTTTAAGGAGGCTGCCTGGTTCTCCGCCAGGATATCTTCATCTGAAATGTCCATGGCGCCTGCCTCATACACCCGGTTGCCGCTTGCCAGATCCTTCTTTCCCGCATAGTTCAGATATCCGGCTGCCGCAATCATGACAGCCAGTGTCGTGATGATGATCTGGTTCCTGCGGAAGAGACGTTTCATGTTCATGTCCTTCATGTGCTCTTTTACCTGTTTCATATTCTTGATTTTCATATCCTGCACTCCTTTATTTATTCCACCCTCTTTAATACTTTTATTTTATGTGCCGGCAGGCCAAATAATGCTTCCATGGCCTCAGAAATTTCAGCTTTTACGGTTGGGCTGCCTCCGCCCTCCGCGCTGATAATGATTCCCGATATCTCCGGACTCAGTTCTTTTTCAACAATGGGCGCGTTTGTGCTGCCGCCTGAACCGCCTCCCGATAGTATGGTACTCTCCTGTATCTGATTGTTTGTCACATCCCTGGTGCCGCCCCCTGAATCCTTTTCCTGGGTGGTGCTGGTATTGGTGGAGCGATCCACACGAAGCACCTTTTCGCTGGAGGATTTAAGCACCACCATGACATCCACCTTTCCCACGCCGTCCACGGACTTTAATATATTCCTGATTCTGTTTTCCATCTGGGCTTCATAGGACCCGTCCTCTGATGTGCGGGCTGCCGCCGGATAGGAATCCTCCTTCCCCTCTGACGCGCCTGCCCCATTTCCGTCCGGCCCCTGGGCCATCCCGGTTTTGGAGGCGCCCTGGTCAAAGCCGCTGCCCTCTTTGCTGCCATTGGCATTGTCCTTTGTCCACAGCGGAACCGCCCCGGTGCCGTCTGTCCCGGCCCCCACGGTCTGCTCACCGGCATTCTTGTTCTTTTTGCTTCCTCCGGGCAGGGGAAAGGAGAGAATCATAAGAAGAACACCTATAAGAAGCAATAACAGCCACTTTTCCTTAGTCATTTTTCCACTGAATTTCGATATCCGATTCTTCCAGTCCATAGTACTGCGCCACCTTTCCTGTTAAATGGTTTAATTTTTTATCTGCCACCGCGCCTTTCGCCTCCGCCGTCTTTTCCGGACGCTCCGTTTCCCCGGAATCGCCGGTCTCCTCCCGTTCCGTTATATCCCCTGTTTTCTCCATTCCTCCGTCTTTTGGCGGCTCCTCCAGTTCCACATCCTCGACCTTCACACTGTCAATCCTCCCTGCGTCCACATTCACGGGCCTGCTCCCCGTATAATCCCAGCTGTCGGGCTCCGCCTTCTCCTTCTCCTTCTCCTTCTCCCCGCTGATGACCATACCGATACCTTCAATCTGACCATAACGGCTGCTGTTCCTGTCACCGTCAATCTGTACGCTGGCTCCGGTACATGTAAACCCCTCCGCCCTGGCCATGGCCTCCACATCAGCTGCCACCGCCTGCTCATACTTGCGGATAACCTGGTCCAGACGCCGTTCTTCCATCCCCCAAAGATCCTGTTTCAAGTCATCCGTGTCATTCTGAAAGGAAATGGATTTAAACATGGACGATATCTGCTCATCCAGGTGCAGTCCCCCTGTAAATGGGCTCACCACCAGAAGAATCAGGACCATTCCTGAAAAAAAGCGGATGTATTTGCCATATTTGGAGTCCGCCAGAAGATTATTTACCACTGAAAGAAAAATCATGTAGTATATGATGTTTTTTACCCATCCATAGACAGCTTCCATAGGCATCTCCTTTTATAAAGCACCATAGGTTCCGGCATTTTGCAGTCCGCTCCGTTACGAGGCAAAATAATTTACATTGGTGGACGCGCATGTGACAGCTATGGCTATCATGAACAGAAACATGGAGTAAAGCACAATCTGTAGCAGCAGCTTATGTCCTTTGGACACGCCCGCCACGCAGGACACCACCCGTTTGTCGCACACAGGCTGCATCACGGCGGCCACGCACTGGTACATAACCATGAGGACCGTCAGTTTCATCACCGGAACAGCGGATATAACAGCCAGTACCACCACAGCCGCGGCTCCCATTGTATTCTTAATCAGCACCCCTGACCCCAGAACCATCTGGGCCATGGCTCCCGCCCCCTGGCCCAGCCCCGGAATCATTTCCATGAGCCGTTTCATTCCCGCCTGGCCTGCCGCGTCGGCATAGGGAAGTATCATGGCCTGTATGAGATGAAATCCCACCACCAGCCCGGTTAAGGTCCGCAGACTCCACACCACGGCCTGCTCCAGCAGCTCAGTCAGCTTTGACAGCAGCGCCTCCTTCGCCACATGGCTGCCCAGTACCATGAGCACATAAATCCTGACCATGGACAGCAGGACGGTACTGCACAGCCATTGTACCCCTGTCACCGCGCCCAGCATACACTCATACAGTGCCAAGGCGCTCATGCTGCCGCCGGAAAACGCCACTGCCATATAGTAGGCCGGCATGAGCAGCTTCATGAATTCCAGTATCTGTTCCATCACCTGGGCAGCCACCTGCAGGCTGGCGGAAAAACTGGCTGCCAGACATGTAAACAGCAGGAGATATGTAACGAAAAAACCCGTGTCTGAAATCTGGCCGCCCTTAAATACGGAAGAAACATTGGTAAACACAGCTCCAATCAGACCAATGGCAGCCACCTGAAACAGCATCTGGCCGCCCCTGTCCACCTGCGAGAACAGAGCATTCTTAAGTCCCATTCCGGTCTGTCCCAGGATACCCTTCAGGTTTCCTTTCATCAGCTCCTTCATCAGTCCCCAGAAGGAAAGTCCTTCCATTTCCCCGTCCTGCTGCCCCATAACATCGTCCAGAAACTGCTGAAGCCCCTCCATCTCATCCTGAAGCCCCATATCCTGCAATGCCTGGTCCACGCCTGTCTCTGTGCCCTGAACTTCCGGCTGTCCCCGCCACTGCTCTTCCGGCTGTCCCCGCCATTGTCCCTGCCGCTGCTCCTGCCGCTGTTCTTCCGGCTGTCCCTCCAGCTGCCCTCCCGCCGAAGCTCCGTAAACAGGGCTGCCTGTCCATCCCGGGACACCGGCAAACAGCACCGCAAGCCCCCATAGAACCGCGCTCCTGACTCCCCATTTCATCCATCTCTTCATCCCAAAAATGTCTCCAATGTCCCAAAAAGTGCCAGCAGAATGGGCATACTGATACCCAGAATAGACAGCTTTCCGAATATTTCAATCTGGTTTCCCAGGGAACCGTACCCCGCGTCCTTGCAGATTCCTGACGCAAATTCGGCCACATAGGTGATGCCCACCATCTTAAGCAGCGTCACCAGATATACGCTGTTCACCTTGATATAGCCCTGAATCCGTTCCAGGGCCTCCAGTATATCCTTTAACTTTCCGGTTCCGTAAAAGAAGATAAAGGCGCCTGCCGCCATGACCATGTAGGCGGCGTATTCTCCCTTTAAGCCCTTTAACTGCACCGCCAGCAGGACCGTGGCAATCCCCGCGGCCGCAATGGTAATAATTGTCATATGGTTTCCTCCCTAAAAAGACGCCTTTTACAGCGCAAACAGATTCTTCATTGTCTCAAACAGGTCGTATATGTAAGGTATCATCCAGAATAATACCAGCACCAGTCCGGCCAGACTCGTAAGGAAAGCCTGCTCATCCCGGCCGCTGTGCTTTAATACCTGGCAGATGACAGATACCAGGATTCCTACTGCCGCTATGCGAAATATCAGATTTACACCCATTGCCGTCTCCTCAATCTTCTTAAATATATATTTATAAATGGTTCCTGTGTTTCACAGGCACATCACAATCACAATGCATGTGTCCCTGACTTGTCTCAGAACATTACAATCACAAGAAACATCCCTCCCATGATTCCCAGGCTTGTATACAGCCTGCATTTCTCCCTCTGGTTCTGTCTGAGATAATCAATGGTCAAATCCAGCTGTTCCAGATACAGCTTAAGGGTCCGCTCCTGCATGTCCACATCCAGATATCCCAGATGTTCCCCCAGATGGGCCAGCTGTTCCAAATCCTCCTGTACCAGGGGAATCCGGCCCCCGTCTGTATTCAGGTCCATCACCTGGCGCCTCCATATCTCCTGAAGGGATTCTCCCTCCTGCATATATATTCCCTCCGCCGCGGCCTCAAACAGGCCCCCCAGTGGTCCCGGCTCCCGTTTCCCCACCCGCTCCAGGGCTTCTGCCAGCGGTGCCCGGCTGTATGTAATCTCGCCTTTTAAGAAATATATCATCTGTCTGAGGGTCTCCAGCATCCTCAGCCGCCCTTTCCACTGCATGGCAGACCAGATTCCCAGTCCGCCTGCGGAAAACAGCACCAGAATTGCCCCTGTCCACTTAAATGCTGCCATGTTCCGCCTCCTTTACGCTCCCATCCGCATATAGGACATTTCCACCGCCGTCCCATATAGACGCCACATGGCCTGCCGCTCCCCGGCAGTCCAGCAGTATCATCCGCTCAAAGGCTCCCTGGTGAATCAGTTCCCCCACAGCCGGCTTCTGCATGATGTCCTCCAGCGAACTGCCGTGGATGGTGGCTGCCAGAGAACAGCCGCAGTTTCTCACATATTCAATGGCCTGTACATCCTCCCTGCTTCCAATCTCATCCACAGCTATGACCTGAGGCGCCATGGACCTTACTAACATCATCATGCCCTGGCTTTTTGGACAGCAGTCCAGTACATCGGTTCTCATGCCCAGATCGTTCTGAGGCACCCCCTGATAGCAGGCCCCTAACTCAGACCGCTCATCCACCACCCCCACGGACACCCCCGGTATCCTTCTGCCGGCGCGCTGGGTCCTGGGTCCGTCCGAGACCTGGCGGATAATGTCCCGGAGCAGAGTCGTCTTGCCGCACCTGGGCGGCGATATTACCAATGTATTCAGGAAGCGGCCGTCATCCGAATACAGATACTCCATCACCTGGTTGGCACAGCCCTGAATCTGATGGGCTACCCGTATATTGATGAAGGAAATGGATTTCATGAGCCGTATATCCTGTCCAAGAGCCATGGTTCTGCCTGCCACCCCAATCCGGTGTCCGCCCTGTATGGTGATGAATCCCTGACGCAGCTCTTCTTCCGCTGCATAGAGGGAAAAACTGCACATATATTCCACGGTCTCCTTCATCTGAGCCTGACTGACCGTGACGATTCCTGCCCTGGCCCAGTACGGTTCCTGTTCCTGGCAGCGGCCGCTTCCCCGGATATCCCTTACCGGCGGATCGGGAATCCCCACTGCCAGGCTTCCATCTGTTTTAACCGCATATTCCCGGCCGCCGCAGATAAGCAGCAGCGGTTTCTGGGTTCTCATCCGTATCTCCTGCACCCTGTCGAAATCCACGGTAACCTGTCCAAGTATTGTCCGCAGGTCCCTTGGAAATATTTTCAGGACTTCTTCCCTGCCAGCCATAATCTTCACCCCTTTTACCTCAATATATGAAACGTGTCCAAAAATATGACTGGAGCCGAAAAAAAGGCAGCACCGGCCCGTCGGGGGCTGTGCTGCCAATACTGATTTAGCTTCTATCATCTTCTCTTTACCTTCTTTACAATCTGCCCCGCGGGCCTCCTGTCAATCTTGTATACAATCTGCATGAACCGGGCCACCTCATCCCAGGCCTCCCGGCTCTCCGGAACCAGGTCCATACTCATCTGGAACACATGAAACATCCCCTCATACACGGACACCCGGCGCTTCACTCCGGCCCTCCGGGCATTTTGGGCCGCCTCCAGCGTATCACTTAAAAGCATCTCATGGCTGCCCGCCTGAAAAAGCATGGGCGGCAGGCCCCTGAAATCCCCGAATACCGGCGATATATAAGGGTCCCTGGGATCAGACCCGCCGATGTATGAGGAATTATAAAGCATGCTCTCCCGCGAATTGCCAAAGAGAGGATCATGTTCAAAGTTAAACTCATAACTGTCCCCGCTGCATGTCAAATCAGCCCATGGGGACATGAGTACCAGGCCTGCGGGCTGAGGCATTCCATGGTCCCTGAGGTAAAGGCACAGGGCCAGAGCCAGGCCGCCTCCCGCCGAATCACCGGCCACCACCACCTGTCCCGGCCTGTAGTGTTTTTCCTTAATCAGCCACTGGTAGGCGTGAATTACATCCTCCAGGGCCGCCGGATAAGGGTGCTCCGGCGCCACCCTGTAATCCACGGTCAGCACGTCCCCGCCATAGCTGAGCCGGCTGTAGCGCACGGAAAACTTCCTGTAAATATTCTTCATGGGGCCTATATATCCGCCTCCGTGAAGCTGAAGCACCACCCTGCCGGTGACCACTCCCTCCGGCTTAAGATACTCCATTTTAAAGGGTTCCCTGTCAATGATTTCATACTCGTAGCCAGATGGGCATACCCAGGCCGGTTCCACGGGATTTTTCCTGAACTCCCCTGTCTGGATGGGTTTTCCCAGGGACGTTTCCATGATGTCGTGAATCATATCACGCACCAGCGCCCCCCGTATACTCACATTTTTATTACGCATACTTATCTGTATCCTCTCTGTAAATGCAGGGTCCCTCCGTTATCACAGATGAAACCGTCTGATGAGTTCGTTCTTAAATCTCCTGTCCCCCAGAAATATGGTCAAAGCCAGGATTCCCACGGTCAGTATTACTGTTATGATTGCCATGGCCGGATGCGTGACCAGCCCTGCGGCCCATAAAATCAGGGGGATAAAGCTGAAAACCGTAATAGCGATCTGGTACATGAAATAGCTCTGCCAGTTCAAACGGTTTACAACAATGAGCAGCACCACGGCCGCATCCGCAAACAGTATGGTTCCCGGCACAGCATAGTTGACGGACCAGCCCTCAAATCCCAGGACCCGGTCTATCATCACAAGCAGAATCTGCATGCCGACCGTTTGTATCAGCAGTGATTTTCCCAGGTTGGCATGGCGCAGGATGGAATACCGGAGGGTCAGCCCCACATAGGCGATTCCCGGTATGGCAATCCCGGACCACCAGAGTCCGTCATAGGTAGCGATATTCACCAATCCCAGAAACAGGGCCACCACAGCCAATACCCCGTAGCATACCAGTACCAGTTTTTTCCATATGCTCTCGCCATGCTGAATCACCGGATAATTCCCCTTATCCGACTCCGGCATGATAACGCCGTTGCTCTCCAGCTCCACCGGAATTCCGTCTGACCTCAGGCGGCCGAAAAAACATTCCTCCAGCCTGGAATCCTGGAATACCTTGGTGAAGGTAATGACTGTCCTGTCACCAAAGGAACACACGCCGCATTTGGCGGGCTGGCGCTCAGACACGCCAATCAGCATGCAAAACCCTTCAATATCCTCCTGATACTCCCGGTCCATGGAGATAAGTCCGATATTGGATAAGGTAATGGTATGGGCCCTGTCATTGCGGCGGAAAATGAAGCCAAGAGCCAGCCACTTGACAAACAGCGGAAGGATGCGGACATACCATTTTTTCTCATTTGAGACGTTGTAGGATATGGTCTCCTCCAGCTTTTCCTTTACAATCTTCTCGTCCATCTGTCTGCATACGGATGCGAGAATCTCCTCAAATTCATCCCTGCCCTGTCCGGGTTCATGGTCAATGGCTGTCACCGCGAAAAAGTTGGAGGCTGTGTTGGAGCCAAAGAAGGCCCTCAGGTTAATGGGAAGGTTCACACCGATGTGGCGTCCCTCCTGTTCTTCCTCCTGGTATACCCTGGAAATGGACCAGATCAGGCAGGCCGTCAGGTACTTCGTGATACTGACCCCCATTTTACGGCTCACTGCCTTCAGCTCTCCTGTGTCCGCGTAACCGTGAACCACGCTCTGTCCCCCAAAGGGTATATATCTCCCTGTAAGGCGCAGCGCAGGACGGGAGCTGTAGCGTCTGGTCCGCATTTTCCGGTAATGCTTCAGGTAGCTGTCCTCTGTCTGGGCGGACTCGCCTTCCCCCGGCCCCACATCCCTGCTTCGGCCTCCCCGCTTTAACTCCAGGTAGCCTGCGGTCAGTTCCTTCAGAAAATTCACTGCTCCCATGCCATCCGTCACCGCATGGAATACCTCCAAATTAATTCTGGCCCCATAATAGCTTACGCGGAACAGGTAGAGCTGGTTGCTCTTGGGGTCGATATAGCGGCAGGGCCAGCTGCTCTCCTGCTCAACAAAGGGCTGGCGTTTGTTCTCCTCGAAGTAATACCAGAAAAAGCCCCTCTTTAGCTTCACCTTGAACCCGCCAAACCGGGGCAGGACTTCTTCCAGCGCCCGGTCCAGCAGACCAGGATCTATCTCTTCTTTTAATGTTACGGAAATACGGAATACGTTGCTCAGGTTTTCATTGGCTATCATAGGGAATATTTTACCTGTGTTATCCAGCCTATGCCACCGTTTTCCCTGGGGATTCTTCTTCATAGCGCCCCTTTCTACCGGCCGTCCCGCAGATTTTTCGCGGGTCCGGCGCAAACTGTATTTTCTGCCATTATATCTCTATCATCCTGCAATCACAACTATATTATACTTAAACTTTGTTTTCACTCATCTGCTTTGACCTTTGGACCTTTTCCCGGCGTCTTTTGTTTTTGCCCCGGATATGATATATTGGACCCATAAACCCGGACAGCGGGAATCTGCTATCAAATTCCGCAGGAAATATCATGATTCCTCCTTTATTTCACCTAAAATAGAGATATAACAACAAGAGGAGGTATCCCTATGAAAACCATACATACACATGCCCTGGAGCTCTCAGGAAGCAGCTACGAGGCCGGCCGCCTGTTGGGCAGCCGTCTGGCGTCCGTCCCCGGCCTCAAAAAACGGTTCTCAAGCGGTTTCCCCGGCTTCGGCCTGACACAGTTTAACCAGGCCAGCCAGTGTTTCCGCCGCTGGTGTCCCGGACTTACGCAGGAGCTGGCCGGATTTGCCGATGCCCTGGGCTGCGCGCCGGAGCAGGTTCTCTATTACGGCATGACCTGGCTTACGCCTCGCTGCAGCCATCTGGCCCTTCTGCCCTCCATGACAGCCTCCGGCCATCCCATGGCTGCCCGGAATTATGAATTCAACGATGAGGCGGAGGACTTTACTGTCATAAAAACCCGCATCACCGGAAAATATACACACATAGGCACCAGCGTGCTGGGAATCGGCCGGGACGACGGCATCAATGAAATGGGACTGACCGTCACGCTGAGCTCCAGCGGTTTTCCTGTCGGCCCCCTGCCCGAGATGCGCAGGCCCGCGGTCGCCGGACTTCAGTTCTGGGCCGTGGTCCGTACCCTGCTGGAAAACTGCCGCGATGTAAAGGAGGCATTGTCCATGCTGAAAGACATGCCTGTGGCATACAACCTTCACCGTGGAGGATGCCGCCAGGGAGGCAGGATATTCTTATTACCACTTAAACCGCCAGTTCTCCGCCGTCCTCGGGGAGAGCGTGGGCAGCTATATAAAAAAGCGGCGCCTGTCCCATGCTGCCAGGGAACTGGTCTACACGGAGAGACGCGTCATTGACATTGCGCTGGACCATGGGTTTGAATCCGGAGAAGCCTTCAGCAGGGCCTTTAAGGCCGTCTACCATACAAGTCCGGCCTGCTACCGGAAAAAACGGCTGGATGTCATCATAAGCCAGAAACCAAAAGCGGACCAGCACCTGCTGGCCCATCTGACAGACTCCTTAACGGTCCGCCCCCGGATCGTGGAGATTCCCGATATCCTCACCGCCGGCCTGAGAGACCGCACTACCCTGAGGAACAACCAGATTCCCCAGCTCTGGACCCGTTTTCTTGACCTGGTGCCGCAGATTCCCGGCCAGCTTCCTCACGGCCGGGGCTTTGGCATATGTGAATCCTGCGGTGAGGGAAACACCCTGTACACCATGAGCGACGATCTGCCGTTCTCCGAGGTGGTGTCCGTGGAAGTCAGCTCCATGTCTGTCCTTCCTCCTCCCCTGGTGTATAAGACCATTCCCGGCGGAAAGTATGCCGTGTTCACCCACACAGGTTCCCTAAAGAGCCTGCCGCTGACCTATCAGTATATCTGGGGCACATGGTCCCTCACCACCCAGGAAAAGTTGGACGGCAGAGAGGATTTTGAGCTGTACGATGAACGGTTTCTGGGATTTTATCATCCTGACAGCCAGACTGACATTTATATTCCTGTCCAATAACCCATACAGGCCATCACCTGTATGGGTAATCCTGCTCTTCTTCCCCTCTGATGATTCGTTTCATACGGGCCAGCTCATCCCTGGTCAGAAGTCCATTCTCCATGTATTCCTCATATACCACCTGTGTGGCCTCCACAAAGGCCTGCCGTTCCTCACTGGAAAGGGTGTATATTTCAGCGTTGGCCCGGATATTTTCCATTGCCTGCACTTCATTCTCATCAATGAGACGGTTATTCTCCTTCATCATCTCTTGCGTACATTCCTCCAAAATCTCCTGATACTCACGGGGCAGAGACTCATACCATCTTGTATTTACGTAGAAGGGTTCCGGGTGAAACTGGTAATTCACCTCTGTAAAATACTTCTGGACCTCATAAAACCGCATCCCGGAGGAATTGACCCAGGGATTTTCCTGACCGTCAATGGTACCTGCCTTCAAAGCCATATACAGGTCGTTGTAAGGAACAGTCATGACCTCGGCTCCCAGGGCTTCCAATGTTTTATTGATGGTGTCCATGCCGTTGGAGCGCATCTTAAGCCCTCTTAAATCCTCCGGCCTGCGGATCATCCGCACGCTGTTGGAAAACTGCCTGAATCCGCCTGCATCACCGATTCCCAATATGGTTGCGCCGCTTTTCAGGGAATCCATGCTTATTTCCCTGGCAAATTCAGAGTTTACCAGCCGCTCTGCCTGCGTTCTGTCTTCGCAGAGAAAGGGGAGGGAAAACACAAGCATCTTGGGAACTATCTCCAGCTGCCCCCCGCGAAATCCCTGTATGGTTCCGTCACAGACCTGCTCCAGCATAGATGCCTCGCTGCCCAGCTGACCGGCAGGGTAGATGTCCACCTGGATTCCTCCATCTGTTTTCTCCTCCAGCAGCTTCTTAAACAGCAGGAATGACTGGTGGCGCGGGTTGTCCACAGGCTGGGAGTGGCCAATCTGCATGGAGTATATCCTTTCAGGTTTTTTTGCCGGTACGCCCTTCCCCTGTCCTGTGGCGGACGCCGGCCCCTCTTCCGGTTTCTCAAAACCGCCGCATCCTCCCAGTACCAGCACCATCAGAGCCGCCATCAGAATCCATGCCCTGTACACTATTCTCATTCCCCGTCCTTCTCCTCTCTGATGCCTTCCGCCTGCTCATAGCGGAACTTTAACGGAGACATTCCTTCCATCTTCTTAAATGTCCATGTAAAGTAATTTGGCTCCGAATATCCCACCATACCGCTTATCTGCTTGATACTGTAGGTCTCGTTTCGCAGCAGTTCCTTTGCCTTTTTCATCCGGATCCGAATCAGGTAATCCACCACCGTAGTCCCCATATATTGCTTGAAAAGGCGGTTTACATAGTATTTGCTGAACCCGGCTTCCGACGCGATGGCATCCAGCGTCAGGCGTTTTTGATAATTTTCCTGTATGAAGGAACAGATGCCCTCCACCTCCCTGGGCATGTCTCTGTCATGTTCCGTGCCTTCTTCCCCGCACTCGGTCTGGGCCACCATGTCTCCCACACGCTCCCGGGCTTTCTCATAGCTCTCCTCTATCTGGCTTACATCCACAAAGGGGGTTCCGCTTCCCATCATGAAGGCAATCTGCTGCTGTCTTAATATCGAAGCCAGGAATTCTTCCATCTTCCGGAAAATTCCCGGCAGCACATCCGGCTCACGGCAGAAAACAACAGCCGTAACCATGTGGTTTGTCTCGCTGAACATAACAGTCAGGTCCAGATAATCAAACTCCTTCCTGACAGCCTGATACAGCTTCTGTCTGCCGCATTTATCCAGAGAGCTCTGAATGCGGATGCAGAAACAGTTTCCGCTGCACTCAGTTGAAATGTTTTTCAAATCCAGATAGTAGAGAACCTCCTCCGGCATATTGCCCAGAACCAGGTCATTCACCATCTTGCTCTCCATCATGTCCAGAGTCTTTAACAGCTTTGTTTCACGGTACTCCTTCTCCGCCTCCGCGTCCAGCTCGTCAATGGCCCGCATAATTACATTGATAAACGCCTCCTTCTTCACAGGCTTTACCATAAAATCCACTGCCCCAAGGCGCAGGGCCTCCACCGCATATTCAAAATAGTCATAGGCTGTGGAAAAGACAGCGCGGAACCTGTAATCCGGACTTTTGATTTTTTCCAAGGCCTGAAGCCCGTTCAGGCCGGGCATGTTGATATCAAGCACGATTATATCCGGCCTGTCGAGCATCACCCGCTTGATAACTTCTGTTCCCGAAGCACATTCTATGACCTGGTCTATATCCAGGGAGGATTCATTTATAAAGAAGCGCAGTGCCTCCCGCTCCAGTTCCTCGTCATCTGCAATCAATATTTTATACATCTTCTTCTCCCCTGTGCAGGTAAATACTGACAATGGTGCCTGCACCTTTTTTGCTCATGATTTTAAGGCTGTCATCCCTGCCCGTATATAAGGAAAGCCTCTGCCATATATTCCAGACTCCAATCCGTTCCGGCTGTTTCTCCGAAAGACGCCTTCTGATCTTCTCCAGGCGCTCCCTTTCCATGCCCATTCCATTGTCACAAATCCGTATCCGTATATAATCTCCCGCCCTCCTGACATCCAGAATAAGGGTTCCCCCCTCTTCCTTGGGTTCCAGCCCATGGATTACCGCATTTTCCACAAGGGGCTGCAGGGTAAACCTTGGAAGCATCACAGCCTGTTCCAGCTTCCGGTCATGCCTGACATCCACGTTCAGCCTGGATGAAAAACGCATTTTCTGAATCTTCAGATATTCCTCCGTAATCCCCAGCTCCTCTCCTAAAAGGGCCGGTGTCTGTGCGTCCGCCAGATTATAGCGCAGCAGCACTGCCAATGAATCCAGCATGGTCAGCGCTTGTTCCTGGCGCCCCAGCATGACGGTCCTGTTAATGCTGTTTAAGGTATTAAAGAGGAAGTGTGGATTAATCTGGCTTTGAAGCGCAAGGAAGCGGGCCTGGCTCAGCAGCTTTTCATACTCCTCGTTTTTGCGCTGTTCCACCAGCAGCTGCTTTTCGCTCTCTATTTTTTCCTTCAGGCTGAAGGCCATATGGTTAAATGCCCGCGAGAGCATGCTCACAGTATTTTCCCCGAAGCTCTCCTTAACATGTGCGTCCAAATTTCCCCTGGCTATCTCCTCCACCTGTTTTTTCAGCTCATTTAAGGGCCGTGTCACCCTCACAAAAATATAGCTGGCTGACGCTGCAATGAGGACACAGGCAGCTGCCACGGCTCCCATGTTGAATGCGGTCATCACCTTCCGTCTGTGGGTCAGCTCCCGGTTGCTGTCCACACTGGACTCCAGCGCATACTGGAGCAGTTCATTGGTGTATTTCTCCAGATATTCTCCGATGGTCTGGCTGTAGTAAAAGCTGTCATAGTACCGGTAATCATTGCCGTTAAACAGAAAGGAGGCATTGCAGCATTCACTGTAATAGGATTCAAAGGACTGGTCAATTCCCCGCAAAAGATACCAGGATTCCTCATTGGTGCTCTCTGTATACAGGATATCTATGACAGACCTGGCTATTTCATAGGTATCATTAAACTCTGCCAGGGTGGTGCGGTTTCCCGTTTTCATATATTCCTCAAACAGGATGCCGCTCTGGAGGAAATGGTTTTTCAGCTCCAGTATGGAGTAGTACTGATTGATCTCCTTTTGATATCTGGCATTAAACTGGTTAAACAGAGAGTGGTTGTATATGGAAAATGAGAGGAACAGTATCAGCATCAGAAGCAGCACTGCATTGATTTGGGCACCCACTGAAAAACAGAACTGTTTCCACCAGAATTTTAGTTTCTTCATCTGAACGCTCCTTCGCTGAATCTAACCTCCGGTTCCTCGGTAAGCGTTTCCACCCAAATCTTATGGAATTGCTCCATGCTCTGTTTCTGGTATTGGTATGTGCTTTGTGCACACTTTTCCACGGCCTCCCTGTCCTCTTTGGAGAGGGAGGTCAGGTTTTCCGTATTAATAATCATCACATCCGGAAGGCACCATGCATCATTTTTAGTGACAAAATGAATATACTGGTCGTAGTTATTGCATATAAACTCGGAAAATGAAGACTCAGCCCCGTCGATATTGCCTGATATCAGTGATTTGTAGGTATTGGTATTGACTGAGCCTGCCAGCTCAATTCCCATGTCCCGGAAAATCTCCGCCATAAGGGCGGACTCGCTGCTCTCAATCTTCTTTCCCTCCAGATCCTTTTTGTCCAAAAACGTGCAGTCCGTACCGTAGAAGCACCGAAAATCAGGGTAATACCAGACCAGGGGCGTGATACGGTCCATCTGGCATTCGTCCCTCAGGGTTTCCTCATTGTTGCGTACCCACTCTATCTGTGCGTCTCCGCCTGCAAAGTTGGAAGGGACAAAGAATTTGCGGATGGATTCCACCTCCTCCGACAGCTCCAGGACATTGACGCGGGCCATGGCAATACCGCCGAATTTTACCTGTTCAATGATTTCCGTGGGGGTTCCCAGGCTGCCGTTATAATAAATCTTGACCGTTACCCGTCCTTGGGTTTCCCGGCTCACCATTTCCGCAAAATAAGCCATGGCCCGGGCGGAGGGATGATTCTCCGGCATGGTCTCAGCCAGCCTCAGTATTACGGCCTGGCTCTGGGGAAGGGACGGACTATCCGATCCGCAGGCAGGCGCGCAGCCGGTAAGAAGGACCGACGCTGCCATAAGAACCGCTGCCAGGGCCTTTGTCAGGGCTGAGGCTTTCTGCATGGGAATACGTGGATGAATGTTTAAAGTCACGTGAGGCTTTCCTTTCTGGAAACTAAATTTTGCGGACATTGTATCATAACTCCCTCCTTTCCACAACACCAAATACCCTCAACCGAAGCTGAGGGATTTTGGATGCCGTATGATTTTATTTTACAAGCCCCAGTACATTAGGGATGGTCATGGAGATGGCCGGTACATAAGTCACCAGTAACAGTATGGCCGCTGTCACTGCAAAATACGGAAGAAGCGTCTTAAATACTTCCTCGATTTTCACATTCGCCACCTTGCAGCCGGTAAACAGAATAGGTCCTACCGGCGGCGTGATTGTACCGATACAGAGGTTGAATACAATCATGATTCCGAAATGGATGGGGTGCATGCCGAAGCTGGCGCAAATCGGAAGGAATATAGGTGTAAATATCAGGATTGCCGGGGTAGGGTCCATGAAGGTTCCCACCACCAGAAGCAGCAGGTTCATAATCAGAAGAATGGCAATTTTGCTGTTGGTCAGTCCCAAAAGTACATCCGCGATAATAGCAGGTATATTGGTAAAGCTCATAATCCAGCTCATGATGGACGACACGCCAATCATGAATATTACGATAGCAGTCATCTTTACGCTGTCCAGCAGAATCCTCCTTAAATCCCTTATCTTAATGCTGCGGTAGATAAAGCTCAGCAGCAGGGAATATACCACTGCGATAGCGGAACCTTCCGTGGCCGTAAAAGCCCCTATTAAAATACCGCCAATAACAATTACGATCAAAAGCAGGCTGGGTATGGCCGCCCACACGGTTTTTAACACAATGGCCAGGGTGATTTCATCCCGGTTTCTGTATCCGCGTCTGGACGCCATAATACCCGCAATCACCATTACTCCGATTCCCCACAAAAGGCCGGGAAGATATCCTGCCATGAACAGCGCGGAGATTGACACGCTGCCCGCAACCGTGGAGTACACAATCAGGGTATTGCTGGGAGGAATCAGCATTCCTGTGGGGGCGGACGCAATATTGACAGCCGCCATATAATCCTTTGAGTAACCCTCTTTTTCCTCCAGAGGTCCGATGGTTCCGCCGATAGCTGCCGCTGCCGCCACGCCTGAACCGCTGATGGCGCCGAACAGCATATTGGCCACCACATTGGTCTCTGCCAGGGCTCCCGGCATCCTGCCGCTTAAAATTTTCGCGCAGTTCACCAGCCGTATGGCGATACCGCCGTTATTCATGATATTCCCCGCCAGTATGAAAAAGGGTATTGCCAGCAATGAGAAGGAATTGACGCCTGTAAATACCTTCTGTGCCGCTGTTCCCATGGCATTCTCAAAGGGAAGCACGAACAGCATGGCGATGGTGGAGGCCAGACCGATGCTGATACTGATGGGAATGCCCAAAACCAGCATGGTCAGCACGCAGACCAGCATAACCAGTGCTACAAGTATTGCCTGATCCATAATTCTATCTCCTTTGTTCTTAGATTTCTCTCAGTTTTTTTGCCAGCTTCATCTCGTTGTAGATAAAATAGAAGAGGATGAAACATGCGCTTACAGGCACTGCCGAATAGATAATTCCCATGGGAATCTGAAGCGCCGCATCCATCTGGATCATTTGGCTTGTAACCTGCTTATAGCCCCCGAATATCATGACGCCTGCCGCGAATAAGGCAACCATCAGTTCACCCAGCATTTCAACAACCACTCTTGTCTTTGAAGGCATATGGTCACGGACAAAGCCGATATTCATATGCTCCCGCAGTCCAAACACATAGGCGGAGCCATACATAACCATCCATACAAACATATACTTGGAAAGTGATTCCGTATACGCGTTGGGACTGTTAAAGAAGTATCTCACAACAACCTGGAAGGTCACCAGGATTGTCATGACAGCCAATAGTACCACACATACCCATTCGATAATCCTGTCCAGGATTTTCTTTGCTGATTCCATGAGTCATGACCCCGCTTTCTACAAATCCCTGTTAGTTGGCAAGGCTGCGAATTTCCTCGTATAATGCCTTTGCTCCCTCGCTCTTGCTTGTCACATTGTCGATAACAGGCTGGCATGCTTCCTGGAAAGGAGCGATGTCCACATCGATAAACTGGGCGCCGGCTTCCTCTGCCGTATTCTTTGCACCCTCAAGGTTCTCATCCCACAGCTGGAATTCACGTTCCGTGTACTCCTTGCAGAGATCCTTTAAGGTCTGCTGGTCCTCTTCGCTCATTCCCTTTAAGGTGGCTGTATTCATAACCAGAAGATCAGGAATCATCAGATGACGTGTGTAAGAGAAGTAAGGAGCCACTTCATAATGCTTTAAATCCGCATAGGTAATTTCATTGTTCTCACCGCCGTTGATTACACCCTGCTGAATCGCGGTGTAAACCTCTCCCTGGGCCATGGGTGTTCCCACTCCGCCCATTGCATCCAGCATGGCGATACAGGTCTGGGATTCCATGACACGAATCTTGTATCCCTTTAAATCCGCCGGGGTCTGAACCGGCTTGTCTGTATAAATGCAGCGCGCTCCCGCTGTAAAGGCCGCCATAACGCTGAAATTATTGGCTTCTGTACTAGCAAAGATATCGTCCAGAGCACCGCTGGTAAATACCTTTTTCTGATGCTCCACGCTGTCATACGCATAGGGAAGACCCAGCACGGCAAAATCGGGATTTACATTTTCCACAATAGAGTTTGCCACCATTGCCATCTGGATGGTACCGCTTTGAACCAGCTCAAACGCATCCTTCTGTGAGCCCAGAAGCTCGTTGGGGCTGATTTCGATTCTATATGCTCCGCCGGTAGCCTCATAGAAAGCATCGCTCATCTCGGACAGGGCCAGATACTGGGGATGCTTTTCCGACTGGTTAAAAGCCAGCTTTAATGTAGTTGTCTTCACATCCTTTTCAGGCGCCTTGGCCTCGTCATCCTTAGTCTCTCCGCCTGCGGCCGGTGCCGGGGCTGTGGTCGCGGATGCGGATGCACCTCCCCCACATGCAGTCAATGACAATGCGGTTACTCCGGCCAATACCAATGTTAATGCCTTTTTCATCATAATCTTTTCTCCTGTTCTCCCCTTTGGGATTCTTAACGTTTTCTTTACAGGAAGATTATAAGCTTTTCCGCTTCAGATTGAACTACAAAAAATGGGCCATATCCTATAAGAAATAAGACATGACCGCAAGATATTGATAGTATGGAAGGGCTATATTTTATAGTTTTAAATGATCAGAGGCGCTACTTATGATACGGCTCCCCCGAAATAATCCTGTAACTCCTGTAGATCTGCTCCAACAGCACCACCCTCATCAGCTGATGGGGAAATGTCATCTTAGAGAAGCTGAGGGCATAGTCCGCCCGCTTCATGACGTCCCCGGATAATCCCAGCGACCCCCCTATGACAAACACAATATGGCCTACCCCATCCACTCCCAGCCTCTGAATCCTGCCGGCCAGTTCCTCGCTGGTCAGCATCTTGCCTTCAATGGCCAGGGCAATGACGTAAGCCCCATCTTTAATATTAGAAAGAATGCGCTGTCCTTCCTTTTCCTTGATCTGCCTTACAATGGCCTCGCCGGCCCCATCCGGTGTTTTCTCATCCGCCACCTGGATAATGTCCAGCTTGCAGTAGCGGCTCAGGCGCTTGGCATACTCCCTGATGGCATCCTCAAAATACCGTTCCTTAATCTTTCCAACCGTAACAAGGGTAATCTTCATCTGCTAAAACTCCAGTATCATATCGTACCACACAGCCCCGCCGTGAACGGATTGGGAAATGCCCATATTCACATATCCGAAGGTTTCATAATACCCAATCAGCCGGTCCTTACAGGTAAGAATAAGCCCCCTGCGCCCCTGGCTCCTGGCCCGTTCAATCATGGCCTCCATCAGACGGGAGGCCACCCCCTGATGCCGGTATTCCTCAATCACATCCAGGCCGAATATGCTCTGGTAAGCGCCCTCCGGCTCATGGAGCGAAGTATCCTCAAACATCTCGTCTCCAATGGTTCTCCCATTTGTGACAGCGCCATTGATAAACCCGATGATTCGGTTTCCATCCTCAGCCACCAAAAAGCTCTGAGGAAATACATCCAGACGTTCCTTTAAACTCTTTCTGTCTGCTGCCTCCGCTGCCGGGAAACAGGCTGCCTCCACCTGTGCCACTGCGTCCAAATCTGCCGGCACCGCTGTCCTTATGGTAATGGCATCCATCTTCTGTCCTCTTTTCGCATCCTTCGCTGTTCTTAAGCCTTTACCCTGAAATAGTATCCCACGCCCCACTTCGTATGTACATACCTTGGGTCGCTGGGACTGGGTTCGATTTTCTCACGGAGCCTTCTCACATGGACATCCACGGTACGCACATCCCCGCTGTCCATGGCCTTATTTCCCCATACATAGGTCAGAAGCGCTTCCCTGCTGTATACCTTATTGGGATTGCGCACCAGCAGCTCCAACAAGTCAAATTCCTTGGCCGTGAGATTGATTTCCCGCTCACCGATAAACACCCGGCGGCTCTCCGTATCCATCTTAAGGTCACCTGCGCCAATGACGCCGGACTGCGGCTCTTCCCGCTTCTGACGTTTGCTCTTCCCGCTTCTTCGTATGATGGCTTTGATTCTGGCCTTGACCTCCAGTATGTTGAAGGGCTTGCTGATATAATCATCGGCGCCGTACTCCAGTCCCAGAATCTTATCCATATCGCCGCCCTTGGCCGTCAGCATAATTATGGGCATATCCGAAAACTCACGTATGGCCTGACACACCTCATAGCCGTCATACTTGGGCAGCATCACGTCCAGAAGCACGATATCGTACTCTGTCTTTTTTGCCAGTTCAATGGCCTCCTCGCCGTCATATGCACAGTCCACTTCCATCCCGTCCTGTTCCAGACTGAAGCGGATTCCTTTTACAATCAATTTCTCATCGTCAACCACTAATACTCTTGCCATGTTCCATTCCCCTTATCTATCATTAAACGGCGGCCTGATAACCAAGGCCGCCTGCCGTCATTTACACTGTAATACTGTCCTTAATCTTTTCAAATGCAGCGTCCTTGATACCGGATACATTCATGATATCCTCAATGGACTTAAACCCGCCAAACGCTTCGCGGTAATGGATGATGTCCTCTGCCCTGGATTCTCCGATTCCCCTGAGGGTCATCAGATCCTCCTTAGAAGCCGTGTTAAGGTTCACCATGGCCTTAGCGCCGCCTTCGCCGGTCCCCGTCCTGCCGGGCGTCTGAACGCCCGCTGACACAGCACCCGCGGATATGCCTGATTGGGTCAGCCCCCGGGCCTTCCATTCCTCTGCCTGCTCACGGTCCGGCACCTGTATCTTCATGCCGTCCTCTAACACCTGGGCCAGATTCAGATAATCCGGCACCGCTGCTTCCGAGAATCCTCCCGCTGCCTCAATGGCCTCATATACCCTGCTGCCTGCGGGAAGTCCATATACGCCCGGCGTACACACCAGACCGCATACATGGATATATACCAGAGGCATATCTTCCCGGGGCGGCATATCGCCTTCGGACAGCCTGCCTGGGACGGCACGTCCTCCTGTCCCGGCATACAATCTTGTCCCCGCAGATGCTCTCCATCTGCGCCCGCGGACATGGTCCCGGCCCCGCCCTCCGGTTCATCCCGCTGCCGGGGGCTTTCCATCCCCGTACGTTCCTCAGCAGCAGTACCACCGTCAGGTTCCAATGCCATGACCATATTTTCCGGTCCAATATCCCGGTTCTTCACACTGCAGCTATAGCATATGCCTGCAGCCAACATACATATGACAATCACTGCCAGTTTCAATGCTTTGAAAGATGTAAGTTTCATCTTGGGCGGTATCCCTCCTTCCAGAGAGCACCGTCCCAGCCTGTACTCCTATTCTATCGGAAACCCCCTGCAATTACAAGCGTTAGTTTCCAAATTTTATCTTTCAAAAATTACAATTCCGCCTATGGCAATGACTGCCCCGATTATCTTGTTCCATGCAAAGGGAGCCTTCTCCACGCCGAACAGCCCGAACAGCTCAATGGCATACGCAATGATAATCTGCGAGACCACAATCAGAAGAGCCGCCTTGGCCGGTCCCAGGCTTCCCATGCTTCGGATGACCGTATAGGTGATGAGGGCTCCCATGATACCGCCCACAAGCACATATTTGGGCGTAACCTGCATAATGCCGGCCACGGGCTCCCTTCCTGTAAACATCCATATGACCACGCAGGTAATAAAGGCCGTGAGCTGTACCCATCCCGCGGCCACCCAGACGCTGGTCTGCTTTGTCACTTCCGTGTTAAATACGCCCTGTATGCTCATTAAGGCGCCTGACAGCAATGCTATGATAAATCCCATGTATTATTTTCCTGCCCTTCCACTTATTTTACCGTTATCTTAGCATTCCCACAGGTTTCTATTTTATTCTGGCATTCTTTCCGCATATGATGTATAATCGTTCCGTCAGGAGGCTCAGCTATGCTATCATTCATAAAAACATTACTACAGGCTGCCGCATGGCCCATCCAGGCACCTGAACCATACTCCGCCTTTCACATCCTGCTCTGCGCTGCCGGCATACCGCTTGCCGTCTTTCTGGCCCGGCGCCTGGCACGCATATGCCTGCACCCCCGCGGTGTGCTGTTTATCTGCGGCCTGATTTTAGCTGTCAGCGAACTGTATAAGCAGAGCTTCCTATATTTTATCGTCAGCCAGGGCCAGTACAACTGGTGGTATTTTCCCTTCCAGCTGTGCAGCGTCCCCATGTACCTGTGCCTGATTCTTCCGTTATTCAGGCACCCGTCCCATCGCTCCACGGAAAAGCGCATATGCACCTTCATGCAGGATTTTGCCCTTTTGGGAGGCGTCATGGCACTGGCGGAACCCAGTGGCCTCATGCATCCCTATCTGCTTTTGACGCTCCACGGGTTCCTGTGGCATTTTATGCTCATCTTCATCGGCCTGTACTGCGCCATGACCGGCCTGGGAGGCAGGACCCCAGGCGACTTTGTATCCATGCTGCCCCTGTTTTTGGCCTGCGTGTGTATAGCCACGTTCATAAACGTGGTTTCCCACCCCTACGGCAACGCTGATATGTTTTATATCAGCCCCTATTATCCAAACGGACAGATTGTTTTCCACCAGATTGCCCTCACCATAGGTACTGCCGCCGGAAACCTTCTGTATCTGGCAGCCATGGTTCTGGGAGGCTTTATCTGCCACCTGTCCCTGAGGCGGCTGTTTCCCCGGTAACCGGGCTGACTGTTTCCCCAACCGGGCCGGCTGTTCCCGGTAACCGGGCCGGCTGTTCCCCAACCGGGCCGGCTGTTCCCGGTAACCGGGCCGGCTGTTCCCCCAACCGGGCCGGCTGTTCCAGCCAGACGGAAGGCGGCTTCTGCCATGCCCTCTTACCATTCCTCAATACGTTCCCTTTTTCAAAAGTTTGCGCAGATAGGCAAAGGCAGTCTCCTCCCCCTGGTCCTTCAGCATATGGAGAAGCTTTTCCAAAAGCGCTCTGGTCTGGGGATGGATGGTGATGTAATTCTTTGTATACTCGTAGTATTCCAGCGGAGCCGCGCTGGTATAGGCTTTTCCCTTATACACCTCACATGCAGCTATCCGGTCGCAGACCATCTCGGCCACATACCGCAGCGGCATCTTATTGCCCACCAGGCCCTCCTCCTTATGGCTGGAAATATCAATCCAATACTCATAATGATGCTTATTCCTGCCCTTATGGTGGAGCCAGGCCCTGGAATACCCCACGGTCTCACGCTCAGCCGCATTGGGGCTGCGGTTTCCCTGATAATACCTGACCCCGGTCCAGAACTCTTCCAGGCTGTACTTGGAAAGATCATGGGTAAGCCCCTGCCAATACAGGCCAATCTGGAAGCAATGCTTCCTGACCAGGTTTCTGTGCCTTGTAATGGTAGAAAAATGGTTCCATATATTACAGATTTTCATTCAAATCCCTTCTTTACACATTAATACTCATAGCGCATTGTATTGAAATATGCTTTAGTATATCATAAAACTCACCTTTTTGCCTGTATTTCTTCATATTTTAACCTTTGAACAACAGAATCTGAGGTTTATATAAATTGTTTATACTTAATGCCCAAAAACGTTTGACACTTTTCAACATTTATGATATCCTTAGGACAGTTGCGAAATAGCTTGCAACATATCACATTTTTTTATTTTTTATATTTTTTGGAGGTATCGTAATGAAAGGTACAGTTAAGTGGTTCAACAACCAGAAGGGTTACGGATTTATTTCCGACGAGCAGGGAAACGATGTATTCGTTCACTACTCAGGTCTGAACATGGATGGCTTCAAGTCCTTAGACGAGGGCGCAGAAGTTGAGTTCGATGTAGTAAACGGAGCTAAGGGTCCTCAGGCTACAAACGTAACCAAATTATAATCAATGAACAACAGTGTACCTTTTTCAAACATATATCATCACTGATAGAGGTTGAAGTAAGTTATATCTGATTTCAAATGATTACAAGTGAGAGCCAGTCCTGCGACTGGCTCTTATTGTTATCTCTTTAAAAAACCGGTTATATCCGCACGATATTCCTGCCCTGGCGCCCTATCTGGCTTTCTTCAGCATATCCTTCAGCTCATCCACGGAAAATGTGTAATTCTTATTGCAGAAATGGCAGTTCACCTCAATGGGCTTGCCATCCTCTATCATTTCCTGGATATCCTTTCTGCCCACACTGATCAATGCCTTCTCCACCCGGTCCTTTGTGCAGTTGCAGTAAAATACAGCGGGAAGCCTTCCGCCGGTTTCCAGGCCGAATTCGCCCAGCACATACTCCAGTATCATCTCCGGCGTGTTGCCCGCGTCCAGCAGGGTTGTGATGGACGAAATCTCCTTCAGCTTGTTTTCCAGTCTGCCGATAATATCCTCGGAAGCTCCCGGCATCAGCTGGATGATGAAACCGCCGGACTGGCGCACCGTGTTGTCCTTATTCATCAGAACCCCCAGCGCCACGGAGGACGGCGTCTGCTCAGAGGTGGCGTAATAATACGTCAGGTCCTCCGCAATCTCTCCGGTCACCAGAATGGTCTGTCCCACATATGGCTCTTTTAGTCCGATGTCCTTGATAACACTTAAGACGCCCACGCCCAACGCTCCGCCCACGTCCAGTTTCCCCTTTTCATTGGGAGGAAGCATCACCATGGGATTAACTGCATATCCCTTCACATTTCCCCTGGAATCCGCTGTCACGGTCAGGCCGCCGATGGGTCCGTCCCCCTGTATCTTAAGGGTGAGAAGGTCATCTTCCCCCTTCATGTCACATCCCATCATCACACCGGCCGTCAGCAGCCTGCCCAGGGCAGCCGTTGCCACCGGGCTGGTGTTATGGGATATTCTGGCCTGTTCCACCAGGTCCCTGGTGGTGGCGGCAAAGGCCCTGATCTGTCCTTCTGCCGCAGTTGCTCTGATTACATAATCTGCCATACGATTTACTCCTCGTCTCTCATTGTCTTTCCATGTTCCCTCATGATTATATAGATGCGTTCGCTGTCCTCCCGCACAGGATTGGAGGTGCATGCGTCGAAAGCGGCAACAAACTCCATGCCGGCCTCCCTGGCTGCCCTCTTCACCTCATCCAGGCTGTAGGCCCTCTGGAAATGCGTCTCTTCATACTTGCGGTACAACTCGCCCTCACGGATAAACAGGGTAAGGTCGTACTCATTGATTCCGGAACCTTCATCGTAAAAATTGTCCCAGATAAAGCTGCTCTCCTCCCTGGCCTCCGCAAAGGTATTATCTGCCAGCAATTCCCGGTATTTATACTCCGTGTTCAGGTCAAATATAAATACCCCTCTGGGGTCCAGATAATTATTGACCAGCCGGAACACCTGCACCAGATCCTGGTACTCCATAATATAGTTCATGGAATCACATATGCTGACAACCGCCCGCACCGTGCCGTAAAGCTCAAACTCCCGCATGTCCTGAAGGAGATAAAGAATGTCCTGTCCCGAGACCGCCCGTTTATCCATTGCCATCTGAAGCATTTCCCCGGAATTATCAATTCCAATCATATCATACCCGGATTCTGCAAGGAGCCCGGTAAGGCTTCCCGTGCCGCAGCCCAGGTCCAGCACCAGACCGTTTTCCACCCCCTGCTCCCGGAGCAGTCCGATTACATAGGAACACCACTCCTCATACGGCACATTGTCCTGAAAAATGTCGTAGACCTCCGCAAAACTGCTGTATGCTTCCATGTCCTCATCCTTCCCAATGGCGCTGCGTCTCATTCCCGCAGCCATCACCGAATCATCAATCGAGTAGGAGGCGGTGATTAACCGCCGTCCTCTCACAGCACCGTACGTACG
>ENA-UOJP01000585-UOJP01000585.1-human-gut-metagenome-genome-assembly--contig:-C102-NODE-585-length-63934-cov-8.469309_pt1 | contig 63934 bp, 52 predicted proteins | sample MGYA00242353_ERZ723900 | MGnify/ENA metagenome assembly ERZ723900 | reverse complement strand
GAGGAAATGCTGGAGAAATTCCATCTGTCTGATTTCGACCAGTAAGGCGGATTCCCAAAATCCGGCCATAACAAAAGAGAAAACAGGGAGGGCCGTCCGATAGGCCTCTCCCTGTCAAAATAATTCTGTATGATCTAAAAAACAAATCAAGCTGTTTATTCTAAAACAAATCTTGAAACAAATCAACCAAAAACCAAAACAGGAGGGCGCAGGCTGTCTGCCCGGATTTCCTGCCTGTATGCCTTGCCCAAAACCAGTTGACTTTTCCCGTATCCGACGCTATACTACAAATACCAACAGAATACGAAAGCTAGGGGTGCAACAAAGCTGAGAATGGCCATGGGCCAAAACCCTCATTACTTGAACCGGGCAATACCGGCGTAAGGAAGCGACCGTCAGAATTTCGTTCTGACTTTTCAGCATGGAACCCCTCTTTTGTGCCGAACAAAGGAGGTATTTTTTATGTTCAGTTTTCTTGTAACAGAAGACGGCGGCCTGACCGGAGCCGGCTACGTGGTATTTATCCTCGCAGGAATCCTGTTTCTCATTGGGGCAGCCGTACTTGCCCGAAAGAGCGGAGAAAAGAGCCGCCGTACCATGGCGGCAAAAGAGCTGGTTTACTGCGCGGCCGCCATTGCCCTGGCGTTTTTAACGTCGTACATCCGCGTGATGAAGATGCCCTGGGGTGGCTCCGTGACGCTTTGCAGCATGCTGTTCATCTGCCTGATCGGCTACTGGTACGGCGTAAGGACCGGCGTCATGGCCGGCCTGGCTTACGGAATCCTTCAGTTTTTGCAGGAGCCCTATGTGCTGTCGGCGTTTCAGGTTTGCTGCGACTACGTGCTCGCCTTCGCGGCCCTGGGGCTTGCCGGCCTGTTTTCCAAGTCGAAAAACGGCCTTTTGAAGGGTTATCTCTTCGGCGCCTTTATGCGCGGCGTTTTCCACGCCATCGGCGGCTACCTCTACTGGATGGAATACATGCCGGACAATTTCCCGAAACAGCTTACCGCTGTATATCCGATCCTTTATAATTATGCATATGTCGGACTGGAAGCCGTTATCACGGCGGTGATCCTCTGCCTGCCGGCGGTGAAAAAGGCCATGGAGCAGGTAAAGCGCTCAGCCCTGTCTTAGGGAAAATATAATTATAATAAATAGGATACCTCCAAAGCGGGCAGAATCAATATAAAAAACGGCTGCTTTGGAGGAACCCCTGTGAGAGGGCTTCTGATAAAATCCTAACTCCGCACCAAACTAAGGTTTAATCTCCGAACTTTTTATGACATTTGGGACATTCTTTGGGAAAAGGCCGGTAGCCGGAAAGAGAATGTCCGCAGTAAGGACACCTCACCGTGACAAAATGACATACAATGCCGGAGACGATGACAAGTAAGCCTATCAACAGCCATAAATTCAGCCGATATCCCTGTGCTGTCACTGCTCCGGCCACTGCAAGGAGTGCCCCTATTCCCATTACAATCCAGGAGATTACTAAATTTTTCTTTGGATTTCTCTTTTTCATATATGTTCTCCCCATCAAATTTTAAAACCGCACCATCTCTCCCGTCACAAGCGATTTCTCAATGGCTTCCATAATCTCCAAAACGGCGGCAACATCTTCATTCGTCACAAGCGCCGTCTCCGTTCCCATTCTCACGCATTCAGCAAAATATTCCACTTCTCTTTGGTATGGATTATACTTTGGAACATCAAGAATCCGCGGGGGCATCCCTTTTTCATAAAACGTGATCTGTCCGGTATGGTTGGAATATTCCGCCGAGGCCTTCGTCCCGTTGATGCGTACCGTAGTCGTAAACGGGAAGGCGCCGGTCATATCCATAAATCCCTCGGCTGCCGCCGGCACGCCGCCTGGAAACCGAAGCAGGGTGGAGACATTGTTCCAGCAGCCGCTCGTTTCCCTAGCGCCCACGGCGCAGACCGATTCCGGCCGTCCGAATAGACTGTATAAATAGTCGATATCATGAATATGAAGGTCGAACAGGCCGCCGCCGGACTTTTCCGGATCCCTGTGCCAGACGGCCCAGTCGGGGTGGGCGGAGAGGCGGTTTAAGTACACGTGTGTCACGGCGCCGAAGGCATGTTCCCGGATCATCTCTGCGAGCACCGCATACTCCGGCCAGAACCGCACCACCTGCATGACCATGAGCCGCAGCCCAAGGCGCTCTGCCTGGCCGGACAGCCGCCTGGCCGTCTCAGCCCGGAGGGCAAAGGGCTTTTCGCACATCACATGGACACGGTGGGAAAAGGCGCGCTCCACGATTTCTTCGTGGGTAAAGGTCGGCGTGCAGACGATGACGGCGTCCAGGTTCTCTTTTTCATACATCTCATCGGAATCCGTATAATAAGGTACGCAAAAATCGCGGGCCATCTGCCGCCCTTTTTCCGTATCCCGGCCGCAAACGGCCGCCAGGACGACGGTATCCGAAAGCTTTAAGGCCCCGGCATACGTCCGTCCGATGGAGCCGGGGCCGATGATGGCTGTCCGAAACTGCTTCATAGCGAATCCTCCCATATACGGCAAGGCGGCCCCGCAAAGCGCGGAAGCCGCCTGTCACCGCCGTGATACGGCGCACATGTGCGCCGAAGCGAATACTATTTCAGATTTGCCTTTGCGTCAAAGGGGAAGTTGTCGTCCAACGGGAACAGCGGTCTCGGCACCTTCTCGTAGTGCAGAGTCTTTAAGTCTTCATTGGTGCTTCCCTTTGTGAGAACCAGGATGGCGCGCTTTGCATAAGCCTCATGCTCGTCGCCGAGATATCCCAGCTTGCAGACCACAATGGCAGCATCCTCCGGCTTCATGCCCATGGCGAGGAATACCTGCGGCCCGGCATAGCCGATGTGCTGTTCGGCAATGATGAAATCAATGTTGTGGGTGGAGAAGATGGCGGCAGCGCCCTGGTTTCTTCCATGAAGCTCCAGGTTCTCCACATAATTCTTCACAACGCCTGTGGCCGTGATCGGAGAAGAGGTCTTCGTATCATATTTGGCACCGAAGGTCAGGGTGATCTCCTGTCCAACCTTGCCCTCGCAGGCTTTGCATGCCTCCGGATCATAGAAGCCGCCGTAGAGCACCGGCTTGTCCAGGGCTGCAATGCGCGGATCTGCAATCAGCATGGAAGCGAACTCCGTCACATCGGAGGAGGAGCCTGCCGTCGGGTTGTCGCCGGAATCGGAGAAATACACCGGCATCACGCCGTTTCCGATGGATTCCATAGCGGCGTCGATGGCCTCTTTTTCATGGAGAGCCTCAGTCTGGAAGCAGAAATCATCCTTCTTGGACCAGATGAACTCAGCCAGGCGGACAGCCTCGGCGTCTGCCTGCTCCTTGCTCTCTGCGACGACATGGACGGCCACAGAGCTGTCCTCGTTGTCAGCCCAGGGGAAGCCCATAAGATAGGAAGCAGCCATGATGCCCGGCTTCTTTTCGGTTTCTCTGAGCTCCTTAATCAGGGTAATCATCGGCTCCACGGTGGTGGAGGACTGTTCGCCGGCAATGAGGATCGGCACGCGCACCCATGCGGAATGAGCCTTCACGCCGTCCTCTAAGACATGGATCGTCATCTTGGCCGCATGCTCGCCGGTCTCGTAGCAGTCGGTATGGGGGGCACATTTGTAACCGACAAAGCCGTCACAGTTGTTGTGCATCCTGTCGGTCATGGTGGTGTGCATATCTAAGGAAGCGAAGATCGGGATATTCGGGAAAAGGGCACGAAGCTCCTCTAACAGATAGCCCTCAGCCTCTCCCTGCTTTTTGATACGCATGGAGCCGTGAAGGGAGAGCGTGATGGCGTCAAAGGGCTTCTTTGCGTTCTCTCTCTTGGCGATTTCGATGATTTCGCGCTTGATGCCCTGGTAAAAATCGTAATCCACCTCGCCGTTGGGCACAGCCCGGCAGGAAACGCCGGGAACTACCTCATAACCGGCCTCCATCAGGGTTTTCACCACGCCGGTGAGGGAGTCGTTGGGGCGGAAATTATCAAAAAATTCCTGCTCGCGGATGACATTGAATTCCTTTTCCCCGGCTACGATGGGATTGAAGGAATTGGATTCATGATGCATTGCTGCAACAAAAACTCGTTTCATTTTGAACCTCTCTTTCCAAATTAAAAGATGTACTGTGTCTCCTATTCTACTACCGGAACGGACCTTTGTAAACTGCTTTTCCCGGCAGAGAGACGGAAAAAAGAAAATGTGAAAAGTGCACAAAAAACAAAAACGAATTTGTGAATAGTGACAAAAGGGAAAATGCAATTTGATAACACTTGTGCACTATTGCAAAATGAGCTATAATGTAAATACCATTTTGGTATAAAACACGGAAAATAAGTAATAGGAAAGGGAGGATTTACTAAAATGAGAAAATTCATATCTCTTGCGCTGGCCGGCGCAATGGTATTCAGCCTTACCGCATGCGGCGGCGGCAATACGGAGACGACGGCAGCGGCAGCAGCAGACACGACTGCGGCAGCGGAGACTACAACCGCAGACGCAGCGGCTGTTGAGGAATCCAAGGAGGCTAAGAAAGCCGAATCCACAGCAAAGGCTCCTGACAACGACCTTGTAGTCGCTGTACAGCAGGACACCACGTCCATGGACCCGCACGTTGGAAGCAACGGTGCATCCAACCAGGTTCTGAACGAAATGTATGAGACACTGTTAACCTTTGATGAGAACACCAACGTCATCCCGCTTCTTGCAAAAGAGTGGTCTGTTTCTGAAGACGGACGTTCCTACACCTTCATTCTGAATGAGGGCATCACCTTCCATGACGGCGAGCCCTTCAACGCAGAATCTGTAAAAGCCGTTTATGACCGCGGTATCAACGACCCGACCTTATCCCTTTACAGAAACGTAAAGGACTGGGAGAGCGTAACGGTTGACAGCGAATACCAGGCAACCATTACATTAAAAGAGCCGAACAACACCTTCATCAACAAGATTACCCAGGTTCGTATTGCTTCTCCGAAGTCCATGGAACTTGGCACGGACTGGTACACAACACATTCCGCAGGAACCGGCCCCTATGTCTTCTCCGAGCGTGTTGACGGCGGCTACACCAAGATGGTTCGCAACGAGAACTACTGGCAGGAAGGCCCGAAGGTTGATTCCTTAACCTTCCAGGTTGTTCCGGAGGATGCAGCCCGTATCGCAATGCTTCAGACAGGCGAGGCTGACGTTATCAGCCCGGTTCCGGTAACGGACGTTTCCATTATTGAAAACGACCCGTCCATCATCATCGACGTTGAGCCGGCAACTACATACAGATATGTAACCCTGAATACGGAATGGGCGCTTCCGGACGGAAGAAAGCCGTTTGCGGACAAGAGAGTCCGTCAGGCCTGCAACTATGCATTCGACAGCGAAGCATACGCAAAGGTCGTATTCAACGGCTACGCAAAGGCCCCGACCTCGATCTTCTCTGACTCCATCCTGTACTACGCAGAGCAGACTCCTTACACGGCTGACGTGGAGAAGGCAAAAGAGCTCATGAAAGAAGCAGGATTTGAGGATGGCTTCGATGTAGAGATCATCGTAGACAACACCACGATTGAGCAGAAAGGTGCTACGTTCGTACAGCAGCAGCTTTCCCAGATCGGAATCAACGTGAAGCTCCTTCCGAACGAGTCCACTGCAAACGCAGAGAAGACAAGCGCTCCGCTTGAGGATACCACCGTTCAGATGTGGTATGTAAACTGGTCTTCCGGTTCCTACGAGGCTGACGGTTCCATGAGAAACATTCTTCATGGCGAGAAGTTCCCGCCGGAGGGCTACAACACGGCATTCTGGAACAACGAAGAATTCAATCAGCTCCTTGACGATGCACTGCTGATGTCCGACCAGGATGAGATCGCGGAAACATATGCAAAGGCTCAGGCTATTGCATGGGAAGAGTGCCCGTGGATCTTCCTTGGCAACGACAACACCCTGAATGCATATAAGACCTATGTAAACGGCCTTATCTACAAACCGGGCGGAGTTATGGTATTCAGAACCATCGGCTTAGACCAGTAATATATTTAGTTCTCTAAATATTTTTAAGAAAAGGAGTAGTTTTTAACTACTCCTTTTCCAACAAGGAGGTATTAAATGGGGCGTTATATAGCTAGGCGGTTATTAGAATCCATTCCGCTGATGTTGATTATTTCCATCTTTGTGTTTATGTTTATTCATCTGCTTCCGGGCGACCCGGCAAGAACGCTCGCCGGCGTAGAGGCATCGCTTGAAGAGGTGGAGGCGATCCGGGAAGAATTCGGATTAAACGATCCGCTGCTTGTACAGTATTTTAACTATATGAAGGATCTGTTTACAGGCGATATGGGACGTTCCTTAAAGTCCAACCTGCCGGTTACGGACCTGATCTGGTCGAGATTCGTGTACACCATCCAGCTTGTGTTTGCGGGTCTTATATGGGCGCCTGTTCTGGGTATCTTCATCGGAGTTATGTGTGCGATTAAGAGGGGGAAAGTTTTCGACCTTTTCGGCATGCTGCTTGCAATCTGCGGCCTTTCCGCACCAGGCTTCTGTCTTGGCCTTGTGGGAATCCAGTTTTTCTCTGTTAAACTGGGCTGGTTCCCTTCCGCAGGCCTTGATTCCTGGAAGAGCCTGGTTCTTCCGTCCCTTGTCATGGGTACCGGTATCATGGCGACCCTCGCCAGATATTCCCGTTCATCCATGCTTGAGACACTGAGAGAAGATTATGTCCGCACGGCGAGGGCAAAAGGACAGAAAGAGTCCATCGTTATGTTCCGCCATGCGTTTAAAAACTCCCTTATTCAGGTCGTGACAATTCTCGGCTTACAGATCGGCGGACTTCTGTCCGGTTCCGTTATCACGGAGAATATTTTCTCCATCCCGGGTATGGGGCGTCTCTTGACGGACTCCATCTCGTTCCGTGATTATCCGACTATTCAGGGGCTTTTGATGATTTTCGCCCTTCAGTACGTCCTGATTAACCTGATCGTCGACGTATTATACGGCGTAATCAATCCGAAGATCCGTTTCGACTAATAGTAAGAGGAGGATATTATGCCAAATACACAGAATGAACAGGTGAACACCAATGCCTCTTTTGAGGAAAATTATATCGACGAGAACGTCGCCGTAAAAACCAATAAAACAAAAGAGTTCATTAAAAAATTCCTGAAGCGGAAAACTGCCGTCGCAGCTTTTATCGTTATGTGCTTCCTGCTCCTGATTGCGATTGTCGGGCCGCAGTTAGCGCCGTATGCGCCGAATGCGTATGATTATAACAACATCCTTGCAGGGCCAAGCGCAGCCCATCCCTTCGGTACGGATCAGTTCGGACAGGACATCTTCAGCCGTATCCTTGCAGGCGCGCCGTTAACCCTTGGCGTATCGTTATCATCCGTTATCGTGGGCGCTGCCATCGGTACCGTGCTTGGCCTTCTGGCCGGCTACTACGGCGGATGGATCGAGATGCTTGTTATGCGCGGGGCTGACGTACTGTTCAGTTTCCCGGATATCCTGCTTGCAATCGCCATCGTGGCGATCCTTGGGCCTGGCATCCTCAACGTATTTATCGCCGTTGCGGTATTTACGGTTCCGAGCTTTGCCCGTATGATGCGAAGCGCAACCCTTGCTGTAAAGGGTTCCCTTTATGTGGAGGTGGCGCAGAGCCTTGGCTGCAAGGACGGCCGGATTCTTTTCGTACATATTTTCCCGGGCACCATCCAGACCCTGATTGTAAACTTTACCATGAGAATCGGTTCTGCCATCATGGCAGCATCCAGCTTAAGCTTCCTTGGTTTCGGCGCGAACGTAACGGACCCTGAGTGGGGCGCAATGCTCTCCCAGAGCCGCAGCTACTTAAGCACCGCACCTCACATGGTTTATTTCCCGGCGCTTGTAATCTTCATTACAGTTCTGGCATTTAACCTGTTCGGTGATGGCTTAAGAGATACTCTTGATCCGAAGATCAAGTAAGATTGATGCTACATTGAAAGGAGTTTGGGTATGCCACAGGAAGCATTACTTAGCGTAAGAGACTTACGGACTGAGTTTTTTTCAAGCAAGACAAGCAGTGTGACTGCAATCCATAATATTTCCTTTGATATTTACAAAGGAGAGATCCTTGGCCTGGTGGGCGAGTCCGGCTGCGGAAAGAGCGTTACCTCTTTATCCATCATGCAGCTCTTAAAGGATACCCCCGGCAAGGTTACAAACGGTTCCGCAGTGCTGGACGGCGTTGATCTGGTAAAGGCGTCTGACCAGCAGATCCGCGATATCCGCGGCGGAAAGATGAGCATGATTTTCCAGGAGCCGATGTCGGCCTTAAACCCGTCCATGCGTATTGACAAGCAGATGATCGAGACGATCCGCCTGCACAGCGACATGACGAAGGAACAGGCCCTTGCCCATGCGGCAGATATGTTAAAGAAGGTCGGTATCCCGGATCCGCCCCGCGTGCTGAAAAACTATCCGCACCAGCTTTCCGGCGGTATGTCTCAGCGTGTCATGATCGCCATGGCCCTGAGCAACGATCCGCAGCTTCTGATTGCCGACGAGCCGACGACGGCTCTGGACGTTACGATTCAGGCGCAGATCCTGGATCTGATGAAGAAGCTCCAGAAGGAGGACAACTCCAGTATCCTTCTTATCACCCATGACCTTGGCGTCGTAGCCGAGATGTGTTCCCGCGTTATTGTTATGTACGCCGGAAAGATTGTGGAGGAAGCTCCTGTCGAGGTGCTTTTCGGCAATCCGAGCCATCCATACACCCAGGGTCTGATCGCTTCCGTTCCGAAGCTTGGTTCCGGCGTGAAGGTACTTCCGTCCATCCCCGGCAGCGTGCCGGATCTGGCGTCCATGCCGGAGGGATGCCGCTTTGCACCGCGATGCAAGTATGCAACAGACAAGTGCAGGGCGAAAGAGCCGGAATTAGTAACCATTGGCGAGAACCAGAGATGCAGATGCTGGCTGAAGCAGGAAGGATAAGGGGAAACGATTATGGAAAAGAACAAAATTCTTTCATTAAAAAATGTATCAAAGACTTTCCCTGTCGGAAAAACGCTTTTTGGTAAACCAACAAAGTTCGTTCACGCAGTGAACAACGTGTCCTTTGACGTTTACGAGGGCGAGACCTTCTCCATCGTAGGCGAGTCCGGCTGCGGCAAGTCCACCACAGGACGTCTCATCAACCACCTTTTGATCCCGGATTCCGGCGAGGTCTGGTTCCAGGGAAAGGATATTTCCAGGATTTCCCAGGATGAGATGCGCCCGATCCGCAAGGACATGCAGATGATCTTCCAGGATCCGGCAGGAAGCTTGAATCCGCGTATGAGAGTATCGGAGTTAATTGAAGAGCCGCTTCTCATCCATACGGATTTAGACCGGGAAGGAAGAATGAAAATCGTAAACGAGCTGCTCGGCATCGTAGGCTTAAGCGCCAAACATGCACAGCGGTACCCGCACGAGTTCTCCGGCGGCCAGAAGCAGCGTATCGGAATCGCCCGTGCCCTGACGGTAAATCCGAAGCTTGTCATTGCCGACGAGCCGATTTCCGCTCTGGACGTGTCCATTCAGGCGCAGGTGTTAAACCTGCTTCACAGGCTCCAGGAAAGCTACAAGCTGACGTATGTGTTCATTTCCCACGACCTGTCCGTTGTCGAGATGATTTCCGACAGGATCGCGGTTATGTACTTGGGCTTTGTGGTAGAGACGGCGCCGAAGGAGATGCTCTATAAGAACCCGATGCATCCGTACACGGAAGCCCTGCTTTCCGCCGTACCGATTCCGGATCCGACATACCATAAGGAGCGCATCATCCTGGAGGGCGATATCCCGTCCACCATCAACCTTCCGAAGGGATGTCCGTTTGCTGCAAGATGCAAGCACTGCAAACCGGAATGCATGGAGCAGAGACCGGAGACGAAAGAGGTTGAGCCGGGCCACTTTGTAGCATGCCACCTGTACTAAAAATCGGTACGGGTGGGAAAGCGAAGCCGCTTTCATAAATGACTGATGTTTGTTTAGAAGGGAGATTTTTGTCATGAATAAACCGTTAATTGAGGCCTGCGTCGATTCCTACCAGTCCTGCGTAAACGCATGGAAGGGCGGCGCTGACCGTTTTGAACTCTGTGCCCATCTGGCCATCGGCGGCTGCACGCCGTCCCATATCGTGTTCCGCCAGGTGCAGGAAGCCTGCGAGGGCATGAAAATCAACGTCCTCATCCGTCCCCGCTTTGGTGATTTCCTTTACACCGAGAAGGAAATGGAGTTAATGTGCGAGGAAATCAAAATGTTTAAGGACCTGGGCGCCAACGGCGTCGTTATCGGCGCGCTGACGCCTGACGGAGACCTGGACATGGAGAAGATGAAACGCATGATGGACTGTGCAGGCGGCATCGACGTGACTCTGCACCGCGCCTTTGACATGACCCGCGACCCGATGGCAACCTTAGAGCAGGCCATCGAGCTTGGCTGCACGACGATCCTGACCTCCGGCCAGCAGAGCGACGTTGTGGCAGGCAAAGAGCTTTTGAAGGAAGTTTACGCAAAGGCTGCCGGCCGCATCGACATCATGGCAGGCTGCGGCGTGAAGAAGTGGAACATCCAGGAAGTCCATGACTACACCGGAATCGTTGTCTTCCACACCACCGGAAGAAAAGGCGTCATCGACAGCGGCATGAAGTACAGAAAGAGCACGGTTTCCATGGGACTTCCGAGCCTTTCCGAGTATGAAATCTGGCAGACCGATGAGCAGGAATTCAGAGAGTGCGCTGAGATTGTACATGCATTTTAATCATTGACAGACGGCCCGGGCATATTTTTGCCCGGGCTTGTGACAGAAATGGAAAAGTTTATTTTACGGAATCAGGAGAACAGAAAAAATGATGTTTTCAAAACATGCTGCCAAAGCAGCAGAGGTAAAATTTGACGCGCTGCTTGAAAAAGCAGGCGAACCGAAAAAGTCAGAGATTCTCGCCTGCCTGGAGGAAGCCAAAAAGACTGAGTCCGAGGATGTGATGTTTGCGATCCGGTGGATGTATGCCAACAGCCCTCTAAGCGATATGGCGAACTATGATTTTGAAATTTTTAAATCCTGCGCGGAACACGGCGTGTTCCTCAGGGAACATTCCCCGTTTGCAAAGGATCTTCCCGAGGATATTTTCTTAAATTATGTGCTGCATATCCGTGTCAATGAGGAAGAGCTCTGCGACTGCCGGAAGTTCTTTTACGGCCTCCTGGCCGACCGGGTCAATAGCCTTTCCATGCACGACGCGATCATTGAGGCGAACTACTGGAACGCGGAGAACGTGATGTACCAGGCCACCGACGGCAGGACGATTTCCGCACTTGGCGCTTACTACTCCGCTTACGGCCGCTGCGGCGAGGAGTCTGCCTTCGGCGTCAACGTGTTCCGTTCCGTCGGCATCCCGGCGAGACAGATCTACACGCCAAGATGGGCCCACTGCGACGACAACCATGCCTGGGTCGAGGTGTACTGCGACGGCGCATGGCATTTCCTCGGGGCCTGCGAGCCGGAGGAAGTGCTCAATAAGGGCTGGTTCACCAACGCCGCAAGCCGCGCCATGCTGATCCACAGCCGGTGCTTCGGCGAAATCGAGGGCGAGGAGATCATCTCCAAGGTGGGCATGGCTTCCTTCTTAAACAACCTGAAGCTGTATGCCGTTACGAAGAATTTAAAGGTTTCCGTGAAGGACGAAGCCGGAAAGCCGGTTGCCGGCGCCACAGTGGGCTTTGCAATCCTGAATTATTCCAACCTCTTTGATGCCGCCGTCATGACGACGGACGAGAACGGCATGTGCAGCCTGACCTGCGGCCTCGGTTCCATCAACATCCATGTGAAGAAGGACGGGGTGTTCTGCGAAAAGATGGTTTATACGCCGGACGTGGATACGGTGGAGATGGTGCTGGCCCATGAGGAGCCGAAATACGGCGTCTGGGAGCAGTTCGTTTCCATTGCGCCAAAGGATCAGATTGTAAACGGCGCGAAACCTACGGAAGAGCAGAAAGAGCTCTGCATGAAGAAGACGGCTGCGGCAAACGCTAAGCGCGAGGCGCGGGTGGCCGCCATGTTCGATGCCGAAAAGGCAAAGGCGGTTGTGGAAAAATACGGTTACAGCCAGGAAATCTATGACCTGCTGTTTGAGAGCAGAAGCAATGTGACGCGGCTCCTTTCCTTCCTGGAGGATGAGACGTTCACGGCGGCTGAGAAGGAGAAAACGCTTCTGACCCTGTCCAAGAAGGACAGAAGAGACGTGGATCCGGAGGTGCTTAAAGAGGCGTTAGCCCTGTCGAAGGGGTATGAGGCGGAGAATGAGGAACTGTTCTACCAGTACATCGTCTGCCCGCGCGTATCCAACGAGCCCTTAAGGAAAAACCGCCGGTTCATCCTGGACTATTTCAGCGAGGAGCAGAAGGCGGCCTTCCGGAAGAATCCCAAGGACGTCTGGAAGTATATCGAGGAAAACATCGGCTTTAACCCGGACATCGAGTACGGTCAGATCGTGACGCGGCCGGTGGGCGCCCTGACGGTGAAGAATGCCAATGAGAAGTCCAAGAAGATCCTCTTTGTGTCCATCTGCCGTGCGCTGGGCATTGTGTCCAGGGTCAACCCCATCAACCAGCTTGCGGAGTATTATGAGAACGGCCGCTTTGTTCCGGTGGAGATCCTCGATGAGGGCGACTGCACGATTGTATTCGAGAAGGAAGACGGAGAAAACTGGCTGTATTACCCGGATTTCACGGTCGGACATCTTGTGGACGGCGGCTATGAGACGCTGGATCTGGAAGGCGAGAAGTGGGACGGCAACAGGCTTGCAATTACGGTTCCCGGCGGCGACTACCGTGTCATCACCGACAACCGACTGCCCAACGGAAATATCTTTGCAAACAAGTATCATTTCCATCTGGCGAGCGGCGAGACGGTGTCTGTGAAGCTTCAGAAATACCATGCGAACCTGGCCGACATGCTGGACAACTTCGCTCTCGACGAGTTCAAGGTACAGGATGAGGCCGGAAATACGGTTCTCGGAAGCGAGCTTACAAAGAACAAGGCCATCCTCATGTGGCTGGAGCAGGGCAAGGAGCCGACGGAGCACATTTTAAACGAGATGCTGGAGCAGGAGGCCGATTTCCAGGAGATTTCCGCCGACATCATCTTCATGGTAAAGGGAAAAGAGGCGCTGGAGAATGCCAAGCTCCGGAAAGTGTTAGATACCTTTAAGCGGATCAAGGTTTACTACGACAGCTTCGTGCCAAACGTGGAGACGCTGGCAAGGAGAATGTACGTGGATCCCGACAAACTCCCGCTCATCATCGTTACCACGAAGGAGCTCAATGCGGTTTACGCATGCAGCGGCTATAATGTGGGAAGCGGCGACATGCTGGTGAAGATCTGTAAGAACTTTTAAATAATAAGGGCGCTCTCCGTGCGGTGCGGGGGGGGGCGCCCTGTGTTTTTATTGAAGGAGTACGCCTATGAAAACAAAACAGGTCAGAACATACCGCTGCAAAAAATGCAATGGATTATTGGAGGGCGAATTTCAAAAGCTGAAATACTGCCCGAGATGTCTTCCCGATGAATGGAAAAAGTTAAAGAGAAGAGTGATTGTCTCCAGCATTGCGGGGATTTTCATCGCAGCCCTTATCATATGGGGATATTATTATGCGAGGAACCACCATTTTGTATCGACGGAAACCGGGTACAAAGGAGATATCTTTGTGCCTACGTTCTGGGGGTATCTTGCCTTTAATGCGAAGACATTTGCGAGAGTCATGAACTACTCTGCGGGATTGAAAGCGTTCCTGGTGTTTTTCTTTTTCTGCACGCCCTTCAGCTCCTTTGTAAAGATCGAGTATCAGACATACCGCCATAAGGCTGAACAGGAGCTGTACCGCCTCGGTTCTCTTGAGGGAAAACTGGCAGCTGCCTCCAACCATCAGAGAATAGACGATGCAGGCATGTTCCTCATGGCGCTGTTTGTCTCGGCTGTTTCCGGCCCGTTTTTCTTCGTGTACCGGTTTTATAAACTGTTCCAGATTTCTAAATTTATGAAAACGGCAGGCGGGGCTGTTGGCTGATGGCGCCTGCGGGGGAAATCTGCTTTGTGCGCTGGCTGCTGTGGAGCAAATGATTTTTGCGGGATTGACATATTAGCAGTGTCTGCGTATAATAATAGTAACAGGCAGTCAGTTGCCTTCAAGTAGGCCGCTTCCGGTTATGCGGGATATAAATAGACCGTGAAAACGTGGTTCGCTTCCGGCCATGCGAATAAGAAATAGGCCGTGAAAAAGTTGTCAAGTCCCTTGCCGGAAATGGTAAGGGACTTAGTCTTTGTGAGGTTACGAAGCGCCCACATTATTTTGCATTTCGTGATAATGCAACGGGGCTTTACTGGTTAGTTCCTTGCAGTTCAAAGGTAGAAAAATTTGAACGTCTGGTACAAAAGAAAAAAGAGCGGCATAAACCAACAAATACAATTAAAATTATCAAAATCTTTGATCGAAAAACGGTACTTCTCTTTCAGGATATGTTTCCCGTGACAATACGATATATTGACGGGCAATATAGAAAAGGCGGTCAGGCAGTAAGAGTGGCAGATCCGAAACAGATCAGGGAATTGGAGAAAACAGCCCGCAAAACGATTGATTTATTACATAGAGGAATTCGTTTTACGCCAACGCAGCCAGATATAATTAGAATTGAAAAAATGATGATGGAAGAATTAGAAAAGGAATGAAAAAGAGGGACGCGGAAAGCAGAAAAAGCTGACCGCGTCCTTTATCTTACTTAATTATTTTAATTTCGGCAGACTGGCAACGGCCATGGACTGTCCGACACGGCGGAAATACTCATCCGGAAGCTTAAGCTGGAACTTGTCTGCAATGTCCGGATACTCGTCCTTTAATACCTTTTCGCAGGTTTCGATCAGAATATCGCCGCCTTTTCCGCTCATAACGCGGCCGAGAAGCAGTACATAGCGGAAGCCGTAGGTCTGGTAGTAGTAGGGCAGTGTATGTCCAAGGTAGCAGCCGATGGACTCGTACACTTTTTTCGCTCTCGGGTCGTCCTCGGCCATCAATGCCTGGACGGCTTTTAATTTTTCTGCCGGGGAAGCGGACTCGTCAAGCTCGATGCCTGCGCGTGGAGCCAGCTTAATCACGCCGTCCTGGGAGAAATATTTGACGCCGCAGCCGATGTCGCCGGCCCACTCGTCGATCATGGCGTTGGGGCTTGCGTCCACCGGAACGAAAGCCAGCTCGTTGAGCCAGCCGGTGATGCGGCCTTCCTCGTCGATGTATCCGACAGCCTCGCTGGTTCCCATGGCGATGCCCAGGACGTTGTTGTCCTTTAAGCTCATGGTTCCGGCCAGGGCCGATACGTCACCGTCGTTGGCAACGGCATAGGGAATGTCGCCGAAGGTGTCCTTGACGGCGCGGATGTAGATATCTTTTACCTTCTCCTCGTAGAGATCCTTCGGAACCTTTAAGAACAGGGACGCGCTCATGGTGCGGTTGTTGATGAAGATACCGGCGGAGGAAATGCCGACGGCATCTACCCGCGGCATATGTGCGGCAGCCGATTTGAAGGCAGCCACGATCCCGTCGTAGTGGTACTGCGGGTCTTCCGTCGTCTTCGGGAACCAGACGACTTCCTCGGAGAATACGGTCTCGCCGTCGATGACAGCGGAAACCTTGCGGTCGGAGCCGCCGGCGTCAAAGCCGATACGGCAGCCCTCTAAGTGGCCGCCGATGGCCTCCGGGGCGTCCTTGGCCTCCGGAACCTTGTCCGTCAGGATCACTTCAAATTCATGCTCATAGATGTTGGACATGAAATCCCAGTCAAATTCTCTTGCGCCGCCCTTGCAGTAGACGCTCTTTAAGTAATCGTAAATGTCTTTGTCATCCACATAGACGCGGAAGCCGCCCTGGAGCCAGATCATCGTCTTCACCAGCCTGTCCATGTAGTAGTGGTTTGCTTCGGTCATCTCCGGCTCCTCGTGAAGCTTCGTATGGCAGGCAGCCATCTGGCCGTCGGCCCGCTCCACCGCAACAGAAACCGGTTTCGTGGCATGCTCAAGAAAGGCGCGGTTAAACTGTAAAAGGGGAGTGAACTCCGGGTCCAGCTCCGGTATATTTTTCAGGTTTACGGAAACGCCATAACAATTCATAATGTAACCCCTCCTATGGTTATTGAATGGTATGTCCAGGGAGTGATGGCCCTGGTGATTTTTCTTCTAAATTATACCATATCCGCGGCCGGTTGTCATTGATTTTCGCAGGTATTATACATCATAAGGGTATTCCGAAATCTCGCCAAGGATGCCGATATCAAAGGCAATGGTTAATTGAGTTATTTTATGTGCGGAGATATAATCATTTGTCACATGATAGGACAGGAGATATTCTTCTAAGTCATGGCTCAGAGCTTCCAGTTCCGCCATGCTTTTTTCCATGTTGCGGTAGTCAAAGGCGTCATCGCGGATGCGGTATTCCACGTACAGCTCGTTTGTTTCCGGGATTATGCCGAATTTTTGCAGGCTGTAAGGGGAATTGGAAGCGAAATAGAGAAAGGCTGCGGTCTGGACGGCGTATTCGTCTCCGGGCTGGAGAGCAAATATGGTTTCATCGCCAATGATATAGGTGGTACTCTGATCATAAACCGGAGTGTGATGATGATCAAAAATGTTGACGCACAGTTCCTTGACCTTCATGTTATAGTAACTGTACTGATGAAAAAAATCACCAATCTGCGCTGCGACATCCTCAGCCAAAACGCCATGATTAAAGTTGTTTAGGGTGTCCATTAAAATATTAACTTCCATCTCCAGATTTTCAAGAGATTTACTGTTTCTGCCTGTAACGACAGACAGGTGATCCTGCTTTAGAACGACGCTGTCCACTTCCGTATCTTCATACTGATTCAAAAATTCTGCAAGTTCATCCGAAAAATATTTTTCACAGGTATCTAAGGGAATTTGATCAAGCTGGAGCTCTAAATTCAGAATATCGCCATCGTGCCATTGTTTCAGTTCTTCGGCGATATGGTCATGGTGTATGTCAAGCTCCAGGGGTTTATTTTCTGTCTTTCTTTCATTTACAGCTTCGTTTTGCGGGCTGCAGGATGCCAGCAATAAAGATGTCAGGAAAAGAAAACAAAAAGTCTTTTTCATAGGCATGTACCTCCTTCTCCCAATATTATACTAAAAAGAGACAAGTCAGTAAATGAAAGTCAGATAATTGTAAGAATAAGTAATAAAATACAGTCATTGAGTTGAACAAGATTCTTAAAAATCCCAGTGAGAATTTTGCAAATATCTGATGACCGCAAAAGAGAAATATGCTATACTAAAAGCAGTGACATTTTTTTGACAGAAAGGGGTTAAAAGGGATGAGAATTTATCGTGAAAAGGATTATGCGGCAATGAGCCGCCGGGCAGCAAACCTGATTTCGGCTGAGGTGATCCGCCGCCCGGACTGCGTACTGGGGCTGGCAACGGGTTCCACGCCCATTGGGACGTACAAGCAGTTAATCGAGTGGAACAAAAAGGGGGATCTGAGCTTCAAAGAGGTTCACACGGTGAACCTGGACGAGTACAAGGGGCTTTCGGCCGACCATGACCAGAGCTACCGCTACTTCATGCAGCACAACCTGTTCGACCACATCGACATTGTTCCGGAGAACACCTACGTGCCCAACGGCCTGGCTGAGGACGCTGAGGCGGAGTGCAGAAATTATGACGAGCTGGTTCGCTCCTTCGGCTATGCGGATTTACAGCTTTTGGGCCTTGGCCGCAACGGCCATATCGGCTTTAACGAGCCGGGCGACGGCTTTGTAAAGGAGACCCATGTGGTAGACTTAACCGAGAGCACCATCGAAGCCAACGCCAGATTTTTTGCAAGCGCCGACGAAGTGCCGAAGCAGGCGCTCACCATGGGCATCGGCTGCATCATGCAGGCACGCCGCGTGCTTTTAATTGCAAGCGGCGCCGACAAGGCAGAGGCCATTTACCAGGCAGTCTGCGGCCCGATCACGCCCCAGTGCCCGGCTTCCATTTTACAGCTTCACTCGGATGTGGTTATCGTGGGTGATGAGGCAGCCCTCTCCAAGTTAGAGGGAACGGGGGTAGAAATATGCGGATAATCGGAGGTTCGGTATTCGATTTAAAAGAGGGGTTCGTGGACAGAACCCTGTGTACAGACGGTGCGGTGATTGCAGGCGAGAGCGGGGATGATAAGACCATAGACGCCTCCGGCTGCTACGTGATCCCTGGCCTTGTGGATGTTCATTTCCACGGTTGCGTCGGCGAGGATTTCAGCGACGCGACGGCTGAGGGACTGAAAAAAATGGCCGATTATGAGCTGTCTGAGGGCGTTTGCTATATCTGTCCGGCCGGAATGACCCTGGGTGAGGACGTGCTCACGGAGGTCTGCAAGACGGCGGCGGCCCACAAAAAGACGGCCGGATCCGGCGCAGAGTTAGTCGGCGTCCATCTGGAGGGGCCGTTCCTTTCCAGTGCGAAAAAGGGAGCGCAGAACAGCGATTTCCTTCATGATCCGGACATCCCGATGTTAAGACGGCTCCAGGCGGCCGCGGAAGGCCTTGTGAAGCTTGTGACGGTTGCGCCGGAACAGCCGAACGCCATGGAATTCATCGAGACGGCCACGAAAGAGGGCATCCATGTTTCCGTGGGCCATACGGTAGCCGATTATGACACGGCTTCGGAGGCGTTTGCAAAGGGCGCAGACCATGCGACCCATCTTTACAACGGCATGCCGTCCCTGCACCACAGAAATCCCGGCGTCATCGGCGCAGCCTTTGACAACGGCCATGTGATGCCGGAAATTATCTGCGACGGCATCCATATCCACGGAAGTGTGATCCGCGCGACGTTTGCCATGTTCGGCGCAGAGCGGATGATTTTGATTTCCGATTCCTTAAGAGCCACCGGCATGCCGGACGGGGAGTATCCCTTCGGCGGCCAGATGATCGAGGTTCACGGGAACCGCGCCACGCTTTTGGGCCAGCCGGATACGCTGGCCGGCTCCGTCACCAGCCTCATGGGCTGCATGCGGCAGGCCGTGAAGTTCGGGATCCCGCTTGCGGATGCAGTCCGCGCGGCTTCCTATAACCCGGCAAAATCCATCGGCATGGAAGGCCGGATCGGCAGCCTGGAAGAGGGAAAGGATGCCACGGCTGTGCTTTTGGACAAGGAGAGCCTGGAAGTAAAGGGAATTGTGTTCCGCGGTGAGATTGTAAAATAATATGTGAGCATTTCCATGTCCCGGCGGGCGGCGCTGCTGTCTGGCCGGGACATGTTTTTGCCGCAGGCGTTTTGCTATATTGGAAGTAGCATTTACGGGAGGCAGCAGTCTATGCGAAATCATTTTATATCATACAAAAAAGCAGCAATTCTTCTGCTTTTTCTGACACTTTTCGTTTCCGGATGTTCCGGCAGGAATGAAAACCGGGCCGATGAAAGTCCGGCGGAAAAACTGGAATCCGTAAGTGAACGTGTAATCATATTGGAAACGGTACCGCCGGAACCGGATACGAAGGAAGCGGTAGTTACAGAAGAAAACTGGGAACATTATTTTGACGGAATCAATGGAGCCGCTGTGATTTATGACCCGGCTGAGAGCAGTTATCATATATATAATCAGGAAATGGCGCTTACACAGCGTTCTCCCTGCTCTACATTTAAAATTATTTCTTCCCTGATTGCATTGGAAAACGGGATGATTGTTCCCGGCGATTCCGTCAGGGAATGGAACGGTGAAATTTTCTGGAATGAGGACTGGAACAGGGACATTGGCTTTGAGGACGCGTTCCGCACCTCCTGTGTGTGGTATTACAGGAAAGTGATTGATGAGATTGGGAAAGAAACCATGCAGGAAGAACTGAACAGGCTCCATTACGGAAATTGTGATATTTCGGACTGGGAAGGCAAGCTGAATACAAATAATCATAACAGGGCGCTGACGGGTTTCTGGATTGAGTCCTCCTTAAAAATATCGCCGAAGGAGCAGGCGGAGGTAATGGAACGCATTTTTGGAGACGGTTCCGTTTATTCACAGGAAACGCAGGACAGCCTGAAGCAGGTGATGCTTTTGACGGAAGTAAGCAGTACCGAAACGATGATTTATGGGAAAACCGGCATGGGAAAAGCCAATGGGGTTACCGTGGACGCATGGTTTACAGGCTTTGCAGACATGGATGACAAAAGGGTATATTTTTGCATCTATCTGGGCGAAACAGAGGGAAAAGACGTGTCCGGCACAAAGGCGAAGGAAATCGCCGTGGAAATGATTGCTGACCTGGAAAGAACCCGGTAAAAACCATGGATTTTCATGGGATTTCGTGACAGAACCTGCTGAAACCGCCCAAAATCAGTTGACATGGGCATGGCGATATTGTAGAATCGAAAGGAGTACCACAAAACCCATGCAGCCGTGCGGGCCGGGCTCCACCATGTCCCAGGTGCCGGGCGGCGGCAAATATTTTAAAGAAATAGGAGTTGATTTTTTTGGATTCAGGGCAAGCCCTGCAAATTTTGATTGTAATTGGGCTATTGGCATTGTCCGCATTTTTCTCTTCTTCAGAGACTGCGATGGTTACGGTGAACAAGATCCGTGTGAGGAATCTTGCTGACGCAGGCTTAAGCAGTGCGGTCGTTTTATCAAAGATACTTGACAACCAGCCGAAAATGTTAAGTGCGATCCTGATCGGCAACAATATCGTGAACTTGTCGGCTTCGTCTCTCATGACGGTGATCGTGACGAAGGCATTCGGCGACCGGTTCGTGGGAATTGCCACTGGCGTGCTGACGCTTCTCGTGCTCCTTTTTGGCGAGATTACGCCGAAGACCACGGCCACCCTCTATGCGGAGACCATCGCGCTGCGGTTTGCGAAACCGATTTATGCGCTGATGCAGGTGCTGACGCCGGTGATTTTTATCGTCAACAAGATGTCCCTGGCAGTTCTCATGGTGCTTCATATTGATCCAAACAAGAAGCAGGACGCCATTACGGAGGATGAGCTTCGTACCATCGTGGAGGTGAGCCACGAGGAGGGCGTCATCGAATCGGACGAAAAGAAGATGATCTACAATGTGTTCGATTTCGGTGATTCCGTGGCGAAGGACATCATGGTGCCGCGGATTGACATGACGTTTGTGGATGTAGGCGCCACGTATGAGGAGGTCATCTCGGTGTTCCGCGAGGAGAAATACACCAGATATCCGGTTTTCGAGGAGACCACGGACAACGTGATCGGCATCATCAACATCAAGGATCTGCTGCTTGCGGAGCCGGGCCAGAATTTCTGCCTGCGGGATTATCTGCGCGAGCCGCTTTATACCTATGAATTCAAGAAAACCACGGAGCTTATGGTGGAGCTTCGCAAGACTCAGAATAATATTGCCATCGTGCTCGACGAGTACGGCGCGACGGCCGGCCTGATCACTCTGGAGGATATGCTGGAGGAGATCGTCGGCGAGATCCGCGACGAGTACGACGAGGACGAGGAAGACCTGGTTCGCCGGGTGGCCCCGGGCGAATATCTCGTGGAGGCGTCTACGAAGCTAGACGATCTCAACGATCAGCTTGGCCTGGAACTGGAGTCGGAGGACTATGATTCCATCGGCGGCTTTGTCATCGGCCTTCTCGACCATCTGCCGGAGGCCGGCGAGGAGGTCACATACCAGAATCTCCGCTTCGTTGTGGAGAAGATGGACAGGAACCGGATCGACGAGATCCATCTGTACATCCAGAGTAAAGAAGACGCTAAAGATGAGGAAATTTAATCTCATCTCTTGACAATTTTTCAGGAAGCGTTTATATTTTTTCTAGCAACCAAAAAGGGAGTAGTTGAAATGTACCGTCAACAATCGCGGCAAATCGCCTGGCGGTGCATACCAGAACTGGTAACGAGACTTTTTGCAGATACGGCTGTTATCTGCAAGAAGTCTTTTTCTTTTGCCGGAAAGATATGCCGGCAGAAAGCCGTCTGGTGCGCCGGCTTCAGCCTGCTCCGAACGATTACAAGGAGGAAATCAGTATGGAATTTCTTTGGAGCGGTCTTTTGTCTATCACATGGCAGCAGATCGTAATGTACGTGGTGGGAATCATTCTCATCTACCTGGCGATTGAAAAAGATTATGAGCCGTCCCTGCTCCTTCCGATGGGCTTCGGCGCAATCCTGGTGAATATCCCGGCCAGCGGTGCTTTAAATCAGTTCATGGAAGGCGTTGGAGAAACCCACGGTATTGTGCAGTGGCTGTTTGAAACAGGAATCGAGGCGTCGGAAGCGTTCCCGCTTCTTCTGTTTATCGGAATCGGCGCCATGATCGACTTCGGCCCCCTGCTTTCCAACCCGAAAATGTTCTTATTCGGCGCAGCAGCACAGTTTGGTATTTTCTTTACGATTGTCCTGGCGTCCATTCTTGGCTTTGATATCAAGGATGCGGCATCCATCGGAATCATCGGCGCGGCCGACGGCCCGACCTCGATTCTCGTGTCCCAGGTATTAAAGTCCAATTACATCGGCGCAATCGCCGTGGCGGCCTATTCTTACATGGCATTGGTGCCGATTATCCAGCCGGCCGTTATCAAGGCTGTTACGACGAAGAAAGAGCGTATGATCCAGATGCCGTATCAGCCCGGCAATGTAAGCCGTTTTACGAGAATTGCATTCCCGATTTTCGTTACGTTTATCGCCGGCCTCGTTGCCCCGGCTTCCGTATCCCTCGTAGGCTTTTTGATGTTCGGAAACCTGATCCGCGAGTGCGGCGCTCTCACGAGCCTTTCTGAGACGGCGCAGAACTCCCTGGCGAACCTGATCACGCTGCTCCTTGGAATCACGATTTCTTTCTCCATGAGGGCAGAGCAGTTCGTTACGCTTCAGACAGTTATGATTATGGCACTTGGCCTGTTTGCTTTCGTGTTCGATACGGTGGGCGGTGTCCTGTTTGCAAAGGTCCTGAACATTTTCTCCAAGAAGAAGATCAACCCGATGATCGGTGCAGCCGGAATCTCCGCATTCCCGATGTCTGCCCGTGTTGTTGAGAAGCTCGGCGTATCGGAGGACCGCACCAACCATCTTCTGATGCATGCCATCGGCGCCAATGTTTCCGGTCAGGTCGCTTCCGCAGTTGCAGGCGGCATTGTCCTGGGATTCTTTATGTAGGAGGTAGCGGATATGAATGCGAATGTTTTGTTTGCTCTTGAAATGATGTGGCAGGGGATGATCGGAATCTTCGTTGTCATCGGAATCCTGGCCCTGGCCGTGTACCTGCTTTCCAAGGCAGGGAACGGGAAGAACTAAAGCTGCTTAGAAAATGAAAAGGAGAATTTCCCTGCTGGTATGGACGGGCGGGGGGATTCTCCTTTTTTGCTATCAAAAAACGCCGCAGCTCTCATCCCCGGGGCTGCGGCGTTTTTTGGACATGGAAACCCTCGTCCATGCCATCTCAGCTCATCATTCCGCCTGCCATCCCGCTCAAAGCGCACATGGCGAGGACGGTCAAGGTATGTACGGTATCGCCGGAAACGCCGCCGTTTTGGAGAAAGGACATGAAGAACAGGGCCGCGAAGTAGAGAAGGCCGGTGAGAAAGCCCCAGACGAACCGCCTCGTTTTCATGGCCTTGCCGGAGAGGAAGCCGCCGGCCAGGCAGGAAATGATGTAGACGGCGTTGATGCCCATGTCCACCTGGCTTTCCGGCAGGCGGAATTTCCAGAGCGCCAGTGCCAAAAGCACCATCAAAAGGCCGGAAATCACGTAGGTGATGATGAGCGTCCGAACCATGAGCCACGGCTTGGATTTTGCCATAGGGACTCCTTTCTGATGTGTGACTGTCGTTTTGTTTAATATATTCGCGGAGGCGGAGGATTATCCCAGGCAGCAGTTGTATTTCGGAAAACGGGATGGTAAAATTAAGACAGGAAGGAGGGATGCACGATGTCAGAAGAGAATCTTTGGAATCTGATTTTAAAGCTGATAGGCGGCCTCATAGTGGGCTTTCAGATTTTTCTTGTGATTTTTATGCTCTTATTTTCTAAGGAACCTGCGCCGGCCGACCTGTCGGTCATACCGATGGACTATGAGACATGGGGAGAGTATCTGAGAAATCCCGTGCCTTTCAATGAAACACTCTTTCAGACTACCTGTTTTATTGTCCTGTTTTCCCAGGTCTTATGCCTGTTTTCTTTCCTGTACCTGCTTTCTGAAAGAGGACGCAGATTTTTTCTGCCGCTTTGGAAAATCGGCCTGGCGGTTGCTCTGGCGTTTGCCGTCCGCGGGTTCTGTATTTTTTTAATACGGCAAAATTTTACTTCCTATTATATGTTCATGGAATATCTGGAGCCGGAGATTATCATGCTGTTACTGGGATATTTTTTGAGAGAGGCGGTAAGAGGCGGAAAACGGCACCGTAAAAGCCGGGAAACCTGCGGAGACTTTGCCCGGCAATAAATCACTGCCGCAGCTATCGATTTGGAGCAGATAGGGGATGCCGCTTTTTCTGTTTCAACAAATCGGTTGCCGTCGGCTATCGATTTCCCGTTAGGTGCATTTACGGAAATCAGTTTCATGTATCACGATGAATATTTGCTGGATTTTATCAATACCGAAGAGTTAAATTTGAATGCCCCACAGGATTTGAATGAACAGGAACGGAAAAACGGGGAAAATCCGTCTATTGGAATTTTGTTATGTAAGGAGGCAAATTTTTAGCATGTTTTCGGTATGACGTACGCGCTCCGGTAAATGTCCTGTACGCCGCCTATTTTTTCCTTTTAAAGAAGAGAGGTAAGGGTATGGAAGCTTTATCGGGCGAAACGCCGAAACATATTGCATAATGAAGTTTCCTATGGTATAATCGGGTCACGAGTTTGAAAAAAGCAGGTGAATTATGCCCTGCGGCAGGAAGAACCTGCGGGAATAGAAAGAACAGGAGGATTTAAGGAAATGAAACACGTTAAGACATTAAGCTCCAATACGTTAAAGAACAGCATGAAGAAGGGCGGCTGCGGCGAGTGCCAGACATCCTGCCAGTCCGCATGCAAGACATCCTGTACAGTAGGAAACCAGAGCTGTGAGAACAGCAGCCGCTAGTGTAAACTGCGGAAAGAAAAGAGCCATTTAGACAGACCCCTACGGTCGTATGATTGTAGGGGCTGTTGTCGATAAAATGGCTTTTGTCTCAAGTGCCGGCGCGCATGACGTTCCGGCAGCCGTGCTTTGGCGTGGGAGTCCGGCGAGCCGGGCTTTTTTCTTTGCCAGGGCATCATGCGCTTCCAGCGCGGGGATATGGATAATAGATAGGAGAATGGATTTGATACACCAGTATATCAACAATGGCTACTACATCGTTTTAGACGTCAACAGCGGTTCTGTCCATGCGGCGGATGCTTTGCTTTACGATGTGATTCAGGTTCTTTCCGAGCGGGTGGAGGACATGGAGAAGCCGAGGGCGCTTTCCGACGAAGAGAGGCAGGCAGTCCGCGATGCCCTTTCTTCCCGGTATTCCAAGGAAGAGCTTTCCGAGGCACTGGCCGATGTCCAGGAGCTCATCGACGCGGAGGAACTTTTCACCGCGGATATTTACAAAAACTATGTGGTAGACTTTAAAAAACGCCAGACAGTCGTGAAGGCGCTCTGCCTTCATATTGCCCATGACTGCAACCTGGCCTGCAAATACTGTTTTGCGGAAGAGGGCGAGTATCACGGGCGCCGTGCGCTCATGAGCTTTGAGGTCGGGAAAAAGGCTCTGGATTTCCTGATTGCAAATTCCGGGAACCGCAGGAACCTGGAGGTAGATTTCTTCGGCGGCGAGCCGCTCATGAACTGGAATGTTGTAAAACAGCTCGTGGAATACGGCCGTTCCCAGGAGGAAAAATTTAATAAGAAGTTCCGCTTTACCCTGACGACAAACGGAGTCCTTTTGAATGACGAAATCATGGAATTCTGCAACAAGGAAATGAGCAACGTCGTTTTAAGCCTGGACGGACGGAAGGATGTCAACGACAACATGCGCCCGTTTCGGAACGGCAGCGGCAGCTATGACCTGATTGTGCCGAAGTTCCAGAAGTTTGCCGCTTCCCGCGGGGATAAGGATTATTTTGTGAGGGGCACCTTCACGAGACATAATCTGGATTTCGGCGAGGATGTGCTTCATTTTGCGGATTTGGGCTTTGAAAAGCTCTCCGTTGAGCCTGTCGTGGCGCCGCCGGAGGCAGATTACTCCATCAGGGAGGAAGACCTGCCGGCAATTCTTGAGGAATATGACCGCCTGGCAAAGGAATTTGTGAAGCGGACGAAGGAAGGCCATGGATTTAAGTTCTTCCACTTTATGATTGACTTGAACCAGGGGCCGTGCGTGGCAAAGCGCCTTTCCGGCTGCGGTTCGGGAACCGAGTACCTGGCCGTGACGCCATGGGGCGACTTTTATCCGTGCCACCAGTTTGTAGGCATGGAGGACTTCCTTCTCGGAAACGTGGACGAGGGGATCACCAACACGAAGGTGCGCGATGAATTCAAGCTCTGCAACGTCTATGCAAAGGAAAAGTGTAAGGACTGCTTTGCAAGGTTTTATTGCAGCGGCGGATGCGCGGCCAATTCCTACAACTTCCACGGCTCCATTACCGATGCCTATGACATCGGCTGTGCGATGCAGAAGAAGCGCATCGAATGTGCGATCATGATTAAGGCAGCCCTGGCCGACGACGGCGAAGAGGCTTCCGAAGAATAATATTATACAAAAATCAAGGAGACAAAAGTCATGAAGAGCAGCAAAGGAAAGGGGCTTTTAGGCCTCTTAGTCCTCCTGATTGTTATCGGCATCTTCGGATATTTCGGATATGATACGCTCGTAAAGAGCAAGCTCATTACCGATGAGAACGGTGTCACCTCCCAGGAGGGCGGAATCAAGCTTGGACTGGATCTTGCAGGCGGTGTCAGCATCACTTACCAGGCCAAAGAGGAAAACCCGAGCGCAGAGGACATGGCGGATACCCGCTATAAGCTTCAGCAGAGGGTACAGAATTACAGCACCGAGGCAGAGGTTTATCAGGAAGGCGGAGACCGCATCAACATTGATATCCCCGGCGTATCGGATGCCAACGCGATTTTAGAGGAGCTTGGAAAGCCCGGCTCCCTTCAGTTCCTGGATGAGGAGCAGAATGTGGTGTTGGAGGGCACCGATGTGGCGACGGCTACGCCGATGATCTATAAGGATCAGCAGACAGGCGAGCAGAAGTATGAGGTAGGCCTTACGTTCACCGACGAGGGCGGAAAGAAGTTCGCTGACGTGACGGCGGCCAACATCGGAAAGCGCATCGCCATCGTCTACGACGGCCAGGTATATTCCAACCCGGTTGTCCAGGCGGCTATCACAGGCGGACAGGCCTCCATTACAGGAATGGCCTCTTACGAGCAGGCAGATCAGCTTGCGTCCACCATCCGCATCGGCTCCCTTTCCCTGGAGCTTGAGGAGATCCGTTCCAATGTGGTCGGCGCGAAGCTTGGCCAGGAAGCCATCTCCACGAGCCTTCTGGCAGGCGCCATCGGCTTCGGCATCGTGTGCGTGTTCATGATTGCCGTTTATCTGGTGCCGGGTCTTGCAGCGTCCATCGCGCTCTGCCTGTATGTTGCACTGATTATCATCCTGCTTGCCGCCTTTGAGGTGACGCTTACGCTTCCGGGCATCGCAGGTATTATCCTGTCCATCGGTATGGCCGTGGACGCCAACGTCATTATCTTTACGCGTATTAAGGAAGAAATCGGCCATGGAAAGACCGTGAAGTCTGCCATCAAGACCGGCTTTTCCAAGGCGCTTTCCGCCATCATTGACGGAAACGTCACGACGCTGATTGCAGCAGCCGTCCTTTACTGGAGAGGTTCCGGCACGGTTAAGGGCTTTGCGACGACCCTTGCCATCGGTATCATCCTTTCCATGTTTACGGCGCTGTTCATCACGAAGTTTATCATGAACTGCCTGTTCAATCTGGGACTCCAGAGCGCAAAGCTTTACGGGACGAAGAAGGACAGAAAGGCTGTCAATTTCCTTGGGAAGAAGGCCATCTGCTTTGCCATTTCCGGCGTTGTCATCGTGGCCGGCTTCGTGGGCATGGGACTCAACAAAGGTTCCATCGGAGGCGCCTTCAACTACGGCCTCGACTTTAAGGGCGGTACGTCCACCAGCGTGACCTTCAACGAGGACATGTCCCTGGAGCGGATTTCCAGTGAAGTTGTTCCGGTTGTTGAGTCGATCACGAAGGATGCCGATGTCCAGACCCAGAAGGTAGCAGGAACCACCGAGGTAATCGTGAAGACGAGAACCTTAAGCGTGGAAGAGCGCCAGGCTCTTGACGCGGCCCTTGTGGAGAATTTCGGAGTCGACGAGACGAAGATCACGGCAGAGAGCATCTCCGGTGCTGTCAGCGCAGAGATGAAGAACGACGCCATCGTGGCGACAGTCATCGCAACGATCTTCATGCTCCTTTATATCTGGGTACGCTTTAAGAATATCCGTTTTGCGGCCAGTGCCGTATTGGCGCTTGTCCATGACGTTCTGGTTGTGCTGGCATGCTATGCGCTGGCAAAATGGTCGGTGGGCTCTACGGCTATCGCCTGCCTCCTTACCATCGTCGGATATTCCATCAACGCGACGATTGTTATCTTCGACCGTGTCCGCGAGAACCTGAAAGCTCAGGGGCCGAGAGCGGATCTGGCCGCTGTGATCAACGAAAGTATCACGCAGACGTTTACGAGAAGTATCAACACGTCCCTTACGACCTTTATCATGGTCTTCGTGCTGTTTGTGATGGGCGTTTCCTCCATCCGGGAGTTTTCGCTTCCGCTCATGGCGGGCATCATCTGCGGCACTTACTCCTCCGTATGCCTGACAGGCGCCATGTTCTATGTCATGAGCAAACGCCATGCGGCGCGCCAGGCGGAAAAGGCGAAAGAGGAGAAGGCAGAGAAACGGTCTGGCAGGGCGAAGGAAGAATAGGAGAACCATGGAATATCAGATTCTGGCGAAAGACGGCCGCGCAAAGCGGGCCAGGATGCAGACCGTCCACGGTGTGATTGAGACGCCGGTTTTCATGAATGTGGGCACGGCGGCGGCCATCAAGGGCGCCGTCTCCACCGATGATCTTCGGGGCATCGGGACACAGGTGGAGCTTTCCAACACTTACCATCTCCATGTGAGAACCGGAGATAAGACTATCAAGGAGCTGGGCGGCCTTCATAAATTCATGAACTGGGACAGGCCGATCCTGACGGATTCCGGCGGCTTCCAGGTATTTTCCCTAGCTGGCTTAAGAAAAATCAAGGAAGAGGGCGTGTATTTCAACTCCCATATCGACGGCCGGAAGATTTTCATGGGGCCGGAGGAGAGCATGCAGATCCAGTCCAACCTGGGTTCCACCATTGCCATGGCCTTTGATGAATGTGCGCCGCATCCATGTACGAGGGAGTACATGGAAAATTCCGTGAACAGGACGACCCGCTGGCTGGCACGCTGCAAGGCGGAGATGGCAAGGCTCAATGCCCTGCCGGACACGGTGAACAGGGAACAGCTTTTATTCGGCATCAACCAGGGCGGTACCTTTGAGGACATCCGCATTGCCCATGCTGACACGATTTCAGCCATGGACATGGACGGATACGCCGTTGGCGGTCTGGCTGTCGGGGAGAGCCACGAGGAGATGTACCGGATCCTTGATGTGACGGTGCCCCACCTTCCGGAAAACAAGCCGACGTATTTAATGGGTGTCGGCACGCCGGCCAATATTTTAGAGGCTGTCGACCGCGGCGTGGACTTTTTCGACTGTGTTTACCCGACGAGAAACGGGCGCCACGGTCATGTGTACACGAACCATGGGAAGCTCAACCTGTTCAATGCAAAGTATGAAAAGGATATGAGGCCTATCGAAGAGGGCTGCGGGTGCCCGGCCTGCCGTTCTTACAGCCGCGCTTATATCCGTCATCTGTTAAAGGCAAAGGAAATGTTAGGCATGCGGCTCTGCGTGCTGCACAACCTTTACTTCTACAATACGATGATGACAGAAATCCGGGACGCCATTGAGAACCACCGATACGCCGAGTACAAGAAGGAAAAGCTTGCCGGCGTGTTGGGACAACATAAAGAATAACAGCAAAAAGAAAGAGAGGTGTAACTATGAACAGCCCCGCATTCTGGATTGGTTATATTCTTTTAATTGTTGCGTTCATGTATTTCATCGCAATCAGACCGCAGCAGAAGGAAAAGAAAAAAATGCAGGAATTGATGGCAAGCATCGCCGTAGGCGACAGCGTTTTGACTTCCAGCGGCTTTTACGGTGTGATTATTGATATGACAGATGATACCGTGATTGTAGAGTTTGGAAGCAACAAGAACTGCCGGATTCCGATGCAGAAACAGGCGATTATCCAGGTTGAAAAGCCGGAAGCGTAGCCATGAAAATACCCCGCCGGGTTATGGAAATTCCATGATCCGTGCGGGGCTTTTTCATGTAATTTAGTTGGAGCCGTTTAAGTAGGCGTCGATTCTCGTCTGGACGTTCTCCTGAAGATTGCGGTAGAAGAACTGATAGTCATAGAGATGATAGATTCCGTCAGTGAAAATGGACAGGCCGGCCGGATAGTCCTCCGGGGTTACGTCCGTCACCTTTAAGGCACCGCGGGTCTCGTCGATGTAGGCGCCTGTGAGTTCCGGAATTTCAGAGGAGATTTCTCCGCTGTATTTCGTGAAGCATGCGCCTTTGTTGAGGCTCTTGTCTGCCGGTGTGGAATCGGTTTTCCAGTTTAGGGGGTTGATGGCGTAGGTTTTCATGCCCTCCGGAATCATCAGGGAATCGGTGACATCCTCGGCCTCGCTGTTGAAGCAGACGATGACGCCGGTGTCGTCTTCGCCCTGGGCCATCTTAAGCTGCGGGAATTCGTTTACTTCGTCCTCGGTGACTCTCCAGCCGATAGCGTAGCAGGCAACGAGCTGGTCTGCCAGGGCCTCGTCGCCGAAGCAGTCCTTCATGAGGCGGATGCACATGTCAGCGCCCTGGGAGAAGCCGGCGAGGATGATCGGGCGGTCATTGTTGTAGTTTTCCAGGTAGTAATCGAAGGCATCCCTTACATCGCGGTAGGCGATTTCCAGGTACGGCTCGCGGTCTTCGATGGGCATTTCATAGACGTTTAAGCCGATCTGCTGGTAGTAGGGGGCAAAGAAGCGGGCGTTTGCATCGTAGATGCCCTTTTCCATGTTGATGGCGCCGGAAAAGCTGTACTTTACGTCCTCGTCGGAAAGAGGCATGTTGCAGGCGTCATCGGAACCGCCGTAGACAGACGGACAGATAAAGAAGATGTCTGCGTCGCCTTCCTTGTCAAGCTCCAGGTAAGCCCAGTTGGCTTCGTCGGAATAGTCCGGCTCGATGATTTCCTGGGCGGCAGCTTCGGTCTCAGCTTCTGATTCGGCTTCGGTTTCTTCCGCCGTTGTCTCCTGGGCGCTGGTGGCCTCTTCGGTTGTCGCGGCCGCTGTCGTCTCCTGGGCGGCTGTGGTAGTCTCAGCCGGCGCTGCGTTCTGGCCGCAGCCTACAACCAGCGAGAGGACAAGCAGAAGGGAAAGAAGCAGCGCCGGGACGCGTCTCTTTGTTTTCATAAAGATTCTCCTTTCGTGGAAATATGTTTCGGGTATATTTTAGTGGATGGGGGTGGGAAAGTCAAGAGAGAGGGGCTGTAAAGGGGTGTAAAGCAAAAGGGGCAATCATCCGAATGGATCATTGCCCTAAAACATAACAAACTGCAAAACATAACATAAAACAAACTTATCAAACAATGAATGATTTCATTGTAAACGTATCTGAATTGGAAAGATTGAAAAGCGACGTTATCGAAAACATATAGACATCACAGAAGCGAAACGTCCCTGCACTCCGGGAAAAACCCAAGGTGCAGGGGCGTTTTAAATTGCGTTACTGAATCCACGCACCGTTGGAATCCAGTGCATAGCCGTCAACGGTCGTGTCTGCGAGCATCATGCCCTTGAAGCCGTTTCCGATGGTGTTGAAGTAGTACCAGGTACCATCGATCTCTTTCCAGCCGGTAACCATAGCGCCGGTTGCGGGATCAAGATAGAAGTAGTTTCCATTGTCCTTGAGCCATCCCGTTGCCATGATTCCATCGGTTCCGAAGTAGTACCAGACAGAGTTGATTTCCAGCCATACGTTCTTGGCAGGTGTGCCGTCACTGTAATAGTAGAAATACTTGCCGTCCGTAAGCTTCCAGGAACCGCCGGCCGGGGACTTCGGAAGGTCGCTCTCTTTCACGATTCCGGAGCGGGCGCGGCCGCTGGAAGAGGAGGAAGAGGAGCTGGAGGACTGGCCTACAACACGTACTGTTCCAAGATTCCTTGTAAGGAAGGTGATGATTCCGTCTTTGTAGTCAATAGGGGCAGACCCGAATCCGGTGCCGGAGATCTTATCGGTTGATTTATAAACCTCATCATAGAAATCCGGAGCGGCGATGCGGAAGATCAGGGGCGTATCAAGCGACATACTTATATGTTTGGTTCTTCCGTCCTTTTCGATCCAGTCTGCATTTAACCGGAATTTTAATTTTGTTGTTGCATTGCTGCTGGTTGCGAGATGGCTGTGGTAGAGATGGATGCCTGCTATGTCGTTGTCATCCTCGACATAGGCCAGCAGGGAAGCGCCGATAACACTTTCAATCAGGTCGCTGTCGATCTCTACGTTGATGGAGAATTCATTGTCGCCGTCAGCCAGAGCCATAACAATGGCATCCAGCTTTTCTACCATCTCTTCATCCATATTGTTTGCACGAACAACATGCTTTTGGATTGCCTCGCGGACTTTTGCCATATTACCGGCAACCATCTCGTAATCCTGAATGTCGTCTGCTTCCGGGAGAGAATCTACGAGATTCTTAAACTCGGTCGCGTTGGACGGCGTTGCCACAAGTTCGAGGTCAGCGCCTTTTTCTGCCAGGACAAAGGTGCTGAAGCTGGTTACGGTGAAGGTGGCCGTCATGTTAGCCTTGTCGACCGTAAGTTCCGGTGGCATGATGGCTTCATAGCTTCCGTCAGAATGATAGTGAAGAATCTGGAAGAAATCCGGGTTGATGCTGTCCGGGATCGGAAGCGTGATCTGAACCGGAACCTTTAATGTCTTCACTGCACCAGACAGGGAGAAGTCCACCTGGATGGTATTGCGGTAAGCCGTATGATCGATAACAACTTCCTTTTTGGGTTTGGACACGTTAAAGGATACGGTGCTGTTGGCTTCCGCAGCGTTGAGGCCGACACCGACAATCTGAATGTCGTCGCCGCTTATTTCTGCGTCGTCAGAGGTAGTTGTTTCAACCGTGACGTTGTTCTGTTCCTTGTAAGCGGCCTCTAACTCAGAGATTTTTCCGGCGATCTCCGGGTCAGACTGCATAGCAACCTGAACCTTGGAAATGTTTTCTGCGAGTGTGTCAGGGGCTTTGTTCACTGCCGTTTCGTCCTGGGAATTCAGGATGGAATCCAGGGTGTCGGAGACAGTGGCATTTTCGCCAGGAGTGTCATAGGTTCCGTCAGAGAAAACTTCCTCGCTGTGGAAAATTTCGGAAGGAGTGTGGCTCATGACCCGGACAGAGAAGGAGTATTTCGCGTCGGGATCCTTCATGTCCTCTGCCCAGTCATGTTCTGTACTGGGGACGGAATGGGAGATAAGAATATTTTTACCGTTTTCGTAAAGAGCGACATCGTATCCGTCGAAACAATCGCCGTATTCCTCAATTAGGGAATCTGCCGGGGCGTCCCAGACGGCCGTTGTCCCGTTCCATCTCAGATTGGAAACCGTACCGAATTTAATATCCGGCATGGAAAATGCCCAATCTTCGGAAAAATCAGACCAATCGCTGTTTTCTGTTTCTTTTCCGTCGCCTAAAGCCATGACGCGGAATTTGTAAGTACCGCTTTCCTCAAGCCTGGAGCGGAAGCTACCGCTGGAAAGCACATCGAGTTGGGTGTTGGCCGCCCAGGTGTGCTTGGAGCTGTACATCTCCTGGCCGTCCTGATAGAACTCGACGTTATACTTCCCGCCGGCACCATCCACGCTGGCCCACTCCGGCCGGGCTTCTTCATCGGAACTCCAACGAACGAATTCAGGCGCCTCCAGTTTCGTTGCGGCAAAGGCGGAGAAGACCATATTCATGGACAAGACCGCCGCCGCTGCCGCTGCAAAGACTTTTTTCATACAAAACCTCCTTTAAAAATTGATGGTACAGATTTGGATAATTTGTACAAAGTTAATTATAATACGGTCATAAAAGTTAGTCAATATATGCGGGGGGGGGTATTTCCGGTTTTTTGGATTTTCCTTTTCGCGAAAAGTACACTATGGAAGCGGAAATGATGTTGTGCAATTTGACAATATTCTGCCAATTCTGTCTTGACAAAATGGGCAGTTTCCTCTATGATGACGTTAAGGTTCTGTTAAATGGGAAAAAGATAAAACAGCACGGCTTTGTTCCGTGTTTTCATTTTTACACGTTAGTTAATCGAGTAACTTTTGGCGGGGAGGGGACTGTTTCCGAGAGCCGGCCGCACAGAAGAAAGGCCCCCGGCCGAAGCCAGGGGCGTTATGCAGGTGTTCCTTATTCAAACCTTGTGGTGTCGCCATGGAGCAGAAGGCACTCGAAGTCTTTTTCCTCCACCGGAAACTCCCTTACAAGAGAGATCATCAGCTCCGCCGCGTAGTAGCCCATGTCAAAGAGCGGGATGTGCAGGCATGAAATCTGCGGATATACGTTGAGCAGGAACGGCGATGAGGCCAGGCAGATATGCTTGATGGTCTGCGGAATCCGGAAATCCTTTTGGAGCAGGCATTTCTGCATCAGGAGACCGAAACGCTGGTTGGGTGTCAGGGCGATGTCAAAGGTATGTGCCTCCAGGTAGCGGTTCATGGGCTCTGTGATTTCCGAATCGGGGCCGTCGGTTGTTGTATCGCAGACAATGCGCTCGAAATCGCAGTCAGGATACAGCTCGTCAATGGCCTTGACGATCAGGTCATATTTATTGTGGGGCGCCCTGCCGTTGATGGTGCGGGTGAAGTAGCGGATTTTTCTCAGCTCATGGTCATGGCAGAAGCGGATGCAGTCATAGATGACGTGCTCGAAGGCCTTTTTCTGCGCCATGCCTGGGCAGACAACCCCGTTCTCACTGATGACAACGTAGGGAATATTGTTTTCCTCGAGAACCGCCGTGTCGATGGCCTGGTTGTCAAAGGCAATGAAAATGACGCCGCAGATGATGTTGGAATAATAGTAGCGGAGAATTTCCGCATTTTCCGGATCGCGGTTGTCGCTTAACAGTGTCAGTGTGAATCCTTTTTCATCGAAATATTTTTTGATTCCCTTTAACGCCGTTCCAAAGCCGGCATTGCCGTAGTTGTTTCCAGGCATGAGGCCGATGGCGGTACAGTGCTGCTGGCGGATGCTGCGGGCAGAGGCGTTGGGGAAATATTTCATGCGCCTGGCTGTTTCCAGAATTTCCTGGCGCTTGGCTTCGCTGATCCGCTTTCCCGGCGTGTTGTTGATGACGTAGGAGATGGTTGCCTGGGAAACATGGCAGGCCTCAGCGATATCTTTTGCAGTAATTGAGCGTCTTTTTTCCATAAGAACAGTCCTTTTCTGGAGATAAACTCATTGTTGACGAAATATTCAGCACCAGAAGGGGCCTGGTACCATATTCGCGTGTATATCGACATTATTGTAGCAGATAATTGTTAAAATAGCAATGGTTAATCGAATAATTAAAATATAGGAATATTTTTCCAGTATTTTAAGATCGGGGAACCGCTGCAATTTATAAAAAGGAGAGGTTAAATATGAAGAAGAGAATCTTAGCAGCAGCCATGGCAGCCGTCATGGGACTGACCCTTGCCGGGTGCGGCGGGGGCGGAGGAACAGAGGCAGGCGCACCTGCCTCAGCAAGCGAAGACGACGGAATCGAAAGAAAAGAGTACACAGTCGTCTATTCGGCCGAGCTGGCCCACATCAACTATTTAAAGTCTTCCTTATCCACCAATACCAGGTTTGCGGAGAACTTCGTGGACGCCCTTGTGGACTTTGACAAGTACGGCGTGACGATTCCCTCCCTGGCGACGGACTGGGAGATTTCCGACGATGGACTGACCTACACCTTCCATATCCGCGAGGGTGTAAACTGGTACACCTGTGATGGAGAGGAGTATGCGCCGGTGACGGCAAACGATTTTGTGGACGCGGCAAAATGGCTTTTAAACCCGGACAACGCCTCGACCACCTCCAACATCTTCTACAACGTGGTAAAGAACGCCGAGGAATACTATAACGGCGAGATCACGGATTTTGGCGAGGTTGGTATCCGGGCGGTGGACGACTACACCCTGGAGTACACGCTGTATCGGCCGACGCCGTATTTCCTCACCATGACGGCGTACTGCTGCTTCCTGCCGGCCAACGGCCAGTTTTTGGAGGAGTGCGGCGATGCCTTCGGAACAAGCGCGGAGACAATGCTTTCCTGCGGCGCCTATGTGCTGACGACCTTTGAACCGGAGAGCCGGAGAGTCCTGGAGATGAACGAGAACTACTGGGATAAGGAAAATATTTTTATTTCCCGGATCAATTACAACTACAACAAGGAGGCCAAGACGCTGGCGCCTGAGCTGTTCCTTCGCGGCGAGGTCACGGAGGCCGACATCCCGGCAGAGATTCTCGACGAGTGGATGGAGGACGAAGAGCGCCGGAACATGATGATTATGAAGCCGGCCAGCACCAGCAGCAACTTCTTAGGCTTTAATTTTGAGCCTCTTTACGATGAGGAATACGGCCCGGACAACTGGTTAAAGGCCGTGAACAATGAGAATTTCAGAAAGTCCATCTATTACGCCCTTGACCGGGAGGCGGCCGTCATGACGAGCTACCCCTACGAGTATAAGGAGCAGATGTTAAATACGATCACGGTGAAAAATTTCGTCAACGTGGACGGCGTGGATTATACGGAGCTGGAGCCATTAAAGGACATCACGAACACAGAGCAGTTCCAGCCGGATCTGGCTCTGGAATATAAGGAAAAGGCCATGGCGGAGCTTTCCGGCACCGTGGAGTTCCCCGTGATCGTCGTCATGCCGTACAGCACCGGGAACCTGGGGCTTACAAACCGCGTGCAGGTGGAAAAACAGCAGCTGGAAAATTTGCTCGGAAACGATTACATTACCGTGGAGCTGGTGCCGTATCCTCCCACCAACTATTTGAAGGAGTCGAGAAGCAGCGGCCAGTTCTCCTTAATGGAAATGGGCTGGGGCCCGGACTATACGGATCCGGCCGGCTACGTGGAGGTCATGACCCACGATACGTCCATCGGGACGAAGTACAGCCGTCCGTATCTGGCAGAGGATTTGAAGGATGAAAACGGAAACAGCATTTACGAAAACATGGTGAATGAGGCGAGAAACGAGACCGGGGACACGAACCGCCGCTATGAGCTGTTTGCAGAGGCGGAGGAGTATCTGATTGAGCATGCCCTGGTGATCCCGCTTTATGCGTCCGGCGGCGGCTACCGCGCGACGTATTTGGATCCGTTCTCCGGACACTGCACCCAGTTTGGGCGGAACCTGGACAAGTATAAAGGAGCGAAGGTGCTCGATAAGCCTATGACCCAGGAGGAGTATGCGGCGGCTGAAGCGCAGTATGCGGCAGAACGGGAAGAGGCCTTAAAGGCTGCGGCAGGGCAGTAGAGCGCAGAGAGGAGGCATACATTTATGAAAAAACATATGACAGCGATCCTGGCGGCAATGGCGGCCGCGGCAGTGCTTGCCGGATGTTCCGGCGGGACGGAGACGGTATCGGGAAACGGCGGCGAACCGATGACAGAGTATTCGACGGTCTACACGGCGGAGATTGATACGCTCAACTATTTGAAAACCAGCAACAGCGACAGCATCGCTCTTTTTTACAGTATCCTCGACGGCCTTGTGGAGTTCGACCAGTACGGCGAGATGATTCCGTGCATCGCTTCGGACTGGGAGGTTTCTGATGATGAGCTGACTTATACGTTCCATCTCCGTGACGATGTGAAGTGGTACGATTGGAAGGGGAACGAGATTCGGAACGTGAAGGCCCAGGATTTCGTGGACGGCATCCGCTGGATTTTAAACCCGGACAACGCGTCCAGCAACAGCAAGACGGTCTATGACGTCATAAACAACGCGGAAAGCTATTATAACGGCGAAATTACGGATTTTAACGAGGTTGGTGTCCGCGCCGTCGACGATCAGACGGTGGAGTACACGGTAAAACAGCCGACGCCGTATTTCCTAAAACAGCTTTCGTTCCCGTGCTTTTTCCCGGTGAACGGGGAATTTTTGGAAGAGCAGGGCGAAATGTTCGGCATCGACAAGGAGAGCGCGCTGTACTGCGGCGCTTACCTGCTGACCAGCTACGAGCCTCAGAGTGAGCGGGTCATGGAGGCGAACCCTAACTACTGGAATAAGGACATTATCTCCATCGGCCGCTTAAGCTATAAGTACAACGCCGAGTCCAACTCCATCGGCGCCGAGCTGTTCCTGCGCGGCGAAATCAACGATTTTGCCCTTCCAGGCAGCATCCTCGATGAGTGGATGAATGATCCGGAGAAAAAAGAGATGATGCGGCCAAACAACCTGACGAACATGTCCTATTTCATCGGCTTTAACTTCGATCCCAATTATGATGAGCAGTATAAGCCGGAGGACTGGAAGACGGCCGTCAATAACGAAAGCTTCCGAAAGTCCCTGTTCCATGCCCTCGACCGGGAGGCGGCCATCATGACCGTCGAGCCCTATGACCCGGAAAGCAAGCTCCTCAACACATTTACGAGACGGGAGCTTGTGCAGGCGGACGGCGTGGACTATACGATGATGGGCGGGCTTGCCGCCTACACGGAGGGCGAGTCCTTTGATGAGGCGAAAGCCCTGGAATATAAGGAAAAGGCCATGGAAGAGCTTTCAGGAAAGGTGACGTTCCCGATTCAGATCCTGCTTCCGTTCAGTACCTCCAAGGTGGACACGGCAAACAGGATGCAGGTCATCGAACAGCAGATGGAAGGCCTCCTGGGAACAGACTACATCGACATTATCCTGGAATCCCACCCGTCCACCGGCTTTTCCGCCCAGGTCAGACGGCCCGGCGCCTACTCTATGATGGAGATGGGATGGGGGCCTGACTTTGCGGATCCCCTCGGCATGATGAACCCGGTTCACACCGATTCCTTAGATGGCAGCTACATGCGCGTCAGCATGGCAGAAGACCTTCTGGACGAAAACGGGAACAGCCTGTTTGAGGCGGCCCTGGACACGGCCGACGCGGAAACAAAGGATCTGGCGAAACGCTACGAGCTTTTTGCCGAGGCTGAGTGCATGCTTCTTGACAAGGCGATCCTGATCCCGTTTTATACCTCCGGCGGCGGCTACAAGGCATCTTACCTTGACCCGTTCTCCGGCTACACCAGCCAGATGGGAAGAAACGGGGCCATCAAGTTAAAGGGCGCTGTGATTTTAGACGAGCCCATGGGCATGTCCGAGTATCCGGCAGCACTTGAACAGTACGAGAAAGACAGGGCAGAAAGGATGAAACAGTAAATGCTTAAATACTCGTTAAGACGAATTCTTCAGTCCATGGCAACGCTCGTCGTCGTGGCGACGGTTGTCTTTCTGCTTCTGCGGCTGATGCCGGAGGAAGGCTATTTCGCAGAGGGCTATGATAAGATGGACGAGGCGCAGATTGAAGCGGCCCTGACCGACATGGGACTGCGGGATCCGCTTCCTGTTCAGCTTAAAAACTTTTTCGTTGGAATCCTCCACGGCGATCTCGGTGAGTCCATCGTGTTCCGGCCGAAGGTGCCGATTACGAAGATTATCGGGCCGAAAATCCCGTATTCCCTCTATTTCGGGCTTGCGTCCATCGTGATTTCCCTGTGCCTCGGGCTCCCTCTGGGAGTCCTGATGGCCAGGTTTAAGGGGAAATTCATGGACAATCTTGGCTCAGCCTATGTGGTGCTCATAAAGGCGGTGCCGGCGGCCGTGTACTACTTATTCCTTCAGCTTTATGTTTCAAACGCGTTAAAAATTCCGATGCTGTTTGACGAGAGGAAACCGGTGAGCTGGATTCTTCCGGCCATCTGCATGTCCCTGGGCGGCATTGCCACCTACGCCATGTGGATGCGGCGGTACATGGTAGACGAGCTCAACAAGGACTACATCAAGCTCGCCCGCGCAAAGGGCCTGAAAAATTCCGTGATTATGACGCGGCACATTGTAAGGAACGCGTTTGTGCCCATGGCACAGCAGCTTCCCGGACAGATTCTCATGACGATTTCCGGCTCCATCTATGTGGAATCCCTGTTTTCGATTCCGGGAATGGGCGGCCTTTTGGTTTCCGCGATCCAGAGGCAGGACAATACCCTCGTCCAGGCGCTTGTGCTGATCTATTCCTGCATCGGCATCCTGGGGCTGTTCCTCGGCGATCTGATGATGGCACTCTGCGATCCGAGAATCAAGCTCAATAAGAAAGGCGGTGGAAGATAATGGGAGCAGGAAAGAAAATTCAGGACATTGAAGACAGCATGACGAAAATCACGAAGGACATGTTTGAATTTGCGGAATACGACGAAGGCGCGGCAGAACGCACGGGCTATTCCAACTACTCCTACTGGGCGTCCACCTGGCGGGTGTTTACGAAAAACAGAGTTGCCATGTTTTTCCTGACGCTTCTGATTGCATTGGTGCTTTTTACCTTTATCCAGCCGTATCTTCCGGGACAGAAGGATCCTGTTGAGGTTTACATAAATTCAGAGACGGGAAAGCAGGACAGGAACCAGGCGCCGGGAAGCGAATACTGGTTCGGCACCAACTCCATCGGACAGGATCTCTGGGCGCGAATCTGGAGCGGTACCAGGACGTCCCTGTTCATCGGGCTGGCCGTGGGACTCTGGGACGCCTTCATGGGGATTGTCATCGGCTCCCTCTGGGGCTATGTGCGGAAAATGGACGCGGTTTTCACGGAGATCTATAACGTCATCCACAACATCCCAAGCTCCATTATCCTGATTCTGGCGTCTTACCTTCTAAAGCCCAGCGTCACCACGATCATTTTTGCCATGTGTCTGACCGGCTGGCTTCCGACGGCGCGCTACATCAGAAACCAGATTGTCATCATCCGTGACCGGGAGTTCAACCTGGCCTCCCGCTGTCTCGGAACGCCGACGGGACGTGTTATCACGAAAAACTTGCTTCCGCAGGTAGTTTCGGTTATTATGATGCGTGTAGCCCTTGCAATTCCGCTTGCCATCGGCCAGGAGGTTTTCTTAACCTACATCGGTCTCGGCCTGCCCATCAGTGTCCCGTCCCTCGGGAACCTGATCAACGAGGGCCGGATTGTCATGATGAGCCCGTCTCTGCGATACCAGCTCATCTTTCCGTCCATCATCCTGTCCTTAATCACGATTTCCTTCTATGTGATGGGGAACTCGTTTGCTGACGCGGCAGACCCGCGCAACCATGTCTAGGAGGTGGCCGAAGATGTTTGATTACAGGAATGCAGAAAAAATACTGGAAGCGAAGGACGTGGTTGTAAAATTTCATCTGCGCGGCAGGACGCTCACGGCAATCCGCGGGATTTCCATGGAGCTTTACCGGGGCGAAAGCCTGGCGATTGTGGGCGAGTCCGGTTCCGGAAAGTCGGTGTTTACGAAGACGTTCATGGGACTTCTCGACCAGAACGGCTGGGTGGATTCCGGCTCCATCGTTTACAGCGGCAGGTCTTATGCCGGTCAGGGGATTGATCTGGTGTCTCTTAAAAAAGAAAAGGACTGGCTGAAAATCCGCGGGAAAGAGATTGCCATGGTGTTCCAGGATCCCATGACAAGCTTAAACCCTTTAAAGTCCATTGGAAAGCAGATCCAGGAAACCGTGGAGCTCCATCAAGGCTTAAAGGGCGAGGCGGCTAAGAAAAAGACATTAGAAATCCTGGAGGACGTGGGCATCAGCGAGCCGGAGCGGCGGTATAGGCAGTATCCCCATGAATTTTCCGGCGGCATGCGCCAGCGCGTCGTCATCGCCATCGCCGTGGCATGCAATCCGGAAATCCTGATCTGCGACGAGCCGACGACGGCCCTGGATGTGACGATCCAGGCGCAGATTTTAAAGCTCCTTCACAACCTTCAGGAAAAATACAGCCTGACGATTATCTACATCACTCATGACCTGGGCGTTGTGGCGAACGTGGCCGACCGGATTGCCGTCATGTATGCCGGCGATATCGTCGAGGTGGGACTCTGCGAGGAGATCTTCTACAATGCCAAACATCCATATAGCTGGGCGCTTCTTTCGTCCTTACCGCAGCTTGGGGTAAAGGGAGAGCCGCTCTACTCCATCAAGGGCACGCCGCCGAATCTGTTCAATGAGATTAAGGGTGACGCTTTTGCACCGAGAAACCCGCGGGCTTTAAAGATTGACTTTGAGATCCGTCCGCCGTATTTCGAGGTGAGCCCGACCCATAAGGCGAGGACATGGCTCCTTGACCCGAGGGCGCCGAAGGTGGAGCCGCCGGCGCTAATTGCCAGGATGTTTGAAAAATGGAAGGAGGTGTCCGCAGATGCCTGAGAAGGAGAAGAGAAACAAGCTTCTGGAGGTAAAAAACCTGGAGGTAGTCTTCGGCTCCGGAAAGAAGACGTTTAAGGCCATAGACGGTGTGAGCTTTGATATCTACGAGGGGGAAACCTTCGGCCTCGTAGGAGAATCCGGCTCGGGAAAGACGACCATCGGGCGGGCCATCATCCGCATCAACGAGGCGGCAGGCGGTGAGATCCTCTATAAAGGAGAGAGGATCAGCGGAAAGATTTCCAAGGAGATGGACAGGAAGGTTGTGGAGAATATCCAGATGATTTTCCAGGATCCCATGGCGTCTTTAAATGAGCGCGCAAAGGTGGATTACATCGTGTCTGAGGGGCTTTACAACCTGCACAAATTTAAGAATGAGGCCGACAGAAAGCAGATTGTGGAGCAGGCGCTTTTAGATGTGGGCCTTCTCCCGGAATTTGCCAGCCGTTTCCCTCACGAGTTTTCCGGCGGGCAGCGGCAGAGGATCGGCATCGCCAGGGCTCTCGTCATGGAGCCGAAGCTTGTCATCGCCGATGAGCCGATTTCGGCCCTGGATGTCTCCATCCGCGCGCAGGTTTTAAACCTGCTTTCCGAGCTTCAGAAGAAAAAGGGCTTCACGTACCTGTTTATTGCCCATGACCTTTCCATTGTCCGGTTCATTTCCGACCGGGTGGCCGTTATCCATAAAGGGAAAATCGTGGAACTGGCCGAGACGGAGAAGCTTTACAGCCATCCGCTCCATCCCTACACGAAGGCGCTTCTTTCCGCCATCCCGCAGCCGGATCCGCTTACCGAACGGAAAAAGGTGGTGGAGGTTTATGATCCGTCCTGCCATCATTATGAGACAGACAAGCCGGAGTGGACAGAGATTGAGGAAGGGCATTTTGTTCTCGCAAACAAAGAGGAGCAGCAAAACTATAAGGAGGTATTAAAAAGAGGATGAAAGTATCAGTAAAAAAAGAACTGGGGGCAGAGTTTGACGCACTCATCGTCCCGCTCTCAGAAGAAAGCGTATCGGGACAGGCCGCTTTGGCGCTTCCCGGGCTGCCGGAAATGATGAAGGAGGCGGTTCTTTCGGCCGTTAAGGCAGGAAAACCGGGAAAGGAATGCGGCGCTGTGTATGCGGCGGAACTCTATGAGAAAGAGACAGAGAAGTTCCGGAAGCTGGTTTTAGTCCAGCTTGGAGACGGAACGGCCACGAACCGGGAGGTATTTTTAGCTCTTGCAAAGGCGTTTAAGTGCTGCAAGGAATCGAAGCCGGCCGTGACAGCCGTCTTCATGGACGCGGCGGGAGAACTCCTTTCGAGCCATGAGCGGATCCAGAAGCTTTTTGAGCTTCCATATCTCGTATCGTACCAGTTCAACGCCTATAAGTCCGTGCCTGTGGAAAATGGCATGAAAGAGGCCGTGATGGTGACGGAAAAAGAGGGGATGGAAGACATTGCCAGGGAGGCAAAGCATGTGGCGGAAAGCACCATGCTGGCAAGAGATCTGGTGAACCACCCGTCCATGTACATGACGCCGGAGAAGCTGGCCGAAGAGGCGGCGGCTGTGGCCAAGGAGACCGGACTTGAGATTCAGGTTTATGACAAAAAAGAGATGGAAGACATGAAGATGGGCGCGTTCCTCTCCGTGGCACAGGGAGCCGTTGACGAGCCGAGGCTCATCGTGCTCCGCTATCACGGCGGAAAGGAAGGCGAGGCGCCGGTGGCCCTTGTCGGCAAAGGCATCATGTTCGACAGCGGCGGATACAGCTTAAAGTCCAAAATGGATACCATGCATGATGACATGGGCGGCGCGGCAGCCGTTATCGGCGCCATCCGTGCCATTGCCTTGGAAAAGCTTCCGGTCAACGTCATTGCCGTCGCGGCAGCCTGCGAGAACATGATTTCCGGCGACGCCTATGTTCCCGGCGACATCTTGTTCTCCATGAACGGAAAGACCATTGAAATGTTAAATGCGGATGCCGAGGGACGTCTGACCCTGGCTGACGCCATCACCTACGCGATCCGGAAGGAAGGCGCAGGGGCGATCATCGACATTGCAACCCTGACCGGCGCGGCAAAAGGCGCTGTCGGCGGAAAGAGCGCGGCAGTCCTGGCAAACGACGACGAGCTTTACGCCGAGGTGGAAGCTGCTTCGGAGGCTTCCTGCGAGAAAATCTGGCGGCTTCCGGCAGACAAGGAGCTGTTTGCGGCCATCCGCTCCGACGTGGCGGACATCAAGAACAGCAGCCCCGGGAACCCCATGGGCGGCGGCAGCATCGTGGCCGGCCTGTTTATCCAGGAGTTCGTGGAAGAAAAGCCATGGGTTCACGTGGACATGGCCCCGGTCAACTGGCTGCCGGAGGGTAACTCCTACTGCATTCACGGTGCAAGCGGGTATGGAGTGAGCCTGCTGTATGAGACGGTGAAGGTTTTAGGAAAGTAAAATGAAGGAAGGCCGGTCACGCGAAATGTGGCCGGCCTTTTGATAGTTTATGAAAAGATGGGTGATGGAGAGAAAGAGGATTCTGCGGGAGGTTTTTGTGCTGACGCTTTCAAAAAAGCCCCATCACCGCAAACGCGATCCAGGCCATTTCCTGCGCCCGAAGTCCCCAAAGCATCGTTTCAGATACGTTCCCCGTCTCCTGAAGCCGTCCCACGACGTATCTTCCGGAGGGGGTCAGCTCGTCTAACGTCCAGCCGGATACCCCTGTCTCTTCATGCCCAATCAGGGAATATCCCTCGTCTTTGTTGCAGAGCGACCAGTTCACCCAACTGAGGTTCTGCGCGTCCAGAAAATCCAGGAATACATCCGTCTCTTCCCATGCGCCGTTCTCCTGGACATGGCTGTCGATGCCCCACTCGCTGATGAAGACAGGCAGGCCGTTTTCCAGGCCGCGCAGGATTTCCTCGACGGCAAATTCACAGTCCGATACGCCGGCATAGTAGTGGTAGGTGTACATGAGGTTCTCATACGGAAGGGGGGAGCGTATGGCCTCGGAAAGAGAGGTGCAGTACCCCGGCGTGCCAACGAGAATCACGGCGTTCGGCGCGTATTTCCGAATGACGGGAATTACCTGGCCTGCATATTCTGCGATGTCTTCATAGGTGGTATCGCCGTTTGGCTCGTTGCAGATTTCGTAGAGAATCCCAGGCTCATCACCGTAATGCTTTGCTGTTTCCTCAAAGACGGCGAGAGCCTCATCAAGATGCCTGTTGGGATTCTCGTCCTGAAGCACATGCCAGTCAATGATGGTGTAGAGCCCGGCTGCGAGGGAATTTTCGACGGCCTGGTATAAAAGCTTCTGATTCAGCTCCGGTTCCTCCAGATATCCGTCGTTTTGATCCGGATAAAGGGCAATTCGGAAAACATTGGCGCCATAGCCCTTTATGGTTTTTAAAGCGCGGTAGTTGGTGTATTCCGGATACCATGCGAGGCCGTGGCTGCTGATGCCCTTTAACCTTACGGGGGTTCCGTCCGGGCCGAGAAGCTCGGTGCCCTCTACGGATAAGCGGCCCAGCTTTTTTTTGCGGCGGAGGGCGTCGATTTCGGCTTCCATGGCAGACTCCTGTTCCTGGAGCCTGCGGTTTTCTGCCATCAGGGCATCCACGGATCCGGATAAAGCGCCCTGCCGTCTGACCAGAAAAAGGACTGCGGCAGCCAGAACCAGGACAGCGGCAAACATCAGAAGGGAAAATGGACTGCGGTTATACGCTCTGTAATGCTTCCTCACGCGGCAGCTCTCCCATCATTTTTTTCAGTGCAGCTTTTATCTCACGGGAGGCAGATACCTGTTCCCAGTTTGTCACCTCATAGAGATTTTTCCTTGACGCATTCGTCTGATCGGCTTTTTTCAAAAGAAGCGTTTTTCCGCCGAAATCCAGGTGAAGCTTCGAGTCGGAAAGAGGCTCTTCAGTTGTTACGTAACGGTAGTTGTAGTCAATGACTTTTACCTTGCTGCCGTCTTCAGCAGTCACCTCGCAGTTTAACAGGATGCGCGGATATTTCCGGTGGGACTGCATGGGCGCGGCTATTTTCCGTTTGAACAGGATTACCAGATCCTTTACGGCCGTGGTCCTGATTTCCGAGGCAAGCGTCGGGAATCTGTCAAAAACAATCTGATTGTAATCCTGCTTTTCCTGCAAGGACAGCGGCTCCAGCTTGACGCAGTATTTCCATTTGTCACGGTCTCTGGAAACATGGACAATCTGTCCTTTTACGGAGGCCTGCCATTTTTTGTCCCGGATTGTAAAGCTGCATACGCCGTCCAAAAACTCCGGGAAGTCCAGTCGGAAGGCGAAACCATGCTCGGAGATGTCGCAGGTCATTCCCTGGACTTCTTCATCCCCACTCTGGAAACTGATGGGAATTTCCGCATAAAACCGCTCGGATTTCCGGTAGTTGATTCTTCCCAGCATGAAAAGCACGGCCATGATGAGGAAATACGCGTTCATGCACAGCCAGAACAGAACAACAATCCCAAGAAAGCTCCGATACAGCATGATGGAAGTCACGCTGAAATAGATTCCGGCCGCCGTTGCCGCAAGCAGGATCATGTGCGGGACGGCGTAAAGGATTTTTGTGCCTCTCGATGCAGTCTTTTCCTTGGAGGTCACAACAAATTTTTTCATCCGGATCCCCAGGGTCTCTGCCAGAATCGGAAGAATCATGTAGGGGCAGAGAATGGTATCGACGATATTGCTCCACTTCTGATCGCGGATTTTCCCCGACAGGAGGCGGAGAGAATGGTTATAAATCAAATAAGACGGAAGCCAGATGCACAGGATGCCGAACAAATCCGTCCTGACGACCAGGACGCCAAATACAGAGAATAGAATGGGGGATAAAATATACACAATTCTCCGCAAAAATGTCCACCAGTACAGCAAACATGCAAAGTAGCTTAACTTGGACAAAATGGGGAGGCTGCCGAACCAAAATTTGAGGCTGCGTACTGTCTGCACGCATCCACGTCCCCATCTCTGGCGTTGTCTGAGCAGTGTCGGAAAGTCGTTGGGTGCCAGGCCGGAAGCCAGAACTTTTTTCGTGCCGATGCAGGTATAGCCCTTTGCCTGAATGTCGATGCCGGTTGCAAAGTCTTCCGTAATGGTGCCGGTGTGGATTCCGCCGACCTCATCCAGGGCCTCCCTGGAAATCACGGTATTGGAGCCGGCATAAATCACGGAATTGCTGCCGTTTCGCCCGACGTTTACTTCTTTAAAGAAATAATCCTGTTCATTTGGAATGTTTCTTTCGGCAAAGAAATTAAACTGGAACAGATCGGGGTTATAAAAGCTCTGCGGAGTCTGGACGAAGCCGATCTTATAATCCGGGTCGATTTCTTCCTCTGTTCTTTTTCTCCAGACACCATCTTCCTTAATCATTTTGGGCAGGAAGAAATATGGGACGGTCTCCATGAGGAAATTGCTCCTCGGAATCATGTCAGCATCGAAGGTTACAACAAGCGGCGAATCTGTATGGGACAGCGCGTTGTTTAAGTTTCCAGCTTTCGCCAGTTTATTGTCTGTCAGCGGAAGATAGCCGATGCCCATATCCTCAGCAAGCTGTGCAGCTTCCGGCCGGTTCCCGTCGTCACAGAGATAGATATGTACCTTGGATTTATCTGGATACTCCATGTGCTTGCAGCCGTTTACGGTTTTAAAGAGAAGCTCTGTCTCCTCGCTGTGGGTTGCGATCAGGACATCCACATGGGGGAAGTCCTCTGCGGGGACGGACGGCAGATCCGGCTCCTTATCGCGGCTCATGCAGATATAGTGGATGACTGCCTCCAGCATGCTGATAAGCTCCGCCGCAAACAGAGCGATACCGGCAATCAGTGCGACGATGCCGTTTTCTAAAGGAAGGGTGAAGAAAAATCTCCAGCCAATGTAGATGACAGAGGTGACTGTCATCAGCCAAAACCATAGTTTTCGTTTGCTCATAATGCCCTCATTTCTTATGATTCATTGTCGTATTTGATGACCAGGATCACGGAAATCTGAAAAACTGCGATGAAGAGAACGGCCAGCGCGGGGCTGTAATTAACAGACTGGCCTGCGAGCTGTGCCTTTGCCTCTTCCAGAGTTATTTTTTTGAACTGGTACAGGCTGTCCAGCCGTTCGTCCATCCATGCGCCGTGCTGGGAAAGTACGCTCAATATTTTTTCTGTTTCTTCCCGGTGTGTCTGCGTGTTGCGGTTGGAGCCGTCCGGCATTCTGGTACTCAGGTAATTGCCGTCTGTGTAGTAGTATCCCCACCGCGCCCAGTCCCGGTCGATGGCCGGACCGAGGTATTCGATGACTGATTCGGTAAAGGCCCGGATGGATGCATCGGAAAGGATGGACGATCTCAGTTCGGCATACCGCTCGATAATCATTTCCGTGAAAATGGGATCCTGAAGAAGTCTGTCAAACCATGGCGCCGAGTGGAAAGCCGTCGTCTGGAGATTGGCAATTTCTGTGGCATTGTTGTCCATGGCCTGATCGAAATCCCATACCGGCCCCATATACAGCTTACCGCTGTAATCCATGTAAATATAGGTGGAATTGTATCCGGCATCGTAGTTCAGGAAAAATTCGTTTACAATAAAATAGTCAACAAAAGAATCCATGTCGATATATGCCCGGTACTGAACAAAGTCCTTCCAGTTTTCAGAATACAGCGCACGTTCAAATCGGCTGACCTGTTCCGTGACGTTTTGAATGCCCTTTTTGGTAATGACATCTTTCTTTGGATATTCGATGTCCAGGTATCCGGAAGTGAGCTGCCGCTCGGTCGCATAGTTTTCCAGCATAATTCCATTGACATTGTACCGATCCCGGCGAAGAAGCGCAGGAGTCACGGTTCCGTTGTCAGAATACGCCGGCAGGTCAACACGGTGCTTTCCCTCCTTGATGCTTTCTAACATCAGATATACGCCTTCATACCGATACTGCGTCCCGTCTTTCCATAAAACCTCGCAGTATTTTGCATCCGGGGTAAACGGCATAAATTCACCGGCGGTCGTATAGGCCAGATAGTTCCTCAGCAGGGATTTATCAATGAAGGAGACATTTAAAATCCATTCATTGTCCCCGCCCATCTCAAGAATGTTCCGGCTTTCCGGTTTTCCATCTTCGTCAATGAGCTTTAAAAGATACTGCTTTTTATCATAGTTTCCCGATGAATTTCCGCGTATCTTCAGCTTACACAGAGAATGGACGGATGCAGAGTCTTTGGGGGAATTGGTTCCCTCCGGATTGTCAATGACGAAAATTTCCCCGTAGGCATAAGGGTCTTCGCCGGTGGAGACATAGTAATCTTTTTCTCCGTCCCACACAACGCCTCTTTTTGGCTCCTGATCTCCGGTGTCAATCACCACCAATGGGAGATTACTGGAAAACGTCTCGTCAACAAGGATTTTTTTGTCACGGAAGTTTGTCCAGCCGGTTGCAGACGGCCGGATATTGGGATCAAAGGACTCATCCGCTGCAATGGCTTTTTCGCTGAGATCTGCCGTTTCCCCGGAAACCGGCTCCGGCATCTGAGGAAAGGTGTAAACCTCTTTCTGAAACCGGCTCCAAAGAAAGCCGCAGAAAAACAGAAAGGCGATGACGGCGGCGGAGATTTCCCTCTCTCTCCGGCGCATTATCTGCTCATCTCCTCATTCTGGCACACAAGATTGACGCGCTGGACTCCCGCGATCCTGCGAAGCATGGTGATGGGACTCGTCTCATTCTGACCGCTTTCTGCAATGACCCTGGACGTGAGCTCGTAAATATACTCCGCCTGTCCTTTTGAGATATTTGCGACCCGTAAGACGGCTTTCCCCTTGTACTGCACAAGAACCGTTTCTTCGATTTCCCGGGAAAATTCCTCTCCGTCGGCATCAATAATCAGCAGGTACCTGTCATTTGATTTTACGCTTCCCATGACGAGCATGACTAAGAAAATCATACCGGTTCCGATGGCTGCCAGCGCATAGTAAGACACGCCGCAGCAGATTCCTACGGCAATGCACCAGAAAATATACGCCGTATCGCGGGAATCCTTAATGGCGGTGCGGAAGCGGACGATGGAGAGAGCGCCGACCATGCCAAGGGACAGGGCAATGTTGTTGCCGATGACGTTCATAATCATGGTGGTAATCAGGGTCATCATTAACAGCGACACATTGAATCTTGCGCTGTATATGGCCCCGGAGTGGGAAAAACGATAGGAAAGGTAAATGACAAGCCCCACGGCCAGTGCAACGGCCATGTTTAAAATAATCTGCTGGACTGACAGCTCCTGTACGACATCCTGCGAATACTGCATAATAAAGTTCTTCATTTCAGATCCTCCCATGTACTTTAAAATCTATAAAAACAGGTTCCTGGACATGGCGTACTTGCTGACGGAGGTCTCGGAAGAATCCGCCAGATCCAGGATCTGCTTGATGTTACTTAAGAGAAAACCATTGTATTTTACCTCCAAAACCGGTTCATTAAGAAGCGGGAGCATAGACAAATCCGGTCGAAAAAATCCGCCGCAGGAGGCGGAAGCCCGGATATCGGAATCAAATGTAATGCGGATGTCGTTGCTCCGTTCCGTAAAGGCAGCCCGATGGTACTCGATGATGCATTTCGGGCGATAGGCGCCAAGTTCCAGGATGGAATAGATTTCATCAGATAACGCCTCGCCCAGTCCGGACAGGCCGCCGTACTCCCCGCAGAGCATGTCCTCCGCCAGGCTTCTCGGGATCCACATGGTTTTTTTCCTCTGGGCGGCGCCCCATTTCTGCTTCAGCTCCAGCTTGACGCTTTCCTGGTCAGGCCGATAGATCCGCAGCCGTATTTTTTTGCGGATTTCCACTCCGTTTACCTTGTCAAAGTAGTCGTTGTCGTAGATGCTGTCGAAATATACGGAACGCACCAGATACCCACCCTGGGTACCATTCCCGTCAAGTTCCATGACCTGTGACAGACGATGGAACAGCAGGCTTTTTTGTACCGGCGTAAGACAGTATTTTTTTTCCATGCGGTCCACGGAAAATGTATGGTTCAAAACCTTCACCTCCTTTTTCTGCAACATAAGAACCATTCTGTTGCAGAAAAAACGGCGGAACGTATCTGATTTAGAAAAATGCAGGCGGTTCTGCCAAAAAAAGGCATAAAAATCAGACCGGATAAAAAGAGATTTTTCCCCGGCCTGGTTTTTATGCTTTTTTTCCGAATGTACAGGGCTTTTTTTCGGCAAAGGTATTGAAAAAAAGGAGCTATATGTAGTAATATTACGAAGATGGGGATTGCACACAAGCTGCTTCTTACAACAGAATGGTTCTTATGTGGTAAGGATCAAACCCATCTGATTCAAAAGCCTTACGTGTGCCGTTCCGCTTTCCATGGTATAAATTCTCGTAGTTGAAATGTTGGTGTGGCCAAGAATGTCGGCCAGCCGGGATAAATCCTTTTCTATGGAATAGAAGGTGCGGGCGAACAGATGGCGCAGATTGTGGGGGAAGACCTTTTTGGGGCTTACGCCTGCGTTGCCGCACAAGGCTTTCATATCTCTCCAGATATTTGAACGATCTAACGGCCTGCCGCTTTTTGTCACGAACACAGGCCCGGTCGTTCTTTTTTGTTTTTTCAGATAGCGTTTTAACGGCTTTCTAAGTTTTTCCGGCAGAAAAACGGTGCGCCGCTTTCCCTTGCAGGCCACTTCCGTCCGCCCTGAGCGGACAGCTTCGGCTGTAATGAAACGAAGCTCCGATACACGGATTCCAGTGCTGCAAATAGTCTGGAGAACCAGAGATATGCGTTCATTGCCGCGGGTTTTGGCGGCTCCGACCAGACGCAGGTATTCACTTCGGCTTAATTCCCGCTCGGCGTCGCAGAAAAGCTGCCTCTGTATTTTCAATGGCTTGATTTTCAGATCGTGCCAGTGAAAAAAGGCCAGAAAACCATTGACAGCCGCAAGGGCGGCGTTGACGCTGGAAGAAGAATGGGTTTGAATCAGGGATTCCTTCCATGCGATCAGACGCTCCCGCGTAATTTCGCATCCGGAAAGGGAGACAGCGCAGGAAGTCAGGTCATGAGCATATTTCTGAATCGTCTTTTCGGAGCGCTCCTGCTGGCGAAGATAGGTGAGATAACTTGCGATTCTCTCGGAAGACAGGAGTTTGGGATGAGAGTGGGTATTCATTTATGTTTTCCTCCTAAAACAGTTTTAGGAGTATTGTACCAAAGGTCTGCGGTTTTATCCGCAAGGACGCATCTGTGCTTTTTCTAAGCATAACCCACCCCCAAACGGAGAATCCTACCATCAGAATATCAATCAGACAGGAGATTTTGGTATGGATATAAAAAATCCGGAACTTTGGAAAGAAGACATCAAAACATTCCGGGAAAGAACCGCGGCGTTTTACTCCGGTGAAATAGACAAAATGGAATACAAAAGCATTTCCGGCTACTACGGAAGCTATGCCCAGAGGGGCGGGGCAAAAAACATGCTGCGGCTTCGGATGCCGGCCGGGCAGGTCACGAAGGAAACGCTTCTCTTTCTCGCCGGGATTATCGAAAAGTACCGAATTGAACGGCTTCATTTCACCACCTGCCAGACAATCCAGCTTCATGACCTGGACGGCCAGACGGCTGCCGACATCATGGAGGAGGCGCTGGAACATGGGATTGTCACTATGGGCGGCGGCGGGGATTACCCGAGAAACGTGATGTGTTCGCCCTTATCCGGCGTGGAACCTGGCGAATATTTTGACGTCCAGCCCTGGGCGAAGGCGGCCGGGGAGTATATGATGCAGTTTCTAAAGGCGGAAAAGCTCCCGAGGAAGCTAAAAATCGGCTTTTCCAATTCCCCGGAAAACCTGACCCACGCCACATACCGCGACCTGGGCTTTGCAGCCAGGCCGGACGGGACGTTCGACGTGTACAGTGCCGGCGGTCTGGGCGGCATGCCGAAGTTCGGAATCCGGACGGCAGAGGGCGTGAAGCCGGAACACGTTCTTTATTATGTGCATGCCATGTGGGAGCTGTTTCATGCATACGGGAATTACGAAAACCGGGCGAAGGCCAGGACACGCTTCCTTCCGGAGGCCCTGGGCGGCCCGGACGCTTACAGGAAGGTATTTGAGGCGGAGCTTTCAAAGGTCTTTTCTTTGGGCGGGGAGCTTGCGGTTTCCCTTGTGCCGCCGGTGATTGCAAAGGTCGGGGCCGGAGACCCGCCGCCCGGCCCCCGGATTCTTCCCCAAAAGCAGGCAGGCCTTTACACAGCTGTCTGGCATCCCATCGGCGGCATGCCGGACAGGGAGATTTTCTGCCGGCTGTGCCGCGCCGTACAGGACATGGAAGCCGTGGAGATGCGCCTTTCCCCGGATCAGACGGCTTACCTCATCAACCTGACGGGAGCGGAGGCAGAAACCGTCCTGTCCATCACAACGGACAGCGCGGAAAGCATATTTGAAATGTCCGTGAGCTGCATTGGCGGAAGTACCTGCCAGACAGGGCCAAGGGATTCCCAGGCGCTCCTTTTATCCTGCATGAAGGCAGTGCGGGAAGCCGGGCTTTCGTATGATGCCCTGCCAAAGATTCACATTTCTGGCTGCCCGTCCTCCTGCGGCACCCACCAGACCGGCGTCATGGGATTTCGCGGCGCCAGAAAGCTGGCGGACGGAAAGCCTCAGCCGGCGTTCACGCTGTATCTGGGAGGCAACGAGCGCCAGGGCTTCGAGACCATGGGAAAGGAAATCGGGACAATTCTCCAGTCGGAAATCTCGGCCTTTCTCGTGGAACTGGGGAAAATGGCAGAAGAAAGCGGCCTTGGCTTTGACGCCTGGAGGAAGGAAAATCCTGGCGCCATCGAAGCCCTCGCGGAAAAATATATATAAAAACTCCTTGACTCTATACTTACTATATCCTTTATGATAAGATTGTCATGACAATTTCAGACGTCATATCATAAAGAAAAAAGGAGTTGTTATTCATGAAAATGCTGCAAAAAGCAGAGATTCGGCGGGCGGCAGCCCGGTACGGCCTTCTCCTGCTTGGAACAGCCATCCTGTCGTTCGGCCTTTATAATGTACACAGCCAGAGCCAGATTACCGAGGGCGGCGTCTTCGGGCTCCAGCTTCTCTTTCAGCACTGGTTTCATATTTCGCCGAGCATCACCGGGCCGGTGATGGACATCGCCTGCTATCTGGCGGCCTGGAAGCTTTTAGGCGGCGGATTCATAAAAAATGCCGTGATTGCAAGTCTGGGGTATTCCTTTTTTTATTCGCTTCACGAACGGACAGGGCACCTTCTGCCTTACATGGGCGACAAACCGCTTCTGGCGGCAGTCCTCGGCGGCCTGTTTGTCGGTGTCGGTGTCGGCCTCATCGTCCGGTCAGGCGGTGCTTCCGGAGGAGACGATGCGCTGGCGCTGATTTTAAACAAACTGACGAAGGTGAAGCTGGAAAAATGCTACCTCGCTACGGACGTTGTAGTGCTGATGCTTTCCTTAAGCTACATTTCTCCGATGAACATCGCCTGTTCCCTCGTCACGGTGAGCATTTCCTCTTTCCTGATCGGAAAGCTGTACGGCGACAGGGAGGAAGAGGAGACTCCGGAACAAAAGAAAAGAAAGGCCGCGGTCGGCATGGCCGGTGCAGTGCCGGAAAAATAGAGCCGGGCCTGCCGGCAGATGGATATAAATAGAGAAAGAAGCGCAGAGCGCCTGCTTTGATCCCGCAGAAATGCCGGATGAAGGCAGGCGCTTTATAATATATCCATACCTTCGGGGAAAATGGCGGAAGACCTGGAGGCTCAACAAAAGAAACGACAAAAAACGACAGGAGTTGATACCACGGGAATGATTTACGGCTACATCCGCGTCAGTACGCGGGAACAGAACGAGGACAGGCAGCTCATCGCCTTGCGGGAGATGGGAGTGCCGGAGTGCAATATTTTCATGGACAAGCAGTCGGGAAAGGATTTCAACCGTCCGGCGTACCGGAATTTGCTGCGGAAATTAAAAAAAGACGACCTGCTCTGCATCAAGAGCATCGACCGTCTTGGAAGGAACTATGAAGAAATTCAGGTGCAGTGGCGGATCCTGACAAAGGACAAGGGCGTGGACATCTGCGTCCTCGACATGCGCCTTCTGGACACCCGCAGGGGGAAAGACCTGGTGGGCACGTTTCTCAGCGATATCGTGCTGCAAGTGCTGTCCTTTGTGGCGGAAAACGAGCGTGTGAACATCCGGCAGAGGCAGGCAGAAGGCATCGCGGCGGCTAAAGCCAGAGGCGTGAGGTTCGGGAAACCGCCTAGGCCGCTTCCGCCCAATTTTAAAGAGGTTTACGGGAAGTGGAAATCCGGCGCCATCACCTGCACGGCGGCGGCAAAGGAATGCGGGCTTCCGCTGTCCACCTTCCGGGACAAAGCGCGGGCCTGCGAAAATACCGCCATTTCGCAGGAAAAGTGATTCTGCGGTTAAGTGTACTTTTCCGCAAACGCGGCGTACATCTTTTCTTACATAACTATACAACAAATTTGTCCGGATTGCCATACCAATTCGGCGATTTTTTTATTCTGGGATGAGGCAAAAAGAAGGCGGATTCTCGCTGCGGAAAGGTACACCTTTGCAGAAATTATGTTCCGGAAAAGGAGGATATGCAGTATGAAACGCTTATGGAAGCGGAAAATAGGCAGGACAATGGCAGCCGCTCTGTCACTTACGGTGCTTTTGGGACTGACCGCCTGCGGGAGCGGGACGGAAAAGAGCGCGGGGGATGACGGAGCCGGAGCTGTCTCCGCCGTAGAAGAACAGACGGAAGCCGCAGCGGAGGCAGGAGAAGGGGAAGAAGCCGCAGCACCGGCGGCGGATGCCGGAAAAAACGTCTCCGAGATCGTATTCGGAAACAGCGCCAAAAATCTCATCCGCGATTCGTACAGCCCATGCTTTGGGGACGGAAGAATCTATTATATCAATCAGGAGGATATGCTTTGCAGCTTTGCCCTGGACGGGAGCGATCCGCAGACCCACACGGGTTCTCTCATGGAAGAGGCCCGGTATGATCATGAACGGCCGGCCTATTTAAACTATTACCAGGGAAAGGTGTATTATATTGCAACCATCGAGGGAAAGGCAGGCAAGGAGCTCGACCGCCATGCGGAAATCTTCTGTGTGGATCCCGCTTCCGGCGCGGTGGAGTCGGTCGCGTCTTTTGAAGATGAAGGCGGGAACCTGTGGGCAAAGGGCATGCTGATTATGGACGATGAGCTGTTTTATTCTGTCAATGCCGTACAGAAGAGCTCTTTTGTCGGAGTCATCAATCTTGCGACCGGGGAGACGAACGAATTTTTCAAAATGTCTGCCAAAGAGGGCGATCCGATCAATACGTTTGATACGGATGGAACCTACCTTTACATGTTTAACAGCACCTCAAGGTCAAATATACGCAGAGTTCTCTTAGCGGATGTGTACGAGGCGGAGCCGCAATGCGACACGCTGGTGGAATATCATTATACCCTGATTCCGGCGGACGGCGGATTTTATACTCTGCATGAGGACGTCAATACCCACGACAGCATGTTCCTCTTTTACTCATATGCCGGCGCTTCGGACTCCTGGCAGGGAGAAGAACGGTTTCCGGCTGAAAACGGCGAACTCACCGATGATGTCGAAAAATTGCCGGGCATCCTTCCGCATCACGCCGATATGTACGCGGTCGGGGACGGCATGGCTTCTCTGGTACGCGGGCTGCGCCAGCTTTACTATGCGTCGACGGACGATTACCGGGAGTCTGTCCTGGCGGCAGAGCTTACCTACACGGTTTCGGCGACCGTCCCGTACTATCATGTTCTCCATGCCGGCGTCTATGGGGATACGCTGTATCTTGTGACAGAAAATGAAAACGGAGCCGAGTTCCATGCCCTGATGGCGGACGGCACGTTTCAGTAGAGAAAAGAAAAGGTTTGAAAAAGGAGATCATAGAGCATGAAGAAGAAAAACATATGGTTTGCCGTGCTGGCAGCCGGACTGATGATGTCCATGACGGCCTGCGGCGGAAAAAGTGAACCCGCAGACGCAGGCAAAGACGATAAGGTCAGCGATGTCGAGTATTTTGCCGATCAGATGTCAAAAGCAATGAATGAGAATGCCGAAAAAAAGGCGGCAGAAAGGGAAAGCGCCAGGAGTGAGGGCGACGGAGATCAGATTGTGATCCGGTCCGTAGACGATTTCATCAAATTCCGTGATCGGGTAAACGGTGGCGAGCCGGCTGTGGATGCCGTTTTGGAGGCCGATCTGGATCTTTCCTCTGTCTGCGGAGAGGGGATTGGAAACTGGGAGCCTATCGTGAAATTCAACGGCACCTTTGAAGGAAACGGCCATGTGATCCGCAATCTGTATTACAGCAGTGCCAGTGAGGAAGACTTTGGCCTGTTTTCATCCACGGATGTGGATGCGGTGATCCAGAACCTTTCCATGGAGGACGTGAACATTGTGGGCGCAGGCCATACGGGAGCTATTGCAGGAAGGTCAAGCGGAAGTATCATAAACTGCCAGAGCAGCGGCTTCCTTGAAGGAAGCGGCGAAGCAGTCGGCGGAATTGTCGGAAGGATAAGCGGAGATGGAGAGAGAAATGTGCTTTCCGACTGCACCAATTATGCGGAGATTTCTGCTGCGGGAACCGTGAAATCCAACGTCGGCGGAGTGGTCGGCAGGGTGGACGGTGTCGATATCACCAACTGCCGGAACGAAGGGAAGGTGAGCGGCACCGCCTCCAGTATCGGCGGCGTCATCGGAACTCTGGAGGGGCATTCGGCCGATAAGCCGGCCATCCTTACGGACTGCATCAATGTGGCAGACATCGACGGCCAAATCTACGTGGGCGGCTTCGGCGGGGACATCGAACGCTGCATCATGAACCGCTGCAAAAACACCGGGGCAGTGACGGGATATATCAGCGTAGGCGGCCTCTGCGGTTATTTCGGCGGAGAGGACTCGAAGAACCATGACTTTGTGTCCCTGATGGAAAACTGCGCCAATGAAGGAGACGTTTCCCTGAAACATATGGGCAAGGATGAATATCTGAAGCCCGGGAAGACGGTTTACGATTCCCAGCGCATTGGCGGACTGGCCGGCATGATGGAAACGTCCGTCGTGATGAACAGCAGGAATGCAGGAGATTTAATTTGCAGTACCGGCAAGAACTATTTATATTGCGGCGCCGGCCATCTGGCCTGCGGCAAGTACCAGGGCAATAAAAACATGCTTTTTAACTGCATCAGCACAGGAACCATAACGCCGCCGGAAGACAGCGAGCATTTTGAAAACAGCCGCACGGCCACGGGCCGGTTTGACGGGGCAGAGTATTCCGCGCTGATCTTCTATCTCGGGGAACCGGCGCTTGAGGAGATTGCGCCCACAGAAGAGAGCGCGTTTACCGACGGAACCGTTTTGGCGGCATTAAACGGCTTCCCGGAGGGCGTATCCGAGGATTTGATGGAAGATCTTACCGAAACCGGATTTTCCTATGAGCTGGCCCAGTGGAAGGCCGGAGCAGACGGATACCCGGTTATGGAATGGGAGTAGAACCGGAAGGGAGGAACGGAAAAATGAAAAAAGCAAAGAGGATTGCGGCGGCTCTTCTGGCCTGCGCCCTTTTATCCGGCTGCGGCGGCGGAAACACGGCTGAGGCCGGAAAAACAGAGGCGGGCAAAGAGACGGCGGCTGTTTCTGAAAAGGAGGCGACGACGGCCGCTTCCGAAACCGAAGAGACGGCGGCCCCTTCCCAGCCTGTCGTGTCAGATAACGAGTTCATCAGAGAGGTGGAGGAGCTTCTGGCGGCCATCACGCCCCTGGAGCCCTACGTCTCCATCCGGCCGGAGGAAGTACCGGAAAACGCGGAGTCGGATTTTGAGTTTCATGTCTCGGATCCATACACGTTTATCACGGGATACAAAGGCAGCTCGACCCAGGTAAAAATCCCGGCGAACCTCGGCGGCGGGAAAGTGCTTTCCATCGACAAGGATGCGTTCAGAAAGAATGAAGCGATCACCTGGCTTTATCTGCCGGACACGGTGAAGTCCATCGACAAATCCAGCTTCAGCAAGTGCACGGCGCTCCAGGAGGTCTACATTGCGGGCGTGGACTCCATCGACGCCAAGGCCTTTGAAGACTGCACGGCGCTCAGGCGGGTGGAAATCGGCGGCTGCAAGGAGATTAACGCCCGAACCACCGATCCGTCGGGGGCAGGCGCTTTCTGCGGCTGTACGTCCCTGGAGGAAGTGGTATTCCCGGCGGATCTGGAAAGCATGGGCGTCGGAGCCTTTGAAGAGTGTATCCGCTTAAAGGAAGCCGACTTATCGGGTACAAAACTTCCGTATCTGAGCCAGAATGCGTTTCTTCGCTGTTACAGCCTGGAAAGCATCTCCCTGCCGGAGACCATGGCTTATATCAATGGGAACGCCTGCCTCGAGGCCTACTCTCTTAAGAATCTTCAGTTTGCCGAGGGCAGCACGTTCTTTATCGAAGATTCCATGGTTTACGGGTACCAGGACGGCAATGGGCCGAATCCGGATAACCTGGAGTGCGTCATGTGCCTGATGGGGGCGAGGGCCAGCGAAATCCATATCAAGGACGGCACAAAGACCTTGTCCTTTAAGGGAATCGCACAGAATCCCTTCGTCAAGGTCATCACGGTTCCCGACAGCGTGACGCGGCTGGAGGGGCATGCATTTTTCGACGTTGACAACCTGGAACGGCTGGAGCTGGGGAGCGGGCTCACCTACATGGATCAATATGCGCTCTTCTCCCGCAATAAGAAGTATCTTACGGTCACGCACCAGGGAGAAACCTATGAAGGGTTTGACACCTTTTACGAGGCATTCAATCAGTAATTCAGGAAAACAGGAGGAACAGAACAATGAAGAAATGGATTTGCCTGGCGCTTGCAGCCTGCCTGGCTGCGGGGCTTACGGCCTGCGGCGGCGCCAAAGAGACGGCAGACGATACGAAGGCGGAACAGACGGAAACGGCTGCTGAGGAAAAGAAAGAGGAAGAAACGGGCGTGTCAGATATTTCCCAGAATGCGGACGGCTTTATTGAAATCCATTCCGCGGAGGATTTTGTGAGGTTTGCCGAGCTTTTTAAGGAAGAAGCCATAAACAGCGGCGACCGGCGCGTAAATCTGAATGCGGTTTTGATGGCGGATATTGACTTGTCCGATGCGATCCCGGCAGACAGCACCCTGCTTCCTTTAGGCGGAGAGTATTCCGTGGAAAAGGACGGGAAAGAGAGTACGGTATGGGCCAGCTTCGCCGGCGAATTTGACGGAAACGGCCATACGATTTCCGGGATTCACCTGGATGTGACGGATCGGGGGCGTTCGGCCGGCCTGTTCCATACGGTGTACACCTGGGAAGATCAGGCGGTTTCCATTCACGATCTTACCATTGCCGACAGCTCGTTTTCCGGCAATGCCAACTACATGGGCGCCTTTGCGGGGAGTGCTTCGACGAATACCTTATTTGAAAACTGCACGGTGGCAGAAACCGTGACGGTGGAGTCGTCCGGGGAAAGCAGCAGGACAGGTGGAATTGCAGGCTACGCCGAGGAAGGCGGGAACCTGTTTTATCACTGCACGAATTATGGTACGGTAACAGGCTCCGATCCCGGCGGAATCCTCGGCGGGGCAGGATCGGATACCTGTCTTGTCCAGTGCGACAATTACGGTTCCGTTACAGGAGAGCGGAGCGCCGCCGGAATCATCAACCGCCATGACGGAAGCAGCGGTTATGCCGGGATTGTGATTGGCTGCGTCAATTACGGGGAAGTCCAGTCAGCGGGAACAGCCTGCGGGATCGTCTGCACGAACGGATCGACACTCCGCTACTGTGTGAACGCCGGCCGTGTGGAAGGCAAAGACGCCTTTGCCATCGGCGAGAAGGACGGCTCCATCTATGCCTGCGGCAATATCGGTACGGTTTCCGCAGCAGATCCCTATATTTACCGCTTCGGATACAGCTGGGATCTGGGAACATACGAGGGGTTCTCGGAGGAGGAAGTCTCTGAAAACCGCGGTTATACCGGAGAAGCGCTGATGGGAAAGGACATTGAAGTCATCCCCATGGATCCGTCCGCGGCTGCCGACGGAAGCCTGACGGCGATACTTCAGGAGATGGAAGACTATGGCTGCTGGACGCAGGGCGACGGCTTCCCGGTGTGGGACGGAACCGGCGGAGTTGAGAAATACGAACGGATCTGCGAGGTACTGGGGATCCGGTAAACGAAGAATAACAAAGGTTAAGAAAGGCGGACTGTAAAGATGGGTGCAATTATGTTTTTGCTGCTTATAGGCTTGCTGGGACTTGGAACGATCAATGATATCAAGGCAAAGGAGGCACAGGAACTGTGCCTTAGAAACGGAATCCGAAACGGCGTGCCGCAGTATAACCTGCTCGTGGTGCTGGCGGCCGGCCTGGCGATGATCATCGCTCTGATTTCGTTTATGATCAATTGCTTCTTTGTTGGAATTCTCTGCATCCTCGTCTCGGTTCTTGTCTGCTTCGGCTACATAAAGCAGGCGGTCGGAATGATTGCGGAGATGAAAAAGGCAGGCTGGGGCAGCGGCGGCATGCTGACCTTCCAGCCCTATTGGGTCTGGGCGCGGATCGTCCTTCTCGGCATGGGAAAATGGATGCACATTGTGATGTGCTGTACGCTGGTGGGAATTCCCCTTTACAACATGATGAAGACCGTAACCGTCAACGTGGAGGCGCTCCAGGAGCAGATCGAGCTTCGGCAGGAGTATGAAAGGATCCATGGAAGGCAGTAGGCGTTTCATGAGAAAACGGAAAGGGGATGAAATAACGGCATGAGCACGCGGTCGAAAAAAGAAGAAATGCGGGAACTGGCGGAAGAATTAGCTTACGTGGAAGATTCCATTCGCCTGATGGAGAAGTATTCCAGAAGAAACCCGCTCAGCGATGTCTCAAAGGGAATTGTCAATCACGGAAAGAAAGCGCCAGTCAACGGGATGAAAAAGTGGCTCATCATTTCCGGCGTCGGGGTTGTGATTTTCCCGCCGCTTACGATCTACGGGCTTTACCGGGCGTATTCCGAAAACAAGAGATATCAGGAGCAGTTGAAAGAGTGGAACAAAGAGTGCGGCGACCTGGAGGCGCTGACGGCCCATGTGACGGATTTGGAAGCAAAGCGGGACGGTCTGATTGAAAAGCTGGAGGCCATCTGCAAGGCGGAGCCCTCTCTGGACGGAAATTACTGGTGGAAGGCGGGGCTTAACCCGGCATTTGATTTTAATCTGCTTCCCGGCAGGCAGCTAAACTGGCAGTTTGTGCTTTTAAATCATCACTGGCTTTCGGAAAAAGCGGGAGGGCTCTATCTGGAGGACATGCAGACCTTCTCTATTTCCATCCCGTTTGAGGACGGAAAGAAGCTGGTGGATTCCGGGGACTATGCTATCGTGTACAAAAACGACGATCTGATGCGGAAGAACGAGAAGGGCTTCGTTTACACCCATCTTTACGCATATTATCTGGAGGAAGTCCAGGAAGTGACAAAGAGCACGACGCGGACGGCCATTGATAAAGAGCTGGAGCGGCAGGCCTACCGGCAGAGGCTGGATCAGCAGGAGATTCTGTTAAACGCAGTCAGCCGCAAGGCGCTCATGACAAACGAAGAGTTGAACATGACGGGCAGAAGCTCTGCGGAAGAATATATGCAGGATTCTCTCGTTCGCGGGATGCTGGAGGCGGACGCGGAGGCGAAGCTTTCGGCCCGCGGCGACTATGAAGAGCACACCACGTACAGCAAGGGCTTCCATGGCTTATACAAGGTGACTCTTTATAACTGCGCCGACGTCCTTGTCAGCAGGAAGGACAATGACGAGCCTATCTGTGCGGCCATCTTAGTCCCGAGAGAGAGCCAGAAGATCGTCCAGATGTATGTGCGTGCTGCAAAGCGGGATAATCCGCTCTGCGGAAGAATCGAGCCCTACGGCAGGGAGCCGGGGTATCAGGAACTGGAGCCCGAGGGAGAAAAGATCGGGCCTTCGATCCAGATGGCCGTGGATCACCTGTTGGATGCGGCCGACGCGAAGATTCTGGATATTAAAAACCGCGACGTGCTGGCAGAACAGCCGAAGGATCTGGATAAATATGAGTTCGCCTATCTGATCTGGAAAGACAATCCCAGAAGCCGCAAGGCGAATGCTTAGAGGAATAACGCCAAAACGGTCAAAAAGGGAGTGTCGCAAAATCATCAAAATAGATGATTGAGCGGCACTTCCGCTCG
>ENA-UOJP01000584-UOJP01000584.1-human-gut-metagenome-genome-assembly--contig:-C102-NODE-584-length-64079-cov-8.487880_pt1 | contig 64079 bp, 57 predicted proteins | sample MGYA00242353_ERZ723900 | MGnify/ENA metagenome assembly ERZ723900 | reverse complement strand
GAAAAAGAGGGTATCCCCTCAAGTCACTTCATGACTTTTGGGACACCCTCTTTTTATTTAATGCCTGTTTCTCTGATCGAGAAAAGCAAGCAGTGCTATGACGATACTGCTAAAAGACAAGAGAAGTCTCAACGCTTCCAGCAAAACCATGATAATTTCATAGGCTGTCATATACACCACCCCCTTTCTATGTATCCCCATACGGGAATAGAAAAGAGGCAGCCACTCCTGTCGTGAGTGCTTTCATAGACAAAATTCTACCAGATTTTTATAGGCATTTCAATACGAATTTCTTTCTCAAAACGCCATTTTTGCAGGGCGTTTTCTTTTTCACCCTAACTCCCCTCTCTCCCCCAAGAGCTGAAAAACCGTATTATCCCTGTAAATCTCATTTTCATCTGCGGTTATTTCTTATGAACGGCCTCTGTCACCAGCGTCCGTATCGTCATAATCTGCCCCTCCCCATCGTTTTTATTCCACCAAAAACCGCATTTCCTCTCTGAAAAACTCCATAAACAGCCGTTCCGGTTCCGATTCTGGCTCTCCGGCGCGGCGGATCACTCCCACCTCCATGGTAAATCCCGGAATCGGGATGCAGCGGATCCCGTTGGCCTTCGCCCAGGCCGGCGGCTGTGCGATCCCGACGCCGTATGCATTGGTGGCGGCAATGACGCGCGTCCGCATGTTCCCGGAATCCACCCGAGCTACTTTTGCAAGGTTCACAAAGCTCACATTGGAAATTCGGTTATAGGGCGAACCGCGGTCGGACTCGATAGCGTACTCCACGAAGGGATAATTCCTGAGCTTCTGGAGCCGGAAATCCGGGTCGTCTGCCAGCGGATGATTCACTGATAAATTCACGTTGCAGGGCGCGTCCCACAGCTTTTTGTATTCCAGCCCCCGCTCGCTCATTTCCCGAAGCAGCGACGGGGCGCTTAAGTCCTTGCTGACCGTAATGGCGATATCGGCTTTTCTGCGGTTTAACAGAACCATGCTCTCATACTGGTACTCCCGGTACATGGAAAGCTGATACCGGGACAGTTCTTCCTTCGCCTCCATGGCACGGCAGAGCTTTATAAACGCCTCCTCCGCCGGCGGGCAGTTGGGATTTACCACGCCGAATTGGAGCCTGGCCTTTTCCTCTGCCAGCTCCTGAATTTCATCTACCTCTTTTATAATGTTCATGCAGTGCCGGATAAAGGCCTGGCCTTTTTTCGTAAACTTCACGCCGTCTACGCTGCGCTCCAGAATCTCAAAACCCACTTCGTTTTCCAGGTTGCGGACAGAATTGCTCATGTTCGGCCTGGACATATAGAACTTTTGTGCGGCCTTCGAGATGGAGCCCGTCTTATAAATCTCCAAAACATATCGAATCTGTTCTATTTTCAATGAATCGCCCCCGTTTTTTATCCGTTTTGCACAAAAATATACACCCCTGTAATTATTTCATATCTTCTTAGGAATGTCAATTCCTGCTATGATGGATTCAGAAAAAGCATCCGGACGCAAAAAAGCAATGACAGAAAGGGGTCTTTTGACATGGACAAGCAGGAAGCACTGAGATCGTTAGACGAAAAGGCCGGGGTTCTTTTTTCCGTCAGCGATTCCATCTGGGACAACCCGGAAACTGACTACACAGAGAACGTCTCTTCTTCTATTTTAAAAGAGGCACTGGAAAAAGAGGGATTTACCGTGGAGTCCAACCTTGCGGGGATTCCCACCGCATTTTCCGGAACCTTCGGAAGCGGCTCGCCGGTCATCGGGATTTTGGGAGAATTTGACGCACTTCCGGGACTCAGCCAGAAGGCGGGAATCGCAGAAAAAGAACCGTTAGAAAAGGGCGGAAACGGCCATGGATGCGGACACAATCTTCTCGGTGCGGGAAGTCTGGCGGCCGCCATTGCCGTCAAAGAATATCTGAAAGAGAAAAAATGTCCCGGCACCGTCGTCTACTTCGGCTGCCCGGCCGAGGAAGGCGGTTCCGCCAAGGCGTTTCTTGCAAGAGACGGCGTATTTAGCCATGTGGACATCGCACTTTCCTGGCACCCCAACAACATGAACGCCGTCTGGGCCTTCAGCTCCCTGGCAAACGTGAAGGTACGCTATTCCTTTAAGGGCATCAGCGCCCATGCCGGGACAAGCCCTCACTTAGGCCGCAGCGCCCTCGACGCGCTGGAGTTAATGAACATGGGGGTCCAGTTCCTCAGAGAACATATCATCCCCGAGGCAAGGGTTCATTACGCCATCACCAACACCGGCGGCGACGCGCCCAACGTGGTGCAGGCCGAAGCCGAATCCGTCTACTTGATCCGGGCGCCGAAGAACAGCCAGGTAAAGGAAATTTATGAGCGCGTCAACCAGATCGCAAAGGGCGCAGCCATGATGTGCGGCGTCGATGTCACGATCCGTCTGGAAAAGGCCTGCTCCAACATCCTCGTAAATCACAGCCTGGAAAAGGTTCTCTATGAAAACATGAAGGCCGTCGGTCTCCCGCAGTATTCCGAGGAAGAATATTCTTTTGCGAAAGCCATTCAGGACACGCTTCCAAACAGGACGAAATTGGCTGACCGCTTTGAAAAAATCATGGGCGAAAAGGGCCGCCAGATCGGCGCCGAATACGACAAAAAGAGCATTTACAGCTTTATCATGCCTTACCAGCCGTCGGAAAAGCCCATCTCCGGCTCCTCGGATGTGGGCGACGTAAGCTGGGTATGCCCCACCTCCCAGATTGTAGCCGCAACCTGCGCCGGAGGAACGCCGGAACACACCTGGCAGATGGTCGCCCAGGGAAAGAGTTCCATCGCCCACAAAGGTCTTTTATACGCCGGAAAGGTTCTGGCCGCAGCAGCCATCGACCTTTTGGAATCCCCGGAGCTTGTGGCTGCTGCCAAAGAAGAATTTAAAAGAAAAGCCGGCGATGACGGCTACCAGCCGCTTCTTCCGCCTGACGTGAAACCGCATGTAAAGTAAATGACCGCCTCAAAAGATAAAGGAGTTTTGAGTATGAGCAAAGAAACAAAAGCGCCTGCCGCCGATGCGCGCGACAGGAAAATGTCAAAGGGAGAGCTTATCTCCTATGGCCTGGGCGGCGTAGCCAGCACCATGCCCTCCCAGTTTAAGACCTCCTATGCCATGAACTTCATGAGCGACGTGGCCGGCCTCCACGTGGGAGCCGTCGGTATCTTAAACACCCTGCTTATCATCTGGGATGCCATCAATGACCCGATCATCGGCGGCATCGCCGACCGCACCAACACCAAGCGCTTCGGAAAGTACCGCCCGCACATGATTATGGGCATCCTTTTGTGGGCCGTCATCATGGTCATGCTGTTTACCGTGCCGAATTTCTCCGAAACAGGCATGTGGGTCTACTACATCGTCGCTCTGCTCCTCTATTCCGTGTTCTACACACAGTTCACAGTCCCGTGGCAGGCGTTAAACAGCGCCATGACCCATGATCCCCAGGAGCGGAACCTGATGCTTACCTGCCGTCAATACGGCGGCTTCATCGCCGGCGCCGTGGTCGGTGTCATCACAATTCCGATTGTCCAGTCGCAGGCTGATGCGAGAACCGGCTGGCTTATCAGCGTTGGCATCGTCTGCGTCGTCATGATTATCACCGGACTCTGTGCAGCCAACGGGGCCAAGCGCGTCGACTACTATAACTCTCTCCCGACGCCGGAAAAAGTACATTTAAAGAGCCAGCTTGGCCTTGTTGTGCAAAACCGCGCCGTGATCTGCGCCGCACTGCTTCTCGGGACTGTGACGCTCGTAAATACCATGAGCTCCGCGCTTTCCCTTTACTACCTGCGGTGCGTCGTGGATAACCTGGCCTTAAAGTCCATTTTCTCACTCGTGAGCCTCGGCATCAGTCTCGTGTTCATCCCGTTTATGCCGGCCATGTTAAAGAAGTTCGGAAAAATCAAGACCGTTTTCATCGGCATGGCGATTATCGCCGTTCAGGCCATCTGGCTCATCTTCCGCCGCGAATTTGCCACGGATATGGAAGTCATTTTCCTGGGATTCCTCGGAAGCCTCGGCTTCGTGTTTGCAAACGTGGCCGTGCTGGCCATGATCCCGGACTGCACGGATTACACCGAGTGGAAGTTCGGAACGGCGCAGGCAGGCTTCATCAACGCGACTATCACGTTTATGAAGAAGTTCTGCTCCAGCTTCTCCACCACCATCGTCGGCGTTGCCCTGGCTTCCGTCGGATACAGCGCCACGGAAACTTCCCAGGAAGTCATCGACATGATTATCAACTTAAAGATTGCTTATCCCATCGTCCTTTTCATCGTCGCTGCTTTGATTATGAAAGCATACCCGATCACACCGGCATTCGCACGGGAAATGCGGGCCGAGCTTAAGGAGAGGCGGGAGAAAAAGAACGAGAAATAAAAAATACACAAAAATAAGAGGGTTTTCCGCCATGAAACGCGGTCAACCCTCTGTTATTTTCTCTTCTTCTTTATATCTTCGAGAAAACCGAAAGCCATCGGGTTCATCATGGAAAATGTCAATAAGGATACAGAAAGAAGTGTGACGATCCGGGCAGGAAATGGCAAAACTATTTGCTGTGTAAAAGCACACGACAAATATTGACAATATCCACAGAATGCAAGTATATTAGTACCTGGTAAAATATGTGCTGGCTGCACAGAATACAGGAGGAACCGTATGAAAAGCTTATTAAAAAAACATTTCCTTGCCCCATTTCTAATTGTCCTGGCTGTTATTGTTGTCTTGATAGCTGGAATTCTTGGATTCAGGGCGCTCACCTCTTCTAATTCAAAGGCAACAAAACTCGGCTTTGAAAATATCGGAGAGCTTGCCACCCAGGTTGCTTATTGCACAGAAGTGAATGTAACAGAAGACTCTCAAAATTTATGGGGCATTGAAATTCCTTTTACTCAGAGCAAAATTATATACAGCTATAATGTTGAGGTGAAGGCAGGTCTCAATTTCGAAGACATTACCTGGTCGGTTGACGAAACAAATTCCATTATCCGGGTTAATCTCCCCGAAATACGGATACTAGACAGCAGCATTATTCTGGATTCCTTTCAGTTGTATCACGAAGATGAAAGTATTTTCCGGCCCATTACCCTGGAAGAAAACAACGAAGCACTCAAACAATTAGAGCTGAAAGCTGAAAACACCGCCGTTTCCAATGGATTGCTGGAAAATGCCCGTCTCAATGCGGAAACAATATTAACGGGCTTTTTTGCTAACGAATATGACCCTAAAATCTATACTATTGAATTTCATGACTAAATCTTTCATGCCATAAAGCATTATCAAAGGATGTGAAAAAGAGCGCCAAAAACGCTCTTTTTCACATCTGCTGCAAAACCAAATCATTACTCTCATGACTCTGCATTTATCCGGGCAAAACCGTAAAACGCAAAGCATTCTTTATTTCTCCGCTTCATAGATAATATGCGGCATATCCATCCCATAATAATGCTTCACAAACGTCATCACCGGCTTCATCCCATTCCTCTCAGCCACACGCATTGACGCCGCATTGCTGTCGCGGATGATGGAGCAGACCTTCGGGGCGTTCATGGTCTCAAAGGCATACTTTCTGCACCCTGCGGCTGCCTCGGCCGCATAGCCTTTGTGCCAGAAAGCCCGCTGGAACAGATAGCCAATCTCAAGAGCTGTCTCCGACGGCGTATATTCCTTCGGTACCGGCTGCCAGGTGAGGCCGCACTGGCCGATCATCTCGCCCGTCTCCTTTAAAACGACAGCCCAGAGCCCGATCCCGTACTTTGCATAGCGCCGCTTCTGGTTTTCCAGCCAGGTTTTCGCCTCCTCGTCGGAAAAGGCATGCTCATAGGCGTACATGGCCTTCTCATCCTGAAGGATTTTGCAGAGCGCCGGAAAATCCGCGTCCGTCATCTCCCGCAGGGTAAGCCGCTCCGTCTCGAGGATCCATCGTCCGTCTCCTGCTTTACTCATTTTTATATTCTGCCTTTCTGACCGCGCTCCGCACGTCCTCCAGGGAAAGCCCCTGCTCTCTGGCGATCTTTGCGAGGTCTTCATACTCCATTTTGCTGCGGCAGACACCATATCCGCTGGAGGTTTTCACCCGCACGGTTCCGTATGGCGTCCCCACTTCCTTCATTTCCCGCTTTAAGGTGAACCTGCGGCTCACATGCTCACGGATTCCCAAGGTGGTCGTGTGGCGGAAGAGAAGCTCCGTCATTTTTTCCTCGTCCTCCATCCGGCACATGCAGGTTAAGAGGACGCCGGGGCGGCACTTCTTCATGCCGACGGGGATTGTGTAAACCTCCAGGGCGCCGTTTTCCAGGAGCAATTCCTGGACAAAGCCAATGGCCTCGGCCGTCATATCGTCCAGATTGCAGGAAAGCTCTGCCACCGTATCGCCCTTTTCTCCCGTCTCGCCGAGGAAGGCCCGGACACAGTTGGCACGCTCAAAGTCCTTTTTTCCCATGCCGTAGCCGATCTTTTCCACAGTCATCACCGGCATATCCGCAAATTTCGTCACAAAATGCTTTAGGAGGGCAGCTCCCGTCGGCGTGCAGAGCTCACCTTTGATTTCGAAGCTGTATATCGGCACCTCCCGCAGGATGTAGGCCGTGGCCGGCGCCGGCACCGGGAGAATCCCGTGGGCACAGTGAACATGGCCGCTTCCCACATGCACCGGCGACGCCAGCACCTGATCTGGCTTTAGCTCATTTATCAGGATGCAGACACCTGCCACATCGGCGACGGCGTCCAGCGTCCCCACCTCATGAAAATGGATCTGATCCACAGGCTTTCCGTGGGCATGGGACTCCGCCTCGGCAATCAGGCCGTAAACTGCCAGAATGTCCTCTCTTACCTTCGGTTCCAGGTCAAGGTGGGAAATGATATGAGCGATGCCGGCCATGTCGGCGTGGTGGTGATGATGGTGATGGCCATCTGCTCCATGTTCTTCGTCTCCATGGTGGTGATGTCCATGGCCGTCTGCGCCGTGGTCTTCGTCCCCGTGGTGATGATGGTGGTGGCCGCCTGCGCCGTGGTCTTCATCCCCGTGATGATGGTGATGTCCATGCCCGGCATCCAGGCTTTCCTCTTCTTCCCCAAACACCGTCACCTCCATATGCGTCCCGAGGATCCCGCACTTTTCCGCCGGGACAGCCTTTACCGAAACGCCGGGCAGGCCGAGGCCGTTCATTTTCTCAAGGAACGCCTCCCGATCCGGGCAGAGCTCCAAAAGCGCCGCCATCAGCATATCGCCGGCGGCCCCCATACCGCAGTCCAGATATAATGTTTTCATCATTTTGTCCCCCAATTCTATTATTTTTTCGGATGGTTAATCATGCTGGCAAGATATCCGGCGCCGAAGCCGTTGTCGATGTTTACGACACTGACCCCGCTGGCGCAGGAGTTTAACATGGAAAGCAGAGCCGACACGCCATGGAACGACGCGCCGTAGCCGATGCTGGTGGGCACGGCGATGACCGGGCAGTCCGCAAGCCCGCCGATAACGCTGGCGAGGGCGCCCTCCATTCCGGCGATGGCGACGATGGCCTGCGCGTTCATGATGGAGTCCATATGCGCCACGAGCCGGTGAAGCCCGGCAACGCCCACGTCGTAAAGCCGTTCCACCTGGTTCCCGAGGGCTTCCGCCGTCAGCGCCGCTTCCTCTGCCACTGGGATGTCGCTGGTCCCGCCGGTCGCCACGACAATCGTCCCGACGCCGTCCGGCTTCGGAAGCTTCCCGCAGAGCCCGATTTTTGCCTCGTTATAATAATGAAAGCCGCTCTCTTCCCCCAGGGATGCGCGAAGTCTTTCTTCCACTTCCTCAGCCTTTTCCCTGTCCAGGCGGGTGATTAAAATCACTGCCTGCCCTCTTTTTTTCATGGCTTCCACGATTCCGGCAATCTGTTCCGCCGTCTTTCCGGCGCCGTAAATCACCTCGGCGACACCCTGGCGCAGCTTCCTGTGGGTATCTAACTTTGCAAAGCCCAGGTCGTCAAAGCCAGCCTGGGTAAACGGCTCTTTTTTTAGTTCCAGGACAGCGTCCTCCACGGAAAGCTCGCCGGACGCTACCTTATTTAACATGGTTCTGATTTCATCCATATGTCTGTCTCCTCTGATTTTAACGATAGTTAAAAGAAAAGCCATGAAAAAAACACGCCGCCGTACCCGGCCGCTGTTCCCTTCATGGCAACTTTTCTTATTCCCCTATGATGTTTTTCAAGATGCCGATCCCTTCGATCTCACATTCCACCGTATCGCCCGGCTTTAAAAACTTCGGCGGGTCAAAGCCCATTCCGACGCCGGCCGGCGTTCCTGTGGCAATAATCGTTCCGGCTTTCAGGGTCATGCCCCTGGAAAGCTCGGCCACTACCTCTGCGATGCCGTGAATAAAGAGTTCGGTATTGGAATCCTGGCGCAGCTCGCCGTTTACGCGGGAGCAGATGGAAAGCTTCGGCGGGAACGGGACGCTGTCCGCAGTCAGGACGCATGGCCCCATGGGGCAGAAGCCGTCCAGGCTCTTTCCGAAGTACCACTGCCCATGGCCGGTCTGAAGCTCTCTGGCGCTGACATCGTTTAAGACCGTATAGCCGAACAGGTACTCCTGCACCCGTTCCTCGGGCACGTCCTTCGCGTCCTTTCCGATGATGACGGCCAGCTCGGCCTCGTAGTCAAGCTGTTTTGTGAGGTTTTCGTGGGCAGGAATCTCCCCTTCCGGATCCACGGCCCGGTTCACGCGCTTGGAAAAATAGATGGCCTGAGCCTTCTGCTCAAAGGATTCCTTCTGGAATCTGGCCGCCTCCTTGGCGTGGGCCATATAGTTAATTCCGAGGCAAATGACGTCCTGCGCCGGATGCGGAATCGGGGCGAGAAGCTTCACCTCCCCGATGGGCACGGCTCCCGGCACCTCATACGGCTCCCGTCTCGAAATGTATTCTGCCATTTCCAACTCCGAAGCCCCGGCATGACGGATCATCTCTTCCATGCTCCCATATTCCATCCCGGCAGCCGAAATGGGGTACACCCATGTCTCCTCCGGGTTCAGCACGCCTGTAAGCATCCTGCCGGATACCATGTACGTCACAAATTTCATATGCCCTCCTTACCGGATGCGCTCGGGAAATCCTACTTTTTTCTGCACTTTTCTCAGTGTCTTGTTGGAGAAATATGCGGCCTTCTCCGCGTTTTCCTTAATCACATGGTCGATATAGGCCTTGTCCTTGGAAAGCTCTGCGAACCTGTCCTGAAGCGGCTTTAATACGGCGACAACTGCCTCGCCGACGGCCATCTTGAAATCGCCGTAGCCCTTTCCGTCAAACTCCCGCTCCACATCGGCCGGCACACAGCCGGTGCATGCACAGTAAATGTCAATGAGGTTCTTGATTCCCGGCTGCTCGTCGCGGTAGCGGACAGCGCCCTCGGAATCCGTCACGGCCCTCTTGCACTTTCTGATGATCGTATCCGGGTCATCCATCAGGTAGATGCTGCCGTTGGGGTTCTCGTCAGACTTGGACATCTTTTTCGCCGGATCCTGAAGGCTCATGATCTTGGCGCCGGCCTTTCCGATATATGCCTCCGGAATCGTGAACACGTCGCCGTACAGGTTGTTGAAGCGGATCGCAATGTCGCGGGTCAGCTCCAGATGCTGCATCTGGTCGATGCCCACCGGCACCACATCGGCCTGGTATAAGAGGATGTCGGCCGCCATAAGAACCGGGTAGGTGAACAGGCCGGCGTTGATGTTGTCGGCATGCTTGGCTGCCTTGTCCTTAAACTGGGTCATGCGGTTTAATTCGCCCATATAGGTGAAGCAGTTTAAAATCCATGCCAGCTCGGCGTGGCCGGATACATGGGACTGGTAGTAGATGCAGTTTTTTTCCGGATCCAGCCCGGCAGCAATATAAAGCGTGAGAAGTGTTCTCGCACGGCGCCGCAGCTCCGCCGGATCCTGGCGGACTGTGATGGAGTGCATGTCCACAACGCTGAAAAATGTCTGATAATCATCGGAAATCGTCACCCAGTTTTTCAAAGCCCCCAGGTAATTCCCGAGAGTCAGGTTTCCGGTTGCCTGCATTCCGCTGAATAATGTCTTCTTTCCGTCTAACATAATGTCTCCTTTATGATTCTGCCAGGTGAAACGGCCCTGGCTATTCTGCTTTTTTCATTATATTACAAACCGTGGGATGTTACAAGAAGTTATTTGAGTGGGGGCGGCCAAAGAAATTCTCCCTCTTCCATCTTGTATCTTCCCCCAGGAAACGGTATAATTTTAATTTAGAAGAAATGCCGTGTTGCCGCGGCAGATGAAAGGAAATGTACTTATGGAAAAAATCGCCAGCTTCACCGTCAACCACCTCCGCCTTCTCCCCGGCGTCTATGTTTCCCGGAGAGACATGGCCGGGGACACGCCGGTCACGACCTTTGACATCCGTATGACACGCCCCAATCACGAGCCGGTCATGAACACGGCTGAGATCCATACCATCGAACATCTCGGCGCCACGTTCCTCAGAAACCACCGCGTTTTCGCAAGTAAGGTTCTGTATTTCGGCCCTATGGGATGCCGGACAGGATTTTACCTGCTTCTCGCCGGAGATTATGAATCAGCCGACATCATCCCGCTTCTCCAGGAGATGTTCCTGTTCATCCGCGACTTTGATGACGCGGTTCCCGGCGCCGCCGCCAGGGACTGCGGAAACTATCTGGACATGAATCTCCCGATGGCAAAGTACCTGGCCGGGAAATTCTATGATGAAGTCCTGGAAAATATCCAGGAGGAACAGCTCGTATATCCGGAATAATATCTTGTGTCAGAGGCGCGGCTGCCAATTATGCAGCCGCGTTCATACTTTTCTGTATATTTTCGCTAATATGTGTATAATCCCCGCAAAAAATAAAATGAAGTCTTGACAATTATGCATTTGTGCGCTACCATTTGTTAGTCCCCTAACAATTACAGTAGGGCATCTTATCAGAAAGAGAGGGGGAAATCGAAAATGGAAAAAGACTGCGGAATGTGGATTAACATTCTGTCCCATAAGCTGATGAAGCGGATGAATGCCGATTTGCAGACCTTAGGCCTTACCGGGGTGCAGAGCCGTCTCATACATTTCGTGCTCACAAAAAGCGCCGCCGGGCCAGTGTTCCAGCGTGACGTGGAAGCCGCCTTCGGACTCAGCCGTTCCACCGTGACCGGCATCCTTCAGCTCATGGAGAAGAATGGCCTGATCCTGCGGGAGAGCGCAGAAAATGACGGGCGCTTAAAAAGCCTGGTTCTCACGGAAAAGGCCGTATGCCTGCACGAACAGGTCGGCGAATATCTTCGCCGGAACGAGGCGCGCCTGATCCAGGGCCTTTCCGACGAACAGCTCGCACAGTTTCTGGAAACTGCCGCACGCATGTCTGCAAATCTCGATTAACCGCCGGTGACCGGCCGGTATTTTTTTGCTTTTGTTTTATGTTTTATCACGCATGCGCCTACGCTGTGCCATGCTTTCAAGGAGGAATGACACACATGATAAAAACCCTTGCTCACAGTATTCGTGAGTTCAAAAAACCGGCGATGCTTACGCCGCTTTTAGTTATGGTGGAGGTAGTCCTGGAATGCATCATCCCCTCGATTATCGCCACGCTGGTAAACCAGATGCAGGCAGGATGCGGCATGGACGTCATCCTGAGATACGGCGGACTGCTCATTCTCATGGCCTTCCTGTCCCTGGTTTTCGGTGTTGCCGCAGGAAACACCTGCGCTACGGCAGCCACAGGCTTTGCCCGCAACTTAAGAAGAGACATGTTTTACCGCATCCAGGATTATTCCTTTGAGAACATCGACAAGTTCTCGGTTTCCAGCCTCGTGACCCGTATGACAACGGACGTCGTAAACGTGCAGATGGCGTTTATGATGATCATCCGCGTCGCCATCCGCGGCCCGCTCATGTTAATCTTTTCATTCATCATGGGCTTTTCCATGGGCGGAAGCCTGGCAAACATCTTCCTGTTCACGATCCCGCTTTTAAGCATCGGACTCATCCTGGTGATCCGTTCGGCCATGCCGATTTTCCGCCGGGTATTCCGCAAGTATGATGCCTTAAACGACTCGGTTCAGGAGAACGTGCAGGCCATGCGCGTCGTAAAGAGCTATGTCCGTGAAGCGTATGAGAAAAAGAAATTTGCCGCTGCGGCCGGTGACGTGTGCAAAGATTTCACCCGTGCCGAGCGCATCATGGCTCTCAACAGCCCGATCATGCAGTTCTGCGTCTACGCAGGCATGGTCTTTGTGCTGTCCTATGGCTCTTACGCCGTCATCACAAGCCGCGGCATGGAGGTGGCTGTCGGCCAGATGTCGGCCATCGTCACGTACAGCTTCCAGATTCTCATGAGCTTAATGATGCTGTCCATGGTATTCGTGATGATTACCATGTCCATGGAGTCTGCCGAGCGTATTGTGGAAGTCCTGACAGAAGAAAGCCGTTTAAAGAGCCCGGAGAACGCGGTGAAAACCGTGGCTGACGGCTCCATCGACTTCGACGGCGTAAGCTTCAAGTATTCCCAGAAGGCCGAGCGCATGGCGCTTGCCGATGTGGATCTGCACATTAAATCCGGTGAGCTCATCGGAATTTTAGGCGGCACCGGTTCTTCCAAGACTACGCTGATCCAGCTCATCCCGCGTCTTTACGACGTCACCGAGGGCTGCGTCAAGGTAGGCGGCGTGGATGTCCGAAACTATGATCTGGAGGCGCTCCGCAACAACGTGGCCGTCGTGCTCCAGAAGAACGTGCTTTTCAGCGGCACCATCAAGGACAATCTCCGCTGGGGAAATCCCGATGCCAGCGACGCGGAGATGGAGGAGGCCTGCCGTCTGGCCCAGGCCGACGAGTTTATCCAGCAGTTCCCGCAGAAGTACGATACCTGGATCGAACAGGGCGGCTCCAATGTTTCCGGCGGCCAGAAACAGCGTCTCTGCATCGCCCGCGCCCTGCTTAAGAAACCGAAGGTGCTGATTTTGGACGATTCCACCAGCGCCGTGGATACCAGGACAGACGCCCTGATCCGTCAGGGCTTCCGCGAATTCATCCCGGAAACGACGAAAATTATCATTGCACAGCGTGTGGCATCGGTTCAGGACGCCGACCGCATCATCGTTATGGACGGCGGCAGCATCAGTGCCGTCGGCACCCATGAGGAACTGTTGAAGACAAGTGAAATTTACCACGAGGTATATACTTCCCAGAACAAGGCAGGTGATAAAGATGGCACAGAATAAAACCAATACGACTCCTTCCACGACGGCCCGCGGCCAGCGTGCGCCCAAGGGCGTGCTAAGACGGCTGCTGCGTACCCTGTTTGAATTTTATCCGGTGCTTTTGCCCGTCACCATGGTGTGCATCCTGATTAACGCCGTTGTCAGCGCCGCCCCGGCCATCTTCATGCAGAACATTATTGCAGTTGTGGATGACAGCTACAAAAGCGGCGACTGGGCGGCTGTATCGGGAAAAATCCTTTCCTTTGTGGCGATTCTCGTCACCATGTACATTGTCAGCCTCATCGCCGGCGCCTTCTACACGCAGATGATGGCAATCATCACCCAGGGCTCCCTGCGTAAGCTGCGCGAAAAAATGTTCAGCCACATGCAGGATCTCCCCCTGCGGTATTTCGATACCAATGGCCACGGCGATATCATGAGCTATTACACCAACGACGTGGACACCCTGCGCCAGTTAATCAGCCAGAGCCTTCCGCAGATGACGATTTCCGCGGTGCAGCTTCTGACGATCTTCTGTATCATGATGTATTACAGCATCACTCTGGGCGTCATCGTCGTCCTCGGCGTTGTCCTCATGGTGTTTGCAGCCAAAGCCATTACGGCCCGCTCCTCCAAATATTTCCTCCGCCAGCAGATCACCATCGCCAAGGCCGAGGCTTTCATGGAGGAAATGATTACCGGCCAGAAGGTCATCAAGGTCTTCTGCCACGAGGAAGCCGCAAAGGCCGATTTTGACAAGGTGAACGGGGAAATCTTTTATAATGCCCGCAACGGAAACCGCTTTGCCAACATCCTGATGCCGCTTCTCGGCAACGTCGGAAACGTCATGTACGTCGTCGTGGCTGTGGCCGGCGGCGCGCTGCTCCTTACGGATGTTCCGAATTTCAGTATTTCAGGCATGGCCTTCAGCATCAGCATTGTCGTGCCGTTCCTAAACATGACGAAGCAGTTTGCAGGCGCCATCGGCCAGGTTTCCAACCAGATCAACATGGTAATCATGGGACTTGCAGGCGCCCACCGCATCTTCGCCCTCTTAGATGAGGAACCGGAGAAGGACGAGGGCTATGTCACGCTTGTAAACGCCAGGGAGAATCCCGACGGGACACTCACTGAGTGCGAGGAACGCACCCATATCTGGGCATGGAAGCACCCGCACCACGACGGGACGCTCACCTACACCCGCCTGCGCGGCGACGTGCGTTTTTATGACGTGGACTTCGGATATACGCCGGAGAAAACCGTCCTGCACGACATCTCCCTTTACGCCAAGCCGGGCCAGAAGGTCGCTTTCGTCGGCTCCACCGGCGCAGGAAAGACGACGATTACCAACTTAATCAACCGGTTCTATGATATCGAGGACGGAAAAATCCGCTACGACGACATCAACATCAACAAGATTAAAAAGGCGGATCTTCGCCGAAGCCTCGGCATCATTCTCCAGGATACCAACCTGTTCACCGGAACAGTTATGGACAATATCCGCTACGGAAAGCTGGATGCCACCGATGAGGAGTGTATCAGTGCGGCGAAGCTTGCCGGTGCCGATGACTTTATCACCCGTCTTCCGGAGGGCTACAACACGATGCTCACCGGAAACGGCGCCAACTTAAGCCAGGGGCAGCGCCAGCTTCTCGCCATCGCCCGTGCGGCTGTCGCTGACCCGCCTGTCATGATTATGGACGAGGCGACAAGCTCCATCGACACGCGTACCGAGGCCATTGTCCAGCGGGGCATGGATGCGCTGATGGCCGGGCGCACGGTATTCGTCATCGCCCACCGCCTTTCCACGGTTCAGAATTCCAACGCCATCATGGTTCTCGACCACGGCCGGATTATCGAGCGCGGCACCCATGAGGATCTGATTAAGCTGAAGGGCACTTACTATCAATTATATACGGGCGCGCTGGAGCTGGATTAGCAGCCGGCGCGTGAAACTTTCAGGGGCAGGCATGACTCTCATACAAAAGCGGAGTCATGCCTGCCCCGTTTTTTCTGCACCGAAAAGATTTACATTTTGTTAAAGATTTCCCGGCAGTGGAATGCTATAATGATATCTTATCAACAAAGCGCAAGTTTTTAGGAGACGGATATGAAAAACAGGATTTTTGTGGTGGAGGATGAGCCTGCGATTTCCGATTTGATCTGTATGAACCTGACGGCGGCAGGCTATGAGGCAATGGCTTTCTATGACGGAGAGGCCGTGCAGGCCGCCTTGCGGGATGTGAAAAAATGTCAGGCGGATCTGGCCCTGGTGGACGTGATGCTGCCGGGGGCGGATGGCTTTCAGCTTATGGAGGATTTTAAGCGGGCGGACATTCCGGTGATCTATCTCACTGCCAAAGGCGATGTTTCCTCCAAAGTAAAGGGCCTGCGGGCCGGGGCCGAGGACTATATCGTCAAGCCCTTTGAGATTCTGGAGCTTCTGGTGCGGATGGAAAAGGTTCTGGAGCGGACGGGGCGGATGCGCTCCGTTCTCACTTTCCGGGATCTGACCATGGACTTAAGCAAACGGCGGGTGACGGAAGGCGGCCGGGAAATCTCCTTAAAGCCCATGGAGTTTTCTCTTCTGTCCGTCTTCTTAAAAAACAGGAATCTGGTTCTTGGGAGGAACCGACTGTTAGACCTGGTGTGGGGGAGTGATTTCTGCGGGGAAACCAGAACCGTGGACGTCCATGTGGCCGGACTGCGGAAAAAATTAAAGGCAGGGACGGCCATCCGCACCATTCCCAAAGCCGGATACATGTTTGAGGATGACAGCCTATGAAATTGAAAACAAAGCTGACCGCCGCCGTCCTGGGCGTCTTTGCATCCGTCTTCGCCCTCTGCGGAACATTTTCTGCCGTCTCTTTAAAAAATTACAGCCTGGACACGGCCGCCTCCGAGGAGCGCGAAAAACTGGCTATCGCCGGACGGGCGTTCCGGCAGGTGGGCACCAGGGAGGACTTTGAGGAAATGGGGGAAATCGCCAGAGACGCCTATTTAAAATACCAGTTCCGCCGCTGCTACAAGGATGGCTACGCCCTGATCAAAAACGGGGAACCCCTCGTCAACCTCACCGGCTATGAGATCGTGAACCTTGATGCCCTCACTGGGGAATATGCCGTTCAGGAGGTGGGCGGCCGCCGCATTCTCCTTCTTATGGAACCGCTCCTTTACCCGGACGGGTTCGCTGTGCTGGCGGCGTCGGATGTGTCTTCCGTCTGGGAAAATGCCGGACGGCAGGCCGCCCTGTCGGGCCTTGTTTTCCTGGCGTCTTCCCTGGGCGCTTCCCTTCTTCTTGCCCTGTTTCTCACCCGCGCCCTCCGCCCCCTGGAGGAGTTAAAAAACGCGGCCGCGGCCATCAGCCAGGGAAAGCTCGGAACCAAGGTAGCTGTCCGCTCCTCTGACGAGCTGGGACAGGTGGGACAGGCTTTTAACCAGATGTCCGACCAGGTGGAACAGCAGGTGGAGGATTTGCAGCTCCTTTTAGGCTCCCTGGCCCACGAGATGAAAACCCCCATGACCTCTGTCATGGGCTACGCCGACAGCCTGCTCCATGTGCGTCTGCCTAAAGAAGCACAGACGGCAGCTCTCCAGCGCATCTATGAGTCCGGAGCCAGGATGGAACAGCTCTCCTCCCGTCTTTTAAGCCTTCTGGGACTTTATGAAAATGATTCCATCTCCTTTTCCGAAATCCCGGCAGATGCCCTTTTCCGTCAGGTTCATGAAGACTGCGCTCCCCTGCTAAAAGAAAGCGGCGTCCGCCTCCTTTCAGACTGTCCTGCGCACGTCTCTTTTTACGGGGATGCCGTTCTTCTCTCCAGCCTGCTCGCAAACCTGGTTCAGAATGCCTGCCGCGCCTCCAAACCCGGCGATCCAGTCCGCCTCTCAGCCCGGCCGGGGAAACTCATCGTGGAAGACTCCGGCTGCGGCATTACAAAAAAGGATCTGCCTCACGTAACCAAGGCTTTCTACATGGCAGACCGCTCCCGTTCCCGCAGCCAGGGAGGCTCCGGCCTGGGTCTGGCCCTCTGTGAGCGCATCGCAGCACTCCACGGCGCTTCCTTAAAAATCGAGAGCCAGGAAGGTCAGGGGACAAAGGTGACTGTGGCGTTTACAGAACATTTACAAAACGATGAATACTTTGAAAAGAGGCTGTGATATGCTGGGAGACAGAGGCGGGGCAAAAAGCTCCGCAGCAGAAAGGAGCAATGATTCATGAAACGAAAGAAACGATACCTGCCGTTTCCCTTCACGCTGGCACGTCCTTTGGGAATGGCGGCTCTTTTGGGAATTTCTCTGTTTTCTTCCGCCTGGCTTTCCGGATGCCAGAAAAAGCAGGCCGTCATCATCCGGGAGACCGCTGGAGAAAGCGCCGGAAATTCGGACGATGGCGGCAGTATGGCCGGTTTTGAGACTTCTGGTTCATCAGACCGGGTCGAAAATACCGGCGATTCCGGCACATCCGGCAGTTTTGTCTCCCTCCGTGCCCAGACCGAGGCCCCTGACACCTACCAGGCCCGCGTACAGACGGACACCCTGGAGCTGACCGCAGATGCCCCGGTTCTTCTTCCCGACGCCGCAAACGCCCCCACATGGGAATTTTCCCAGGCCGTCTACGAGGACAGCCAGATCGCCCAAATGACTGCTGCCCTGGAAGAAGCCGGCGTCCCCATGGATCAGGTTTCTATCTCACGAAACGGCCAGACCGTGCTGCCAAACGCCAACGGCCGCTTCGGCTACCAGCTTTCCATCCACGACGGGAAGCCGGAAACGGAAGACGGGGAAGTCCGCTCCGTGGAACCTCCCACCCCCATTTTCTGGCTCAGCTGTGTCAGCACCACAGCTGCCTCCGACGGAGATTTTGACGCCAACGACTTAACAGACTTTTCCCTCTCCGCCCAGGAAGAAGAACGCCTGCGCGCCAGTCTAGAGGAAAAGGCAGAAGATCTGCTGGATTCCATGAATCTCTCCCACCTGGTTCTGCGGGATTTCCAGTGGAAGCGGCTCCGTTCCTCTGACCCGGAAAGCCAGGACTACAAGTTCCGGTTTTCCGGCAGCTATGGATTGCAGCTTCGCTACGTCCTGAGCGTCGGAAACATTCCCGTCACAGATTCCCGGAGTTCCTACTTTAACGGCTCTCTTCCCAGCTCCCAGTATATAGAAATCCTGTATTCCCAGGACGGACAGCTTCTGGTATTTAAGGACATCGGTCTTAACACGGTGGGAAACCCGCTGGATCAAGAGCCCTTCCTTCTCCCCTTTACCGCCATGAAAGAAATTTTTGAACAGCAGTGCCGGGCCTGGCCTGCCGCAAGTGATTCCGGCTCTGCGCCGTACATCCGCGGGACAGTGACAAAGGTAGCTCTGGAATATCTGCCGCAGTATGAGGCGTCAGGCGGCGGCTCCCTGATCCCCGTATGGAACTTCTATGGAAGCCTGGAGTCCGCCGGTGACGGACAGGGAACGGAGTATCGCACCGTCCGGAGCCTGCTTCTTTCCATAAGCGCCCTGGACGGTCAGATCATGGGGAAGCCGGATCACGATTCTTTCTCCTTGCACTGAGTGGGAGCGTCACTGCTTTTCACCTGCATCTGCGCCTTCGCCGCCGTGACGCGCCGCTCCAGCTCCAAAAGCTTTTTCTTGTTTTCCAGCCCGCCGGCATAGCCGGTCATGGAGCCGTCCGCCCCGATGACCCGGTGGCAGGGGATGACGATGCCGATGGAATTTTTATTGTTTGCCGAGCCGACGGCGCGGACGGCCTTTTCATCCCCGATGGCCGCGGCAATGTCCTTATAGCTTCGCGTTTCGCCGTATGGGATTTCCGTCAGCGCCTTCCAGACCTTTTTCTGGAACTCTGTCCCTTCCGGCGAAAGCGGCAGGTCAAATTCCGTCCGCTCTCCCGCAAAGTATTCGGAAAGCTGGCCGTATGCCTGGTCGGAGAGGCTGGTTCTCGTCTCCTCAAGCTCCTTATCCTTCGGCGCAAAGCGGCCGAAGCCAATTCCCGTCACGGCGCCGTCGCGGCAGGTGATGGTAATCTCGCCGAATTCCGTCTCATATGTCCAGTAGCCGCTGCTCTTTTTTCCGCGCAGCACCACGATGGTGCGGGGCGGAATCACAGTTTCTTTCTGATTTTTTAACGGCGGCTCGCTGCCGTCCTCGTAAAAGCCGTTCACCTCATCGCGGGACGTATCGAAGGCCACATGCCACCGCTGCCCCTTCGGCAGGTTCGGAAGCCCGAAAACATGCGGCTCCCAGTGCATGTTGTAAGCCACGTAAAAGCTGTCGTCCGCTTTTCCGTCTTCTCCTGTTCCGTAGGGCCCCCAGTAGAGGATTCCCAACTGTCGGCGGAAATTTTCGTATTCCGGCCTCCAGGCATTTTCCCCGTGATAGGAAAGATCCGGGCGGCCAAGGGACTTATAATCCATGATCCGCGGCTCCCGCTCCATGTGAAACAGGGAGTGGTTTTTTCTGAAGGCGATGGCATGGCGGACAAACTCCAGAATATCCCGGTTCGTCTCAAGAAGCTTCCAGTTGAGCCAGGAAATCTCATTGTCCTGGCAGTAGGCATTGTTGTTTCCGTCCTGGCTGTTCCCAAACTCGTCCCCGGCTAAAAGGAGCGGCGTCCCCTGGCTTAAAAAGAGAAGGAGGAACGCGTTCCGAAGCTGTTTTCTCCGAAGCTTTAATATCTTCTTTTTCCGCGTCGGCCCCTCTGCGCCGCAGTTCCAGGAATAATTGTAGTCGCTGCCGTCCCGGTTCTCCTCGCCGTTTTTTTCGTTGTGCTTGCGGTCGTAGGAAACCATGTCCATCATCGTAAAGCCGTTGGTGTTCGCCATGTAGTTGACGGTGCCGTAAGCGGCCGGGTTCCGTCTCGCATGAAAAGCCAGCGCATTCATCATGTCCTCGTCGCCCTTTAACAGGCGGCGCATGTCAGTTTCAAACTGCTCATTGTATTCGGCCAGATGCTTTTTCCGGACGGTCACGACGCCCTCGTCCGGCACCGGATAGCCGCCGGATACGTTTCCATCTGCCGCACCCTCCCAGTTGGAGTAAAATAACTTCGTCCCCGCAAGGAACGGGTCAGCCGCAATCATGGCGGCATTCACGAAGCCGGAAAGCTTAAAGCCGTCCGCATGATAGGCCTGTACCCAGTACCGGAGGACTTCAAGAACCTGGCGCGGCTCCTCTTTTCCTGTAAAGTAAAGCTCCAGGATACATTCCATGCCGTTTTTATGCAGCGTTTTTATCAGGTGCTTTAACTCGGATGCCGGGCAATTCCCGGCGCTGTATGCGGCCTTCGGCGCAAAAAGCAGGGATTCGCCGTAGCCCCAGTAGTTGATGACGCCGGTGGCCTCCGGCTTTCTGAAAGGACTCCCCGAACCGGCCTTTGAGGTCATGACCTCGTTAAATTCCGTCACCGGCAGAAGCTCCACGGCCGTAATGCCAAGCTCCTTTAAATAGGGGATTTTCTCCTCAACGGCCGCAAACGTGCCGCCGCAGGCTGCGCCGGAGGAACTGTGCTTTGTAAAGCCCCGGACATGGAGACGGTATAAAATCGTCTCGCTGTACGGGATTTCCAGGGGCTTGTCCCCCTCCCAGTCAAAGGGTTCCGTCCGGAAGCTGGCTCTCGGCGCCTCCGTTCCCCGCTTTAAATCTGCCCATTTCTCCCGGCCGGAAAATTCCCGGCCGTAAGAATCCGCAAAAGGCGTTCCATCCGCCTCAAAACAGTATTCCAGCTCATCAAGTCCATCCTGAAGAAGCGTCATCTGCCAGATATCGCCGATGCGCTCCTCTTCCTTAAATTCCTCAATTCTTACGGGATCCGGCTCTCCCTTTTTATAAAGAAGAAGCCTGCATGTCTTTGCCTTTGCACAAACCAGTAATTTCGCTCCGCCCTCGATGGGTGTTGCTCCGAGCGGATACAGGATTTCTTTTTCATTCTGCCACTCTGACAATTCGCCACCTCCCCGCACCCCTATTTCTGGGACGCAATTTTCTCCGCCAGCTCGTTTAGGTACATCCACCGCTCCATTTTTTCTTCCAGCCGGGCCTCCGCCTCGTCTTTTTCCTCGGTGAGGCCGCGAAGCTTTCCGTAATCCGTGGCTGCCGCTTCCATCTGCGCTTCCAGCCCGGAGATTTTCTCTTCCAATGCGGCGATGTCGTCCTCGATGGTATCCCATTCCTTCTGTTCCATGTAGGAGAATTTGAGCTTCTTCTCCCGCGGTTTTTCTGTCCGTTTTTTCTCATCGCGGAGCTTTTCGGCCGGCTGTCCCGCCTGCCCGGACGCGGCTCCTGTTTCCAAAAGGGCCGCCTCCCGCTCCGCCTTTGCCGCCTGATAATCGGTGAACCCGCCCTCATACTGGCGAAGCGTTCCATTGCCCTCGAAGGCAAAAATCCGGCGGACGACACGGTCTAAGAAATACCGGTCGTGGGAAACGGTGATGACGATGCCCTGGAAGCTGTCCAGGTAGTCCTCCAAAATCATCAGCGTTTTGATGTCCAGGTCGTTGGTTGGCTCATCGAGAATCAGCACATTCGGCGCGCTCATCAGTATCTTTAATAAGTAGAGACGCCTTCTCTCGCCGCCGGAAAGCTTTTCAATCACCGTGTACTGCATGGACGGCGGGAACAAAAAGCGCTCTAACATCTGGGAGGCGCTGATGCTGCCGTCTTTCGTTTTTACATATTCGGCCACGTTCCGGATGTAGTCGATGACCTTAAGACTCGTGTCCATGTCCTCGTTTTCCTGGGAAAAATAGCCAAGCTTCACGGTCTGGCCGATTTCCACGGTACCGGAATCCGGCTTGATCCATCCGGCGATGATTTTCATCAACGTGGATTTTCCGCTTCCGTTGGGGCCGATATAGCCGATCCTGTCGTTTTTCAGGAAAAAGTACGTGTAGTCACGGATTAAAACCTTGTCCCCATAGGCCTTGCAGATATCGGATAATTCCACGGTCGTCCGGCCGAGGCGGCTGGATACGGACTCCATCTCCACAGACTCTTCTTCTGCCGGCCCTTTCCTGTCTTTTAATTCCTCATAGCGCATGATGCGGCCCTTCTGCTTCGTGGAACGCGCCCTTGCGCCCCGCTGCATCCAGGCTAACTCCACCCGCAGGATGGACTGGCGCTTCCGCTCCGTTGCCCGTTCCATGTCCATGCGCTCTGCCTTTAATTTTAAAAAGCCCTCGTAATTGGCCTGATAGCTGTAAAGCTTTCCGTTATCCAGCTCCACAATGCGGTTCGTCACGCTGTCGAGGAAATACCGGTCATGGGTAATCATGAGAAGCGCACCCTTAAATTTCCTCAGATAGTCCTCGAGCCAGTCGGCCATCTCGCTGTCCAAATGGTTCGTCGGCTCGTCCAGGATTAAAAGACCTGCCGTGGATAAAAGGACGCTCGCCAGCGCCACCCGCTTTTTCTGGCCACCGGAAAGTGTCTCCACCTTCGCACTGTGATCGGTAATCCCGAGGCGGTTTAACATGGCCTTGGCCTGGCTTTCCAGATCCCAGACATGCTCATGCCCTTCGTTGTCCTTCAGGACGCACTGGAGCACCGTGTCGCCGTCGTCGAAAACAGGATTCTGCGGCAGATAGCGGATCTCCAGGTTCCGGCCACGCACCACGCGGCCGGAGTCCGGCTCCTCAAGGCCTGCCACAATCTTTAAAAGCGTGGATTTTCCCGTCCCGTTGACGCCGATCAGGCCTACCTTTTCGCCCTCATTGATAGAAAAATCCGTGTCGTCAAAAAGAAGCCGCTCCGTATAGGATTTTGTCAAATGCTCTGCTGTCACTAGATTCATACGTTCGCCACCTCGCTACCGGATTACCAGCTCCACGGGACAGTGGTCGCTGCCCATGATTTCTGTGTGGATATCGGCGCTTTCAAGGCGGTCTTTTAAGGCCTGGGACACGCAGAAATAGTCAATGCGCCACCCGGCATTTTTCGCCCTGGCCGAGAAGCGGTACGACCACCAGGAATAGACGCCCTCTTTGTCCGGGTAAAAATAGCGGTAGGTGTCGATGAATCCAGCCTCAAGAAGCGCCGAAAATTTGCCGCGCTCTTCATCGGTAAAACCGGCGTTTTTCCGGTTTGTTTTCGGATTTTTTAAATCGATTTCCGTGTGGGCCACGTTTAAATCGCCGCAGAAAATCACAGGCTTTTTTTCCTCCAGCTTCTTTAAATAGGAAAGGAAAGCGTCCTCCCATTCCATGCGGTAGTCCAGACGCTTCAGGCCCTCCTGGGAATTTGGCGTATAGCAGGTGACGACATAGTATTCCGGGAATTCGGCTGTGATGACCCGGCCTTCTTTATCATGCTCTTCCATTCCGATTCCCAGGGTTACGGACATGGGCTCTTCTTTCGTAAACATGGCCGTGCCGGAATAGCCCTTTTTCTCGGCATAGTTCCAGTACTGGTGATAGCCGGGAAGGTCGAGGTCGATCTGGCCCTCCTGGAGCTTGCTCTCCTGGATGCAGAAGATGTCGGCGTCCAGGCTGTTCATTGTCTCTATAAATCCCTTGCCCATGCAGGCTCGCAGGCCGTTGACGTTCCAGGAAATCATTTTTTTCATTTGAGGCGTTCTCCTATCTTTGCTTTGTGATAAGGATATTATAGCATTGCGGCGGGGGATTTTAAAGGATTAGTTTTCATTATAAGAGTCACCAAACACCCTCTCATACTGCACACCCCGATACTCCTCAATCCTCTCCGAAAACCCATTCGTCTCCAAATGGCTGTACGCATTCCCCTCTCGATCCATATAGCCGACAAAGGTCATGGCCAGCAGCTCTTTTTGGAATTCCCAGAGGTATGCGCCGTAGCCGTCCGGCTCGATGCCTGCGTACCGGAGGACGTACTGGCCCAGGAAATTGAGGCTCGTAACCTCCGGCCCGTCTTCCGGCAGCGGATAATTGGCCCAGATGAGGAACGGGACACGGAATTTTCCCATATACTGTTCCATCGTCATGTCCTCCTGTCTGACGCCGTATGCCTCATCCAGGAACTCCTGCTCCACCGACGGCTGATGGTCGCCGAACATGACGAGAAGCACCGGCTCATCGTATCCGGAAAAATAATCAATCAAAAGCCGCAGGGCTTCATCCGTCTTGTTTGCCAGGGTCAGGTACTGCTCGGCCATGGGATACCTGCCCGGTTTATCGGCAAGCTGTACTTCGGCCGGATAGTCCTTCGCCGTGTAGCTTCCGTGGTTCTGAATCGTCACGTTAAACAAAAACAGCGGATCACCCGGCTCTTTGTTCTCAAATTCCCAGATAATCTGTCTGAAGTCCGACGCATCGCTGATATAGCCGTGCTCCTCCGTTGCCGTCACGTTCATGTCTTCCCCGCATAGAAACGCGTCAAAGCCAAGGCGCGGGTACGCCAGGTTCCTCTGCCAGGACGTCCGCTCGCCGGGATGGAAGGCCAACGTCCTGTAACCGTTTTCTTTTAATATGGAAGCCATCGACGGGCTGTCCCCCAGGATATACTGCTGGTAAGGAATGCTGCCGGAGGGAAGAAACGCCATGGAATTCCCCGTCAGAAACTCGAACTCACTGGCGCTGGTTCCTGCGCCGAATACCGACGTGTAAGCATGTCCCCGCACGGCATCCGTCAGGGAATCCATGTAATCCGTCACGCTCTCCGTCAGGGAAAGGTTTCCGAATTCCTCAAAATCCGCCCAGGATTCATTCATAATAGCGACAATGTTCGGCCGGCCCGCGGAAATTTCCGGAAGCGGCTCCCTCTTTGTCCCGTCAAGAATTTCCTTTGCGCGCTCCGCCGTCATGTTTTCCGGCTTTTCCACTTCCATAAATTCCGTGTTCCGCAGAAAGACGCCGACTACGCCGCCGTTTTTATAGGCCTCGGTCTGGTTCCACACGTCCGGCTCGATGCCAAAGGCCGTAAGCCGTTCCGGCTCAAGCACAGGCATCAGGCAGAGCACACCGGCCGCCAGAACAGCGCCCCGGAAAAATGCGTTCCTGAAATCCGGAAGGAAGCGGCCGGTGAGGATCTGTTTTCTCAGGGCCCAGCAAAGCCCGCCAAGGAATAAAATTCCGGCCGCCATCCGCCAGGTAGGAAAGAAACTGTATGTCCCTGACACGGCAAAGGCCGTCCCAAGCGCCGTCAGATCCCACGGAAGCACCGGCGTCCCGCGATAGACCGAGACAAAATAATTGACAGCGCCCCAAACGCCGCACAAGGCATGGACGGCGATGCAGCAGGCCGCCGGGTACCCGGTCACGGCGCAGAGGAGAAAATAGACGGCGCCGATGCAGAGAATGTTTCCCAGCGCTGCAAAAAGCTCCATCTCCCACGGATTCGCCCCGTAGACGAACTGCATCAGATAAAAAGCCGTCACCGGCGGAAGGATAAAAAGCGCCGTTTCCTTTAAAGGCGCCGCTTCCTGTTTATGTAAATCATCATTCTGTACTCTCATATTCTGCTCCTGAATCACAACTTTTTTGGTTCCTGCAAATTCATAATTCTACATGATTTTCGGAAAATTGTCAAAGAGGAGACCGCCGGAGAGACAAAAAGACCGGGAACCCACGCCGCACACCGGCGCTGTTTCCCAGCCTTTTCCTACGGTTCTGCCACCTGGCATACCGTATATTCTTTATACCCCGTAATAACCTTATAATACCCGCACAGCTCCTTATTAAGCTCTCTATCCGGCGTATCCACCAAAAGCGGATTTCCCCTTAACGCCGCAAGCTTAGACGGTGCTGCGATCAGAATCATGTTTTCCTTTCCCACCGCGCGGATGACCTCCGGCGTAAGCTGCTGGTTCCCGCGGCCGAAAAGGAAGCCCTGGCCTCCCGTGATGGTGAGGATCAGCTTTGCGCGCCTTCCCCTGATATGGGTGAGGATTTTTTCCCCGTAGGCGTCCTGTTCCAGAACCTTTCCATTTTCCACCACGTCCACACCGATCAGCGTGTCCGGCAGCCCGAGCTTGTCCATGACGCCTCTCGTCGTCGTCCCGGCTCCCACCAGGTACACCACGTCAGGCTCCATGTGATCCGTCACCTCATAGGCGATGGACTCGATGGCTGCTTCGTCGGAAAGAGGCGTCGGCGCTTTGCGGTTCTGGATGAACTTCTGCTCCAGCGGTACGTTTAAATATCCGTAGAGCGAGGTACTGATCCGGCCGGCCCGGTAGGCGTCCTCGTCGATGTCGAGAACCTCCTGCTCCCTGCACGCCCGGACTTTCCCCAAAATCCACAGGGCCGCTAACTTCCCGGCCGCCTGGGGATTTTTCGCATACACCGGTGAATGGATTTTTACGCCTGCCGGGATTCCGACACAGGCCGGCTCTGCGCCTACGGCCCGGTAAATATCCCTGGCCGTGCCGTCGCCGCCCGCGAAAAGAAGAAGCTCTGCCCCCTCTTTTACCAGGCTTTCCGCCAGGCGGACCGTGTCGGCTGCATCCGTTTCCGCACGTTCCTCACAGCAGAGAAGCTCGGTATGAAATCCCATTTTTTCGGCGAGACGTCCGCCCATTGCACCGGGATAGCTGGCAATTACCAGTTCCTCCCGAAACGGCAAAAGCTCCGAAAGAGCCGCTTCCGCCCGTTTTTCCGATCCGGGGACAGCCCCGCGGCGGAGCGCTTCCTCCGCCACATGGTCTGTCCCTTTAAGGCCCACGCTGCCTCCCATCCCTGCGATGGGATTGATGATAAGGCCAATTTTTTTCATGTCTGTTTCCTGCTTATTCCGTATATTTTCTCAGATATGTCTTCCAGGTCGGCGCCCATGCCGCAGCGTCGTCCATGTAGGACTCGTCAACCTGGTGGGTTACGCTTCTGTGCGGAGCTGTCTTAATGATCTCCGGATTCTCATGAGCCTCTTTGAAGACATACTTAAGGGTCTCGATGTACTCGTCGATGTCCTTCTTGGACGGGGTCTCCGTCGGCTCTAAGGTCATCGGCTCAGGCAGATAGAACGGATGGTGGGATGTCCAGTAATGCATGCCGAAGTCCATCATTCTTCTCTGGATATCCAGCGTACCGATTCCCGTCTCTTTCTCCAGCTTCTCGAGGGTGTAGCGTGCCTGCTCGATTCTCTGGTTGTTTCCGTCCTCGTAGTATGCGGAAACCTCCGGAAGCTCCATTAACTTCTTGAACAGGTAGTTGTTGTTTAAAACAGCCGTCTTGGCAACCTGATAGAGGCCGTTCGGGCCAAGGCTCCTGATCCAGCAGTATGCCTTTAACACAACCGGGGCAACGCCGTACCACTCTCTGACCTTGCCGACCGCGCAGGGATTGCTGACAGTCTCATAGTCGAGATAGTATTTCTCTCCGTCAAAGCCGACAAGCGGAGCCGGAAGGTATTTCACCAGGTCTTTCTGCACACCCGTTGCGCCGCAGGCAGGGCCGCCGCAGCCGTGAGGCGTGGAGAAGGTCTTGTGAAGGTTGAAGAAGCACATATCAAAGCCGGCATCTCTTGCTCTCGTAACGCCTAAAAGACCGTTGGCATTTGCCTGGTCATAGGCGCAGAGGCCGCCGATGGAGTGGATATAGTCCACGAATTCTTTTACATGGCTGTTGTAAACGCCGGTGTCCTCCGGGTTCGCAACGATGTAACCGGCCGTCTTCGGGCCTGCTGCTGCCTTTAACTGCTCCAGGGACGGAACGCCTGTCACAGGATCCGGCTGAAGGTAGATGATCTTGAAGCCTGCCACGGCCGGGCCGGCTGCATCAGACGGATGGGAGTAGATGGTGGTGATGATCTCATCACGGTCTTCGCCCTTGTCTTTGAAATATGCGCGGATCACGGAAGCCATGGTCATGATGCCCTGGGAACCGCCGCCCGGCTGGAAGGAGAAGCGGTCCATGCCGGAAATCTCGCTCATGTATTTGTCGGTCTCATGGAAAATCTTTAAAATTCCCTGTACCGTGTCCACATCCTGAAGCGGATGGTAGTCACGGATCAGGTTTGCAAGCTGGTCGTTGACCTTCGGGCTGTATTTTACGGTACATGTTCCCTGGCCGATCTCGATGTTCACATCAGCGCCGAGGGTCTGCTGTGCCAGTCTCGCATAGTGTCTTAACACGCGGCTCTGGGACATTTCCGGAAGATTTAATTTCGTGTTTCTCTTCATCCCTGCCGGAAGGGCATTCACGCCCTCTACCTGGCCGGCCACTTCTTCCTCCGGGCTGTTTACAAGGATTCCTCTCTCGCCCGGGGTGCTGAGTTCATAAATCACCGGCTCATTCCATTTGGCCTGGTGAAAATGGACATTGACTTTCTCACTTCTGTCTATTCTTTTCACAATATCATTCCTTTCTGCAGCTAGCCAAGAATTTCTTTCAGAGCGTCTGTGAGCTCTTTAATGTCTTCAGCCGTATGAACCTCTGTCACGCAGTAGAGGGCCGACTGTCCCAGTGCCGGGAATTCCTTCGACAGGTCTTTGCCGCCGAAGATGCCTTTGGAGAGAAGTGCCTTGTTGATTTCCGCAACAGTCTTTCCTGTGCCGTTAAAATCAACTACGAACTCCTTAAAGAACGTGCTGCCGAAAACATTGGCCTTTACGCCCGGGATTTCATTCAGTTTCTTAGCCGCATACTGGGCATTGGACATGATCGTGGTTCCTACCTCTTCCATTCCTTTGGGGCCCATGGTTGCAAGGTAAACGCCGGCTGTGATGCCCCAGAGTGCGGACTGGGTTCCGACGTACTCCTTGCCATGCTCCCTGTGATGGCCGAAGGAGGTTCTGTCATATGCCACATCGCCGAAGCCGTACTCGCCCGGCTCCGTCGTCGGTGCAATACCAAACAGACGGGACGGGAATTCCATGACGAATTTCTCCTCGTCTCTCGTTGCCATGAAGCCGGACTGGCCGCCGCCGTAGTTCATATGGATTCCGAGCGGCTGAAGGTCGCCGCAGACGATGTCTGCACCGTAGGACGGCGGAGTCGCCAGAACACCGAGGGAGATGGGATCCACGCCCACCAGGCTCAGTGCGCCTGCCTCGTGTGCCAGATCGGAAATCTTCTGGCCGTTGGGCTCGATAACGCCGAGATAGCCCGGGTTCTCAAAATATACGCCTGCCACGTCGCCGTTTAATTTTGCCTTCAGATCTTCAAGATCCAGGCAGCCGTCGGCGCCGCATTTTACTTTTTCAAATTTCAGAACGGCTTCGCCGTAGTTTTCCATGGCCTTTAATTTCTCCGGATCCATGTATTCCGGAACCAGGATGACGGAACGGTTCGTGATTCTCTGTGCCATGCGGACGGTTGTCGCAGCCGCCTGGGCCCAGTCCATGGTCGGCACGTTGACAACGTCCATGTCAACCAGCTCTGCCACCATGCTCTCGTACTCAAACAATGCCTGGAATCTTCCCTCATCATTGTAGGGCTCACCGCCGTAGGCTGTTAAGAATTCGCCCTTGCCGTTGATCTCGTCGCAGACGGCCGGAACGTAGTGCTGCCAGCAACCGGCTCCCAGGAAGTTGATGTTCTTTTTGCAGTCCGTATCGTGGGAAAGAAGCTTCTCCACATGTCTTCTTAACTCATACTCAGAGCCGAAGGCCTTCGGGATGTTCATCTCATTTTTTAATTTCAGAAGCTCCGGAACATTTTTATGAAGCTCCTCCAGAGAAGTCATGCCGATTTCCTTTAACATTTCCTCCTGGATTTCCGGAACCGAGTTTGGTATGTAAGGATGGTTCTCAAATCCTTTCATGCAGCTATATCCTCCTTAAAATTTCTATTATGCGATTCCGCCGCCGTCTACAACGAGTGCTGCGCCTGTGATCCAGCTTGCAAGGTCGCTTGCAAGGAACAGGACGCCGTTCGCAATGTCCTCCGGCATACCGATTCTGGCAAGCGGTCTTCCTGTACCGCAGTCAGCCAGGTATGCATCCATCTGGTCATCGCCTGCTTTGACAACGCCGGTCTGTCTTCCCTCGTCACGGAGCATTGCCGTATCGGTGTCACCCGGGTTGATGCTGTTGACACGGATGTTCTGGTGGCCGTGGTCGATTGCCATCGCTCTTGTCACATTGACAATACCGCCTTTGACAGCACAGTAAGCTGCTGCCTGGTCGCCGCCCTTAAGGCCCCAGCCGGATCCGGTGTTGATGATGCTGCCGCCGCCGTTGGCTGCCATTACCGGGATTACATGCTTGGAGAAGAGGAACAGTCCCTTTAAGCCTACGTCCAGGACGAAATCCCATTCCTTTTCGGAAAGGTCAGCGATGGTTTTTCTTACGGTTACGCCGGCATTGTTGTGAAGGACGTCGATTTTTCCGTACTTCTCCACGATGGCGTCAACCGTCTTCTTCACCTGCTCTTCGTTGGTAACGTCGCACTGGAAGAAGGTCGCCTCACGGCCTGCATCCCGCAGTTCCTGTGCCTTTTCCTCGCCCTTGGGGCTGATATCAACCATGGCGATCTTTGCGCCGTAGGCAGATAAAAGCTCGCAGACGCCTAAACCGATTCCTGAACTTCCGCCTGTGATAACGGCAACCTTGCCTGTAAGATTTAATGGATCTTTTTTCTGAAGCATAAAAGCCCTCCTTATTTTTTTCACGCATATCGAATTTTTCAAATACCCGCCGGGGCCTCCGTTCCTGGCATTATGTGACGGAGGCTGTTCCCGGCGTCCTGCCCTATATTTAGCAATAACCGTGCCAGGTTTCCAAAAAAGTTCCGTTTTTTTCCAAAAATGCTGTTTTCTCCAACATTTTTTCCATTTCGCATTCCGGCGTTCAAAGGCATGTCCAAAACTTTCTTGTCAAATTTGCCATATTTGCCATTTGTCATGCATCGTTTTTGACATTGACGTTTTCGTCAATATTTTTGTTGTCTATTTTCCTCAAGTGTGATACAGTATCCCCAATAATAATTTTTCTGGGAGGTGGATCCATGGCCCGTTTAGAAGAAATACGGTCTTCCGCAGAGCGGCTGATTACTGCTGCCAGCGATGCGCTCCGTCTGGAAATCGCTATTTTTGACAGCGACAGCAAACTGTTCTGCTGTACCCCGACCTATCTGAAAAAGAAAGGCCGCACTGTCCACACGCCGTTCATCCGGGAGGTGTTGGAAAACGGCAGCATCCTGGTGACGGATCCGGGAAACATGCCGGCCTGCATCGGGTGCCGATTCAAAGACCACTGTCCGTCCACAATCGAAATCCTCTGCTGTATCCACGCCGACACCGCCACCGCAGGTGTCATTTCTTTTACATCCTTTACGAAAGAAGGACAGCGCCGGATTACGGAGAACACGCCCGTTTACTTAAATGCCATTACGGAGCTGGGGAACCTTCTCGGCGGCCTTCTCGCAAACCGGGACGGCGGAAAAGCCGCCGGCGGCACAGATCCCGCCATTGCCGCCGCCATGGAGTTCTGTCCGCAGCCTCTCCTTTTAACAGATCCCCACGGGGTCATTCTCCGGTATAACCAGCCGGCTTCCGGCCTCCTTAAGATGTGCAACATTTCCAGCACCTCTCTCTGGCAGATGTTCCCGGCCGCCATTGTCCGCAGGATCACCGGCGGCGACCATCTGTTTGAAAAGCCGGCCCGCCTTGGGGACATGACTGCCAGGCTGACAACCAGGCCGGTGCTTCAGGACGGCCAGCCGTCTGCCATTTTGATCCGCATGGACGGCGACCTGGGCGCTCCGGAGGACGATTCCGGCTTTTTCGGCAGCATCATCGGTTCTAGCCCGGCCGCCGAAACCATGCTGCGGCTGATCCGCCGCGTTGCCGACAGCCCATCTCCCGTCCTGATTACCGGGGAAACCGGCACAGGAAAGGAGCTGGCCGCAAGGGCCATCCATGAACAGAGCAAGCGGAGCAAATACCCCTTCGTAGCCATCAACTGCTCCAGCATCCCGGAAAATCTCTTTGAGAGTGAGCTTTTCGGCTACGAGGAAGGTTCCTTTACCGGCGCGAAAAAGGGCGGGAAGATCGGAAAAATCGAGATGGCCCAGGGCGGGACGCTGTTTCTGGATGAGCTCGGCGAAATGCCCCTGTCGGTTCAGCCGAAGCTTCTGCGCGTCCTTCAGGAGTATGAGCTGGAGCGTGTCGGCTCCACGAAAAAAATCCATCTGGACGTCCGGATCATCGCGGCCACCAACCGGGATCTTGCCAACATGGTGGCGGAAAAAACCTTCCGCGAGGATCTCTACTACCGGATCAATGTCATCAACCTGAAGCTTCCGCCCCTGCGGGAACGGAAAGGCGACATCATGCCGATTGCGGAAAATTATTTAAAAAAGATGCGTCAGAAAATGGAGACGCCTCTTCGGAGCTTTTCCGACGAGGTGGTGGAATATTTTATCTCCTACCGCTGGCCCGGGAACGTCAGAGAGCTCCAGAATGTCATCGAGTACGCTGCCAACCTCTGCGAATCCGATGTCCTGCGGCTTTCGGATCTTCCTGAGACCATCCAGCAGAAAACGGAAAAAGCGGCAAAGCCCAGAAAAGCAAAGGCTCTTTCTGCGGCCGACGCCGAAACAGAACGGCTGGAGGCGCTCTTAGAACAGTACGGCCATACCTTAGAAGGAAAAAAACGGATCGCCGCCGAGATGCACATCAGCCTCCGCACCCTGTACCGGAAAATCGAACGTCTCCGCGGGGAGTAAGGCCATGGCCAGCGCGCCTCCTGTCATCCGCCTGCCGCTCTTGTCACAACGCGGCAGGCTTTTCCTGGCTCTTGCCATCCGCTCTGTCAAGTCAATTTGACATATCAACCTGGCAATTTTTGACAATTTTTCTTTGTTTTTAATTTCACAATTTTGCTGCTCATATAATTTTACACCTCTTTTTTCCCTATTAAAAGTCAATTTTTTCCAGAAACCCGCTCTTTTTCTGGCACGGATGTTGCTCTAAAAAAGGACAAAGATGCTGTTCGGCAGGTTTTCCTGGCTCCCTGCGGCGGGCAGCCCATCCCTGAAATACGAGGAGGATTCGTTATGGAAGCAAATTTTGGTATATTAACCCTGATTCCGCCAGTCGTTGCCATCGCACTTTGTTTTGCGACAAAACAGGTACTTCTGTCCATGTTTGCCGGGCTTTTCGCCGGCGCCCTGGTAATGTGCCACTTTAACCCGCTGTCTGCGGCCGCATATTCCCTGGACGCCATCGCCGTCAACATGGCTGACAACATCATTCTTCTTCTGTTCACGCTGTTCATGGGCGTCGGCATCTCCTTCATCTGGAGACTCGGCGGCAGCTATGCACTTGCCGAAGCGGCAAAACAGAAATTCAAAAAGCGCCGCTCTGTCTGCCTGGGAACCTGGGGACTCGGCATTCTCTGCTCCGTAAACGACTGCCTTGTTTCCGCCGTAGACGGAAACGTGTTCCGCGATATCTGTAAGGATTACCGCATTTCATCTGAAAAATTTTCCTACGTGCTGGATGCCACCGCAGCTCCGGCCGCAGCGTTCTTTATCTCTGACTGGATCGCTTACCAGATCAGTATGATCGGCCAGGGCCTTGATGCTGCCGGCATCACCGAAATCACGCCGGTCAGCGCTTATATCAACGGCCTGCCCTTCAATATGTACTCAATTTTCACCCTGATTTTCGTGGGTATGATGATGTACACGGGAAGAGACTACGGCCCTATGTTAAAGGCTGAGGTCCGCGCCCTTACTACCGGCGAATTTACACGCCCCGGCGCAAAGCCAATGCTGGATGTGGGAAGCGAGCTCGGTGAAGCAAAGAAGACGAAGCCCATGGTACGCTGCTTCGTACTCCCGATTGCCGTTGCTTTTGTCATCATCATTTCCGGTATCCTTTACACGGGTCTTACGAATCCCGCAAGAACCGGCTCCGATATCATGGCAATCCTGGATGCCTGCGACGCACAGCTCGCCCTTTACTGGGGTTCCTTCGGTATGGCTGTTACCGGTATTGTCCTGGCTCTTGCAACAAGAATCATGACCTTTGAAGAAACCATGAACACCATCGTCGACGGCTTCAAGCTCATGGCCATGACAGGTGCAATCCTCGTTATGGCATGGTCTCTGGCGGCTGTTACCCAGAGCCTTGGCCTCGGTGATTTCGTTGCTCACTATGTTGGCGGAAGCGTTCCCACGGGACTTCTTCCCCTGCTTGTACTGATCTGCTCCTGCCTGGTGGCTTTCGCAACCGGAACGTCCTGGGGAACCATGGCAATCATGACTCCTCTGGCAATCCAGCTTGGCTATGCCGTTACCGGCGACATCACCTTCTCCACCGGTATGACGGGTGCAGTCCTGTCCGGCGCTATCTTCGGTGATCACTGCTCGCCGGTATCCGACACGACGGTTATGGCCTCCATCTTCTCCGGAGCCGACCACATCGACCACGTCGGAACCCAGGTGCCCTACTCTGTTACCGTTATTTCCGTGATCGCAGTCCTCTATGTTGTCTTCGGATTTACGAGAGTATCGCCGTTTGTGCTCCTTCCGATTGGACTCGTTGCCCTGTATTTTCTTCAGATTATTCTGCATAAATACTATATGAAGAAATACAATATCGATCCGAATTACACGAAATATATGACAGCAGATCATAAATAGGTGTTTCTCATCTCATATAAAAAAGTGCCCGATGCGGTTTGGCATCGGGCACTTTTTATGTGGTGCGGCGTGGCGGGAGTGCATGTGTCCCGGCCGGCGCCGTCCAATTTCGTTTTTTCTTATCCCACAACGCTCTTATCAATCGTCTTCCAGTAAAGGGCTTTCTTCTCCACGAATCCGGATATCAGATACATGGCCAGCCCGATCACGCTCAGAAGAATCACAGCATTGAGGATCATTTTAATATCATACGTCTCACTTCCCAATGTCAGAAGATAGCCGAGTCCGGCCTTGGCGCCGATCATCTCGCCGATCACAGCGCCGGTCATGGCCTGTGTCAGCGCCAGCTTGATTCCCGACAGCATCATCTCAACAGAATAAGGAAGCTCAATATGGAAAAACACCTGCCAGCGAGACGCTTTTAACACCTTCATCAGATTGTAGACGTTGTCCTCGATGGAACGAATTGCTGCAACCTCGTTAATCATAATCGGGAATGACACAACAAGAATTACAAGCGCTGCCTTCGACTCGATCCCCAGTCCCATCCAGAGGATGAATAAAGGAGCCAGGGAAATCTTCGGCGCCGTCTGTACAATGATGACAAAGGGCATCACAAGCCGCTCGATGAAACGGATTTTCGCCATAATGTAGCCTGATATGAGTCCGATAACAATGCCGACGGCCGTTCCCGAAAGGATCTCCTCCATCGTCACGGCGATATGTTTCATGACGCCGCCTGTGGTGAAGAGCTTCACCATGGAGCCGGCCAGCTCAACCGGGCCTGGAAGCAGATAGTTCGGCACATGGAAAATCCGGATATACGCCTCCCACAGGATCAGAAATACCGGGAGGAAAATCATTGGAAGAATAACTTTTCTGTATCTGCGGTAAAACATTTTGCCATCTCTCCATTCTTTCGTTTGCCGGCCGCCTGTTTTTTACTCTGCCGGTGTGTACAGAAGTTCCGCTGCCTCAAAGGTCTCGTCGATGTTTCCAATCTCCTTGGAATCATCGATCAGGTTCTGCCATTTCTCCGGATTGGAAGCGCCGATGCCGTTGGCCTCGGTATAATCGCTCTGCCATAAGGTCGCAATGAACACATCGTTTAAGATTTCAATTACCACATCCCGCTTGTCCTCAAAGGTCGGCGCATACTTCTCGATGGAAAGGTCAACTGCCTCCTCCACATGGCCGTCGATGATATACTCAATCCCTTTTGTCAGGGCGCGGCAGAAACCGTCCACAGTCTCCGGATCTTCGTTTATCAGGCTGTCGCCCGCCACAACGATATTTCCGAAGGACGGAAGGAACTGGTCGCAGGTGATCTCACTGGCGGCATAGCCGGAATTGTTTAACTCGATGGTTCTTAACTTGGAAAATACGATGGCATCCACCTGGCCCTCGGTCAGGGCTGTCAGGATCGCGCCGGTGCCCACGATCTCTACCTGGACATCATCAATGCTTAATCCTTCCGACTCCATGGCTGCCTGAAGCTGGAAATAATTTGCGCTTCCCAGGCTCGTGACAGCAACCTTTTTCCCTTTCAGATCGGCCGGTGTCCGGATTCCGGAATCGGTTCCGAAAATGATGGCGCCAAGGCCCTCCTGATATGTGGTGTGAACAACCTTAACCGGAATTCCCTGTGCTTTGGCGGCCACGACAGCATCTGCATTCGGGAAACCGAACTCCACATTTCCTGCGGCCACATTCTTTACGATGTCAGCGGCGGCAGCATAATAAAACTCCACATTCAGCCCCTCTTCCGCGAAAAAGCCCTTCTCCTGGGCAATATAAAGCGGTGCATAATACGGGACTGCGGAACCGTCAATCTGGATGGACACGGTTTTCAGATCTCCGGCAGCCGCCGTCTCTGCGGCGGATTCTGCTGCCATTTCGCTTTCCTTTTCCCCTTCTGTTTCAGCGGCCGTTGTTTCCGCGGCCTGAGAGGCCTGTGCCTCGCTCGCCTTCTGTGCACTCTCTGCGCTGCATCCCGCAAGAAGGGATGCGGCCATGGCCGCGCATAAGGCGGCTGCCAATACTCTCTTTCTCATAATTCTCTCCTCCATCTTTTTTCTATAACCTCTCCGGGCGCCCTCTGGTGCCGGAAAAATTATTCCAATCCGTCTGCGTGCAGATACTCTCTGGAAAGCCGCGCGGACGCCGCCAGGGCCGTCTCACACATCTCTTTCTGAGCCGCCTCATTGTCCACGAGCCACTGATCCGTCACCCGGTTGCAGTGTACGGAACAGATGCTCCCGGCCAGCACGCCGTTTAAAGAGGCCAGCGTAAAAATGGTCTCTGCCTCCATTTCCATGTTGAGGACATTCCATTTCCGGTACTTTTTCAGCACTTCTTCTTCGTCATAATCCGTCTCAAAGGGCATTTTCCGCCCCTGTCCATGGTAGAAGGACCCCACGGAAACGCAGATTCCCATGGCATAGCTGCGGTTTAACTCCTCGCATGCCTTTTTTAAGCAATCCACCACCTCAAAAGAAGCGATAGCCGGGTATTCCGCCGGTGCATAGAAGCAGGACGAGCCGCCCATTCGGACAGCGCCCGTATTTAACACCATGGCGCCGCAGGGCACATCTTCTTTCATGACGCCTGTCCCGCCGATGCGGATCAGCGCCTTTGCTCCCAGGGCGATGAGCTGGATGACGGCGATCTCCGTAGATGGCGCGCCGATACCCGTTGAACAGACCGTGATTTTTACGCCTTCGTAAAAGCCGGTGCCTACGGTGTACTCACGGTTCTGGCTGACAATCTTAAAATCGTCCAGCATGTCCCGGAACATGGCAACGCGTCCCGGATCACCCGGCAGAAGGACAATTTCACCGATGTCGTCCTTCGTGCAGAGAATATGCGGCATTTTCCCGTCCATAGTTGGGGTTGATGCGGATGTATATTGACTCACAAACAATTCCTCCTAAAAATTTTTTATCGGCTTAAGCCTGTCCTTTTTTTGATTCGTGCCAGTACAAAAGCCGGTTTTCCAGCACATTCACGGCCTCATACGTCACAATGCCGAGAATAATCGTCACGATGATGCCGGCCAGAAGCATCGGCGTATCGTAGGTGGACGACGCAAACGTCAGAATGTAGCCCAGCCCCTGTTTTCCCGACATCCACTCGGCCACAATCGCACCGATGACAGCCTGGACAATGCCGACCTTCAGGCTGGCGAACAGCGCCGGAAGGGAATACTGCATTTCCACTTTGGAAAAGACCTGCCATCTGCTGGCCTTTAAAATTTTCATCAGGTTCCGCACATCCGGCGGAATCGACTCCAGGCCCAACATCATGCCGGACAGGACAGGGAACAGCACCATCGAGATGATAAGCACCACCTTCGATACCAGCCCGATCCCGAACCATACCACAAAAAGCGGAACTAGCGCAATTTTCGGCGCCGTTTGAAGGAAAATCAGATACGGCATCAGCATGGTTTTCAGCACATCAGCTTTTGTAAACACATATCCCAGAAGGATTCCAAGAAAGCTCCCGATCAAAAAGCCCAGAACCACCTCGTAAGCCGTCGTCCAGAGGTGCGGGTAAACGCTGCCGTCCATGAACATCTCTGTCAGGCTTTTTAAAACCTTGTCCGGCGCCGGAAGAATGTACGCAGGCACATCCTTTGCCGTCACATAAATCCACCAGATCAGAACAAAAACACCGATGGAAAGGACATATTCACCGGCTGTCCTCAGGCCTTTTTCTAATTTTCCGCCCCGTTTCATCCGATGATCCCCCTCAGATATTTGTTGAATTCTGAGAACCTCGGGTCATTTCTCGTAGCCTCTCCCCTCGGTCTCGGAAGGTCGATGGTGACAATTTCTTTCACGCGGCCCGGCCGCGGGGACATGACGATAACCCGGTCGGAAAGGAAGGCGGCTTCTTCGATGCTGTGGGTGACAAAGAGAATGGTCTTCTTCGTCTTCTGCCAGATCTTTAAAAGCTCTTCGTTCAGATGGTCTCTCGTCAGCGCATCCAGGGCGCCGAAGGGCTCATCCATCAGAAGAAGCGGTGCGTCGTAGGACAGGGCGCGCACGATGGAAACCCTCTGCTTCATGCCGCCGGAAAGCTCCCTCGGAAGCGCTGTCTTAAATTCCGAAAGCCCCGCCAGCTCCAAAAGCTCGTCCAGCTTCTCCTCGTTTTCCTTTGTCTGCTTTTTCTGGATCACGAGAGGGAATTCCGCATTTTCCCGCACATTTTTCCACGGAAGCAGCACGGAATCCTGAAACACGAACCCCATCTGCTGATCGGCGCCGTCCTTGTATTCGATGGTGCCGGAGGTAGGCTTGTCCAGGTTCCCGATGATCTTAAGAAGCGTAGACTTTCCGCAGCCCGACGGCCCAATAATGGAAATAAACTCTCCCGGCCGGATCTGGAGGTTAATATCTTTTAAAGCAACCGTATCATCCTTTAAAAGATTGGTGTAAATCTTGTTCAGTCCTTTCAGTTCAACGCTGTACTCGCTCATGTCTGTCCTCCCTCTATCGGATCGCAGAAGAAATTTCTTCCGCACAATGCTTCAGTTCCCGGATCCGCTCTGCGAGAGACTCGCCGTCGGTTTCCTTCATCGTTGTAAACGCCAGTGCCGCTGCCGGCTCACCGTTGATGTCAAAAATCGGGCAGGCGACTCCCTGGATCCCCATCTGGAGTTCTTCGTCAATCATCGCATAGCCCTGGCTCCTGATCCGCTCCAGCTCTTCATTCAGCTCTTCCATGGATGTCTTCGTGTAAGGTGTCGTCTTCGTCCGCGTCTCCTGCTCTAAAAGTTCAAAGGCCCGCTTCCGATCCATGTACGCGGCAAAAACACGGCCGGCGGAAGTGGAATACAACGGCATTTCATATCCGATTTTTACCATATACATGTTGGAGTCCTTCCGTTCGGAAATCGCAATATTCATGACTGACCGCGCCTCCATCACACAAAGCACCACGTTCCTGTCAATTTTTTCAGCCAGTGCTTTCATATAAGGCCGGGCAGTCAGCGTCAGCGCGCTTCCCCTTGCGACTCCGGCTGCGATTCCGCAGATTTTATAGCCGAGGCGGTACTTCCTCGTCTCGTCATCCTGAAGCACAAAATGGTTGTCTTTTAGGCTTGTCAGAATTCTGTGGGCAGAGCTGGCCGGAATCTCCAGCTTTTCCGCCAGATCTGACACGGAAATCCCTTCCATATTTCTGCTCATGATCTCTAATGCCTTTAATGCACGGTCTACTAACTGCATCCCATTCCTCCCTCCGTATTGTTTTTTGCAGCCAATCCCTCCTGGCCGGCTGCGGTCTGTTTTTTCTCCCAGACGGTTTCATCCCGGCCTTTTTTCTATCACAAAACCCGGATTATTCCGTGTGGCAGAATATCATTCCTTTTATTGAAATAAGATAGCCCTATTCTAACATTTTGACTGATAAGAAGTCAATACGGGGGATGGGGATTTCTGGCGAAAAATACCTGGAAGAGGATTGTCAGCACACCTCGAGATATGTTATGATGAAAAAGGAACAACCGTGTCACTGCAAGGGCGTTGGCCTCCCCATCCTACATAAGAGGGGAGGTGGTGCGGATGAGCTTCGATTTCAAAGACCTTATGTCTTTCGGAATGTTTATCCTCGCATTGCTTACCTTTATTTTTAATAATCGTAAGTAACATTTTCTAAGTCCCAAAAATGGGCATAGAAAAACCACCCTTGTAAACTTGGCAGTTGAAGGGTGGAATTTCTATCCAAAACACAGGCCAACCCTCTGTGGACGGTTGTTCCTTTTATGTCTTAACTATAACACGAAAAAATGAAAAAAGCAAGTTTGAAAAAACAGCTGCATTCAGCAATCATCTCCCCTACTTCTTCCCCCCAAAAAGCATCTTCATAAAGCAGACATACACATAAACCATAAACGCCACTGCGATCACGGTCTCCACAACCACCACCGGCCCTAAAAACGGCATGGGACTTCCCAGTTTTGCCGCACAGGCCATGGCCTGTTTTGCGGCGATGGCGCTGATGACAAAGGGGAACGTGAAGGCCGCCATGCTGGGATAAAACGGAAGTTTCAGAAGAGAAACTGCCTTTATCAGGGCGAACACATAAAGAACCGTGGCGACGCAGAGCATGGCCATCAAAAAGCCAAGAGACTTCGGCGTCACCGACTGGACATATCCGGCCACGCACAGGCTGGTGGGCGCCGCATAAATACAGATCAGCGACTTTGCCGGCTCCGGCACTTCCTTAAATTTCACATAGCGGTATGTCACCAAAACAAGCAGTGCAATCAGGCAGACGAATCCGAACCAGAAGGCTACGCTTCCCACTGCCTCCATCCCATACGACGGAGCCGTAACCGCTGCGGCGACGATGCCCACATACACGATAAAGTAGCTGGCAAAAACCTTCTGCATCTGGAGTTTTAAGATAAACGTCACCGTAAAGTAAAGGATCAGCACCACATGCAGGGCAATGGCAAAAAGCCACACAAAATACGCCGCCTGCCCAATCCACGGCTTCACATATGCGCTGAGAAGCATGAGCGCCATGGGAAATGTCGCCGCCACGCTTGCCATGATGGGGTTTTTCATGTCCTCCATCACCTTGCCGGGAAACATCACAAGCTTTAAGAGAGCCAGAATTAACAGGAAGCCGGCAAAAATGCCGCACACGTACCGAATCCCCTCGGAGTAGCTCTGAAGAAGATTCCCCAGGGCGGCCATGCCCAGCATGACTCCGCAGATCGGAATCGGTACCTTTTGAATGATCGCTTTCATCCCCAATTCACCTTCCTCTGTTCTTTAGCTGCGGGGCGCCGGGCCGGCTTCCTCGTCCGTAGTCTTGATTCCCAGCTCGCGACAGACAATCTCCGCCACCTTCCATGCACAAAGGCCGGTGAAGTAGATGCACTGCTCCTTATGCTCGCCTTTTCCCATGTCAAACTCTCTTGTGAGCACACGGCAGCAGACAGCATTCTTTCCGTTATGTTCCTTAAACCAGTTGTGGAGCTCGTTGGAATAGGACATGCACTTATTGACATCCGGATCCTTCGGCCCCAGAGGCTCTGTCCGTCCGAAAATCATGCCGAGTGCCAGGATTCCGCCGTTTAAAGCGCCGCACATACAGCCGGAACGCCCTGCCCCGATGGACATGGCGGAAGCCATTCCGATCACTTCCTTCGGCACATCAATCTCAAAATTGTTCCGGATTGCGTCCATAACCGCCTCGCAGCAGAAAAATCCGCCTCTGTATGAGTTTTCCGCGTCTTTCTGCACCTTTCTCAGACTGACTTCCTTAGCCCCCATCTTTACGTTCATCATAGTACCTTCTCCTTTTCTCATGTAAATGATAGATGTATCGCTTGCAATTATCATTATAGTGACACACCCATTCTCCCACAATAAGGAAATCCTGATGGAATTTTCCGCATTCATCGAAAATTTCTATGCAGGTTTGGCCGGGCCTGCGCCAGCAAAAAGGGACGGCTCTGCGCACCAATTCTGGCCGCAGAGCCGTCTCTCATTGACTTCTTTTTCCTTCTTATTCCAGCGCCTGATACGTGTACCACGCCTTCTTCTTTGCAAGCGGCACCTCATCCTGCGATGCGTTGGGATCGCGGGTCCAGAGCCCGAATGCGCCACCGGCATCCTCCTGGGATTTTGCATCCACATGGCGGCTTAAATAGAAGCCGTCGATATACGGGTTCGCCTTCACAATCTCATATGCCGCCTTGATGGCCTCCGACTGGCGCTCCTCGCCGTTTTCACATGCCGACGTAAAGCCCTGTTCCGTGAGGATCAGCTTGCGGACGCTGCCGTCCGGCGCCAGCATATCTTCGCCCTGCATGTAATCCGTCAGCACATTGATGTTCTTCAAATTGATATTCGGTGTGTTCAAGTCAAAGGAAATCCCATCGTCATCCAAAAACTCCGGTTTCGTAAAGAAATGAACCGGGTATGCATGCCATGCGATGCCGTAATCCGTGTCCTTTAAAAGCGCATTGAGCTTCGGCAGGTAATCACGGACGGCATACCGGCCTGCATGTCTGTCCGTAGCGGCCCACCGCATGTCAAAGGGGATAAACACCCTCGCCTCCGGGTTCGCCGCCTTAATCTCCTCATAGAAAATCCGAAACGTCTTTGCATATCCGGCCGCGTGGGCATCCATGTCCATGACGCCGTTGTAATCCCAGAACTCCGCATCATTGACCTCGTTTCCGATGACCCAGTTGGAAACGGAATTGCTGTAATGGTTTGCCACCGTTCTCGCATATTCGCGGACAGCCTCTTCCCCCTCCGGCGTCTCCGTGTTGAAGGCATAGTTCCCGACGCCCTCCACCGGTTCAGAAACCGGCATCAAATCAGGATTCCGCGCGCCAAAATTGTTTAAAAGAATCATCGTCAGCGTAACGCCGTTTTCCCGGCAGTCCCTCGCCAGCGGATCAAACGCATTGACATTCTGGTAGGAAGCCAGGTTGCAGACCACCTGATCCACGCCAAGCTCCAGGATATCATCGAACAATTCCTGCTTCGAAATCAGCAGCCCCTTTTTGCTGGCCGGCTCCTGGTAAAAGGCAAACGACGTCATCGCTGAAGGAACTGCAAGGGCGCCGCAAAGCCCTGCGCATGCCAATGTCTTCCAAAACTTTCTTTCCCTTTTCCTCATGTACTTTTACCTCCCCAATCTTTTATCGCACCACAGTCCCGTCCGGTTTCCTTAACCCCCTTGTGTTTTTCTCCACAAGGCGCCGCGTCACCATAATCATATGGCCGCAGCCTAAGCACTTTAACCGGAAGTCCGCGCCGACCCGCAGGATTTCCCACTCCTGGCTCCCGCAGGGATGCGGCTTTTTCATCTTTACGATATCACCGACTTCATATACCATGCTCTACCCCCTGCCTTCCAGGATCCTGTCAATGTCACGGAGCTCCTCCGGCGTAAAGCCTGCGCCCCTTACGGACGCCAGGCTGTCATCAAGCTGCGCCGTGCTGCTTGCGCCCACGAGAACTGATGTTACCTCCGGCCGCCTCATGACCCAGGAGAGCGCCGTCTGGGCCAGTGTCTCGCCCCGCTCTTCTGCTATGACATGAAGCCTTCTTACCTTCTCAAGCTTTTCCTCCGAAAGGTACCGCTCCGCCACAGTCGTCCCGGCCCGCGAAGCCCTGGAACCGGCCGGAACCCCGTTCAGATATTTTTCCGTCAAAGCCCCCTGTGCAAGCGGCGAATAGCAGATGCAGCCGACGCCATGCTCGGAAAGCGCCGAAAACAGGCCGTCCTCCGGCCACCGCTCGAACATGTTGTACCGCACCTGGTGAATCAGGCACGGTGTTCCATTTTCCTTTAAAATCCGGACAGCTTCCCTTGTCTCTTCCTCTTTATAATTGGAAATTCCCGCATAAAGAGCCTTTCCGCTCCGCACCAGATCACTTAACGCTCCCATCGTCTCTTCCAGAGGCGTTTCGGGATCCGGCCTGTGGTGGTAATAAATATCCACGTAATCAAGTCCCATCCGCAGAAGGCTCTGATCCAGGCTGGCAAACAGGTACTTCCTGGAGCCCCAGTTCCCGTAAGGGCCAGGCCACATATCATAGCCGGCTTTCGTAGAGATAACCAGCTCATCCCGGTAAGCCCCAAGGCAGTCCCGCAGCGCCTTCCCAAAGTTCTCCTCAGCCAGGCCCCTCGCCGGATGGCCGTAGTTGTTTGCCAGGTCAAAATGCGTGATTCCCTTATCAAAAGCATGGCAGAGGAGCTCCTCCTGTTCCTTTAAGGGCTTTTCCGCCCCGAAATTCTGCCATAACCCAAGGGAAACCCGCGGAAGCAGAAGGCCGCTTTTCCCGCACCGCCTGTATTCTATTTCCTGATAACGATTCTCATCTGCCTGGTACATCCCTGCCGTCTCCTTTCCTCGATCTGCCATGTCTCCTACACGCCGGCCGCATCCCCGAGGACTTCCCCGATGCTGCCGCTGATGACAAGATTTGCGTATTCGTCCATAGGCGTCACCGATTTGTTGATTAAAACCAGCTTTTCCCCGCGGTAATAGTCGATGAGTCCCGCCGCCGGATAAACCGTCAGCGACGTCCCGCCCACAATCAGCACATCGGCCTCGGAAATGTATTTCACCGCTTTCATCAAAAGCTTCTGATCCAGGCTCTCTTCATAAAGCACGACATCCGGCTTAATCATGCCGCCGCACTCGCAGGTGGGGATCCCTTCCGACTTGAGGATCTCCTCCAGCCCGTAAAACCGGCCGCACCGCGTGCAGTAATTCCGGAGCACCGAGCCGTGGAGCTCTAAAACTTCCCGGCTCCCCGCCTTCTGGTGAAGCCCGTCGATGTTCTGGGTGATGACGGCCTTCAGCTTCCCTTCGGCCTCCAGCTTCGCAAGCGCCTTATGGGCACGGTTCGGCTCCGCATCCGGAAACAGCATCTTATTCCGGTAAAACCGGTAAAATTCCTCCGGCTTCCTCAGATAAAAGCTGCGGCTTAAAATCGTCTCCGGCGGATAATCGTACTGTTGGTTATAAAGCCCGTCCGTGCTGCGGAAATCCGGGATATTGCTCTCGGTGGACACACCGGCTCCGCCGAAAAATACAATATTCCTGCTCTCCGAAATCCACTGCTTCAAGGTTTCCCTCTTCTCCATAAAACCGCCCCTTTCTTCTCCGGCCGCCGCTGCCTGCTGCCAGGCCGGTATCACGCCGTCAAACTACACAACTTCGTCCAAAAATATGCCGTGAAACGGCTCAATGTACTCCCCGAAGGGCACCTCCTTTGCCTGCTCCGGGATCCGATAGCCAAAAAGCCACTGCACAAGCTCTGCGATGGAGAACACCGGCCCCCTGCCCTTGGAAATGAACCGGGAGGCCTGCGTCATCTCCGAACCGTCTTTTGTGAGCCGCCACAGCCATTCCCCCTGGTTCTGCGGCAGAAACAGGTCGTTGACCCCAATCTCCACGGTGATTTCTTCCTCGGGACATTCCTCCGAAAGCCGGATGGCCTTCACGAACTCCGGCAGGCAGATGATCCGCGCCATGATGGCCGGCTTTGTCCCCGCCAGGCTCCGGTACCGCTCCCCCGTGTACAGATAGCGCATCTCCCGCTCCGAGATCCCCCATTCGCTCTCCATGCCGATGAACCAGTCGTCGTCATAGATCAGGCGGCAGACCCCGTTTTCGCTGGCTAACTCCTTCTGCATCCTGAGAAGGTAGTCGGCATCCCGGACGGCGAACACCTCAAACTGGCGGTTCAGCCAGGCATTCTGCCACTCCGCCAGATCGCCTGCCAGCGTTTCTTCCTTCCATTCCTCACGTCTGAGTCCAGGACTGTATTTCAACACCCACCGCGGCTGATCGTAGATGAACCGGAAATCAAAGGGAAGATAGATGGACTCCCTGGCCGGCATCAGGAACGTAAACGGCATCTGCTCCTCATACATATCGCGGAACATGGCAAGCAGGAGACTCCTCATGTGCCCTTTGTGCCGCTCCGTCTCCGCCGTGGCGACGGCAACGATGTAATCGCAGGCATGGACTGTGCCGCGCATGGCAATCCGGTAGGGATTCCTGTGAAGCATCGCAATCACCTCCCCGTCTTTTTCGCTGACGAGAACGCGGTTGTCCTTCATCTTCTCTCTGAAATAATACTGCCGGAAAGCCCTGGAATCCTCCGGGAACGCCTCCGCCCAGAGTTTTTCGCATCTTCCCTTTTCTTCGGGTGCCAAATAACGTACCATTTTTGTCTCCAATTATCCTATCTGTTTTATACGGAATTTCTTCGCAAATCCCATGGGGGCGTACGACATCTTCGCCTGCCTGAGCCCCGGAAGCCCCATGTCGTCCTCCCGGTTCACAATCTCGGCCTCCGGAAATTCGTGAATCAAAAACTGCTGGTTGATGTACTGGTAAAGTCCGCGGAACTCCGGGTTCGCCTTCTCGATGTGGATGATCGCCATCTTTTCCCCTGCGTTGTATGACCCGATGGAAAAGGCTTCCAGCATGCCGTCCACAAAAATGCCGCCCATCCTTACGTTTAACAGGCTGCAATTCTTTAAGATCTCGTGGATTCCCGCCACCTCATAGTCCAGGTGCCCCTCCACCTCCTGACCTTTCTGCTCACGCCATTTGTCGAGGAACTCCCACACCTCATGGCTGTCGGAACAGCAGAGCGTCCTGTACTCGGACCGCTCCCCGAAATTCTTTTTAAAATAGTTGAGATGGTTCTTCTTTTTATGAAGCTCCTTGCCGGCCAGGGTTTTTAACGCCTCTGCGCTGTAAAGATAGTCGCGGCTGTCGAAAAGCTCTGTCACCGAATATTTTTCCGGCGGCAGGTTTAAGTACGTCACCGCCTCTTCATCCGCCAGATAAATCTCCAACGGAAGCCCGAGTTCTTCATTAAAATACTGTTCCAGTTCCTTAAAATACTCCGGCATGTCCTCCAGGCGGCCCACCGGCAGCGACGCATACCGCTTTCCGTGGATCGTCATGACCCAGAGCACAGCCCTGTCGTCCCGCACCGAATACCGCACGTCGTAGTATTCCCGCCACAGGAAATTGTCCAGGATCACGCTGTCGCAGGTGTTGTCATGGCGAAGGCAGTAAAACCTCGTCAGCTTCTCAATGTCTTCCGCTTCCAATCGTTTAAATTCTATCTGCATAGTTACCTCATTTTCTTCTTTTGCAGCCCTGACGGCTGTCTTTCTCTCTGACGTTCCTCTGCGGTTATTCTGCCGTGTCCGCTTCGCGGCCACGTGCCTCCGGCGGATTTAAACGCCCGGCTTTCCTCGTCATTTTACCCTCTCGACTGCCGTCTCGATGGGGTTTCTCGTCAAATGCGGCTTCATGCAAGCATGAGCCGCACTTTCCTCGTTATTTTACCCTCTCGACTGCGTCTCGATGGGTTTTCTCGTTAAATGCGGCTTCATGCAAGCATGAGCCGCACTTTCCTCGTTATTTTACCACATTTTCCCCTCAATGGGAAGGCGGAATTCTTCCTGATATTTTCTCCGTTTTTTCCTGCTCTGATGCAGCAAAAAGACGGTTTTCTCTATTGACATTTAATGCCCAGGGAGTATAATCAGTAGTAGTTAAGACCGCAATACGGAACATGGTTTCGCATTGTGAAACCGACATCTAAAAATGAACTTACTGGAAAAAGAGCATAATAAAAACAAAAAGTAAAGGAGAATGGAACCATGCATGAAGTATTAGAAAAGATCCAGAAAATCGGTATTGTCCCGGTTGTTGTGCTGGACGATGCAAAAGATGCGCTTCCGCTTGCCAAGGCGCTCTGCGAGGGCGGCCTTCCCTGTGCGGAAGTAACCTTCCGGACGGCTGCTGCCGAGGAGTCCATCCGCATCATGGCAAAAGAGTGCCCGGAGATGTTAGTGGGCGCCGGAACCGTCCTGACCACCGAGCAGGTTGACCGTGCCGTAAACGCCGGTGCAAAATTCATCGTAAGCCCGGGCTTAAATCCGGAAGTTGTGAAATACTGCATCGAAAAAGGCGTGCCGGTAACTCCCGGAACCGCAAACCCCAGCGACGTGGAGGTTGCCCTTTCCCTCGGCCTTGAGGTCGTAAAATTCTTCCCGGCAGAGGCTGCCGGCGGCCTGGAAATGATTAAGGCTATGGCTGCCCCCTACACGACCATGAAGTTCATGCCCACCGGCGGCATCAACGCAAAGAACATCAACAGCTACCTTGCCTTCGACAAGATCCTGGCATGCGGCGGAAGCTGGATGGTAAAGAAGGACCTGGTAACGGCAGGCGACTTCGATAAGATCCGTGACCTGACGAGAGAGGCTGTCCAGACTATGCTTGGCTTCGAGCTTGCCCATGTGGGCATCAACTGCGCAAACGACGCTGAGGCAGAGAGCACCGCAGACGCTTTCGACGGCCTGTTCGGCTTCACGAAGAAGGTCGGAAACAGCTCCGTATTCGCCGGAACAGCCGTAGAGGCCATGAAGACTCCGGGACGCGGCGCACACGGCCACATCGGCATTGCAACCAACTCCGTTGCAAGGGCAAAGAACTATCTGGAAATGATGGGCTATTCCTTCGATGAGTCCACGGCAAAATATAAGAACGGCAAGATGACCGCAATCTATCTGTCCAAGGAAATCAACGGCTTCGCCGTACATCTGATGCAGAAATAAAGAGAAGGAGAAAATATCATGGCAAAGAGAGTCATTACATTTGGTGAAATCATGCTCCGGCTTGCTCCGGAAGGCTACTATCGTTTCGTTCAGGCAACCTCCTACGGTGCTACCTACGGCGGCGGCGAGGCCAACGTGGCAGTTTCCCTTGCAAATTACGGCGTTGACGCTGCTTTCGTTACAAAGCTCCCGAAGCACGAAATCGGACAGGCTGCCGTAAACGCATTAAGACAGTTCGGCGTTGATACCTCCGCTATTGCCCGCGGCGGCGACCGTGTCGGCATCTACTTCTTGGAGAAAGGCGCTTCCCAGAGACCGTCCAAGGTAATCTATGACCGCGCTCATTCCTCCATTTCCGAGGCGACGGCCGAGGACTTCGACTGGGCTGAGATTTTCAAAGGCGCTGACTGGTTCCACTTCACCGGAATCACCCCGGCCCTCAACGACACCGTTGCAGCCATCTGCCTGGAAGCCTGCAAGAAGGCAAAAGAGCTTGGCCTCACGGTTTCCTGCGACTTAAATTACAGAAACAAGCTCTGGTCCAAGGAAAAGGCCGGCCAGGTTATGGGCGAGCTCTGCAAATATGTGGATGTCTGCATCGCCAATGAAGAGGACGCTTCCGACGTATTCGGCATCAAGGCCGCAAACACGGACGTTACGACCGGTACCGTAAACCACGAGGGCTACAAGGACGTTGCAAAGCAGCTTGCTGACCGCTTCGGTTTCTCCAAGGTTGCCATCACGCTCCGCGAGTCCATCTCCGCCAACGACAACAACTGGTCTGCCATGCTCTACGACGGCACCGGCTACTACTTCAGCAAGAAGTACGCCATGCACATCGTTGACCGTGTGGGCGGCGGCGACAGCTTCGGCGGCGGCTTAATCTACGCCTGCTTAAATGACTACGACGCACAGGGCACCATCGAATTCGCCGTAGCTGCATCCTGCTTAAAGCACTCCATCGAGGGCGACATGAACATGGTTTCCGTGGATGAAGTAAAGAAGCTTGCCGGCGGCGACGGTTCCGGCCGCGTTCAGAGATAACGCTTCCAACCCCATTTGCCTTTTGGGCAGTTTGATTCCTCAATATACAAAACCCCAGGGGCTCTGCGGCTGCCAACTCGCAGAGCCCCTGGGGTATTTTTATCCGTATCTTTCTGTTACGCTCCCTGCAAAAATCTCAAAAATTTCCTCTCCCGCTCCGTCAGGCGGTAATTTTTCCCGATCACATAGCTGGACAGCAGATACCTGTCCTTCCCGGAAAAGGGCACCATCACAAGCCCGGGCCGCCTGGACGCATTTCTCCGGAAGGCCATGACGGCCAGATATTCCCCGCTTTGGAGGGCGTCGTAAAAACTCCCCCTGTCAGATACCTCCAGAAGCTTTGCAGAACGGCCGATATTCAAAAAATCCAGATAACGCATGGAACTGGCATCATCATAGGACACATGAGGATGGCGTCCCAGCTCCTCGCAATCGATGGATTCCCGTGACGCAAGCGGGTGATTTTCTCCCATGATGGCATAAAGCTTCAGCGGAATAAACAGCTCCCGCATCGAAAGCCCCATCTCCTGAGCCATGTTCTGGTACCGCTTTGCCCTCTCCTCGGCGTAAAAGACAATGCCGAGGCTGCTCTCACCGGCCATCACCGACTGCATGACCTCCTCATTCCCCATCTCCTTAATCTTGTCGGCAAGCTGTTTTTCGGCAGACGCCCGGAACTGGAGAAATTTATCCATAACCAGTGTGGAATAGTAGCTGGAAATATTTAACTGTTTTTCCTCTGCCTGGGAACCGATTTCCCGGATTTTTTTTAGCTCCAGAAGAATGAGCTGCGCGCTGGCAAGGAACCGTTCCCCCTCCGGAGTCAGGGTAAGCCCGGCAGGCGTGCGGTTAAAAATCTTATAACCCAGCTCCCGCTCCAGGCCGTTAATCATACTGCTTAAATATGGCTGCGAAAGAAAAAGCTGCTGAGCGGCCCGGCTTATGGAACCATATTTTGCCGCGGCCGCGGCATATTCCAGATGGTTAAAGTTCATAATCGCTCCCTCCGTACAAAAGGCAGGCACATGGTATAAGGAATCACTTATACCACGCATGGAATTGGGAATATGTAAAAATGCACAAGGCATGCTATACTTTTATCAAATTAAATGTACAAAACAGACGATGAAAGGGCGGTGAATTCCTATGGATCCGAGCGCACTCATAGATATTTCTTATTATATAAAAAGTCACCAGTAATTGCAAACAGCAAAACCGAACAGGGGGAAGAAAATGAAAGATTATTTAACCATCGCAAACTCACCAGTCATGTTCCTGCTCTGCGGCATCGTAATTTTGTATGTCCTCGGACAGTCCGTTTTTTTCATGTACCGGGCGTGGAAACGCGGAAAGGAAATCGGACTTACCGAACAGAAGATGAAAAGCGTCATCACCGGAAGCGCCCTGTTTTCCATCGTGCCCAGCATCCCGATTTTAATTATCCTCGTGATGCTCATGTCCGTGCTCGGGAAATATTTCCCGTGGCTCAGGCTGTCAGTCATCGGCTCCAGCTCCTATGAGAACGTGGCCGCCAACATCGCAGCCCGCTCCTTCGGCCTTCTCTCCTACACCGACGAGGGCTACAACGCCTCCATCTTTGTGAGCACCATGTGGGCCATGTCCATCTGCATCCTCTATGAGCCGCTTCTCGTGATTTTCGGCCAGAAAAAGCTGGATAAAGGCATGACCACCCTTCGGAAAAAGAAGCCGGTCATCTATAACCTTTTAATCGACGGCGTGTTCATCGCCATGATGGGCTGGTTCTGCGCTCCCTACATGACCTACTGGACGGAAAAACCCGAGCAGATCCTGGCGCTGGCCGCGCTCGTGACGGCTGCTGCCGCAGCACTTCTCTTCAACTGGCTGGCAAAAAAGACAGGAAAACATTTCCTGACGGAGATGTCCTTCCCCGGCGGAATGCTGTTCGGCATGCTCGGATCCTATATCGTCAATCTGATTCTTTAATCTGCGCCGAAAGGAGATATGGAAATGGCAAACAGACAAGAGAAAAATTCCCAGGAAGCCTATACAAACGCAACCCACAAAATCGGAAAAATCAGCGACACCATTGCCGTCCTTTTAATCCTCATGGTTCCGGCCGTCATCACTTTCCTTTACGCCGGCGACATCGAGATCCAGTTTTCCAACACCATCAGCGCCATCATCACCCTGACGGCCATATACGGCGTCGTCAGCGTCGTCGAGGTGGTGTCCTACTCGCCGTTCCTCGGTTCCGGCGGCACCTACCTTTCCTTTATTACCGGGAACATCATGAACATGAAGCTTCCGGCCGCCACCAACGCCCTCCGCGTCAACAACGTGGAGCGGGGCACGGAAGAAGGCGAAATCATCACGACTCTCGCCATCGGCGCGTCGTCCATCGTCACCACCCTGATTTTGTTCCTCGGCATGCTGTTTCTCGGAAACATCCTGGTGCCCATCATCACAGGCCCGGCCCTTGCACCGGCTTTCGACAACGTGACCCCGGCCTTAACAGGCGCCCTGGCCGCCCCATATTTCATGAAAAACAAGAAGTTAAGCACTCCGACCATCATCGCGGCATGTCTTTTATACCTGATTCTCGGTTACGGCTTCATGTCTGCAAATTACAGCTATTTTATGCTTGGCTTCATCGTCGTCAGCTTCCTTTGCTACCTGCTGCTCTATAAAGTGGGATACATAAAGGAATAGGCAAAGCCCAAAAAGGGCAGAAAGTGAGGAAATTCTATGAATGATAACCTGTTAAAAGAAGCGCAGTCCATGAAAGAACAGCTTATCGCGTGGAGGCGCAGCCTCCATAAAATCCCGGAGGTCGGCCTTGCCCTTCCGAACACCATGGCTTTTATAAAAGAACAGCTTGATGTCATGGGCGTAACGTACCAGGCTTACGACGACTGTTCCTGTATCGTCGCGCAGATCGGAGCCGGAGGAAAGTGCTTCCTTTTACGAAGCGACATGGACGCGCTGCCCATGGCAGAGGAGTCCGGCGAGCCCTTTGCGTCGGAAAACGGCTGTATGCACGCCTGCGGACATGACCTGCACGCGGCAACGCTCTTAGGCGCGGCCAAACTCCTAAAAGCCCATGAAAATGAGTTAAACGGCACCGTAAAGCTCTTATTCCAGTCCGGCGAGGAAATCTTTGCCGGCGCCAGCGCAGCCATCGGCCGCGGCGTCCTGGAAAATCCCCATGTGGATGCGGCCTTTGCCATGCATGTGGCCTCCACGCTTCCGGCAGGCGCCGTCATGTACGGCCCCTATCCCATGTCCTCGGTGTACGGCTTCCGCATCACCCTGACGGGAAAAGGCGCCCACGGCTCCACGCCGCAGCTCGGCATCGACCCCATCAATACCGGCGTCCATATTTACTTAGGGCTCCAGGAGCTAATCGCCAGGGAAATTTCTGCCACCGACGAAGCCAGCCTCACCATCGGCCGCTTTGACGCCGGGAAGGTCTCCAACGTAATCCCCGAGCGCGCCGTCTTAGAGGGCACTCTGCGTACCTTCAAGCCTGCGGTGAGGGAGATGCTGATGGAACGCATCCATCAGGTAGTGAACCAGGTGGCCGCTGCCTACCGCACCGAGGTGGAATTCGAAGTCTTAAGCGACGTCCCGGCTTGCGCCTGCGACGAAGCCCTGAATCAGGAAATTGCGAACAGCATTCATGACATGGACGAGACGCTCCGGATTCTCCCCATTTATCATGTCATGGGCTCCGAGGACTTCGCTTTCTTCACAGAAAAAGTGCCCTCCAGCTACTTTGGCATGGGTGCCGCCGTGGAGGACAAGACGAAATGGAAGAGCCACCACAACCCGAAGGTAGTCTTTAACGAAGACTGCCTGGCGACGGCTGCTGCCATCTACGCAAAAGCGGCTATGGACTGGCTTTCTGCACATTGCTCATAAACCGCCTGCCAATATACTCTCAAAATCCTGAAAAGGCCCTGCGGATCCGTTTTCCCGCAGGGCCTGATTTTATATGCCAGAAGATCCATGGCAGATCACCGGCATATTTTTATAGACATGCTCATAGACAATGGCCGCGGCGTCCGGCGGCAGGTTGATGCAGCCGTGAGAGCCGCTGTTTTTGTAAATCTCCCCGCCAAAAGACGAGCGCCAGTTCGCATCATGGAGCCCGATGCCGCCGTTAAACGGCATCCAGTATTTCACCGGCGTCTCATAGTCCTCACCGCGGAGTACCTTGTCCGTCTGTTTATAGTAGAGATAGTAGAGCCCGTCCGGCGTCGTCCAGCCCTTCGATACGTTTCCCGACACAAAAGGCGTATCGAGGATACAGCTTCCATCCTCGAAAAGATAGAGGTGCTGGTTTTTCAGATCCACTTCCACATACGTCGTCCCGTAGTCGTTCCCGCTGCGGCTGGCCGCCGTCTTTTCGTAAATCGGCTCCCGCTCCGTATTTTCACCGGCACGAATCGCCTGGATTAAGGCCTCCGTCTCGGCGGCCTGATTGATTTTCCAGCCGTAAGGCCCCGTCACCGTCACCTGATCCCCCTGTGCCGTCAGAAAATCATGCGGCATTCCGTAGGTATCATACTGATTTGCCAGCGTCTTCACATAGGCCGCTGCCTGCGCCTCGTCCACCAGGATCCCTGTCTCATCGGCGCCCTCAAGCCAGCGGCAGATCTCGCTGCCCTCCAAAATTTCTTCCGTATCTCCAAACACATACGTCACCGACATGTCGGCGCACCGGTTCATGGCATCGCAGAGGCTTATAAGGCCAGGATCATCCGCGTGCACCTTCACGGTTTTATAGCAGTCGGTGCCCGAAAGCTCCAAAACCTCTGCCCCGGCCCTTAACGCGCCGCCGACAGCGGCTTCCAGCTTTTCCACGTCCAGGTCATTCCCCTGTACCTCCGGCACGATCTCAAAAGCCATCCCCTCCCGGTAAGGCGTGATGGACGCATCCTTCGTCTCCCGCGCATTTTTCACAAAACTGAGCTTAAGAAGCTCCGCCCGCAGCCGCTTTTCATCATACTCTGCGGCCACCTCCACCTCATACCGGTTGTCCACGTCCGGCCCGCTTATGCGCCCGCCGTCATTTTCCGCCTGGAGAATCGCTTCCAGATCGCCTGTGACCTTTAAGCTGTACCCGATGTCCGTGTCATGGATCGTCTCCTGTTTCCCCTCCCGGTCCCGGATTTTTAACGTATAGCCTCCCTGGTAAAAAGACTCAATAAACGCCTTTGCCTCTTCTGCCGTCATTCCCGTGACGCCAAGGCCGTTGATGACCGTGCCGTCCACGAATCGATCCGTACTGTCCTCTGCCGCAAATGCCTGCCCGCCGGCTCCCGCCAGCCAGAAAGCCAAAAACGCCGCGGCAAAAAGACTGCGCTTCCAGGTTCCTCTTCTCATTTTATTCCTGCCTTTTTTTAAGAAATTTCCGGCTGCAATACGTTCACGGCGCAGCCATGCACATATTGTAGCCGGGACGGGTTTTTGTGTCAAGAGCGAGCCGTGTCGATGGAAGGGGACGGGGGCTGCCGGCGGGAAAGGAGACCTGTCACATAAAAATACCGCCGGAAGCAGAATCGCCCCGGCGGTATCACAATCTCATTTTATCTTTATTCCACCACACTCACAGCCGTAATATGCGGGTTCACGCCTTCATACCAGTAAAGGAAGCCCTCCATATCGACCGTCTGCCCGATCTCCAGGTTCTTCACTGCCGCATACACATCCGTCGTGCTGTCGCAGAGGTAGGACTCGATCACAAACGAATACGTCTCGCCGTCCTTGGAGACGTTGAAGTACAGATCGTCACCCTCGCTGCCGGAGCCGTCCCAGTTGTAAAGGAACGCCACATCGTTTCCGGCATCGTCCTGTCCGGCCGCCTCAACAGTCAGGCCCTTGAATGTCACGAACTGGTTCTGATGGTTGATGAGCTCGTCCGTTCCAAGAAGCTCTGTCGCGTCAAACGCCTCTGCAAGGAACGTATCGCCGTCCTCAACGAACTCAAAGGTGCCATCCATGATCTCCACTTCGCCGGACCACTCTGCCTTATAGCCGTTCACGCGGATCTTCGTTCCGGGAACCAGCTTCTCATAGTCCTCCTCGGAGCAGGCCACATTGTACACAAAATACGCGCCGTCCTGATCCTGGGTGTAAAGCGTAGCCTTGTCCTCCCACCAGGACTGCTTTGCCTGTACATACGTCTCGATCACCACGTTGGAATCCAGCTCTGCCGCCATGTACTCTTCATAGGACATCACCTCTGCCGCATCAGCAGCCTCTGTCTCCTCTTCGGAGCTTTCCGTTTCCGCAGCCGCCGTGGTTTCCTCCGCCGTCGTTTCTTCTGCTGTCGTCGTCTCCACAGCAGCCGTCGTAGTCTCTGTCTCCCCTGTTCCGGCACAGCCCGTAACGGCTAACGCCAGAGAAAGCATCAGAGCCATAGGAATCATTTTTCTCATAATCGTTCTCCTTTTTCAAATCAGAATTTTCTGCCGGCTCTCTCAATAAGAACCAACCTAATTATAGCCGAAACTGGCAGGAAATCAAGAGTTTTGCCCTGATTTTTACAGTTATGGAACGGACGGGCGCCTGTTTTTCGCCCATCTTAGAAGGGCCGCTGCCAGAATACCGATCCAGGTACAGATTAACGTCCCAAGAAGAACCTTCGACGCCGCCGGAAGCTCGCCGAGCTCCGCCTTTCCCGAAGAAGAAAGGGCATGCTCACCCAGGTGGTAGAGCGCCGTCACATCCTCAAACAGTTTCTCCATGTAAGCGTCGTCCACCGTTTCCTTCCGCCTGGTGGACTTACAGACATTCTCAATCATCTGCCCCGCCGCATCGCGCAGGGACGCAGAGCCGTTGAACACCGGCGTCACAAAGGTATCCCCCACATGCTCCAAAAGAAGCTTCGACGCCTTGATTTTCACGTCATAGTACGTATCATTGTCCTCACCGGCCCGAGATAAATAATCCTGGTACGCATCGGAGCTCTGTGCCTTTGACGTTACCGGCACATAGCCCTCCGTCTGGGAATAAGCAATCTGCACCTCATCCGACAGAAGATACTGGGCAAACAGCCAGGACGCCAGAACCTCCTGCGGGTCTTCCTTATTAAAAATACAGACCGACGGCCCCTGTGAGATCATCTGCGGATTCTCCGGTTCAAACTGGGGAATCATCATGACCTCCGTCTCAAACTCCACCAGCGCATCCTCGCTGATATCAGAAAGAGGCGCATCCGTTCCCATCCAGGTTGCCCCGGCCGTAGAGTCGATGGCAAAGACACACTGGCCGGCGTTCAGGAAATTGGCCGGATAGCTGGAAATTTTAAAAGTAGAAAAAGCACCGCTCTTTACATGTCCGGCAATCTCAAACAGCAGTTCCTTTGTGGTATCGTTAAAAATCCGGGTGTCGCCGCTTTCCGTGGAGTAACCTGCCCCTTTTTGCTTTAACATCTGAATCATCATGTTGTCCGTGGACTTATAGATGAACGGGATCATCACATTCTGCCCGTTGACGGCAAAAACCCCGTCGTCATCCTTTTTGGCCGCCGCCTCGGAGACCTCCCAGATAAAATCCCAGGTCAGCGTTTCCGGAAGCGTATAGCCCAGCTTCTCCACGTAAGTTTTATTGATGTAGCATGCCTCCGTGGAGCGCATGAACGGCACCGCATAGTAAGAACCATTTATGGAACATTCCTCGAGGAACTGCGGGATGATTTCCTCCTTTGACGGCCCGTCAAACAAAAGCCCGCTGCCGCCAAGGCCATATGTTTCATCTGCAAACAGCCCGTCAAGAGGCACCACCACCTCATCACCGGTCAGATACGTGGCGATGTGATCCGGGTACGTGATACAGACATTTGGCGTCGTCCCCGTGGAAATATTTGTAATTACGTCATTGTATATTTTCCCGTAGTCGGTATAAAGCCGCAGGTTCACGGTAATGTTTGGATACATTTCCTGAAAATCTTCAATGGCCTGCTTATAAATATCCGTCTGACGCTTGTTGGTATCGTTTTTGGCCCAGAAGGTCAGCTCATACTGCTTTCCCGTATCAAAGCTCTCCGGCACCGAAAAGCTCTGTGCCTCCTGGGAGCCGTGGCAGCCGGAAAGAGACGCTGCCAGGGAAACCGCCAAAAGCCCTGTGACGGCACACCGGCGCAGCTTCTTTAAACTCCAAATCATCCCTTCAGCCCTCCTCTCGAAACGCCCTCCATGATTTTCTTTCGGAAAACCAGAAACAGGACGATGAGCGGCACGGAAATCACCACCACAGCCGCCATCATGGCAGGGATATTTTCCCGGCCAAACCCGTTTTCCCGGATCTCCTGAATCCCGTTGGACACCAGGAAATACGCCGGGTCGTCGGTGATGAGCCGCGGCCAGACATAAGAGTTCCAGCACTCGATGATTTTCAGGATCGTGATCGTGACGAGCGTGGGCCGGCAGATAGGGATCAGAACCTTAAACAAATACTTGAGATCCGATGTCCCGTCCACCTTGGCGGCCTTATAGAGCTCGTCCGGCACCTGCTCAAAATTCTCCTTTAACAGATAGATGTAAAAAACCGAAGTCACCGACGGAAGAATCAGCCCCGCGAAGGTATTCCGCATGTTCCAGTCGGTGATCGTCGTAAAATTCGTGATTACCACCAGCTCCGTGGGGATCATCATCAACGCCAGAAACAGCGTAAACAGCACATTTTTCCCCTTAAACTCCAGCCTGGCAAAGGCGTAGGCCGACAAGGTGATGACAACGACCATGAGCGCCGTGGTGATGGCGGCAAAGATCACCGTATTGGCCAGATAGCCGCCCAGAGGCACCGTCGTGAATGCGTCCCTGTAATTCTCGAGCGTCGGCGCCGCCGTATAGAGCTTCGGCACATGTTCCGCGTTGTAGGAGCCGTAGCTTTTTACAGAAGTCAGAACCATCCAGTAAAAGGGAAACAGCACCACGACGGCCCAAAGGGCCAGAAGCACATACGTAATCCCCTTTAAAACCGCATTTTTCCGCCTGGCATTCCGTTCGATGGTTTCGTAATCCGTATGATGTTCCATGGAAAAAACCTCTCAATCATGCACGTGTTTTCTTGCTTATCATCAGGTTGATGCAGGTGATCGTCAGCACAATCCAGAACAGGAGAACCGCAGCCGCCGACGCATAGGACGGAAAGCCGCCGCTGTCCCCGTACAGCATGTCATAGACGTATCCCACAATCGTGTTCATGCCGGCCGCATTGAGATCTGTTCCGAACAGGGCCACAGCGTCGCTGTATGCCTTAAAGGCGCCGATGAAGCCGGTGATAACCAGGTAAAAAATCATGGGCGAAATCATGGGCAGAGTGATCTTAAAAAACGTCCGCGCCCGCGATGTCCCGTCCACCCGCGCCGCCTTGTAATAGTCGGGATTCACCGACGCCAGCGCGCTTGTGAGAATCAAAATCTTAAAGGGCAGAACCACCCACACCGTATAAAAACAAAGGACAAACATTTTCGCCCAGTAAGGCCCGTCGATAAAATCCACGGATTCGCCGCCGAACCAGTGAATCATCAGATTCACCAGGCCGTCGGTGTACTCCGTCTTCTGAAACAAAATCATGAACACCAGCCCGACTGCCAGCGTATTCGTCACATAGGGCAGAAAATAGATGGTCTGGAACAGTTCCCTGAGCGGGCGGATGGAATTTAACCCCACGGAAATCAAAAGCGCAAGCCCTGTGGAGACCGGCACCGTGATAATCACGAGGATAAAGGTGTTTTTTAAGGCCTGAAGGAAATACGGGTCATGAAGCACATAAGAGTAGTTGTAAAAGCCCAGGCTAAAATACGTCTGGGAGGCAAAATTGTAGCCCTCCTCAGCCGAATAGACAAACACGTCAATGAGCGGGTACACCATGAAAACCGCCAGAAAAAGAAGCGCCGGCAGAAGATAGAGCCACGCCTTCCCATTATTATGATTCATGTTCCACTCCCTCTTTCGCCTGTCCGTCACCGAAAAAAATCCGTTCACCAGCGGCCCGGTCAAACAGGAAAACTTTATTTGGCTTTAGCGAAAACCGCACGGAAGAAGCGCCGGGCTCCGTCATCGCCTCTGCGCTTATGATGGCGCGCAGAATGCCGCTTTCTGACTCGAGAGCCGGATGGACGGCAACGATGCTCACGTCGCGTCCCATGACCTCCACACGGCTTAAGCCGCAGTGCATGGGCCCGTCTTCGTCTGGGACAAAGCCCTCCGGGCGGATGCCCACAGTCACTTCCTGATCCGCCACGCCTGACGCATCAAGCACCGCGTCTTCGCCCAGGTACAGCATGCCGTCTTTCACCTTCCCGCCGAACACGTTGATGGGCGGCGTCCCCAGAAACTTTGCCACAAAAAGGTTGGCCGGACTGTCATAGACCTCCTGGGGCTTTCCCGTCTGCTGCACCACGCCCTCCTTCATGACGACGATCCGATCAGAAATACTCATGGCCTCCTCCTGGTCGTGGGTCACAAAAACCGTGGTGATGCCGGTAGCCCGCTGGATTTTCCGGATTTCCTCCCGTGTCTGGAGCCTGAGCCTCGCGTCCAGGTTGGAAAGCGGCTCGTCCAGCAAAAGCACCCGCGGCATTTTCACAAGCGCCCGCGCGATGGCAACCCGCTGCTGCTGGCCGCCGGAAAGCTCTCCCGGCTTCCTGTCCATGAGCCCGTCGATCTGCACCAGCCTGGCGGCTTCATCGGCCTTTTTTCTCATTTCTTCTTTCGTGAGTTTATCCTTTCCCTTCAAATTCTCAAGGGGGAACAGGATGTTCTGCCGGACAGTCAGGTGGGGGTAGAGGGCATAATTCTGGAACACCATGCCCACGCCGCGGTTTTCCGGCGGCAGCGCCGTCACATCTTCCTCGCCAAAATAGATTTTCCCCTCGGTGGGCGTTTCCAGCCCGCAAATCATGTTGAGGGCTGTGCTCTTTCCGCAGCCGGACGGCCCTAAAAGCCCGATTAAAAGCCCATCCGGGATTTCAAAAGAAACATGATCCACCGCAGTCACCTCGCCCTGGGCCCGGCGCCCGCGGTTCGGAAATTTTTTCGTCAGATTTTCAAGTACAATCTTCATAGCAATCTCCCTTTCTCTCCTACATGATTATAGCCGAGTTTTCCTGATTTCTCAAGGGGATGCAAAAGAAAACAAAGGAGAGGGCGGCTGTTCGTCCCTCTCCTTATCCGCCTGCTGCGGCATTAAAAAACGCTGCCGCGGGATATGTAGTTCCCGCAAAAAGGCCATATTCTATTCTTTGGAAGTCTCCGCCTCGTCCGAATCCGTTCTGGCTTTTTCCAGCTTGCTCACAAGCGCTGTCACAACCTGGTGCTCACGGATTTCCATGACCTTGATGGAAAGTCCGGCTGTCTCCACTTCCGTCTGCGTCCCGTCCTGGGGAACAGAGCCGAGCGCCTCAAAAACAAGTCCGTTAAAGGTGTCATATTCATCGCTCTCAAGCGGCATCTCAAGTGCTTCGGAAACTTCCTCTAAAGATGCGCTTCCATGTACCTTCCAGGTATTCACATCCAGCTTCTCCACGGCCACAGGCTCCGGACCGAGAAGCGCATCGTCACTTAACTCGCCCACAAGCTGTTCCAAAAGATCGTTCATCGTCACAATGCCCGTCATCCCGCCGTACTCATCCAGCACCACGGCAAAGCTGCTGCGGTTTCTCTTCATGTTCCGGAACAGCACGTCGGCCTTCACGCTGTCCGGCACAAAATACGCCGGCTTCACGGCCTTTTTCATAACATTTTCCCTGCTCTTATCTTCTATGCGGAAGTAGTCCTTGGCATTTAATATGCCCACCACCTTATCGGCTGTTTCCTCGCAGATCGGGAAAAGGGAATGGCGGCTCTTATAGATGGTTTCCTTCCATTCCTCCATGGTCTCATCCATCCATAAAAACTCCACATCCGTCCGGTGGGTCGCAATATCGCTGGCCGTCAGGTCATCGAACTCAAACACGTTCTGGATAAACTCCTTTTCCTCGCTGTCGATGGCGCCTTTTTCACTTCCGGCGTCCACCATCATCCGGATGGACTCCTCGCTGACATCCTCCTCGTCTGCATTGGGGTCAATGCCGAGGAGCCGCAGGATTGCGTTGGTAGAATTCGTCAAAAGCCATACAATCGGGGCGAACAGCTTTGCAATCAGGCTGATGAGGCCGGACATCCCAAGGGCCAGCGCCTCGGCCTTCTGCATGGCCACACGTTTCGGCACCAGCTCACCGAAAATCAGCGTGACATAGGAAAGCACCAGCGTAATCAGCACGACGGCAATGGCATCCAGCGTAGCGGCCGGGATCCGGACACCGAAGGACTGAATGAGCGCCACCAGCTCGTCAGAGAAGTTCTCTGCCGCAAAGGCACTTCCAAGGAAACCGGAAAGCGTGATGGCAACCTGAATTGTCGCCAGGAACCTGGCCGGCTGTTCCGTCAGCCTGGAAAGCCGGACGGCCCGCTTGTCACCCTCTGACGCCAGCTTTGCAAGCCGGCTGTCACTCAGCGAAATCACCGCAATCTCCGCACACGCAAATATGGCATTACATGCAATCAATGCTGCCTGAAGCAAAAGCATAAACAATACTGAATCTTCCAAAATTATCTCCTCTCTTAACTCAATGACTCATTTTGTTCTTTTATTTTTGTACCGGTTTTCCCTTCCCCCGGCTTCTTAAAAAGCTGCACCGTCCCTGTGTCATTCAGGTGGCGCAGGAGCGAAAGGCCGATGGGAAATCCAAACAGGCCGATGACGCCGAAAAGCTGTGCCCCAAGGAACATGCTGGCAAGCGTCACCACCGGATGCAGGCCGATCTGGCTTCCAACAATTTTAGGCTCCAGAATATTCCGGATTACCGTAATTGCCACATAGACGATCAGCAGCCGAACCGCAAGGGCGAGATCTCCGCGGAACGCCTCCAGGATCACCCACGGAATCATGATGCCGCCCGTCCCGAGTACCGGCAGAATGTCAAACACGGCGATAAACAGAGCAATCGCAACCGAATACTCGACGCCGATAAGCGTAAGCCCCACCGCCAGCTCCACGAAGGTGATGGACATGATTAAGGCATACGACCGGATGCACACAAACAGCGTCCCCACCACATACTCTTTTATCTGGAGAAAAATCTTCTTCGTCCTCCCGCTCATCTGATCCATACAGAAGCCGGTCAGCGCATCATAGTCCATGGCGATAAAGAAGCTTGCGATAATCATTAACACCAGCCGGATAAAGAACGCCGGCAGGGAGGACGCCATGCCAGACAGAACTCCCATGACCTCCACTGAAAGTCCCGTTACCTGCTGTCCAAGGGAATTCAAAAACTGCTCCCAAACCGCATTCAGCTGATTTAAAAGCTCCGGATCCTGGTACAGGAAGAATTCCTCTGCGCTCTCAAAAAAGGATGTCAGAACCGGCTCTGCGTACTCCGCATAAAGTCCCGGCAGGTTCACGATAAACTGGCTCACGCCCGAAATGGCCCGCACCGATAAAAATGCCAGAAACAGCCCGATGGTTCCGTAAAACAAAAGCACCGTCAGAAGCGCCGCTGCCCGGCGGCCGAGCCTGAGCTTTTCCGCCAGGAACCGGATTGGCCGCTTCAGGCAGTAGGCCAAAAGAAAGGCCAGCACAAACGGCATCAGCGCCGGAAGGCCGTACCGCAGCAAAAGGAATGCCGCAGCCGCCAGTATGGCAAAGTATGCCACATTGATAATAAATCTCAATCGTTTTTCTATTTTCAAATCAACCTCCATTTTCTTTCAGGATTCTCTGCATCGGAGGATGCCTCGCTGGATGGCTCTTTATTCCATATGTAGGGATATGGAACAAAAAAGGCATAGTCCAGCGGCCCCCGTGAAAAAGGGGACTGGTCTATGCCTGTATTATTTCTGTTATTATTTCGGTCGGCGTCGCTGTCCTCAGTGTCAGTGTCGTCCATGATTGTTATGTAGCTTCCTCCTGTAAGAATATAGGGACATTATACAGATAGGGGAGAGAGCTGTCAATATGAGAGGCGCGTTCTTTGCGGGATATGAACATGGGAGGAAGAAAAGGCGTATTTAGAGATATAGAGATGGCTCGCTGAATAAATCATTCTTTTTTCAAAAGAAAAAAGGAACCACATTCCTGTGATTCCTCAAAGAGGCGACGACCGGATTTGA
>ENA-UOJP01000566-UOJP01000566.1-human-gut-metagenome-genome-assembly--contig:-C102-NODE-566-length-65829-cov-8.260878_pt1 | contig 65829 bp, 54 predicted proteins | sample MGYA00242353_ERZ723900 | MGnify/ENA metagenome assembly ERZ723900 | reverse complement strand
TTACTTAATTTTTTATAAAATTTATTTAACTTTTTTCTGTACTGTTCCATTCTGCGGAATGGCGGCACAGGAAATTGAAGGAGGTCTGCTCATGGAAACTAAAGAACTCGTATTAAAATATGCAGATGACATGGCTGCTGTCCGCAGGCATATTCACCAGCATCCGGAACTAAGCCATCAGGAATTTGCCACCACGGCACTTATCAAAGAGAAGCTGGCAGAATACGGTGTGGAAATTGCTGAAATCGGCCTGGAGACCGGCGTTGTCGGAATCCTGCGCGGCGGAAAGCCGGGAAAAACGGTTGCCATCCGCGAAGACATCGACGCACTGCCCATGGCAGAGCTCACAGGTCTCCCGTTTGCTTCCGAAGTGGAGGGAGTCTGCCACTCCTGCGGCCATGATATTCATACCACAACGCTTTTATACTGCGCCAGAGTGCTGTCCGAAATCAAGGACGAACTGGCAGGAAATGTGGTTTTCCTGTTCCAGCCGGCCGAGGAGAACGGCACCGGCGCCAAATATATGGTAGAGAAAGGCGCCCTGAACGTGATAAAGCCCGACGTTTTCATCGGCCTTCACGTATCGCCGGAATATGACGCCGGCTCCATCGGCCTCAAAAAAGGCCCGGCCAACGCTTCCTGCGACGTCTTCTCCATCAAAATCAGCGGAAAAGGCGGCCACGGCGCCCATCCGGAAAACTGCATCGACCCCATCGCCATCAGCGCGTATGTCCTCGCACAGCTCCAGACGGTTATTTCCCGTGAGAACCACCCGGTTTACCCGGCCGTCTTTACTATCGGCAGCATCCACGGCGGAAAGGCGCCAAACGTCATCCCGTATTTCGTGGAGATGAGCGGTACCTTAAGAAGCTTAAACGCCGACAGCCGCGCAGCCATGCAGAATGCCATCGACCGCATCGTAAAATCCTGCTCAGAGGCCATGAGAGGCCAGGGCGAGGTTACATGGAACAAGGGAATGCCGCCGCTTGTAAACGATGAAAGCGTCATCGACGGACTCCGCGCCGCCGCAGAAAAGACCATCGGCGCAGACCACATCGTGACGGTTCCGAACCCGTCCCTTGGCTCTGAGGACTTCTCCTACATGTTCCCGGAGTACGGCCCCGGCGCACAGTTCCGCTTAGGTTCCGGAAACAACGAAGATCCCAACACAAGACACGGCCTTCACAACTCGAAGAATGTGTTCGACGAAAAATGCCTGGCCGCAGGCGCCTCCGTGCTGATTCAGTACGTCCGCGACTTTTTGAAGTAAAAGCGCAAAAAGATAAGGAATCTCTCCGGCGCCCCATATGCGGGGCGCCAGGATTCAAGAATATAAAAGGAGCGTATCTATGGAAAAACAGAAAAAGAAATTCCAGCTTCCCAGTACATGTGCCCTGCTCTTCATGCTGACGATCTTCGCCGCTATCCTGACCTGGGTCATTCCAGCAGGCGAGTTCGACACAGAGCAGATTGACGGCACTACCCGTGCCATCGCCGGCACCTATCACGCTATCGAACAGAGTCCGCAGGGGCCCTGGGCTGTACTCGAAGCGACGATTACAGGCTTCACAAAATCCAGCACAGCCGTCCTGATGGTTATGGTTATGTTTATCGGTGCCGCCGTCCATCTTCTTCAGAAAACCGGTGCCATTGAAATCGCATTTAAGAGCATCGCAAGCGGCGGAAAACAGGCTAATGACTATGTAATCGCCTTTGTACTCATGCTGTTCATGACCATCGGCGGCGCATGCGGCGTTTTCGCAAATCCGACGGTTGCCCTTGTTCCCATCGGAATCATTCTTTCTCAGGCTATCGGATTGGATGCGGCTGCCGGAATGATGTTAGTGTATCTGGGAGCATACTCTGGTTTTAATATTGGCTGGGCAAACCCGTCTACTCTTGGCGTCGCACATCCGATTGCTGAGCTTCCTGTTTTCTCCGGTATGGGTGTCCGCGTTTTCATCCATGTTATCAACTTCATCATGACATATGTTTTTGTCGTTATGTACATGAAGAGAATCCGCAAGGATCCGACCAAAAGCCTTAATTATGAGCCTGGCCTTAAAACTTCCCAGTTCATGGGACTGCAGGATGAGGGCAACACAGATGCCCTGAATGGACGTCTTAATGTCGGCCAGATCATCGCCCTTGCCTCCACGCTGGCCGCCATCGTTGTCGTTGTAATCGGTTCCGTTCAGTTTGGATGGGGCAACTCCCAGTTTGCAGCCGTATTCTTCCTTGTTGCCGTTATCATCGGTCTCACAAATGGCTATGGTGTCAACGGAACAACCAAGGAATTTATTACCGGCGCTTCCAAGATGGTAAATGCTGCTTTTATCATTGGCTTTGCCAACGCAATTTCTGTCGTACTTACTAACGGGCAGATTCTGAATACGATTGTTTACTACCTGTCTCTGCCGCTTTCTCAGGTTGGCCCTGTGTTAGGTGCAAACCTGATGATGGTCATAAATACGGCCATCAACCTGTTTATCCCGTCCGGCTCCGGCCAGGCTGCGGTCGTTATGCCTTTAATGGTTCCGACTGCCGACCTTACGGGAATTACCCGTCAGGTAGCAGTTCAGGCTTACCAGTTCGGCGCAGGTTTTGCTGATTGTATCATCCCGACGGCCGGTACCCTGATGGGCAGCCTTGGTATCGCGGGAATCTCCTACAACAAGTGGGTTAAGAGCTATGCTCCGCTTCTCATCCTTCAGTTTGTATTTTCTATCATTATGCTGACGGTTCTTCAGACCATCGGCTGGACAGGTGTCTAATCCCAAAGCGTTTAAGAGCTGTGAGGCATGAAATCTCACAGCTCTTTTTCTTGCATTTTCCCCGCATCCGCAGTACCATAAAATCAGAAAATTTACCGCAAAAAGGAGTCTCTTATGGAATTTCAGTTTGATCCCCTTACCTACCGCTACCCGTCGCGGCGCACGGTGACGTACGGCGCACGCGGCATGGTCTGCGCGGCGCAGCCCCTGGCGGCCCAGGCCGGCCTCGATATCATTAAGCAGGGCGGGAACGCCTTCGACGGCATCCTGGCGGCAGCCGCCTGCATGATGCTCACGGAGCCCATGTCCTGCAACATGGGCGGCGACGGCTTTGCCATCCTCTGTCACGAGGGAAAGCTTTACGGCTTAAACGCCAGCGGCCCGGCCCCCATGCTTTTAAGCATCGACGCCTTAAAGGCCGCCGGACACACGGAAATGCCGCGGCTTGGCTGGGGCGCCGTCACCGTACCAGGCGTCACCTCCGGCTGGGCCGAAATCAACCGCCGCTTCGGCCGCCTTCCGCTCACCGAAATCCTGAAACCTGCCATCTCCTATGCCAGGGACGGCTTCCCGGTGGCTCCCGTGGCGTCAAGGCTCTGGAAAAATGCCTGGCGGAATTTAAAGAGGGAAACGCCGGAAGAGCATTTTAACACCTGGGCCGAGGTTTTTGCGCCGGACGGGCATGCGCCGGAGGCCGGAACGCTTTTTAAGGCCCCCGCCTTTGCCGAAACTTTAGAAGAGCTTGCCCGGACAAACTGTGAGTCCTTCTACCGCGGCGCCATCGCCGACGAAATCGACGCGTTTTCCAAAAAGACCGGCGGTTATATCAGAAAGGACGACCTGGCTGCTTACCATGCCGAATGGGTGGAGCCCATCACCACAAACTACCGCGGCTTCGATGTCTGGGAGCTTCCGCCGAACGGCCACGGACTTGTCGTCTTGATGGCGCTCAACATTTTAGAGGGCTTTGACCTTTCCGGCGGCCATGAAAATCCTGAGGTACTCCATCGGATCATCGAGTCCTTAAAGCTGGCCTTTGCCGACGGGAAACGATACATCTCTGACCCGAAGGCCATGAAAACCGAGGTAAAACGCCTGCTTTCCAAAGAATACGCCGAAAAGCGGCGGGCCTTAATCGGGAAAGAGGCCATGGATCCCATGGCAGGCGACCCCTACTGCGGCGACACGGTCTATCTCTGCGCTGCCGACGGCGAGGGGAACATGATCAGCTACATCCAGTCCACCTTTGCCGGCTTCGGCTCCGGAATCTCCCTCCCCGGGACAGGCATCGTCTTCCAGAACCGCGGCAACGGCTTCACCATGGACGAAACCATGGATAACTGCGTAGCGCCGGGCAAACGCCCCTACCACACCATCATCCCCGGCTTCCTCACAAAGGACGGAAAGCCTCTCGGCCCCTTCGGCGTCATGGGCGGCTTCATGCAGCCCCAGGGACATCTCCAGGTGCTCACCAACATGATCGACTTTCACATGAATCCCCAGGAGGCCCTCGACGCCCCGCGGTTCATGTGGACAAAGGGAAAGGAAATCCAGTTAGAGCACGGCTTCGGCGCGCCTCTCATCGACATCCTCTCCCGGCGGGAGCACCAGATCCAGGTGCCGTCCGCAAACATCATGCTGGGCCGCGGCCAGATTATTTTAAGGAGCGGGGAAGGCGTCCTCTGCGGCGCTTCGGAGCCGCGAACCGACGGAATGGCAGCCGCCTGGTAAAAAATTTCTGATTACGTTTCGTAATCGCTGTGATTACAAGATTTTATTCATGGCTTTTCCTTATTTTCTTTACTTTGCCGCCGTAATCAGGTACAATAGAATTTAGGTATGGCCCGCAGGAAGTTTCGCATTTGCCAGACTTCCCGCGGGCCTTGAGTTTATCTTACATAATGAAAGGGGCAGTGTCTCCCACTGCAGGGTGAAAGCATGAAAGTATTGATTATCGGGGGCGTTGCTGCCGGTACCAAGGCAGCCGCCAAGCTTAAGAGAATGGACCGTTCTCTTGACGTAACCATCGTAACCATGGGAAAAGACATTTCCTATGCCGGATGCGGGCTTCCGTACTATGTGGGGAATGTGATTCCTGACAAGTCCCAGCTCATCGTAAATACTCCGGCTTCCTTCTCCGCCCTGACCGGCGCAAAGGTTTTAACTGAGCGCGAGATCGTAAAGCTTGATGTAAACGGAAAAAAGGCCGAGGCTAAGAACCTGCGGACAGGAAATACCGAAGAGTATGATTATGATGTCTGTCTCATCGCCACGGGCGCATCTCCCATTGTCCCGCGGTTAGAGGGCATCACTCTTCCCGGCGTCTTCACCATGCGTACTCCCCAGGATGCCATCGAAATCCGGGAATATTTAGAGTCCAACGCCCCGAAGAAGGCCGTGGTTGTCGGCGGCGGCTTCATCGGCCTTGAGGCAGCCGAAAACCTGCTTGCCCAGGGTCTCTCCGTCACAGTCATTGATATGGCCGATCAGATCATGCCCGGCTTCGACCCGGAGATGGCCGACTATGCAAAGCGCCATCTGATTAAGAAGGGCATCAAGGTTTTAACCGGCACGAAGATGGAGTCCATCACGGGCACCGTAAAGGCCGAGGGCGTCAAGACCGACAAGGGAGAATTAAAGGCTGACATCGTCGTCATGTCCCTTGGAATCCGTCCCAACACCGCCTTCTTAAAGGACACGGGCCTGGAGTTCATGCCCAACGGCACGATTCCGGTGGACGGAAAGCTCCGTACCAACTTAGAAAACATTTATGCAGCCGGCGACTGCGCCTGCGTCGTAAACCGTCAGACCGGAAAGCGGGCATGGTCCCCGATGGGTTCCTCTGCCAACATGGAGGGCCGCACCTTTGCAAGGGCGCTCTGCGGCGAGGATGTCTCCTATGAGGGCGTTCTCGGAACGGCTGTCGTAAAGCTTCCCGACTTAAACGGCGGTCGCACCGGCCTCTCCGAGCTTTCCGCAAAGGAAGAGGGCTACGATGTGGTGTCCAACCTCTGTATCGTTGACGACAAGGCACACTACTATCCGGGCGCTTCCACCTTTATTATTAAAACCGTAGCTGACAAAGCTTCCAGAAAGCTCCTTGGTCTCCAGGTGCTCGGCTCCGGCGCCGTCGACAAAGTGACCGACGTGGCCGTGACCGCCATCACCATGGACGCCACCGTTGATCAGCTCATGAACCTTGACATGGCTTACGCGCCGCCGTTCTCCACGGCAATCCATCCGTTTGTGACGGCTGTGAGCATCCTGACAAACAAGATGGACGGCATCCTGGAGAGCTTTTCACCGGCTGAATTTGCCGCAGGCGCCGCTGACGGCTACAAGGTTATTGATACGTCTCCTGTTCCGGCCATCCCGGATGCGCCGTATGTGGATGTCAATCAGGTGAACGGGCCTGTGGACGGCCTTGATAAGGATGAAAAGATCCTGATTATCTGTGCAAAGGGCAAGAGAAGCTACCTGCTCCAGAACCGCCTGAAATTCTACGGCTACACCAACACGAAGGTTCTCGAAGGCGGACTGACCTTCAATATTTATAAGAAGGCAGCAGCCGGAAAAGTGACCGTAAGCGCCGAGGAAATCACCCGCTTAAAGGCTCTCGGCTGCCTCCACAATAAGGGAACCGACAACTTCAACGTCCGTGTCATCACAAGAAACGGCAACATCACAGCGGCTGAGAACCAGGCCATCGCCGCGGCAGCCGAGAAATATGGCAGCGGCCGCATCGCCATGACGACGCGTCTTACTATGGAAATCATCGGTGTTCCCTACGGAAACATCGACGCGCTCCGCGAGGATCTGGCAGATGCCGGCTTAGAGACGGGCGGCACCGGCTCCAAGGTGCGTCCGGTTGTGGCCTGCAAGGGAACCACCTGCCAGTACGGACTTCTGGATTCCTATGCGCTGTCCGACAAGATCCACGAGATCTTCTACCATGGCTACGCCGGCGTAAAGCTTCCGCATAAGTTCAAAATTGCGGTCGGCGGCTGCCCCAACAACTGCGTAAAGCCGAACCTTAACGATCTAGGTATCGTCGGCCAGAGAATCCCGCAGTTCAACAGCGATCTCTGCCATGGCTGCAAGGTCTGCCAGGTTGAGGCGTCCTGCCCGATGAAGGCTTCTGCCGTCAAGGACGGAAAGCTTGTCATCGACGGCGAGAACTGCAACAACTGCGGACGCTGTGTCGGAAAGTGCCCGTTCCATGCACTTGACGAAGGCACCTACGGCTACAAGATCTACATCGGCGGCCGCTGGGGCAAGAGAGTGGCTCACGGCCATGCTTTAAGCCCGGTATTCTCCACCGAGGAAGAAGTCCTCTCCATCATCGAGAAGGCCATCCTCTTATTCCGCGAACAGGGCGAGACCGGCGAGCGCTTCGCCGACACCATCGAGCGCCTTGGCTTCGAGAATGTGGAAAAACAGCTCTTATCCGACGACATCTTAAAGAGACGCGACGAGATTATCGGCGCACAGCTTCACCTTGTGGGCGGTGCAACCTGCTAATCCGTTTCATAACAGTCAGCCGCACGGCGGGCCTTTCGCGGGCCTGCCGGTGCGGCTGCTTTTTGTTTGTATAAAATTGATATTTTCTTAACGCAATTTTATTAAATTTTATTATTTTTTAACAAATCCCTTTCATTTTTCCCAAAATGTGCTAGAATAGACCTATTATATTATCTCATAACAACTTCCCGCAAAATGGGACAAGAGGTGCAGAAAGGAGGCGCAATAGGAGCCGCACCATTTTCATCTGTTCTGCCATCTCATGCAGAACATCAGCCGCGAAATTCCGGCAGGCCGCGCGGGCGCCAGGACATTGCGGCAGTATCGGAACCTCCTTTTTGCAGAAAAACGGATGATTTCGATCCAATGAATCTCCGCCCCTTTGAAAAGAACGGGCCAGAGATTCCCCAAGTCTATTACTTAAGACAGGAGGTCTTTTATGGCAAAGAACAAAAAAGGTTCATTGATGGACCGCTTTCTAAATGTAATCGAATATGGATGCAACAAGCTTCCCAGCCCATTCACCATGTTCATGTGGCTGTTCCTGTTTATTGCAGTTCTATCCCTGATTTTTTCCATGCTGGGTGTATCCGTGACGAGTCCGTCAGACGGGTCAGAGGTAGTCGTTCAGAACTTCTTCTCACAGGAAGGCTTATCCTGGTTCCTCAAAAGCGTTACCACGAACTTCAGCGGCTTCGCTTCTCTCGGCCTGGTACTGTCCATGACATTAGGTATCAGCCTCTGTGAGCAGGTCGGACTGGTTGACAGCCTTCTGAAAAAAAGTATGGCCAACGTATCCGCAGGGATTGTTCCCTATGTGGTTGCCCTGATCGGTACCTGCGGAAACCTGGCTTCCGATACGTGCAGCGTTCTCGTTCCGCCGCTCGCAGCCATCGCTTTCCTGGGCGTCGGCAGAAGCCCGGTGGCCGGCCTCATGTGCGGATGGATTGCCGCTAACGCCGGTTTCTCTGCGAACCTGATGATCGCCGGAACCGACTCTCTTTTAGCCGGTATCACCAACACCTCGATCCAGGTGCTTCTTGGAAGCGACACTACTTTCACCGTTGACAGCGCCTGCAACTGGTTCTTCATGGTTGCTTCTACCTTCCTTGTAACCATCGTTGTCGGCTGGTGCACGAACCATCTCCTTGAGCCCCGTGTCGGAAAATATCACGGCGAAGCGGCCTTAAGCAAGGAGGAACTGACCCCCATCCAGTTAAAGGGTCTCCGCAACAGCGGAATCGTTCTGTTAGTCTATGTTGCAGTTATCGTGATCGGAATCGTTGCCGGCCCTCTGGCAAATCCGGAAACCGGCGGAATCGTCGGCAGCCTTTTCTTAAGCGGCCTGATCCCGATTATCCTTTTAATGTTTGTTCTTTGCGGTATTGCCTACGGCGTTACCACAGGTGTGATTAAAAATGAGCGCGACGTGACGAGCCGTTTTACAAAGGCCATGGCCGGCATGGGCTCTTTCGTTGCTTTCTGTTTCGCCGCCGGACAGTTCACGGCTCTGTTTAACTGGACGAAGATCGGTACGGTCATCGCCATTGCAGGCGCCAATTTCCTTCAGGGTGTCGGCTTTACCGGTGCACCCATGTTTGTCGGCATCATCATCCTGACCATCATGATTAACCTGTTCATGAGCTCCGGTTCTGCAAAATGGACCATTTTGGGTCCGATTTTCGTTCCCATGCTCATGCTGCTGGGATATCATCCGGCCTTTACACAGTTAATTTACCGTATCGGTGACTCCCCGACCAATGCTCTTGCGCCGCTGTCTCCGTACCTGTACATGTGTCTGGCCGTTATGAACGAAAAGTACGATAAGGACATGAAGCTGGGAAGCTTCCTTGCTCCGTGTATCCCCACTGTTGCCGCCGTTCAGGTACTCTGGATCGCTTTCCTGCTTCTCTGGTACTTTGTCGGTCTTCCGCTTGGACCTGGAGCACCGATTTATCTTCCGGCAGGAATTATCTAAACGGACGCAGAGTGCCTGTTAAAACTAAAAAAAGGAGTTGCCTGTCATGTTCAGAGAAATGCGAAGAAAGCGCCAGGCCCTCTCAAAGGAGGCGTGCGAGGCTGTCCTGGCCTCCTGCACCTGCGGCGTCCTGGCCGTATCCGGGGACGACGGCTATCCCTATGCCGTTCCCTTAAGCTATGTCTATGAAGACGGGAAATTTTTCTTCCACTGTGCCAAATCCGGCCACAAGCTTGACGCCATAGACAGAAACCATAAGGTTTCATTCTGCGTCGTGGAAAAGGACGAGATTGTCCCGGAAGAGTACACTACTTATTTCCGAAGCGTCATTGCCTTTGGACAGATCCGCCGCCTGGAGGATGACACCGAAAAGCGGGCGGCCATTGAAAAGCTGGCGGCCAGGTATGCGCCGGACGACAGCGCAGAAAACCGGGCCAGCGCCATCGACAAGGAATGGGCTCCGCTCTGCATGCTGGAGCTTGACGTGGAACATATGACCGGCAAGGAAGCTATCGAGCTTACAAAGAAGCGCGGGGGCTGATGCCGGAAACGCATAGGCGAGCTGGAAAACGCATAAAATAGAAGGAATTCGATTCTTCGAGGCCCAGATGAAAAACCGTGATTTCTTTTTCCAGCTTCCCGAAAATGCCGTTTTCTGGCTGCTCCTTCTCTTTCTTGCCGCCGGATCCGCCTCCTCCCTTTATGGAAAGGCAACCGGACGGATCGAAACAGCCGCCTCGGGGCGTGTGCTCTCACCAATCTCGGTGATCTCCCCGCAGGCGGCTTCTTCTGCCCTGGCGCCCATCACGCAGGTCTCCGGCTGCGGCCCGCTCTGCGCCCTGACCTTTGACGTGACGTCGGCTAAGGACGATCCAAGGCCTGTCCTTGCTGCCCTCGAATCTGCCGGAGTGAACGCCACCTTTTTCCTGTCGGAAGACTGGGTGCTCTCCCATCCGGAGGAGACGAAGGCGCTTTCAGAAAGCGGCCATGAAATCGGCCTGACGTCTGCCGCCTCGGAAAATCACCGCGGCCTGTCAAAATCCGAGCTGCGCGCCCGCCTCGTCTCCCTCGCGGAAACGGTCCGGACACTTACCGGCCAGACGCCGTCCCTGTTCCGGCCGCCATACGGAGACCCGGAAAATCCCATCACCGATGCAGCCTCTGACCTGGGATATGCCGTCATCGGGGCAAGCTGTGACAGCCTGGACTGGAAGGACTACGGCTCTGAAGCCATTGCCGCACAGATTCTTAACGAGTGTGAACCAGAAAGCGGCAGCATTCTCCAGTTCCGCGGCGGAGCCAAATACACGGCCGCCGCCTTGGAGCCGATCCTTTCCGGGCTCCAGGGACTCGGCCTCTCTGCGACGACGGTATCCGGGCTTTTCCCGGATTCGTGAAAGGGAACTCTGCCAGCAGAAAAGGCTGCCGCTGCCGGGGAATTTTGTTTCCCTGGCAGCGGCAGCCTTTTGCTGTCCGCGTATGTTATATGATTTTATGGCCGGAACTTATTGTAGGATGCACCTGCCTTCATTCCGCCGCGCAGGCTCGCCATCTCGCTGACCGTCACAAGCTGATAGCCGCGCTTGGTAAGCTCAGGGATCAGGATCTCCGCTGCCTCGGCAGACGGCGCGTACAGATCGTGCATCAGGATGATGTCACCGTCCTTGACATTGTTAAGCACCGTATCCACGGTCGTCTGGGCATTTTTCGTCTTCCAGTCCAGCGTATCAATGCTCCACATGATTGCAGGCACGCCTTTCTTTGCAAGAGCGGCCTTTGAAGCGTCGTTTAAAAAGCCTCCCGGCGGCCTTAAGAGCTTCGGCGTCACACCGGCTGCCGACTGGACTGCCGCATCCACCTGGCCCAGGTTTGTGAGCAGCTCGCTCTCCGACATCTTCGTTATGTATCCGTGGTTCCATGTATGGCTTGCCGGCTCACTGCCGATGGCTGCCATCCGTTTCACCGTATCGGTATAGCTCCCGATACGGTTCCCCACCATGAAAAAGGTTGCCGCGCCGCCGTTGGCTTCCAGAGAATCCAGAATCCGCGGCGTGTACTTCGACGGGCCGTCATCAAAGGTCAGGGCCACCATCGGCTTATTCGGGTCAATCACACGTCCCACCGGCTTTGGCTCTGCCGGTGCGCCGGCGCCCTTTGCCGTAATTGCAATCCGCAGCCCGTCGACCCGCAGGCCACGCCCCTCCGTTCCTGCCGTCTGTCCGTTCATGACAAGATCTGTCCATGCACCGTTTTCATAGACGGAATAATAGACATCGTAATTCTCCGCAAGCTGGCCCGTAAGCTGGATTCGAACTGCCTCCAGGGGCATCGTCGTCGTTGTCGTCCCGTTCTGGGAGAAATTCTCCTCCCAGGTGAGCCAGCCGGAGCCGCTCAAATTGACCTGATAGATGATCGTCCCCGTCATTCCCGCCGGCTGGTTGGAGAGCGTCGCCTTCATGGCCGTCACGTAGCTGCCCGGCGATGCCTGGGCGTAAGTATTATCGCCGCTGTTGCTGCTCCAGCCGATCCCGTTCTGGAAAATGCTGTACACAGCGCCCATGCTCTCAGCCGCCAGCGCGCTCATGGATAAGCCAAGAGTCATGACGGCGGCTGCCGCTGCCGTTAAAACGGCGTTCTTTCGTTTAAAAAATCTCATCACTGCCTCCTTTCCATTTATTTCAGGCCCGTATGCGGCCTGTTTTTTGGATAAGGTCATTTTACCACATTTTTGCCACAATTTTATTACGATTCCAATACGTTTTCCTGAATTTTCACTTACTGCCCGAAAATCTTTTGAAGCAGCATCCCGTACTCCGCGTATGCCGTCTCTTTTTCCAGCCCGGAAAGCCGCGCGTAAATACTCCGGTAGTACCATTCATGCTTCCTCTTGTCCTTTTCCCGGAATTTCTCCCAGACAGACTCCCCCTTTAAAAGCAGGTCCGCCGCCGTACTTCTCAGGTTGCTTAACTTATCGCCGAGGCAGATCATCTTCACCTCCACGGGGGCCGTCTCCATGTGGAGAACGGTCGTCTGTTTCCGCTCCTGCCAGCTTTTTGTCTTGTCCTCACTCTCCGCCTGCACAAGGCCGGCCACGCGGGCGCCGAACTGCTTCTCAAGCTCCTCATACGTCACGCCAGCATCCTCGATCACATCGTGGAGCAGCGCCGCACAGATGACTTCCTCGTCCCCGGTCATCCCGGAGACAATGGCCGCTGTCTCAAGCGGGTGGACAATGTACGGCACCGACGTGCCCTTCCGGAATTTCCCTTCATGTGCTTTTTCTGCAAACTCTGCCGCTTTCTGTATCATATGGTTTCCCTCCCAGAAAACGCCGGACAGGCTGCTACTTCTCCCCTATCATCCGGACATTCATGTAATTGTACGGGATTTCGATCCCCTCCCGCTCAAACGTAAGCTTGATTTCTTCCAAAAGCCTCCATCTCAAAGGCCAGTAATCTTCGGTCTTCACCCAGCCACGGACGCCAATCACGACACCGTTTCCCGTCAGGCTGTCCACATAAACAGTGATCCCGTCTTCCTTTATAATCTCCGGGCTGTCCGCATAAAGCGTCTCCAATAGCTCCTTTGCACGCTTAAGATCCGCCTGGTATCCGATTGTCACCGTCAGATCCAGCCGCCGCTTCTCCATAGTCGTCACGTTGGTGATGGTCATATTGGACAGCGTCCCGTTGGGAATCACAACTTTCTTATTGTCGATGGACAGCAGCGTCGTGTACACCAGGCCGATGGAGTAGACCGTTCCCTCGCCCTCCTCCGTCACGATATAGTCATCGACACGGAAGGGCTTCATAAAGAGAATCAGGACGCCGCCTGCGAAATTCGCCAGGCTGCCCTGGAGCGCCAGGCCGAGGGCCAGGCCGGCCGAACCTGTGACTGCCACGATGGAGGCTGTGTTCATGCCAAGCTGCTGGGCTGCCATAAAAATAAGAAGAAACAGCAGCACAGCATTGAGCAGTGCATCCAGGAACCGGAGCAGCGTGATCTCCACCTCTGCCCGCTCCAGCGAACGCCTCACCATTTTCCGGATGATGCCGATCACCTTAAAGCCGACAATCAGAATCAGCGCCGCAAGCGCCAGCCGGACTGCAAAGTCAAGAGCCTGCGGCCCCCAGCCTTTCACCGTTTCCATCAGGACATTCACCTTCTCTGCATCCAGCACCGGAACTTCCTCCTTCACCGGCAGTCCTCCTTTCCGAAGGCGCCCCCGAACCAGGGGGCGCCAAATGGTCTTTTATTTCTTAATCAGACGGCCGACCCGCTCGGAAATCATGTCCAGAGCCTCCGAGGCTCTCCCTTTCCGGCCTTTTTTTACCGTCTCCGATATTTCCGGTTCTTTTTCTTTTAAGGCTTCTGATGTCCCGGCCTTCCTGGCGCCGGTTCCCGCAGCCGTTTCCGGCTCCGGCTTCTTTGTTTCTTCTTTTTTGCCTGCCGCCTTCTCCTGTGTCCTGCCCGCAGCCTTTTTTGCCTCCGGCTTCTTAGACGTCACTGCTTTCTTTCCCTTGGAAACGCCCTTCTTTCCGGCCGGCTCCGGCGTACACTGGAACACACAGACGGCCATCGGCGGAATGTTGATCTGGATGGAATTCTCCCTCTCGTCCCATTCCTCCTTCTTTGACGACTTCGCCCGCGGATTTCCCATGCCGCTTCCGCCGAACGGTACGGCGTCACTGTTTAAGATCTCCTTGTATTTTCCTGCAAAGGGCACGCCGATGCGGAATTTTTCATGGGGCACCGGTGCAAAGTTGCAGACAAAGAGCAGCGTCTCCTCCGGCTTCTTCGACCGCCTGATAAAAATGGCGATGTTGTCTGCCTGGTAGGTGCAGTTGATCCACTGGAAGCCCTCCGGCTCATCGTCCAGCTCATAAAGGGCCGGATGGCTCGCATAAAGCTGGTTTAAGGCCTTTACATATTCCTTCATCTGGCTGTGGAGCGGATATTCCAGAAGCTCCCACTCGAGAGAGCGGTTCTCGTTCCATTCGTCGATCTGGCCGAAATCCTGGCCCATGAAGAGAAGCTTCTTTCCCGGATGGCCCGTCATAAAGCCGTATGCCGCCCGCAGGTTCGCAAACTTCTTTTCAAAAGTGTCTCCCGGCATCTTCCCTGCCATGGAGCCCTTTCCGTGAACCACCTCGTCATGGGAGAATACCAGCATGAACTTCTCGCTGTACGCATACAGCATGCTGAAGGTCAGCTCATTGTAATGCTGGTTCCTGAAATACGGGTCGCACTGCATGTATCCCAGGAAATCGTTCATCCAGCCCATGTTCCATTTATAGTCGAAGCCAAGCCCGCCGTCTTTCACATCGCCGGTAATCATCGGCCATGCCGTCGATTCCTCAGCAATCAGGAGCGCGCCGCCGGTCTCCTTTTTAAAGATCGAATTCAGATGCTTTAAGAACTCCACGGCCTCCAGGTTCTCATGGCCGCCGTAGATGTTCGGCACCCACTCGCCGGCATTTTTCCCGTAATCCAGATACAGCATGGAAGCCACCGCATCCATGCGGATTCCGTCGGCGTGGTACTCTTTTGCCCAGAAGAGGGCGTTGGAGATCAGGAAGTTGGAAACCTGCGGGCGACCATAGTTGTAGATTAACGTCCCCCAGTGGGGATGGCTCCCCTGGCGCGGGTCGAGGTGCTCATAAAGGCATGTCCCGTCGAAGGCCGCCAGGCCGTAGGAATCCCGCGGGAAATGGGCCGGAACCCAGTCTAAAATCACGCCGATGCCTTGTCCATGCATGTAATCCATGAAAGCCTTAAAGTCATCCGGCGTCCCGTAGCGGCTTGTGGGCGCATAATAGCCCGTCACCTGGTAGCCCCAGGAGGCGTCGAGGGGATGTTCCATGACCGGCATCAGTTCCACATGGGTATAGCCCATCTCCTTCACGTATTCCGCCAGCTTCCCAGCGATCTCCCGGTAGTTGTAGAACTGGCTCCCGTTGATAGCCTCGCCGTTTTCATCTGTCTCCACGGCCTTCTGCATCCAGGAACCGAGATGCACCTCATAGACCGACATGGGCGCTTCTGTTTTCCGGACGGCCTTGCGCTTCTCCATCCAGCCGGCATCCTGCCACTGGTACGCGTCAATATCCCAGACAACGGAAGCCGTGTTGGGGCGCAGCTCCGCGAAGTTCCCATAGGGGTCTGCCTTTAGCATCGGAATGCCGCTTTTCGTCTTTACTTCATATTTATAAATCATGCCGGGTCTCACTCCCGGAATGAAAATTTCAAAGATGCCGGAATCGCCGATGCGGCGCATCTGGTGGCGCCTTCCGTCCCAGAAGTTAAAATCGCCGACGACGCTCACGCGCATGGCCTCCGGAGCCCACACGGCAAAATGTACGCCGTCCACACCGTCATTTTTTGCCGGATGGGCGCCCAGCTTCTTATAGGAATCATAATAAATACCGGCCACAAACTTCTTTAAATCCGAATCCGTAAACAGGGAACGGAACCGGTAGGAATAGGGATCGTCAAACTCTTCCGTGTCTCCGTCCTCATATTCCGCCGCAAAGCGGTAGGGCGAAAGCTCACGCCGGTCTAAAAGAACGGCGAAAAAGCCGCCCTCATCGGCCAGCTCCATCGGGTATCTTTTTCCGTCCAGCAGGACGTCCAGCTTTTTTGCATTGGGGATATACGCCTGAATCAGAAGCCCCTCTTTCACCACATGCGCTCCTAAAAGCTTCTGCGGCTCGTCCGCCTCCGAATACACAAGCTCTTCAATCCCGGCCCAGTCCATAAGATCGTATAAAATTTTATCCATATAACCGCCCTCATACCAAAGCATTTTCATGCCGTTATTTTGTCTTTATTTTACCATTTTCATATCCCGGTTACAAGAAGAATCCTTGCGGTTTTCCAGGAAATCCGCAAGCATCAGATCCACAGCCCGCCCGTAGGTCTTCGTCCCCTCCGGCTGGCCGTTGGCCTTTAAGTAGGTATTGTTGACCTTATCGGCGGCTTCGGCCACTTTTCCCTCATATTTCGCCCAAAAAGCGCTGTTTTCCGCAAGATCCTCACGAACCTCCGGCTCCAGGCGGCCGTAAAGGGAGACATACGCCTCGTAGTCCTCCTTCGCCAGGGCATTTCCGGCATAAATCCATCCGCATAAGTACCCACTGTAATTATAGTCCGAAAACGGCGAGTTCAGACAGGCCAGGTACCCGATAAAATTTGCCTCGTCCTCCCGCATGAACCCGCGCAGATGGGAGAGCTCATGGCAAATCGTGTGAGGGATGTTGTAAGATGTCATGTCCTGGTTATAGTTGGCCTCAATCGTAAACGGCGAATAGACGCCGGAACACTGCTGGACAGAGAGAATCCAGGAGACGGCCACCGGCTTCGGCTGCGGATAAAAGCCGGAAAGGGCCGGGTACGTTTCAGAAAGCGCCTCCATAGTCATGGCTCCCCGCTTCTCCACGGTTTCTTCATACGTCTCCCCGCGGGTCTTTGACGCCTCGTTGACCTGGTCTGTCAGCCATGCACAGAGGTCGTAAAGGTCGTCACGGCCCGCCTTTCCCGTCTCCAGGCCGAGATAAGCGGAAAACGGCTTTCGGTAATAATTGATCCCGCAGTTTGCCGCATAGAGGAAAAGAAGCGCCCCGCAGTAACAGAAAACCGATGCAATCACGAAAAACGGCCGCCTCCAGTGGCGCACGGCCCAGAAAACAGCCAGGAGGACAGAGAGATAGAGGAACATCTCCACCGCGGAAAACGGAAAAAGTCCGAAAATCCGGCCTACGGACGCCACAAGAACCGGGTAAACATGGGCAGAATACCAGTCGGAAAAGCCGGAAATGCGCCTGGCGGCCAAAAGAAGTGCACCGCCGGCCAAAAATAACACAGCTCCCAAAAGGGCCAATCGTCCTGTCCATTTTTTCCAATTTCTCTCCATTTTGTCTTTTCCCCCGATTTTTTTTCTTACCATTTGCGAAAAGGGCTTGCGAAACTTCCAAAATTATCATAAACTCATTATATTGCTTTTCAGTATCATTCGTCAAATAGAGGGTTAGAAGAAAATTATGGAAAAAGAAAAAGAACAGAAACCAAAAGGAAAAATAGACTGGAAGGCGGAGATCATAAGCTGGATCCAGATCCTGGCGGCAGCCGCGGTCATTGCCTTCGTACTGACAACATTCATCATCGCCAACAGCGAGGTTCCCAGCGGCTCCATGGAGAACACGATCATGACCGGAAGCCGCGTCATCGGCTCCCGGCTTAACTATCTCTTCACCGATCCGGAGCGGGGCGACGTGGTAATTTTCGTCTTCGGCTGGGAGTGCCCGGCCTGCGGCAACACCATTGAGGGGGAAAAACAGGAAATCTGCCCCTACTGTGAATCCGACGTCGGGAAACGCGGGAAAACCATTTACTATGTGAAGCGGATCATCGGCATTCCCGGCGATGTCATCGACATTGTGGACGATAAAGTCTACTTAAACGGCTCCGACACACCGCTTGAAGAGCCGTACCTGGCCGAGGAGATGAACCAGGGCGAAACCTTCCATTTTGAGGTGCCCGAGGGCTGTTATTTCATGATGGGCGACAACCGGAACTGGTCACTGGATGCCAGATACTGGAAAAATCCCTATATCTCCAAAGATAAAATCATCGCCCAGGTGCTTTTTGAATACTTCCCACAGATAAAGCTCATCCATTAAGACATAGATGCAGGAGACTAAAAAGAGATGAAAAAAGTTGTAAAATTCGGCGGCAGCTCCTTAGCCAGCGCCCGCCAGTTTAAAAAGGTAAAGGCAATCATTGATGCGGATCGGTCGCGGGCGTTTGTCGTCCCGTCGGCTCCCGGGAAACGCGACGTCAAGGACACGAAGGTCACAGACCTTCTCTACCAGTGCTACGACGCCGCTTCCACCGGCCAGAGCTATATCCGCATCCTCGATCAGATCAGAAAAAGGTTCCAGGATATCATCGACGGCCTGGATCTCAACCTGAACCTGGATTTTGAATTTGACAAAATAGAAGAAAACTTCGTCGCCGGCGCAGGAAGGGATTACGCCGCCTCCCGCGGGGAATATTTAAACGGCCTTATCATGTCCGCCTACCTCGGCTTTCCGTTCATCGACGCAGCCGAAGTGATCTTTTTTGATGAAACCGGCGCATTCCTCTCTGAGGAGACGAACAGAGAGCTGGAGGAACGGCTGGCCCAATATAAGCAGGCCGTCATCCCCGGCTTCTACGGCTCAAAGCCGGACGGTTCCATCGCCACCTTCTCAAGGGGCGGCTCCGACATCACCGGCTCTCTGGTGGCCCGGGCGCTTCACGCCGATCTCTACGAAAACTGGACGGACGTGTCCGGCTTCCTTGTGGCTGATCCCAGAATCGTGGAAAATCCGGTTCCCATCGAGACTATCACGTATAAGGAACTCCGGGAGCTGTCCTACATGGGCGCCAGCGTACTCCATGAGGACTCCATTTTCCCCGTCCGCAAGGAGGGCATCCCAATCAACATCCGGAATACCAACAAGCCGGAGGCGCCGGGAACCATGATCGTGGAAGACACCTCCAAAAAGCCCCGCTACATCATCACCGGCGTGGCCGGAAAAAAGGGCTTCTGTGCCGTCAACATCGAAAAAGCCATGATGAACATGGAAATCGGCTTCGGCCGCAAGGTGCTGGAGGTCTTTGAAAAATGCGGCCTCTCCTTTGAGCATGCACCGTCCGGTATCGACACCATGACCGTCTTCGTCCATCAGGAGGAATTCCAGGAAAAAGAGCAGTCTGTCATCGCCGGGATCCACCGGGCCGTAAAGCCGGATTCTGTGGATCTGGAATCAGATCTGGCCCTCGTCGCTGTCGTGGGCCGCGGCATGAAATCTGCCCGCGGGACGGCCGGCCGCGTCTTCTCCGCCCTGGCCCATGCCAGAATCAACGTGAAGATGATCGACCAGGGCTCCAGCGAAATGAACATCATCATCGGCGTCCAGAACGAGGACTTTGAAAACGCCGTCCGCGCTATCTACGATATCTTTATTAAAACAGAGCTTTAATTCCATAAAAAGTGTGCGCCGTCCGCGCACACTTTTCTTATTTCTTCCCTATTCGTCTTTTCCCTCAATCGCCATAATCAGGTCAACGCGTCTCTGGTGGCGGCCGCCTTCAAACTCTGCCGCCAGCCACTCGTCCACGATCATCTTCGCCAGTTCGCTTCCGACGACTCTTGCGCCGAAGGCCAGCACATTGGAATTGTTGTGCATCCTGGAAAGCTTTGCCGTGTAGGGCTCGCTGCACACGCAGGCGCGGATGCCCTTTACCTTGTTGGCCGCCAGGGAAATCCCGACGCCGGTTCCGCAGATGGCGATACCGAGATCCGCCTCGCCGGATGCCACGGCACGTCCCACTTTCTCGCCGTAAACCGGGTAGTCACAGCTCTCCTCGGAGTTCGTCCCGAGATCCATGACTTCATATCCCTTTGAAATCAGATGTTCCTTGATGATATTTTTCATCTCCACCGCGGAGTGGTCATTTCCCATTGCAATCTTCATGTTTCTTTTCCTCTCATTCGTTTTCTGTATCTTCAGCCGCCTCCACCTGGAAAAACATCTGGAGCATGTCCAGTCTTGAGGTCATGGATAAAAACAGCATATCAAGCACCGCGATGGCCGCCATGGCCTCAACCACTACTGCCGCACGCGGTACTACCACCGGATCGTGACGCCCGTGGATGGAAAGCTCCATCTCGTTTCCGTCTCTGTCCACGGTCTCCTGGGGCCTTGCAATGGACGGCGTCGGCTTAAAGGCCGCCCGGAACACAAGGCGGCTCCCGTCGCTGATTCCGCCCAGGACACCGCCGGCGTGGTTTGTCTTTTTTATGATGGTTCCGTCTGCATCCCTTCGGAACGCGTCGTTGTTCTCCGAACCGGCCGATCTGGCGGCCGCGAATCCGTCTCCAATCTCAAAGCCCTTCACAGCTCCTATGGAAAGGATGGCCTTCGCCAGGTTGGCGTCCAGCTTTTCAAAGACCGGCTCTCCCAGGCCTGCCGGAAGTCCGTCTGTCACACACTCCACGACGCCGCCGGCCGAATCGCAGGCCGCCATTTTTTCTTCGAGATATGCTGCCGCCCTCTCTGCCGCTTCCTTATCCGGCATGCAGAGACGATTGTTTTCCGCCTCCGAAAGGTCGAACCGCTCTGGGTCGATCTCCACCGGGCCGATGGATTTCGTGTACGCCTTCACCGTAATCCCCAAGGCCCGCAGCACCTTTGCCGCCACAGCGCCGGCCGCCACGCGTCCGATGGTCTCCCTGGCTGAGGAACGTCCGCCTCCGCGGTAATCCCGGAAGCCAAATTTTTCATCAAAGGTATAGTCCGCATGCCCCGGCCGGTAGCAGGAGGCAATCTGGCTGTAATCCTTTGACCTCTGATCCGTATTTCTCACAATCATGGAAATCGGCGTTCCCGTCGTCTTCCCCTCGAATACGCCGGAGAGAATTTCCACCTCGTCAGCCTCGTTCCGCTTCGTGGCATAGCGGCTCTGGCCCGGCTTTCTCCGATCCAGGTATTCCTGAATATCCGCTTCCTTTAAAGGCAGTCCCGCCGGACAGCCGTCCACGACGACGCCGATGGCCTTTCCGTGGGATTCGCCCCATGTGGTTACTTTAAAAATTGTCCCTGTTGTTGAGCCAGCAGCCATTCCTTTTGTCTCCTATCTTATCTTGACGATCTCACAGCAGTTGGGCTCGTTGATGGGAATGCTCCTGCTGCTCATGACGAGGAGTCCCTTTTCGTAGTCCACGCGGAAGAACGAAACGGAGCCCTCATGGTTGATGGAAGCCAGATGCTTTCCGTCCGGGAAAACAGCGATGTCCTTCGGGTAATCGCCGCTGATGGGCAGGCAGAATTTGAAGGTCAGAAGCCCGGTCTCTGCGTCCCTCTCGTAAAGGGATACCGTATTGTCCCCGGCATTCGAGCAGAACAGATGCTTTTCATCCGGCGTAAACCGCATGGCGCAGGCCGCCGTCATCCGGCTTGTCTCACCGCCCGTGGTGGAAACCGTCTGGATTTTCTCCACAATCGGCGTCCTCTCCCCCTCTTTGTAGGAAAACACGTCGATCACATTTTTCAGTTCATAAAGCACATAGAAGAACCGGCCATCCTGGCTGAAAATAAACCGCTTCGGCGCCGATTCCAGCTCGCAGCGGATCGTGTCCACCAGCATGACACGTCCCTCGTTCTTATCAAAACGGTACACCTTAATCTGGTCGATTCCAAGATCTGCCACCATCAGAAACCGGCCGTCCGGCGTCAGGCGGCTGCAGCTCACGTGGGGGCGGTAGTTCCGCTCCGCAACGCTGCCCAGGCCCTTGTGGAACACGCCGTCAGTGATCCGGCCCACGGAACCGTCCTTATTAAGCTTTAATACCGTCATTTTCCCGTCATGATACCCCGAAACAAAAATATACTTGTTATCCGTATCCGTCGACAGATGGCAGCCGCGCATCCCCTTGATGTTGGCGCTGTTGATCCTCGACAGACTTCCGTTTTCCAGGATCCGGAACGATACGACGCCTTCATCTGCGATGGAGTACAGGATTTTCCCGTTGTTGGAGGCCTGTACATAGGAAGAGTTGTCCACTTCTACCTCACAGCGGTAAATAAATGTCCCCGCTTCCACATCCACGTCGTAAACCGTAATCCCTTTTGCCTTCCCCGTATAGGAATAAGAGCCTATGTAGGCCATGTAATTTCCTGTCATCGGCAATTCTCCCCCTTTTACCGGCCATCTGGCCCTAAGTTTTTGCTATGGTTCATTTTAACATATCCATGGCGGTTTGTTAACTACTAAAATCATCGTGTACAGGAAAAAATCCCGGCAAAATGCCGGGAAATCTTTCCAGGAAACGTCCAAGCGGGCCACACACACGGACTCCATCACTTCATTCTGTTCTCTAATTTAGCTTTTTAAGCAGCCGATGGGAACAACATATACTCCATCATGACGGCGATATGCCCAGTCACCGTTCCCCGTCAAAACCATGAGGAAAGACGGAGCTTTCATTTTATCGGTATCGATCTTCGCTTCCATGGATTTCAGACTCTTTGCACCTTCCTCAATGAACTTATCGCCGCCAAGCTTGATTTCAATGAGACCGTATTTGCCGTTTCTCAAATGAACGACCGCATCGCATTCTTGTCCGTCTTTGTCTCGATAATGGTAAACCTCACCATTCAGAGCATCCGCAAATACACGAAGGTCTCTGATGCAAAGCGTTTCAAAGAGAAATCCGAAAGTCTTTAAGTCATTCACCAAATCATTCGGACCGATGCCCAAAGCCGCAGCAGCGATAGAAGGGTCAACATAATACCGAGTGTCAGACGAGCGAATCGCAGTTTTTGAGCGGAGATTCGGATTCCATGCAGGCATATCTTCGACTACAAAGATTTTTCGGAGAGCGTTTACATAGGAAGCAACCGTTTCTTCATTGATTGTGAACTCATCATTGGCCGCAATGTCCTGTGCTAGAACTGTGTTTGGTACTTGAGCACCCTGGTTCCTTGCGTAGGAACGCATAAGTCTTTTGACTCTTTCGGGATTCTTCTGCACGTTGTCTGCCCGGTTAATGTCGGAATGGACAACAGCATCGTAATAGTCTATTGCCTGATCAAGTGCAATCTCATCACGCATATCTACCGCTTGCGGCCAGCCTCCTCGACATACAAGGAAGGCCAAACGGTCAATGCTGAGATTGGAGCCGCCGTCAACCTCTGTTTCTCCGTCGAATAAGCTTTTTAAGCTGACATCTCCCGTAGAATCTCCTGATTCGTATAAGCTCATAGGTCTCATTGTCAGCCAGGTAAATCGTCCTGTCCCGGAGTGGGTGATTTCCTTGGTGTCAGCAGGGACAGCGGAACCGGTAAGCACAAACTGTCCAAGTTCACGGCGATGGTCAACTTCAAAGCGAATGGCATCCCAAAGTTTTGGGGCAAGCTGCCATTCGTCGATAAGCCTCGGTGCAGCACCCTTTAACAGGCGCTTTGGGTTCAGTTCAGACATAGTGATGTTCTGTTCTTTCTTTTCCGGGTCATCCATATACAAGATACTGGCGGCAATCTGCTCGGCAGTTGTGGTTTTGCCGCACCATTTTGGTCCTTCTATCAAGACCGCCCCCTTGCCCTCCAGTTTGCGTTTTAGAATATCGTCAGCGATTCTCTTTCTGTAATTTTCCATTCGGAACACCTCGTTTCCATTCACGTTGTTTTTATTATGCGCCATAACTGTGAATTTTACAAGTTTTTTCCGACGGTTGGCTGAATATTTTTCCGACGATTGGCTGCAAATAAATCCGATAGTTGGCGAAAAAGGAAGCCGGCAGTTAGAAATATTATTCCCCGCCGTCAAAGGCGGGGAGGGAAGCTTCCACAACTGCCAATTCATGTTCAGGATATGCTTTAAACAAGCGCGGGCCTCCCATTCCCGGAGACCCGCGCTTCATCTGCCACTCTTTATATAAGAAGCATCCGTCACTGCCCTTCTATTTCCTCGCAGCGCCTGCCACTTCCATTCTTACGTTCCGTCCTTTAATTTTCACATGGTTCATTGCGTTTAACACGATATCCGCCTGATCCCTCGGCACCTCCACGAAAGTGTACTTGTCGTACATGTCGATACTGCCCACGAGACGTCCCGGCATGCCGGACTCCCCGGCAATGGCGCCCAGGATGTCGCCGGGCTTAACGTTCTGGTTCTTTCCAAGGTTGATGAAAAGCCGCGTCATGCCGTTTCTCGCCGTCCTGCGGTCCACGTATTCGTCGTCATCCCTGCGTCCGCGGCGCCTTCCGTTCCCCCGGCCGTTACTACGGCGGCTTCCCAGGTCTTCCAGGTCGCGGAGCGGGTACGCTTCCTCAGCAATGTCCTCGTAGTCGTCGCCCATGGTCATCTTAAGGAATGCCGCCGCCAGCTCTAAAGACGTGTAATCCTCTGCCAGAAGCCGCTTTTCCACGATCCGCGCCATCTTATCCAGCTCACCCTCGCGGATCAGCTCCTGCACCTGGTCGAGGATTTTTTCTGCCTTGATGGCCGTCACATCGTTTAAGGACGGGATCGGCTGCGGCACAATCCGCGTCTTGCAGAACCGCTGGATGTCGCGGAGCTTATAAACCTCGCTTCCGACGGCCAGGCTGAAGGCGCGTCCCTCTCTCCCGGCGCGGCCGGTTCTTCCGATCCGGTGTACATAATACTCGTCGTCCTGGGGGATGTCGAAGTTGAACACAGCCTCCACGTCGTCCACGTCGATGCCTCTGGCAGCCACGTCTGTCGCCACGAGGATTTCCGTGGCCCCGTTCCGGAAGCTGTCCATGACACGGTCTCGCTGTTCCTGCTTTAAGTCGCCGTGAAGCCCCTCGGCGAAGTAGCCGCGGCCCTGGAGCGCCTGCACAAGCTCATCCACCTGCTTTTTCGTGTTGCAGAACACCACGGAAAGCTTCGGCGAGTACAGGTCTAAAAGACGGCACATGACCTCCACCTTGTTCCGCGGCTTCACCTCATAGTAATACTGCGTCACCTTCGGCACCGTCAGCTCTTTCTTTACGACCCGCACCATCTCCGGCGATTTCTGGAATTTTCTGGCAATCTCCGCAATAGCCTCCGGCATCGTGGCCGAAAACATGACGGTCTGGCGCTCTTCGGGCATCTGGCTTAAAATCGTCTCCATGTCCTCTAAAAAGCCCATGTTTAACATCTCATCGGCCTCGTCTAAGACAACCGTGTGGATGTCATCGGTGCGGATGGTCTTTCTCCGCATGTGATCCATGACACGGCCTGGCGTCCCGACAATGATCTGGACGCCGCCCTTTAAGGAGCGGATCTGCTTTACAATCTCCTGGCCGCCGTAGACCGGCAGAACCTTGATGCCGTGCAGGTATTTCGCAAGGCGCCGGAGCTCGTCGGCCACCTGGATCGCCAGCTCCCTCGTGGGGCAGAGGACGATGGCCTGGGTCTTCCGGCTCTTCGGCGACACCCGCTCCAAAAGCGGGATGCCAAAGGCGGCCGTCTTTCCCGTTCCTGTCTGGGCCTGGCCGATCATGTCCTTCCCTTCCATCTGCACCGGGATGGCCTGGGCCTGGATCGGCGACGCCGCCTCGAAGCCCATGTCTGTCACGGCTCTTAAAATTTTATCATTCAGCTGAAGCTCTTCAAATTTAACTGTTTCCATTCCTGATCCTTTCTCTATGGTTCCCAAAAGGCGGCAAAATCGCCTTTCCAGAATTAAATTTCCCCAGAAAAAACGAGAAGATTCAAAAGAGACCCATGAATCTTCCCATTTCACACAAGGTATAACTATATCAGAGGTTTTCCTGGCTGTCAAGAGAGGGGTTCACCGAAAACTCCCACGCTGGCGCCTTCCAGCAGACGGGGGTAAAGGGAAATTTTCCGTACTGGTGATACATCTCCTTTAAGCCTTAAAAGCAGTGCCCGAACCGCCTCACGGCCCAGGCCTTCCGTGTGGACATCCACCGTGGAGAGCTGCGGCGCCGTGGCCGTCGCCGTGCAGTCTCCGTTAATGCTCACCATGGATACGTTTCCCGGCACCTCGACCCGCTGCTCCTGAAGAGCCTGGAGCGCGCCGATGGCAAGCGGATCATTGGACACAAAGATCGCATCCGGGAGAGCTCCGCCGTTTTTTAGCCAGTTTTCCATAAGGCTGCGGCCGCTTGCTACGCCGTGTTCTCCTTCCAGCATCCCGATGCCTTCCATTTCTCCGTGACGGCTGAGATACTGTTTAAAATAGTACCGTTTCCGCTCCCATTCCGGCGTCCCGTCCACGTCCAGACCGCCTAAGTAAAGAATCCGTCTATGGCCGCGTGATCTTAAATAATCCATTCCCAGGTCAACGGCCTCCTGCACATCGTAGGCAATCCAGTCCATTTCCGCCGGGAAAAAGTTGGACTGTCCCAAAAACACTCGCTTCACCTTTCTGCTGTTTTTTAAGATTTCTTCCATCTGCTCCCTGGGGAAATTTCCCGTGACAATGACCCCGTCCAGGTTTTCGTCAAGCTGTGCGAGAAAGGAATAGGGAAGAAACGAACACTGCATCCCCATCTCCCGGCAGGCCGTCTCGATCCCGTAGCGGACAGAAAAATAATAGGCATTGTCCACCTGGTTTAAAAAGTGGGTATCCTTATGTATCACGGCAATCTGGTACTGCCGTCCTTCTTTCCTGTGCTTTTTCGTCTGATATCCAAGCTCCTCTGCCGCTGAAAAAATCCGTTTTCTCGTCTCCTCCGAGATCGACAGCGCCGAGTCACCCCTCAGCGCCCTGGAGACCGCGGATTTTGAGACCCCGGCTCTCTCTGCCACATCCAAAAGCGTCACCATAGATGCTTCATCTCCCCATCCTGCATGTTATCCGGCCAGCTCCCTGGCCGCTTCGATTCCCGGGAAATCCGTTTCATACATGTCCACACCGATTTCCCTGGCAATGTTGATCCATCGTTCTTCTTTTAAAATAGCTCCATCTACATAATAACCTGCTTCATGCAGTTCTGTCACTATCTTTTTTTCCATATTCCACACATAAGACAGATAAATTTCCGCTTCCATCTCTTTCATGAGCTTCACCGGGTCTGCCGGCACAAAGGGGACGATAAGCCCGAGCATAAGCTCCGGCATCTGCGCTTTCAGTTCTTTTAAAATCTGGTAATCTGCACCGAAGGCGAAGACCCGTTCCGTCATGCCTGTCAGTCGAAGCTCTTCTGTCATAACCGTTAAAAGTTTCCGGTTGGCCTTTTTCATGTCATAGGGAACGGTCTTTAATTCCAGGCCGAACCATGCACCTTTTTCTTTTCCCCACTCCAAAGCCTCTCTGAGCGTACAGAGCCCTGGAATGGCTGCCTTTAATTCCGAAAAGTCATGTTCATGGACATAGCCGGTCAGGCCGCCTTTTTCCGGCTTCACGTCATGGACAATCACGGCCTTTCCGTCTTTTGAAAGCTGCACGTCGATTTCCAGATAATCGGCTCCCTGGCGCATCCCCTCTTCCATGGCTGCAATGGAGTTTTCCGGATACCTGCATTCACAGCCGCGGTGGCCGCCGATTAGGATTTTTTTGGAATGCTTCAAAAGCTCTCTCATAATGTTCTCCTTTTAAAGGGAAAGGGCCTCCCGCCCGCCGGACCGGAAGCCCCCAAAATTATCTCCTACACATATTGTTCCAGCTTGCCGCCGAAATTTGCCGCCTGGAAAAAGAAGCGGAAAATGCCGGCACGAATCTTCATAAACGCCTCGCTGCTGCGCTCTCTCGGCCTCGGAAGGCTCACCTCCACAATCTCCTCCACCCGGCCAGGGCGGCTGGAGAGCACCACGATGCGGTCGCTTAAGAAGATGGCCTCGTCGATATCGTGCGTCACCAGAACCATGGTCTTTTTCTCCGTTTCCCAGATCCTTAAAACCTCGTTCTGCATGTTGATACGGGTCAAGGCATCCAAAGCGCCGAAGGGCTCGTCCAAAAGCAGCACGTCCGGCCGGTTCACCAGCGCCCTGGCGATGCTGACACGCTGCTGCATACCGCCGGAGAGCTGTTTGGGAAGCGCCTTCTCAAAGCCCTTTAATCCTACCAGGTCAATATGCTCCTGAACGATCTGCTTTTTCTCTGCGGCGCTCATTTTCCCGGTAATTCCGAACTCGATGTTGGACTGGACGGTCTTCCAGGGGTAAAGCCTGGCCTCCTGGAAAATCATGCCGCAGTCCACCGAAGGCTTTTCCACGATCCTGTCCCCGATGCGGATGGTTCCGGAAGTGGGGTGATCCAGGCCGATAATCATTTTCAAAAGCGTACTTTTTCCGCAGCCGCTGGCGCCCACGATGCTGACAAACTCCCCTTCCCTGATGTCCAGGGTAATGCCGTCCAGCACAGGGAGCTCCTGTCCGCTGATCTGAAACACTTTCTTTACGTTCTCGATTTTCAGATGTGCTTTTCTCTCTTCCATTCCAATCCCCCTACTTCTCGTCCGTGTATGCCCAACTGAGCAGCCGTCTCTGCACCATCGTCAGCACCTTGTCAATGAAAAGCCCGATGAGCCCGATGTGGATGACGCCGGCAAACACCTTCGCCGGCTGTGCCAGCTCTCTGGCGTAGTGGATCATGTAGCCGATACCGCTGGTGGCCGCGATCATTTCTGCTCCGACCACGCACGTCCAGGCAGAGCTGATGCCGAGCCTGAGCCCCGTAAACACCGACGGGAGAGCCGATGGGAGATATACCTGAAGCACGATGCATAAAGGACTTTTTTCCAGAATCCTTGCTTCCTCCAAAAGCTTCGTGTCGGTACTCTGGATTCCGTGGGTGGTGTTTAAAAGAACCGGCCAGAAGCTTCCGATGAAAATCACGGCCGTCTTTGAGGACTCCTGGATGCCGAGCCATAAAATCAAAAGCGGGATCCACGCAAGCATCGGAACCGGCCGCAGGATATTCACCAGGGAACCGAAGATCCGGTTGCAGGTCTTGGAAAAGCCCATGATGCCGCCCAGGATAATCCCCGCCACAGCGCCCAGGGAAAAGCCGCGTAGTACCCTCTGGATACTGATGAGCAGGTCTTCCGCCATCTTGCCGCTTCTCCAGAGATCCGCGGCGGTGGCAAACACCGTCTTGGGCGACGGAAGGATGCTGGCCCTCACGAGCCCGAACTCAGAGGCGATGAACCAGGCCGCAAGCACAGCGGCCGGCGCAATGACCGCCAGAAAATAATTGCGAAAAACAGCCGTCGAATCCTGTGTCTTCTTCATTTTCTATCTTTCCTCTCTTATTTCAGTCCTAAAAGCCCGGCGCCGTTTTCCCGGAAGATTTTCCTCTCGTCCTCCGGGAAAAGGCCCCACTCCTTTACGTTTTCCACGGCACGGGATACGCTGCAAAGCGGATAAGAGGAACCAAAAAGGATCTTATCCCGGGCGAGGCCGGCGGCCGCGTCTCTCCAGTCCTGCCAGCCGGGGCAGTTCACGCTGTAAAGATCCGGCGCCAGATAAATGTTCTCCGCAAAAAACGCGGCGCATACCATCTCCCGTACCCAGGGCCAGCCGCCGTGGCCGGCCACGGCCTTCATGCCGGGATGGTTTTTTGCGATTTTCTGGAACCTGCCAGGAAGGGACGGATCCAGCACCGGCGTAATCGAGCCGCTGAAGGTCGCCATGAGGATCATCTCCTGCTCCTCCAAAAGCTGGTAAAGAGGCTCGTATGCCTCGTCATCAAAGAGCAGGCTGTTTCCGAAGCCCGGCTCGATGGACACGCCTTTGATCCCTTCCGTGTCTATGTATGTCCGGATTTCCTTCAGGCTTTCCTCGGGATTTTCCGGCGTATAAAGCGGGAAAATCTCGAACCGGCCGGGATACGCCCTCCCTATTTCAAACAACTCTTCATTGGAAATAAAGGTGCCTTTGGACTGGCGTCCCGGCACTACGGCCAGCTCCACGCCGGCCTCATCCATCTCCTTTACAAGAAGCTTTAGGGACTTTTCCTTCATGGAAGCCGTCTTCTCGCAATTCAGGCCGGAAAGGAACCGGTCAACGGTTCCGTTTTTTTCCATGGCCTGATACCCGCCGTATAACGGCCTCATGCGAAAATCGATGATTCCCATTATTCTCCGAATGCCTCCTCAAGGAAGCTCTCATCGTAAATTCCGTCGATGTCGATGTCCGTCTCCAGAATCCCGGAGCTTCTCATGAACTCATATTCCCTCTTCATGTAGTCCTTATCCTGCTGGGTCAGGTGCAGGGAACAGTCGTACTTGTCCATATAGCCTTCCATGTACTCTCTGTCGGCCTCGCAGTATTCTGCCAGCAGATCCAGGCATTCCTCAGTATTTTCCATATAGTAGGTGTTGGCGCGGTCAAGAACCTTTAAGAACCGGACGATGATGTCGCCGTGCTCTTCCATGAAGTCCTCGGTTGCCACGAGAACCTGATTGTTTCTGGCGCCGGTTTCCTCCAGGTTGCAGAGTACGCGCACATCCCCGTTTTCTAAGAATTTATCCGTATTCGGTGCAATGCTCTGCATGCAGTCGATCTCTCCGCTCACCAAAGCTGTGTAGGCCTCTGTTCCCTTCAGGTTATAGACATTGACGTCATCCTCGGTCAGGCCGCCTAACGACAGCATTTCTAACATCTGATAATGGTTGTCAGTACCAATGTTCACAGCCAGGTCACGTCCGGCAAGCTGGGAAACCTCGGTGATGTCCGAATCTGCCCGCACAAGAAGCACCGGATCTGTTGTGGACACGGTTGCCATACTGATGACCTTCGTCTCATTGCCGTTTGCGATGCCGCTGAACGCCGGCTGGCCGCCCAGGAAAGACATATCCAGGTTTCCAGCCGTCAAAGCCTCAACCATAACGGCGCCGCTTCCGAGGTATTCCACGCTGATCTCGATGTTGTCCTCCGCAAACTCTTCCTCAAAAAATCCCTTTTCATTGGCAATTTTTACCGGGTAAAGGAACGTCTCTCCGAGGAAATCCCCGACTGTCACCTTGATGGGCTCACTTGCCGCGGCATTGTTTCCGCTGCCGGACGTCTCACTGGATGAACCGCATCCTGCCATAGCCATACTCAGCATAACCGGAAGTGCCATTAACAACCATTTTTTCATTTTCTTCTCCTCCACACGTAATTTACTAAAATTTACCAATCCAATCCCGCCGTATTTTCATAAATTCTCCATCCCGTCTCAGACTTTCCAGAGGATTTCAGCAGAAAATCTGCGATTTTGAACGAGTAAACATGTCATATTTCATGTTTGATTCTAAGGTATTTCCATACTCGTGTCAACACATTTGACGTCAAAATTACCTATTTATTTACTTTATTTTACTCCTGTGATATAATCAGCGCATACATATTTTGCGTTGGCGACAAAAAACGGGCACCAGGTTCCGCCGAAGGCATCCCGCCCGTATCTGTACATACCAAAACGCTTTTTTCATGCTTTCAGGAGGAAATTGCTTATGATAAAGACAATCGCAGATCTGCACACCCACACCATGGTGAGCCAGCATGCATACAGTACCCTTGACGAGATGGCCTCTGCCGCCAGAGAGCTCGGCTTTTCAGCCATCGGAATCACCGACCACGGCCCCGGCATGCTGGACGGTGCCATTGCCCACCACTTTTTCTGCATGAATGGGCTTCCCTCGGAAATTGGCGGCCTGCGCCTCGTAAAAGGAGCTGAGGTGAATATCAAAGATTTTCACGGCCGTCTCGACCTGGAGAACAGCCTCCTTTCCCGGCTGGATTTCGTCATCGCCTCCTATCATATAGAGGCCATAGATCCGGCATCTGTGAAAGACCACACGGAAGGCTGGCTGGCCGTCATAGAAAACCCGGATGTAGACTGCCTGGGGCACTGCGGAAATCCCGTATTCTCCTGCGATCTCCCCGCCGTTGTAAAAGCCTGCGCTCAGCACGGAAAAATCCTGGAAATCAACTCCAACTCCTTTCAGGTGCGTCCGGGAAGCGATGAAAACTGCCGTATGGCAGCAAGGCTCTGCATGGAGTACGAAGTCCCAGTTATTGTAAGTTCCGACGCTCACAGCCGCTACTGCGTCGGCGACCATAAGGCCGCCCTTCAAATGCTTAACTCCATCGGATTCCCCGAAGAGCTTGTGCTGAATGCCGATACCAACCGGCTGTTTCAGTATCTGGATGGGCTGAAAAGGGCACAAAAATAGGAAGCAGAGCCAATCCCCTGCTTCCCATCCCTTCCTATTTTAATAAGAGTAAAAATCAAAATGCATATAATCCTTCGTCGAAAATGCCGCGCCCCAGTTCCATCCATGGGCACCGAAGGCCTTCACCACGTCGCTGTCGCGGCTGATGGAATAGGGGTTGACGCCCGGCTCCCACTTGCTGCCCACGAGCACCGTTCCGTCGGCACGAACCTGGGGATTCTGATCCGGGTTGATGTCGATGGCAAGGCCGGCGCTGTGATTGCTGGTGAGGCCGTTGCTTCTCCAGCTATAACCGCCCAGGCTGTTGATAGGGAACTGCTCCGGCCCATTATAGATCTCCGTGAAAATCGCTTTCACATCATCTGCAATGGAGCTCATCACCTGAACGCGGTCCGTTCCCGCTACCTTCTGGCCGCCGGAAAGCCGCCAGACCGGAACCTCTACCCAGACCATCTCCTGAGAAGCTGTCTCATTGCTCGGATTTGCAGCAATCCGCTCATACTGCGTCCACACCTGCTGCACTAATTCATAATTGTCCGGATATTTCCAGTAATGGGCCGCATAGTGGTAAGCAGCCTTATCGCCCTCGCTCAGGTAGGGATCACTGTCATACCAGTACGGGTCATAATACCACGGATCATAAAAACCCCAGGAGTTCCAGCTATCGTCGTAATACGCATCGTCCGAACTCCAGTCCTCGCCGCTTCCGCCGCCGGGGCCGCCGGGTTCCACGGTCTTCGTCTGAACCTGCCCGTCCACGACCCATGCGCCGTCTCCGTTCACCTGAGAGCCGTCGGGAGCCGTTCCGTTCGTCAGCAGATATCCGTTTTCATCGAAATAGTAGCACTCCGACACGCCATCCCCGTTTCCGTCCAGCCATTCCCAGGCTGACACCGGCCAGGTTCCATCGTCCTTTGCATACCACCATCCATTTTCACTTGACTGCCATTCGCCGGCGTAAGCCGTCATGGAAAATGCCGCAGTAAAGGCGGCCGCAAGAATCAAAAAACTGCGTTTTTTCATTTGTGTTTTCCCCCTCATGCCATTTTTCTTCTATCATATTCCGATATCTGCAAATTTTCAACAAATTTCGCAATAAAAATAAGAGAACCCCTGCATGCACAAGGATTCTCATGGATATCTTTTTCACTTTACACTTTAAAGCGGTAGCCGACCCCCCATATGGTTTCAATGTACTGGGGCTTCGCCGTATTCATCTCAATCTTCTCCCGGATCTTCTTGATATGAACCGTAACCGTCGCAATATCCCCGATGGACTCCATGTCCCAGATTTTAGAGAACAGCTCTTCCTTCGTATAGACATGGTTGGGGTTCTGCGCCAGGAATGTCAGGAGATCAAACTCCTTTGTCGTGAAATTCTTCTCTTCGCCGTTGACATAGACGCGCCTTGCCGTCTTGTCAATCTTTAACCCGCGGATCTCAATCACATCATTGACCGGCGCGCCGCTTCCAATCAGGCGCTCGTACCGTGACATATGCGCCTTCACGCGGGCCACCATCTCGCTCGGGCTGAAAGGCTTCGTAATATAATCGTCCGCACCGAGCCCAAGGCCACGGATCTTGTCAATGTCATCCTTTTTGGCCGAAACCATGATAATCGGCGTATTCTTTTTCTCCCGGATCTTCCGGCAGATTTCAAACCCGTCGACGCCCGGAAGCATCAGATCCAAAATAAACAGGTCGAAATCCTCATTAAGGGCACGTTTCAGTCCGCTCTCCCCCTCATTCTCGATTTCCACCTCAAAACCGGAAAGTTCAAGATAATCCTTCTCCAGCTCCGCAATGCTTTCTTCATCTTCAACAATCAAAATCTTGCTCATACTGCTCTCCTTTTCACGCACTTATCTTCCTGAGTACAAAATGGATCTCCGTGCCGATCCCTTCCTTACTCGTCGCCCATATTTTCCCGCCATGGTCTTCAATGATCTTTTTCACGATGGAAAGGCCGATCCCGCTGCCGCCCTTCGCGGAATTCCTCGACGAATCTGTCCTGTAAAACCGGTCAAAAATATAAGGAATGTCCTTTGCTGCAATGCCTTTTCCGTTATCCTCAATTTCAACCTGGACAAAATCCCCCACATCGAGAATCCTGATGTTGATGATTCCATGTTTCTTATCCATATATTTCAGGGAATTGCCGATGATGTTGTTAATCACCCGCTTTATCTGCTCTGCATCGGCAATCACCAGGACGTCCTCATCCACATAATTAAAATATCCAAGCTCCACGCCGCGGGCCTCTAACTCCAGCCCAACCTCATCAATGCAGTCTCCGAAATAATCTGCCACATTGATTTTGGAAAACGTGTACGGAATCTTATTGGTGTCAATCTTGGAATAAAAGGTCAGCTCATCAATGAGCCTGTCCATGTCATTGGCCTTATTGTAGATGGTGCGTATGTATTTATCCAGCTTCTCCGGGGAAGATACGACGCCGTCCATGATCCCCTCCACATAGCCCTTGATCGCCGTAATCGGCGTTTTCAGGTCGTGGGAGATATTGCTGATTAACTCCTTATTCTCCTTGTCATACTGGATTTTCTCCTCCGTGGACTCCTTGAGCCGGATCCGCATCTCCTCGAAATTCTGGCAAAGCTGCCCGATTTCATCGTCGTCCTCCACGTCCAGGGTAAAGTCCAGGTTCCCGTCACGGATCTGCTTCGTGGCCTCCTGGAGGCGCCCAATGGGCCTTAACATCGAGCGGTACACCCATGTGACAAGAACCATGGCTGCAATACAGAGAATCATCACGCTTGTGATCAGCATCTCAAACACCATGTTCTGAAGCTCGGGAATAGCCTTCTCCACATTCGTCACCAGATAGATGTCGCCGTCGGCGCCGTCGGAAAACAGAAAGCCCTTCTGCTTAATCAGGTGTTCCGTATTATCATCCAGATAATTTCCCCATTCATCTTCCTCACCGAGGTTTTCATAATGATCCAGCGAGTCCTGGAGCTCCTCTGTTTCCGCAGCTTCGCTTCCAAACAGATACTCCCCGCCCTTCCTGACAATCAGGAACGAATACTTTTCCTCCAGCCGCTGAGACAGACGTTCCAGATATTCGCCGTCAGAAAAGCTGTCGGGGGACTTTTCCAACTCCCTGTCGATTTCCCTCTGGACGGACTCGGTCAGATGGCTGAAAACACGGATCGAAGAACCGCCGGTCAGGTCAACCTGCTCCGCCAGCCCATATGTCTCGCTGAATACACGGTTCTGATAATTGTTGAGCCCCATGATTGCAAAATAAATCAGCGCAATCGGTACTACCGTGATAATGAGGAATGCCACTACAAGCTTTGTCCTGATTTTCATACGTGGCCGCCATCTCCTTTTCTGTTCTGCCGCCCCGCGCGCACATGCCACCGGCGGAACTTAGCGCCCGGATTTCCGCGGTAAACGCGGAAACCGGCATGCGCAGATATAATATTCACGTTGTGAATATTATTCCATGTCCGCTCCGCGGCCATGGGCCTCCGGCGGATTTTAGCGCACGGATTTCTGCGGTAAACGCAGAAACCGGTATGCGCAGATATAATATTCACGTTGTGAATATTATATCATAACTCCCCATCCCCGTGTATAAAAGTATTCTAAAATCTCAATACAAAAGGCCCAATTCCCTATGTTGGAATCAGGCCCCTGCGTATCTTTTACAGATATTTCTTTAAAGTTTCCACCCGGTCAAGGCGCTCCCACGGAAGATCCACATCCGTTCTTCCGAAGTGGCCGTATGCCGCCGTCTGCTTGTAAATCGGACGGCGAAGATCCAGCATCCTGATGATGCCTGCCGGCCTTAAGTCGAAATTCTCACGGATAATCTCCACCAGCTTCTCATTGGAAAGCTTTCCGGTGCCGTAAGTCTCCACCATCACCGACGTGGGATGAGCCACACCGATGGCATAAGAAAGCTGGATCTCACACTGGTCTGCCAGCCCGGCTGCCACGATGTTCTTTGCCACGTATCTGGCCGCGTACGCCGCTGAACGGTCAACCTTTGTGCAGTCCTTTCCGGAGAACGCACCGCCGCCGTGGCGCGCATAGCCGCCGTAAGTGTCAACAATAATCTTTCTTCCTGTCAGCCCGCTGTCCCCGTGTGGGCCGCCGATCACGAAGCGTCCCGTCGGATTGATGAAAAACTTCGTATCCGCATCCACCATCTCCTGCGGCAGAATCACATCGAACACATGCTTTTTGATATCTGCATGGATCTCTTCCTGGGTCACGGAATCGTCATGCTGTGTCGAAAGCACGACAGCGTCAAGGCGGAACGGCTTGCCGTTCTCATCGTACTCCACCGTCACCTGCGTCTTTCCGTCGGGACGAAGATACGGAAGCGTCTTATTCTTGCGAACTTCCGTCAGCCGTCTCGCCAGCTTGTGAGCCAGGGAGATGGCATAAGGCATGTACTCTTCCGTCTCGTTGCTGGCATAGCCGAACATCATGCCCTGGTCGCCGGCGCCGATGGCGTTTAACTCATCCTCTGTCATGGAATTTTCCTTCGCCTCCAGGGCCTTGTCAACGCCCATGGCAATATCCGCAGACTGCTCGTCGATGGCCACAATCACGCCGCAGGTATCGCAGTCAAAGCCATACTTCGCCCTGTCATATCCAATTTCCCGTACCGTCTCCCGCACGATCTTCTGAATATCCACATAAGCGTTCGTGGTGATCTCACCCATCACCATCACAAGCCCCGTCGTCGCGCATGTCTCGCAGGCCACGCGGCTCATCGGATCCTTTTCCATCAGCGCATCCAAGATCGCATCGGAAATCGCATCACACATTTTATCCGGATGTCCTTCTGTTACGGACTCGGAAGTAAACAAATGTCTCTCCATTTTTTCTCCTTTCAGGTTTATCCCAAGGGCGGCTTTTCAAACGCCCGCGCCCTTCGGGACAAAGAAAAAGCCCGCTTTCAAAATAAGCGGACTTGACAATAACACGTTATCAAATCCTCTTATTGCTCGATTTCTCGCTCAGGCTGGCACCTTCCTGCCCTCTCGCATCCGCGATTAACAGGGGTTGCCGTGACTTCACAGATCCTATGTATCTCCATCACTCTGAATAAGGGATATTGCGAACTTTCTATTCTGTTTTGTACAGACAGTATCTTATACGATTCTGTCCCAAAAGTCAACCATAAAATTTATCATTTGATTTCGGCCGGAGACCGCAGCGAAAAACAGTCCCGCGCCGCGCCGGAAACCGCATCACGCTCCGGACCGGCGACCGCCACAACAGCCCCGCACCGCGCCGCCAGATACGCCCAAACGCCTCGCTTAGCCGACCCGCAGCTTAAACTTCTGCGCCTCTTTCTCCGAATCCACACATTCAATCACAGCCCCAAGGCTCCGCAGCTTCTCGTCAAAGCATTCATAGCCGCGCTCAATGTACTCAATGTCCTCCACCGTCGTATAGCCGTCGGCCGCAAGCCCTGCAATCACCAGCGCAGCACCGGCACGCAGATCCGGCGCTACCACCTGGGCGCCTGTCAGACAGGCAACGCCGTCCACAATGGCAACCGTCCCCTCGACCTTAATCTGCGCCCCCATCCGGGACAGCTCATCCACATATTTAAACCGGTTCTCAAACACGCTCTCCGTCACGACGCTCGTTCCGTCGGCCAACGCCAATGCAACCGTCATCTGCGGCTGCATATCCGTCGGAAATCCGGGATACGGAAGCGTCTTAAAATTCATATGGCGCTGTCTCGGCTTGCCGACAACGCGCACTTCCTCGTCAAACTCCACCACTTCACAGCCCATCTCCGCCAGCTTTGCGGAAATCGCCTCCAGGTGCTTCGGAATCACGTTTTTCACCGTGATGTCCCCGCGGGTCGCTGCCGCCGCACACATAAACGTCCCGGCCTCAATCTGATCCGGGATAATGGAATAATCCGTCCCATGCAGGCTTCTCACGCCGCGGATACGGATCACGTCCGTACCGGCGCCCTTGATATTGGCACCCATGCTGTTCAAGAAGTTTGCCACATCAACTACATGCGGCTCCTTCGCCACGTTTTCCAGAATCGTCTCACCCTCAGCCATGGTTGCCGCCATCATGATATTGATGGTTGCACCGACAGAAACCACATCCAGATAGATATGGCTCGCCACCAGGTCGATGGCGTGGGCCACCACAGCGCCGCGGGAAATGGTCACATCGGCCCCAAGGGCGCGAAACCCCTTCAAATGCTGGTCGATGGGCCGGCTCCCAATATCACAGCCGCCGGGAAGCGGCACTTCCGCACTTTTATATTTTCCAAGGAGCGCGCCGATGAAATAATAGGACGCGCGGATTTTCCGCATATGTTCGTCTTCCACCGTCACCACGTGGATATTTCCCGCGTTGATCCGAACCGTGTGCCGGTCCAGGTGCTCAACCTCAGCACCGAGATCCCGGATCGCGTCCAGCATCGCATTGATATCGCTGACATCCGGCAGGTTCTCCACCACAACGTCCTCATCCGTCATGATAGCAGCCGCCAGAATCCCCAGAGCCGCATTTTTTGCGCCGCTTATGGTAACTTCACCGACAAGCGGATTGCCGCCCTTGATAATATACTGTTCCATTTCCCACCTCTATATTTGACCGCGCTGCACCGAAATCTCTCCGCCGCAGGCTCTTTCCATCCAATTCATTTATAAACTTCGACTTATAAATTATAGCATACATTGGAAATTTGTAAAGTAAAGATTTTCCGCCGCCTCCGCAGACGCTGTATTTCAGGGGTATTTTCCCTTCTCATAGTTGTGATTATCATCGCACACGAACCTTCCGCACTATCGTGCTCCATGTTCTTACGCCCGGCAAATGGCATTTCATGCAGGCATGATGCCGCTTGCCGGGCTTGTGCAGCAAAAAAGCCGAAGCTGCATCAATTTCAGCTTCGGCTTTTCTTGTATCATAATAATCAATCCGTAAGGAAACAGGAGACGAAATGTCCCGGGCTGATTTCCTTTAACTGCGGCTCGCCGTTGCGGCAGCGGTCTGTCGCATGCGGGCAGCGGTTTGCGAACCGGCAGGCAGCCGGCGGCTCAATCGGGGATGTGATCTCGCCCTTTAACAGGATACGCTTAACCTGTGCATCCGGATCCGGGATCGGGATAGCGGACAGAAGCGCCTGTGTGTACGGATGGGTCGGGTGAGCAAACAGCTCTTCCGACGGCGCCTTCTCAATCAGCTTGCCGAGGTACATAACGGCAATGTCATCAGAGAAGTGGTTTACAACAGAAAGGTCATGGGTGATGAACATGTAGGTCAGACCCATCTTCTTCTGAAGTTCTTTCATCAGGTTCAGAATCTGTGCCTGAATGGATACGTCCAGGGCCGATACCGGCTCATCGCAGACGATGAACTTCGGGTTCAGAGCCAGTGCACGGGCGATACCGATTCTCTGGCGGCGGCCGCCGTCCAGCTCGTGCGGATACGTGTTGATCAAGCGCTCTGCAAGACCTACGGTCTCCATCAGCTCACGTACTCTGTCTAACTGTTTGTTCTTATCCGTGATGATCTTGTTGATCTGAAGCGGATAAGCGATGATCTCACTGATCGTTTTACGCGGGTTCAAGCTGGAGAAAGGATCCTGGAAGATGATCTGCATGTCGGTACGTTTCTTCCGCATCTCTTCCTTGGACAGCTTTGTCACATCCTGGCCCTCAAAGAAAACTTCACCGGAGGTAGGCTCCAAAAGTCTGAGGATTGCACGGCCTGTCGTAGATTTACCGCAGCCGGACTCACCTACCACGCCAAGAGTCTTGCCCTTTTCGATGGTAAACGTAACGTCGTCAACGGCATGCAGCATCCCCTTCGGGGTTTTGAAATATTTCCTTAAATTCCGGACATCAAGCAACGGCTGTGTACTCATCGTCTGTTCACCTTCCCTTCCTGAATATTGTCTTTGTTATACAGGTGACATTCGACGTAATGGGTATCGTTGCGATATACACGTCCCGGCTTCTGGGTCTTGCAGATCTCCATCGCATAGTCGCACCGCGGGCAGAAAGCACAGCCCTTCGGCAGGTTGCTTGGGTCAGGCATAAGGCCCTTGATCGGCTTTAACTCAGCCTGGCGGTTCTTTAAATCCGGCAGGGAGTTGAACAGACCCTCGGTGTACGGATGACGGGTATTCTTGAAAATATCATTTAACGTACCATGCTCGATAACATGGCCGGCATAAATGACGGAAACTTTATCACAGATCTCGGCAACGATTCCAAGGTCATGGGTAATCATTAACATCGAGGTGTTGTACTTGTCACGGAGGTTCTTCATCATATCAAGAACCTGTGCCTGAATCGTAACGTCCAGGGCGGTTGTCGGCTCGTCGGCAATCAGAAGCTCCGGGTTGCAGGCAAGAGCCATAGCGATAACAACTCGCTGTTTCATACCGCCGGAGAACTGATGGGGATACTCGGCTCCACGGCTTCCCGGGATACCTACTAACTCCAACATGTCGCGGGCACGCTTTAAAATATCCTGATGGCTTCCTTCCTCATGGAGGCGGATAACCTCTGCGATCTGATCCTCTACGGTCATAACCGGGTCAAGGGAGGTCATGGGATCCTGGAAGATCATGGCAACCTTTTTGCCTCGGATGTCGCGCAGCTCTTTCTCGCTCATGGCCAGGATATCCTGTCCGTCCAGCTTGATGCTGCCGTCAACGATTACTCCCGGAGGAGTCGGGATCAGCTTTAAAAGGGAGAGGCCCGTCGTCGTTTTTCCGGCGCCGGTCTCACCTACCAGGCCGAGGGTTTTACCTCTTTCAATTTCCAGTTCCAGGCCGTTTAATGCCTGAACAGTACCGTAATCCGTCCGGAATTCAACCACGAGATTTTTGATCTCCGCGGTCAGATCCTTTCCGGATGCATTCTTATTTTCCATAGCTTCTTTTTTTACAGTTTCGCTCATCTCTCTACCCCCTTTAACGCAGTCTCGGGTCAAGTGCGTCCCTCAGTCCATCACCCAACAGGTTGAGCGAGAGAATCGTAACCATGATTGCAAGTCCCGGGAACAGACACATGTAGCTGTAATCGCGGATGTACGCACGTGCAGCGGACAGCATTGCGCCCCACTCCGGTGTCGGCGCCGGAATACCAAGACCGATGAAGGAAAGGCCGGCAATCGAAAGGATTACGGAAGCCACCTGAAGTGTCGTCTGAACGATGATCGGAGCAAGGCTGTTCGGAAGCACATCACGGAAGATGATGGTTGCGTCCTTGGCTCCAACGGCTCTTGCCGCCTCAATGTACTCCGCGTCACGAACCGTCATGACGGCGCCGCGGACGACTCGGGAGAACGTCGGGATAGCCGAAACCGCCTGGGCAATAACCAGGTTCGGGATCGAGTTTCCCAGGGAGGCTACAATACAGATTGCAAGCAGCGTACCGGGGATTGCAAGGAAAACATCCATGATACGCATGATAACCATATCAACTTTTCCGCCGAAATAACCGGCAGCAGAACCAAGCACCAGTCCGATGGCAAGGGCTACGATAACCGTAACGACACCGATGGACAGGGAGATCGAGGTTCCATACATAACACGGATCAGAATGTCACGGCCCATCTCGTCGGTTCCGAACGGATGTGCAGCAGACGGAGCCTGAAGCGTATTGCCGTAGTCTGCTTTCGTCACCTGTGTGTCATAGTCAAAAACAATCGGAGAAAAGATGGCCGTCAAAACCAGAAGACATACGATCACAAGACCGAGTACAGCTGTCTTATTCCGGCACAAACGTCTCCACACATCGGCAACCTGGCTTTTTTTCTTGATAGCCACCTGCCCGTTTTCAACATTTGCAGAAGCGTTGCTCATTCTTTATCCCCCTCTCTTATTTGTACTGCGCTTTGATACGCGGGTCAATGAAGCCGTAAACCAGGTCGACAAGCAGGTTGACCAGCGCGAAGCTGATGGCCAGAAGGATGACGCAGCCCATAACCGACGGGATATCACGTCCCTGGATAGACTGGATCATGTAACGGCCAATTCCCGGCCATGCGAAAACGCTTTCCGTAAGAACGGAACCGCCTAACATACCGCCGATCTGAAGACCGATAACAGTTGTCGTCGGAATCAATGCATTTCTCAGAGCGTGCTGTGTGATAACTTCGCCCTCCGGAAGACCCTTTGCACGGACGGTACGGATGTAGTCCTGACGGATTGTCTCAAGCATGGAGCTTCGTGTCGTACGGGCGATGGACGCCATATGCATGAAGCCCAGCGCAAACGAGGGCAAGACTAAGCTCTTGATGCCTTGATCCGCGCCTGAAACAGGGAACCATCCAAGTTTTACGGAGAACAGAAGGATCAATAAGAGGCCCATCCAGAAGACGGGCATGGATATACCGATTAGCGATATAAACATACTGATTCCGTCAAACAGCGTATTTTGTTTTATGGCAGCTATGATTCCTAAAGGAAGAGCTAAAAGAATAGCAACGACCGTAGAGGTCAGAGTTAATTTAATCGTATTCGGGAAACGTGCCAGGATTTCCTCGGAAACCGGATCACGCGTCTTATAAGAAGTTCCAAAATCGCCATGAACCAGATCCCACATGTAACGGCCGTACCGTACAAAGAACGGATCGTCAAGTCCCATCTCTTCACGGAGAGCTGCAATATCTTCGGGACGTGCCTGCTCGCCTAAGATCGTCTTTGCGGGATCGCCGGGAGCCAGATCCAGGATGAAATATACCAGCAGCGTAACGCCAATCAGAACTGGTATCAATGCCAGGAGACGTTTAACAATGAATTTAATCATACCGCACGTTCCTCTCCTTTCCTCGTAATTCCAAAGCAAGGGAACTACCCGCCAGGGGGCAGTTCCCCGCTCATCATGTTTCCAGATTATTTAAAATCGGTCAGCCGATTACTCAGCCCAGTAGAACTCCTCGTAGTAGGTCTCGCCGCCTGCGCTCAGGTTGAAGCCCTGGAGTTTGGAGTTGTATGCACGCGTATTGTTCTTCATGTAAAGCGGAACCTGCGGGCAGTTATCATTGATAGCCTTGCAGAATTCAGTAACAATAGCCTCGTTCTCGGTCGGGTCGATGGTAGACTGAATGGAATCAATCAGGGCGTCGATCTCCGGAATGTTGGTACGAGTCTTGTTGGACGCGTTGATGGAGCTGGAGTGATATACGCCCAGTGCATAAGCAAGAAGGTTGCTGGAGGTATATCCGCCGATAGCTGCCTGGTAGTCACCAGTAGCCGTTACATCGAGGTATGTAGCAAGGTCCATGGACTCAAGCTGAATCTCAATGCCAAGGTTGTCTTTTAAGTTGCTCTGGATAACCTGTCCTGCACGGAGCTTGGTATCATCAGAGCAGATCAGGGTGAAGCCGCACTGTGCCGGATCCAGACCGGACTCAGCAAGGTAAGCCTTAGCCTGCTCAACATCGTAAGTCGGAGCGCCTTCTGCGGTTGTTCCCGGGAAGCAGTCCGGAACCATTGCGTCAACCGGGCTGCCGTCGCCGTTTAATGCAACCTGGATGATGGCGTTCTTATCGATTGCAGAAGCAATAGCCTTACGGAAGTTGATGTTGTTAAACGGAGCGATCTCGTTGTTGATCATCATGAAGTTGTGGGAAGTACCAGCCTCGCTGAATACTGTTACATCCGGGTTGTCCTGAAGACGGGAAACGTCTGTGGTCTCAACCTCGATAATCACGTCAACTTCACCGGCTTCCAGAGCCATTGTACGGGAGGAGCCTTCCGGAATGATCTTCCAGGTTACATGTTTGATCGGAGCAGCGCCGTCAAAGTAATCCTCGAATGCTTCAAGCTCAATGCTCTCGCCCTTGTTCCATGCAACCAGCTTGTATGGGCCGGTACCGATGGGCTCTTTGTTGAAGTCATGGCCGCTTGCGATCAGGTCTGCCGGAAGGATGAAGTTACCATGGTGGCAGAGGTCGCTTAAAAGGCCGGACTGCGGGCCGTCTGTTGTGATCTTAATGGTGTAATCATCAACAACTTCGATGGTTCCTGTGGATTTGCCGTACTGAGCAACCTCAGGAGATTCTTTACAGAGTTCCAGGGACGCCTTAACGTCCTCGGCAACCATCTCGTCGCCGTTGTGGAACTTAACGCCCTGTTTCAGGTGGAAGATCCACTCGGTATCGCTCTCGGTCTCGTAGCTCTCAACAAGATCCGGAACCGGCTCAAGGTTCTCGTTTGTCTTGAAAAGACCGTTGTGCGTCATACCGTTGATGTAGTCACCGGCTACTGCGTTGTGCAGGTTTGTGGTAAGACTGGGGGTTTCGTTTGCAGTTGCGAGAATCAGTGTGTCTTTTGCGGAAGCAGTTGCTCCTCCGGACGTCTCGCCGCCGGAAGATGCCGTCGTTTCCGTCGTCGCACTTCCCTGGGTCGTCTCAGCCGTTGATGTGCCGCTATCGCTGGAACCACAGCCTGCTAACAGGCTGGCAGCCATAGACAGCGCCAGAACAGGTGCTAAGATGTGCCTAAGTTTTTTCGTCATACTCTCTCACCTCATAATTTTATTTGCATGGCCACAGACCAGATGCATCATGACATAATCACAATTATAGGAAGTTCCGGAAGCCATTTTTTCATCGCGCAGAATCCGTCTTTTCCTACAATTTCCGATTGAGCTTTCCACTATGATAACACAGTTTCATCATCAAAGCAAGAAAAAATTTAATTGTACTTGTGAATTTATACAATTTCCCATTTCCAGTCCGTCAGCTTTTCGGGCATTTTGAATATGCACCGCTGTATAGAAAAGCTTTACTTTGCTGACATGATAGTTTGACAGCAGAAAAAACAAAGTGCCTATTTTCCGCTATTCGGCTGGGATCCGGCAGACATAGTCATTCCCCAGCCCGGAAAAATAAGCGTCTGCCTGGCTCGTTTCCATACGCTCCGTGTTCCCTGAAATCGGGTCGTAAAATGTAACATGGCTCTGATCGTAAGCCGTCAAAACGACGGAACGCCCCTCTCCCGTGTATGCCAGGACGGGGATATCCATATCCACAAAATAGAGGATCTGATCCAGCGTACAGCCGTCAGCCTCCAAAAGAAGGCTTCCATCTTCAAGATACCATTTTCCTGCATTCGCCTCTGCCGTCCGGAGAAGCCGCTCTGCTGCCGCCGCGCCGTTCCGGATCGTATGGGCAGAGGATTTGTCGCCGCGGCTCCAGAGGATCCGGCCGTCTTCTCCTGCCACAAACCCCATCCGCTCGTAGGCGGCCGCCGCAGCGGCGGAAAATTTTTCGTAAGACCCGAGGAAGCCCCCCTGGGCATATGCGTAAAACCGGTCATGAACGTCTGCATTTCCTGCTGGCAGGCGCAGGACGTCTGTCCTCTCCGATGCCATGATATCCGCCTCCCTGCCGGCAAAGGCCTTTCCCGCCGGGACGTCTGAGGAAAGCTGGATAAAATATACCCGCTCCTTGTCTGTCGATGCGTACCAGCCGACCAGGCTTTCGGCGCCGGATGCCGTGTCCGAGTTGCAGACCAGCGTGTCCTCTGTCACAGGCGCATAGAATCCCAGCTCCGGCTCCCTCGTAAGCTGAATGTGGATGCGGCTCTCGTCCGCCCGGGCGTTCCGGATATAGCTGCCGGCTTTTTCATAATGCATGGCCGTTTCCATGTTCCTGTCAAGAATATCCAGAGAATTGAGGAACAGTCCCATGATCCTGCCGTTGGACATGATATAGTTTCCCGGCTCCCCTGTCCCGTAGATGCAGTCGCTTCCGACAAAGCCCAGGATCCGGCAGATGCTGGAGCCTCCTCCGATCTGCGTCCGTTCCCCGGTGTTTAAATCCATCACGGAGAGGGCGCGGGCATCGTAGAGCGTCCCGCCTTCCTGCCATGCAATTCTGGACTGATCAGCACTGACGGCAAAGCTGTCTTCCGTCAGGCCAGAGGCCACAGCGACGTATTCATGGCTCACAAGATCCACGCCGTAGACCGTGCCGTCCATGTAAAAATAGAAAAATCCGTTGGCGCCTTTGTGGGCTAGGGTTTCCACATCCTCTGCCAGCATTTCTGCGCTTTCCGATGCCGGGAAGAAAAGCTGCTCCACGGCTTCGCCGGATTCGGCATCGTAATGGTAGAGGGCGGCTCCTGTGAAGCCTTCGTGACGGCCAAGGCTCATATATCCGTGCACGAGGAAATCCAACTGGCCGTCGTCCTGAACCGTGAGGATTTTGATTTCATGGTTTTTCCCGCTCTTTCGCGGATCGTCTTCGGCCGCGTTTCCATAGGAAAAGATGCGGGTGTTCACGTTGTCCGTGCTGTCATAGCACCAGAGCTCCCCGCCGGCGGTAAAGGCCGTGTAGCGCCCCGACGGGCTTTTTTCGGCAGAGACGCGGCTGCCGCTGCTGATTCCAAGCGTAATCCGCTTCCCGGAGAAGAGGCTGCTGCTTCCCGTGAACAGCTCGTCCGCTTTTCTCTGGTAATCCATCATATAGATGCGCTGGGAGGACCATTTCATCGTGAAGGTTTCTGTGACGGAATAGAGTTCCTCACGGCTTTCTGTCTGGCGCCTGAGCAGAGAGTCCACCTGGACGATGCACATGTTTCCATAAATCTCTTTTAATGTCACGGACGGCTCACCGACACGCTCCACGTCCAGGTTTCCCCATGTGATCTGCGAAAAGCTGCATTTTAAGGTCACGTTCCCGAAGGTGCTGTTGTCTGCTTCCGGGGACGTTTCCATGTACATGGTTAAATCCTGGGCTTCTTCGTAATTCAAGGTCTTCCTTGAAAATTCCGCGGCAAGGGAAATCATTTCGTCAGCGCGGGCCCTGTCTCCTTTTTTAATCCTGGCGTAGTACCATGCGGCGCTTCCGTCGGATAATTCGGCGCAGAGGCCAAGCCGGTATTCCGTGCCGTCCTCCAAAAGGTTCTGGATCGGAAGCGTCACGTTGATTTCTTCTTCGCCTGCCGCCCACCCGGAGAGCTCGGTCCGTTCGATCAGGTTTTCGCCGTCCATGCTGCGGATTTCATAGCGCAGGCCGGATATTTCGCCGGCATAGGCAATCCGCACCGGCAGCTTCCTGTCGTCAGGCAGCACAAGAAGGCTGCCGCGTCCGGCCGTGGCAGCCAGTTCTTCCCTGCGGCCGAGCAGCGGCGCCATCTCCCGTTCCCCCATCCTCGGGTAGACGACCGGAAGGACGGCGTCCTGTCTCGCCGCATACGTCATGTTTTCTTCACTGCCGCCGCGCATGGGCCAGAAAAAGTAGGCCGCAGCGGCGATTAGAAAAATAAGAAGCAGGATCCCTGCTTTTTTTATCGCTTTTCCCATATATCTGAAATCCCTCTTATGTATCTGATTTTATTTTTCAGGACTGCAAGAGTGCCGGGCACACAGCAATCCGGTACCAGGGCCAAAGGGCCGGAATGCCTTTTGACCCTGATATCTTTTTTATTGTATATGTTTGCCGCAAAAGCTGCAACTTAATCTTCTTAGGATTTCCTTAATTTTTCTTTTAGGGAAACGCTTTCAGCCGTGTTCCCTCCGGAGACGGCGGCGGCTGATTTCGTTTACGAGGAGTACCTGCATCATGTCTCGCTCCTCCGGGAGCCCGTTTTCGGATGCTGTCCGGCAGACACCGTCGCACATGCTCATGACGCATACCCGGTCGGGATATTCGTCGTACATGGGGCTTCTGTCGTATTCCATGGCGTCGCAGGCTTCATCCACGAGAGTCTGGCGCCTTCTCACCGAGGCCGGGTACAGCCCCTTGAAGTATTCCAGCTCCTGACTGACTGTGTTCTGAACCGGGACGGCAGCCGCCTGATCTTCGCGGCGGTACAGCATATAGGGCTGTGGTGTTTCGACATCCTGGGCTGTCTGAACCAGTCCCTGACCGGAGAGCAGTTCCAGGTTTACGCCGGTGATGTCATAGGATTCTTCTTCCTGGAAGTTCGGAGCCGCGGTGGTTTCTTCCATGACAGATTCCTCCGGAAGGGACTGGGCCGTCTGGCATGGCGCAGGCGGTTCCTCCGGCATCGGCATCCGGACGTCCGGCGGGGACATCGGTGCTGGCGCCGGTTGGCCGGGCGGCGCCATTTGGCCGGGCTGACGGCCCGCGGCGGATGACTGGCGCGGCGTTTGGGCGGGCTGCGGCGCGGCGCCCTGGACGGGCGGCATCGGCGGACGGGGCGGCGGTGCCGGTTGGGTGGGCTGGTTCATGGCCGCAGGTGATGGCGCCGGTTGGCCGCACGGCTGGTTCATGGACGCAGGCGGCGGCATCGGCTGGCCGGTCTGGTTCATGGGCGCAGGCGACGGCTGGCCGGTCTGGTTCATGGGCACAGGCGACGGCACCGGCTGGCCGGGCTGGTTCATGGACGCAGGCGGCGGCATCGGCTGGCCGGGCTGGTTCATGGACGCAGGCGCCGGTTGGCCGCACGGCTGCTGATTGGCGTTTGGCTGTGCCATGGGCTGGCTCAGGGGAATGGGCTGCGGCTGCCCCGGCTGTTCAGCAGCCGAAACATTCATGGGCTGGCGCTGGCCGGCCCTGTCCTCGGCAGCCATCTCTGGCTCCGGTGCCTGGTACGGTGTCACGCATTGGGCGGCAGCTTCCGGCTGCATTTCCCCGTCCGCCGGCTGCTCTGGCTGAAGCTGCGGCCGGACGGCCTCTTCCTGTACAGCAGGCGGCGCTTCCTGTACCGCCTGGGCTGCCGGCTGTTCCTGTGAAACCAGCTCCGGCTGGATGAGCTCCTGTACCGGCGGCGTCTGCGCGGCGTATGTTTCCTGCGCCGGCATCTCTATGGATGTCCCGGAAACAGCTTCCCCGCAGTACGGCACTCCGGCCGCAGCCGGGTACCAGCCGTAATACGGATACGTGCCTGCCGCTCCATACATTCCGGGATTCTGAGGATACCCTCTGTAAATTCTCTGCATAAAAATTTCCCGTTCCTCTCCACATATGATCTACAAAACCATCATATGCCAAAAAGGAACGGGAAGACTCTGTCCTCTTTATTAAATATTCAGGCTTTCGCCGGTGCGGATCCCATGGATTTTTCCGTCCATGCTTTCTTTCAGCATCCGGAGCGCCTGCTCGCCTGTACAATGGCAGGTATAAAACTCGCTTCCGTATTTTAAAAGCTCGGCTGCCAGGCTGTTTACATAATCCCGGCTCACGGCTCCCACGGTCGGGCTGTTTAAATGGAAGCCGCCGATCACAGCGTCCGGCGCCCGCCCTAAAAGCTCTGTGCACCTGTCGAGAATATTCAAAATCCCGCTGTGGGCACAGCCGGCAAACAGGACGGCCTTTCCATTCTCCGATACCACAAGGTTCTGTTCATGGAGAAACCGGTCGGGAAGGTACGCTTCCCCGGATTTTTCCTTCAGATTCCGGTTGGACTCCGGGAACATGCGCGTTCCGCTGACGCCGGAAAACAGAAGGAACCCGGCCTCCGGCTCAAATGCCGCCTCTTTTACACGGCGGATCTGAGGATGGTCGCAAAGCTCTTTTTTTAACCCGATGTCATGGAAGCCGTCGTCTTTTTCTGAATAATATCCGCCGAAGGCCTCTTCCCTCACATAGACGGGCGCATGGGAATTGACCCGCAGAAATTCCTCCAGGCCGCCGCCGTGATCCACGTGGCCATGGGACAGAAACGCCATGTCCGCCTGGCACAGGTCAATGCCGAGCTTTTCGGCATTTTCATGGAACAGCGGGCCGGCTCCCATGTCAAACAAGAGCTTTTTCCCTTCTGTCTCCACGAAAAAGCTCAGGCCGTGCTCACAGCCAAGCCCCTCGCGGCCGCATGTATTTTCCACAAGGCATGTAATTTTCATGGCCGCCTTCCTTTCCTTAGGAGAACAGCTTCTCCGGATAAACGCCGTCTTCCACCAGCTTCCGGATGGAACCAACCACAGCCGGCTTGTCTTCTTTATAGGTCACGCCAAACCATTTGTCCCTGGTTTCCAGCACCTTTACGGCTGCTTTCTTTTCCCGGATGCACTTGTCGATGATCGACGGAAGCAGGTACTCGGCCTTGATGTCACCGTCCTTTATGTTCTTTAAGAATTCCGGGAAGCCCTGCTCCAGCTCCTTTAAAAAGCTTGCCGGAAGTCCGAACATGTTCATGGAGACGTGCTGTCCGGCCTCTACGGACACCGGGTTTCCGTCGTTGTCGCTTGCATGCATGCCGTCCTGATCCATGTAAATATTGTAGGTTTCGGTTACGGTCTTCAAGGTGCCGTTCTCGTCCACGGAGCAGACGCCGCGGGTCACTCCGCCGTTTTCACTTAAAGTATTGGAAAGGATGAAGCCGGCCATGCACATATCATAGACGTCCCCGTCCTCTTTCATTTCTGTTACCATGTACTCATGGATCTTTTTGAAGCCCTCTTTTCCGTAGTAATCATCGGCGTTGATGACAAGGAACGGCTCGTGGATCACGTCTCTTGCAGCCAGTACGGCCTGGCCTGTTCCCCACGGCTTTTTTCTCCCCTCCGGCACCGAAAAGCCTTCCGGCAGGTCGTCGATTTCCTGGAAGGCATACTCCACAGGTGCGATTTTTTCGATGCGGTTTCCGATAATTTCCTTAAAATCTTTTTCCAGATCCTTGCGGATAATAAATACAATTTTGTCAAAGCCGGCCTCCAGGGCATCATGGATGGAATAATCCATGATAATCTCTCCGTTAGGCCCAACCGGTTCCAGCTGCTTGATGCCGCCCCCAAAACGGCTTCCGATCCCGGCTGCCATGATGACAAGAGATGTCTTTTTCATTTTTGCTTCCTCCTCGTACCTTATTCTTTCAGTCAGGGGAACGCGGATGAACGCGTTTCCTTTTGATATCGCTGACATTCTAACACATTCTTTCCGCCTTTTCAATCGGATTGCCAAGTTTCAGACACGGTTATTTTCCGATTTTCTTTGCGAAAAACACCTGCTCATCGACAGCCTTAAAACCGTTTTTCTCGTAAAAGAAGAATGCCGGCACGGTTCTCTCTGTGAGCAGCACCACTCCGGTGATGCCGGACTCCGCCAATCGGGCCTCTATTTCAGCCAGAAAGCGGCTGCCGGCTCCCTGGCCCTGCCATTTGGGCAAAATGCCGAATTCGTCAATCCAGTATTCCGTCCCTTCGCACCAGTGTTTGATGCGCCCCAGGGAAATCCCGATCAGGCGGCCGCCCTCATAAAGCCCGAAGGACAGGGAGTTCCTGTTTCCGATGATTTCCAGGACATAGACATGGAGCTGTTCGGGGTTCCAGACATCATTCCATGGTTCCACGGAAAAAATCGCCGTCATGGCCTCTTTGATTTCCTCAATCCTGTCCGTGTTCAGTTCCTTTACTTCCATTGTCATACCTCCGTACCCATATTCTAGCATTTCAGCGAAGGCAGGGCAAGGGAAACCGGCGCATGCAAAATTCTTCTGTTTTATTGGAATCTGCCGGGAAATCTGATATAATTTTTCTGACCGACAGCAAAGAAGAAAGTGTGGGATCCAATATGGCATATTTAGAAAATATCACAAAAAACCCGGCAGAGCTGATCCGTCAGTCCTACCAGACGTTAAGCCCCGTACAGAAGCGGATTGCCGATCTGATTCTCGGTGAAATTGAGACAGTCTGCTTTCTCCGCCTCGATGAAGTCAGCAAAAAAGCGGATGTCACCACCGTAACGGTCATCCGCTTTGTCAAGAAACTTGGTTATGAGAGCTATGGGGCATTTAAGAAAGAGCTTCAGAACTATGTGCAGACCATGATTATTCCAAAACGGATCGTCAAGGCTGAAATTCAGAATTTCCGGGAAGCGCCTGCCTCCGATATCATCCGCCAGGCCATTGAAAATGAGTTTGCCCTGATGTCTGCCACCTACGACGAGCTTTCCGCCGAAACGCTCACGGAGGCAGCCCAGATTTTGAAAAATGCCAGGAAAATCTATATTGCAGGCACGGGCTTAAACCATGCCATCGCGGAAATGCTGCTGGTGCGGCTTAATTTTCTCTGCCTGGACGCACAGATTCTTCCTTTCGACAATCTGACGCTTCTTCCCTACCTGCTCGCGTCAGCAGGCCCCGAGGATGCCTTCATCATCTTTTCCTTCCCGAACTATAAGGAATTTGCCATCGACGTGGCAAAATGTGCGAAAAGCCTTGGGAGCCATACGATCTGCATCACCGACAAGCTGACCTCGCCGGTGGCGCCTTACGCGGAAAAGCTCCTGCTGTGCCAGACTTCCAGCCTCGTGTACTACAATTCCATGACGGTTGCCGTCTCGCTTGTGACGGTGCTTTCCACAATCCTTGCGGTACAGATGGATAAGGATCCCCAGACGCAAGAACGGCTGGATCAGATTTCTTCTTTTTTCCGATAAAGAGCCAGGCATAATGCCGCTTCTTTGGCGAGCCCGTTTAAGGCCCCGGCCACTTCTTTGATCTGTTCCGGGAGAATCCCGTCCATATGAAAGCCGCCGGTGCAGACTGCGGTGACGCCAAGCGTCTTACTTATGGTTTCTGCAAATGTGCGGCAGAGCGCCTCGTCCTTGTGTCCCGTTAAATTTAAGACCGAGGACGTGGCGCTCATGGAGCCGTCTCCGGTTAAGGACAGCCTCGGGACTGCCAGGACGGCGCAGCCGATATGGGGCGCCTCACCGCCTTCAATGCAGGCCAAAACATCTTTTCCGACGAAGCCGGCCCGCACCTCAAGCCAGGAAAACGACAGTTCTTTTCTTCCTACAAAATCCCATTCCATCTCCGATACTCCTTTGCTTCGATTCCGAACGGTTCCAGAAGCCGCGCCGCAATATGATACGTCATCTCATCAATGGTCTTCGGTTTATGATAAAACGTCATCATCGGCGGGATGATGCGGACGCCTGGAATACCGGAAAGCTCCTTTAAATTCCGAAGGTGAATCGGACTTAGAGGCGTCTCCCTGGCGGCTAAAACCAGTGTTCTCTGCTCCTTGATTGTCACGTCGGCGGCCCTTAAAATCAGGTTTCCCGCGTATCCGGCTGCGATTCCCGCCGCCGTTTTCATGCTGCACGGGACGATTAACATCCCTTCCATTTTAAAAGAACCGCTGGCCGGAGCGGCGCCGATCTCATCCGGGGTGAGCACATGGTCGGCCATGGCTTCCGCCTCGGCGAGGGGGATGTCCGTCTCCTGGGCCAGGGTGAGCTTCGCCCCGTCACTCATGATGAGCCAGGACTCAAACTCCGGCTGTTCTCTTATGATTTCCAGGCACTTGATGAGAAGCGGCTGGCCGCTGGCGCCTGTGGAAGCCACCAGAATGCGTTTCTTCATATTTTAATTCTCCTTGAGCCAATGGTTCGGATCCAGCTCCAGGAACCTGGCGCGGACGAACCTGTCTTTTAATTCAAAGGGCACGGTGCAGTCGAAGATCGTCTTACAGGCGATTCCATGGTCGCGGATGCTGGGGGAAAACGCCGGGTCGCTGGACGGATCCAGAGGATGACAGCGGACGCCGGGGATTGTCACGATGTCCACATCGCCCTGGAATCTGGTGTTCATGGCCCACAGCACGTCGTTCATGTCAAAGCAGTCCACATCCTCGTCCACCAGGAAGATGTTTTTTAACTCGCTGAAAGCAGAAAAGGCCAAAAGCGCCGCCTGCCTCTGGCGTCCCTCGTCGCTGGCGACGTTTTTCTTAAACTGGAGGACGGCCATGTATTTTCCTCCGCCTGCCGAGCAGCAGTACACGTTCTGAAGACGTCCCGGCATGGCTTTTTCTACCATCCCGTAGATGCTGGCCTCCGTCGGGATACCGGCCATGGAGACGTGCTCTTCGCTCGGCCCGATGCAGGTCTGCATGATCGGGTTCTCCCGGTGTGTCACGGCTTTGACCTTGATGAGCCAGCACTGGTCGCAGGCCGGGCCGGTGTAGCCGGGGAATTCCGGCATGGCATAGCCGGTGTGGCTGTTTTTGTCCTCCACGACGCGGACGCCGGGGATAACTTCGCCCTCGATCACGTACTCAGCGTTGGCGATGGCCATTTCGTCAATCGTCAGGCATTTGCAGAGTTCCACCGGTTCCCCGCGCAGGGCGCCTGCCACGGAAAGCTCGTCATAGCCGAGGGGCGTGGTCGGCGGCTCGAAGCAGGAGCCGATCTCGATGGCCGGATCGACGCCGATACTGATGGAAATCGGGAGCGTCTTTCCGAGGGCCTCGGCCCGCTCCGCCATGGCGCCGATGTGCCTTGCACCCGGCGTGAAGAAGATGGAAAGCTCGTCCTTTCCCTGGATGCAGAGGCGGTGGATCGTCACGTCGTGGGCGCCGGTCTCCGGGTGGGTCGCGTAGCACATGCCCAGGGTGATGTAGGGGCCGGCGTCGTCCGGCGTGTTGGTAGGCGCTGGAACCAGCTTGTTTAAATCAAAGTCGGGATCCGTGGCGCGGTGGACGACCTGCTGGCAGAGCCCTGCGCCTTCTTTTAATACCGGCGGGATCGGGTTTGCCACACTGCGGTACAGCTTTTTCCCGAGGTCTTCCGGCTTGCAGTCCAAAAGCTTTGCCACCCGCTTTCTGCTTGCCAGGACGCCGATGGCGACGCGGGCGCCGGGATGTCCCTTGATGTTGTTAAAAATCATGGCCGGGCCTTCTTTTGTCGGGCGCTTCACGGTGCCGCCGGCTCCCACATAGCGGTAGACGCCGGAGAGCTCTGCCATGGGCTCCACCTCCACGTCTGTCTCCGCAAGCTGTCCTGGTATTTCGGAAAGGAGCTTTAAGGCGCTCCTTAAATCTCTGACTTTTTCTGACATTTTGTTTCCTCCTTGCGCGTATCATTTCTGCTTTTATTTTACCGTCTTCTGTCTGGCGAATCAATTCCCTTTGTGGTATAATTGATTCCATATTGGAATGAATCAGGAGGTGTCCCATGACCTTTGAACAGTTGGAATATTTTCTGGCGGCCGCCCGCGCCGAGACATTTTTCGACGCGGCGGAGTCTCTCCATATTACCCAGTCCTCCTTGTCCAAGCAAATCATGAAGCTGGAAAAGGAGTTAAACGTCCGCCTGTTTGACAGAAGCAGGCGGTCGGCTGTCTTAACAGATGCCGGCAGGGAATTTTTAAAGGAAGCCGGCGATCTGTTTCACAGGTACCGCGCCATGCGGAAACGGATGCAGGCCTTTGAGGACGTCTCCGAGCGGACATTAAGAATCGGGACGCTCCCGTTCCTGTCCCAGTATGGGCTCACGGGGCTTTTTAAAGATTTCAGCGCGGCTCATCCTGAAATCCGGCTTCTCCTTGAGGAGGTGGAGGAGATCGACCTGCTCTCCGGTTTTTCCTCGGGGCGGTACGACCTCATCATCGCCCGCAGCCATATGTGTGATGAATCGCATTTTCGCTTTCTTCTTCTGGATGAGGACAGGCTGGCCGCCATGCTGCCGGCCGGTCATCCATTGGCCTGGCGGAAATCTGTCTCACTGAGTGACCTGGCTGGGGAGCCGTTTCTTCTCATGCATCCGTACACCTCCCTCTATCAGCTCTGCATGAAGCTGTTCCATGACGCCGGAATCACGCCGCACGTTCTCCGCACGGCCCGCCTGGAATCCATCATCAGCGCCGTGGCCCTCGGGGAGGGCGTCAGCCTGTTTGCGGAGAAGAATTTTAATCTCTTCCGCCACGAGTCCGTCGTCTCCGTCCCCATCGTGCCGTCGCCGACGCTGTCGGTGGGGGTGATTTATAAGGATGGGGAGGTTTCGGCGGAGGGGGAGAGGTTTTTGGAGAGTTTGAAAAAAGATTGACTTTTTTACTTTTCCGGTATAAGATAAAGGCATATAGGAATTCAAAAGTTGCATAGGTACAAAAAGTGATCCCCCAGAGAGTGCGAGTCTCTGGGGGATCTTTTTAGGCTGGTTGCCCCGGCGATACAGCAGGCGAAAAAGTGGCCTCCCGCGCCCTTCCCAGGGCGCAGGGGCCGCTTTTTCGCGGTAGTGTCTGAATGAACCAATCTTATATAAGACCCATGGAAGAAAACACCATGGATAGAAGGGGGATCAAAATCACACAGAGCCCCATGCCGAACAGAGTAATCGGCCAGTTCCCCTTGATGCAGTCGGAAAAGCTGTAATGGCCGGTTCCGAAGGTGTACTGCCAGGTGCCCTCAATGGGGAACAAAAAGCCGGTTCCGGCCTGGATGCCGATCAGGGCCATGGCTGCGGAAACCGGGACGCCGGCGCCCACAAGGACGGGAGCGATGACGGTCGCACTCAGCGCGCCGTTTGCAGATCCCTGGGGTACAAGGCAGTGTACCAGGAAGGCCGCGATGGTAGCCATGATGAAAATGAGAATCATGTTCCAGTCTGCGGAATCCGCGAAAATCTTATTGACGACCCACTCGCCGGCTCCCGTGGAGCTCATGCCTGTCGCCAGCGGAAAGATGCAGAGCATCGTAACGACGACCATGGCCGAAAAGTTTTTCTTATAATCCTTTCCGGAAAGCAGGTTGACGCCCGGCATCATCATTAAAAACATGCCGGCCATGGCGACGGTGGCCGTGTCAAAGGTGGAAATCCAGTTGCTTGCAAACCAGAGGACAATCATGACGGCCGTAATCGCCATGTACCATTTGTCTTTTGCCTCAAAATGGCTGGGAATCGTCTCGAAAAGCTTTTCCACATCGGCCTTCTGCTTTTCCGTCAGAGGTTCCGGCTTAAAGTATCTCGGCAGCATCCACGCCGAGAAAATCGTCAGAAGAAGCCCGCAGGGAACGCCGAACAGCGCCCACTGGAAGAAGGTCATCGGCGTGCCGGACACCACTTCGCTTAAATCCATGATCGCCACGTTCACGCTGTTGGAGCAGGGCAGAAACAGCCCGCCGGTGAAAGCACCGACCGTAATCGCCATCATCATTCCGCCGGCCAGGCGGCTCGTTCCCGGCTCCGGGTCGCCGAAGGCCTTTACGACGCCTGTCACCACGGCCAGGACGACGATCTGGGCCGCGCCGTCGGAGACGAAAATCGAAATGATGGCTGCCAGCCAGCAGACGGCGCTTATCATTTTCCTCGAATCGCCTTTCCCGAGCCGGTAAAGGGCACGCAGCAGAATGGCCGCCAGGTTTGTGTTCTGGAGAGCGGCACCGATTCCGAAGCCGGCCATGCAGAAGAACACGGTGCTGGAGCAGGCGCTCTGCTGGATGGCCTTCCAGCCCATGACGCCGGTGTATTTCATCACGACGACGATCATAAAGCAGGTGGCCGCAATGGGCATGGCTTCACTGATAAATAAAATCATGGCACCGATGACGATGGCAAGCATCGTCCACCCCTCCGGCGCAAGTCCTTCCGGAGGCGCGATTATGAGGCTTAAAACCACAAGAAGCGCGGCGGCCGCGATGCAGCCAAGCCGGAAGGCCGGATTTTTCTTCAGAGACATAATAAACTTCCCCCTCTTTCGTAAATTTTGATTTGAGAAACGCGTCTATCCGCGCTTTTTCAGCAGCTCCTCCCAGTTTTCCGGAAGCTTTACCGCCCGGCTCGTTAAGCGCCCCTGAGTGTAGTTGGAACGGTGGAATACGCTGCGGTTCCTGGTGGGATCGCCCGTCACCAGCACACGGATCCTGGCGCCCGGCCCCAAAAGCGGAACCATGCGGTTCGGATCGTCGGATTCCTGCCACTCTGCCCCCAGTTCCCCGCGCTCTACGGCTTCTTTCAGGCTGTATGGTTTCCAGTTGTTGAATCTGGAGCTGTTTCTCTCAAAATATTCTGCCGTCACCTTCGCATGCTCATGGATGTACCGGTCGATGTCTTTCTTCCCATACCCCTGGGAAGCCAGAAGCTTTGCGACCACCGGGCTTAAAAAGAGCACATGGTTTTCCTGGTAGCCGCGCATGGCCTGGTACGGTTCATTCATGCGTACCACCCAGTCAGTGATATAGTCCAGATGCTGTTCGGCCGTCTCGCCGTTTGTCTGGACGGGATCGCTGGCCGCCCGGCCCGATACGATGGTGACGACGTTTTCCCCATGGGAAAAGCCTTCTTCCTCCGAAAGCGTCTCCCAGCCGATTTCTTCGCAGATTTCGTCATTTTCCGGAGCCGCTGCCCGGAACATCTGCCCGTGGGTCGCCATGTCCGTCACCCCGACGACAGAACCGGCGATATTGCGTACCAGCAGGCGGTAGAACCGCCCAATGGACGTATTGGCCTGGTTTCCCGGCCGCTGATGGCCTGCCTTGTAATTAAAGCCGAGCACATTGCGGATCGGCCCGTTGATCATGATGATGGCCTCCCATCCCGGCGTCGCGCCGGAATCCTTTACGCTGTACGCCGGATCGGCCGCGATTTCCGCGATGGCAAGAAGAAGCGGCATGTACTCCGGCCGGCATCCTGCCATGACACCGTTCACGGCCACCTTCCAGACGTTTAGCGTCCCCATGGCCGGCTCTAAAACGCCCAGCACCTCCTCCGGCTCCCGGTCGGTGAATGCAAGGAATTTTTCGATTCGTTCAATGGTTGGCGGCGTAACCGGCAGGCCGTCTCCCCACTGCCTTTCGGCAAAAAATTCCTGTACCTCGTCATATCCGCCCTCGAATACGATATCCCGGTCTCCGGGGCCTTTCTTTTTGGCCTTCACCGTGCTCTTTACCGGCATCGTGAGCGCCTTTAAAATCCCAGGCACTACGGTCTCTCTCATGTTCTTTTTCATGGTTTCTTCATCATCAAGGGCAATGGCCGCCGGATATTCCACCACACGCATGTCGGGATAGCCGGCATTTTTGGAAATCTGGCGCACCATGAACGGAAAGCCTTTGCAGGCGATGGCCACCGCCGGCACCCCGAGCTCTTCCGCTGCAATACTTGCCCGCGCAACTGCGGGCGCGCAGCTCCCTCAGCAGCCGTTTCCCACAATCACGGCGTCGCAGCCGTATTTTTTTATAAGGCCGGGAAGCTCTGCCATCTTCTGGGCCTCCAAAGACGGGTCATGGAAATTCCCGAAATCTTTGTAGCTTACAAATTTGACATCGGGATACGCCTCCCGGATCAGCTCTTCAATCACCGGAAACGTCTCATCACCGCGGAATCCATAGTTCCAGAGCTCCCCGATCACCTTCCCATTCAGGTTCGGAATCGAGGCAGCCACCTTTTTTGCCTGGACTGCCTGGATGCCCACCGGGCTGACGACCTTGTACTCTTCTCCCATATCCATTCTCCTTTTGTGCATTTTTACTATTTTCATTTTAAATCCGAAGGGCTTTTAATATCAAATTGCACATTTTTGTTGATTGATAGCGAAATAGCTATGGTTCTATGAATTGATAGAGAATTGTCAATGAGTTTCCGGAAATTTCATTGACGCGAGATAACTAACTATGTTAGACTGTAACTATCAGAAAACAGCAGGAGGAAAGCCATGGATGTCTCTGCATTAAAGTATTTCATCGTCGCGGCACAGACCGAGCACATGAGCCGGGCCGCAGAAAAATTAAATATCACGCAGCCGTCCCTCTCCGCCTCCATCAAACGGCTGGAGGCAGACATCGGGTTCCAGCTTTTTGACCGCACAGGCCGCGGCATCCGGCTCAACGAATACGGGAGGATTTTTTTTGACGCCGTGCTCCGTGCCGACGCTATTATGGAGACATGTATGGCTGAGATGGAAGAAAAACGGAAGGCCTCTGATTCTTTTATACGGCTTGCCTGCTCCGGCTCCGAGGCAAACTCCCGTCTCATCGACCTTCTGCTCTCCAAGGGCGTAAATCTCAAAGTGGAAAACATCCCCCAGGACTGGGAGAAAGAGCTTCTCGAGAGACGCTGCGACCTGGTGATTACCATGGGAAAATGGCACCACGCACAGCTTTCCAACACCTGCCTGCGCTATCAGAAAATGGCCTTTGTCGTCGGTAAAGGACACCCGCTGGCATCGTCTGCTTCGGTCTCACCGGAGGAACTCTGCCGCCATCCGTTCTGTTCCACCGACGCGCCTTATTCTCTCTTAAATGTCTTAAAGGATCAGCTTCCCGAGTACGATTTCCATCCGCCCATCACCTTCCTCGGCCGCAGCTCCGCCGACATGTTAAAGGCCATCCGCTCCGGCCGCTATGTGGGGCTCATGGTTCAGAGGAATCTCCCGGCGGATGAAACGCTTACGCTGCTTTCGGTGGACGGCTTTGACATTTCCCTGCCCATCTATCTTTACTGGCGGGAGGCCGACACGGCACGGGCGTCCCTTACGGCCGTCCGGGACAGCATCGTTGCCTTTTACCGCGCGATGCCTGCGGAACCGGCCGGCTGATGCGGTTTTAAAATGAATGTTACGGAGGTTATTTATTATGGAAGAAACGCGTGCCTTTCAAAGGCCGGAACATGGAAAAATGAAGGTCGCCGTCATGAACGGCATCGGGAAAATGGGCTTTGAGGAACGGCCGATTCCCGTACCAAAGGACGACGAGGTTCTCGTGAAGTTAGAATATGTGGGAATCTGCGGCTCTGATCTTCACTATTATGAGTCGGGCGCCATCGGAGATTATGTGGTAAAGCCGCCGTTCGTCCTGGGACATGAACCTGGCGGCATCATCGTGGAGGTTGGAAAAAACGTCACCCATCTAAGGCCCGGCGACCGGGTGGCTTTAGAGCCTGGAAAAACCTGCGGACACTGTGAATTCTGCAAAACCGGCCGGTACAACCTCTGCCCCGACGTGGTCTTTTTTGCGACGCCGCCAGTGGATGGCGTCTTTCAGGAATACGTGGCCCATGAAGCGGCACTTTGCTTCAAGCTTCCCGACAATGTGAGCACCTTAGAGGGCGCGCTCATCGAGCCCCTCGCCGTCGGTTTCCATGCGGCGCTCCAGGGGGACGCCCATTTGGGGCAGACGGCCGTCGTCATGGGTTCCGGCTGCATCGGCCTTGTATCCATGATGGCCTTAAAGGCCCGAGGCGTCTCCCGCGTCTTCGTCGTGGACGTGATGGAAAAGCGCCTGCAAAAAGCCATGGAGCTGGGCGCCGACGGTGTGATCAACGGCAGCTCTGAAGATGTGCTTCAGAAAATGGAAAAGCTCACAGGCGGCCGCGGCGCCGACCTGATCATCGAGACGGCCGGCAGCGAAATCACAGCCTCCCAGGCCATCCGCATCGCCAAAAAGGGCGCCGTCATCGTCCTTGTGGGGTACAGCAGAACCGGTGAGATGACACTTCCCATGAGCCTGGCTCTTGACAAGGAGCTGACCTTTAAGACCGTGTTCCGCTACCGGAATATTTACCCCCTTGCCATCGACGCCGTCGCCTCCGGCAAGGTGAACTTAAAGGGAATCGTCACCGACATTTTCCCTTTCAGCTGCGTCCAGGAGGCCATGGACGCAAGCGTCAGCCGCAAGGCCGATATCGTAAAAGCTGTCATTCAAGTCTCTGAGGATTGATTTTCATCATATGGAACCAGCCGCCGGAACGGATTTTTATGTTCTGACGGCTGGTTTTGTCGTCATTTTTTCTTATTGTTTTCACATTTTCCCTTCCTTATATGTGAATTTTGACTATGTCTTTTATTTAACGCTTTACTATTTTATTAAATTGTGATAAAATGTATTAAAAATTCCACATTTTTTTATTTATTTTTTCTATCGAATGGTATGTCTTTTCGGACATATCCGCTTCTAAAAGGAGGGAACTGTTATGGGACGTTCAAAGGAAGAGCTGAAAAAGGCTGCCTGTCAGGCGATTGACAATCACCGTGACGACATCATCGCGTTCGGCGACAGTATTTTTTCAGAGCCGGAGCTCGGCTACAAAGAGGTAAAGACCTCGGAAAAATTCAGCAGGCTTCTGGATTCACTCGGTTTTGCCCACCAGGATCATGTGGCTCTGACCGGAGTAATCTCCAACCAGAAGGGGCAGGAAAGCAAGATGAAGGTCGCCATCATGGGCGAGCTGGATGCCGTCGTGGTTCCGGGGCATCCCTGTGCCGATCCTGTCACCAGCGCGGCTCATGCCTGCGGCCATAACTGTATGATGGCCGGTCTGGCCGGCGTTGCTTATGCCCTGCATGATGCCGATATCATGAAAGACCTGTCCGGCGACATTGCCTTGATGGCAGTTCCCAGTGAAGAGTTCGTGGAGCTGGAATACAGAAACCATCTGCGGGAAGAGGGAAAGATCCACTTCCTCGGCGGAAAGCAGGAATTTGTCCGCCTGGGCGCCATGGACGACGTGGATATCATGGTGATGCAGCACACCCAGTCCACCAGCGGAAAGAAAATTAAGGCCAACGCCGGAAACCCGGCCAACGGCTTTGTCGGAAAGCTCGTCCAGTATAAGGGCAAAGAGGCCCATGCCGGCGGTGCACCGTTCGACGGCGTCAACGCATTAAATGCCGCAGAGATCGGCCTGGCTGCCATCCATGCACAGCGGGAGACGTTCCGCGATGAAGATCACATCCGTGTCCATCCCATCATCACCAAGGGCGGTGATCTGGTAAACATTATCCCGGCTGATGTTCGGATTGAGACGTATGTGCGGGGTGCAAGAGTGGATGCCATCTTAGACGCCTCCAAAAAGGTAAACCGTGCGCTGGAGGCCGGTGCTTATGCAGTCGGCGCTGAGTGCAAGATTACGGAGCTTCCGGGCTATCTGCCTGTTGTGGCGCATCCGCCGCTTGCAGAGCTCATGTATAAAAACCTGTGCAGCCTCATCGGTGACGATCAGGTCGAATGTATTTCTGACGCCAGCGGCGGTTCCACCGATGCCGGCGATATCTCCCACCTGATGCCGACGGTTCATGCCTACATCGGCGGCGCAAAGGGCGGCGCCCACTGCCCGGATTATGTCCTGGAGGATAAGGACATGGCGTATCTCACGGCTGCTAAGGCGCTTGTCATGACTGCCATCGACCTCCTGGCCGACGGCGCAGAAACAGGCCTTGCCGTCAAAGAATCCTTCACGCCTGTTATGACAAAAGAAGAATACCTGAAAAACTGGGGACATATTGAAGAATAGGAGGCTCTGCCCATGAAGGAATTATTTAATGACTGGAAAATTCATCTGCTGGCCTTAATCCTGACATTGGTCGCAGAATTTATCGGAACACAAAGCTTTAGCCTGGGGCCGTTAGCCTTCTCGCTGTTCCCCATGCTGTACGTGCTGATTTTCGGCGCAATCCTGGGAATTGCAAAAGCGATCCCGAAACAGATGATGGAGGAGGCATCCCCGTATATTACCATCAGTGTTATGATGCTGACTGCAAAGACAGGCGCCAGCATTGGACCGAACCTGGTCGCTCTCTTCCAGTCCGGCCCGGCTCTGATCCTTCAGGAATTCGGGAACCTGGGAACTGCCCTTTTAGCTCTCCCGATTGCAATCCTCGTTCTGCGGATGGACCGTTCGGCTGTTGGCTGTACGTTCTCCATCTCCCGCGAGACCTCCATCGCCATCGTGGCTGACCGCTACGGCCTGGACTCCCCTGAGGGCGTCGGCGTTATGGGCGGATACATCACTGGTACGGTTCTTGGAACACTGTTCTATGGAATCATGGTTTCCTTCCTCTGTTCCCTCAATATTTTCCATCCGTATTCCCTTGCAATGGCCTGCGGTACCGGTTCGGCATCTATGATGTCTGCCAGCCTTGCTGCCGTTGTGACAGCACATCCGGAAATGGAACAGACACTTACTGCTTATGCTTCTGCCAGCAATATGTTAAGTACCGTAGACGGTCTTTATATGAGCCTCTTCATTGCTCTTCCAATCTGTGACTGGATGTATCGGAAGATGACTGCGGTGAACAAACATTATAAAAATGGGGTTCCGATTCGGAAAGCCGCTGCAATGAAGAAAGATTAAAGGAGGGCTGAATATGAGTGCATCTGTTTGGATTAAACGGCTGAAATGCCTGATTCTTGTTACAATTTTCGCTTCTGTTGGCAACTATATCAGCACCTCAAAAGCAGGGGCTCCCGTTACCCCGCTGGAGGCTGCACCTGGACTTCTGATGCTTTTGGCTGCCACCCTGGTGGGCTGCATCCTCTATGAATTAGTCAACAAGGTAAGCTCAAAAAACCTTCCGGTTATCGCTTATGTATCTTTGATTGCGATTATTATAACTATACCGGGCGTCTTCCCCTTTGCTGACTATTGTATCGAGAGCATTGGCAAAATTGGTCTTCTTCCGCTCTGTACCCCGATTCTTGCCTATGCAGGCATCTCCATCGGAAAAGACCTCGACACCTTTAAGCAGCAGGGCGTTTCCATCGTTATTATCTCCCTGTTTGCATTTATCGGTACTTATGTTGGTTCCGCAATTATCGCGGAGGTCATTCTCCGGGCAACCGGTGTGATTTAAGCTTTTTCACCTCAACATAATTTTATCAGACTCCGGCGCGGCTTTTGCTGCGCCGGAGTGCTTTCTCTGCAAGACGCCGGACTAACACAGAAAATTCCCCGGATATGGGCGGTTAGGGATTACCGCCCGTATCCGGGGTTTCTTCTGTCTTCCGGCCGCATCTTGGAGCCGGCCGGACTTCCTGGGGTTTGCCGACATTTCTGCACGGCACATAGCTTCGCGCGGGGGTTGCGCCTCACTATATGGATCTGCGTTCCATTACAAGAAGGTATCGAAAAAAAGTAAATTGTCTCTGTTATTTTTTAATCTCCCGGATCACATCAATCACCGACCCGTCCCGGTATTCCACAATGCATACCACCCGGTCCGTCGTCTCGATGGGCTTCGGCACTCCCGTTAAGGACTCCGCTAACTCCTGGAGATACTCAATGGTCACAAGCTTTAAATTCGCCTGCTCCAGGTCTTCCTTTAGTTCCTCATAATACTTATGCTTCGGGTTCAGGGCGATTCCCGCCTCCGTCACCACCGCCGCCACCGTCTCTCCCGGCGTACAGCAGGTGAACACCCGCTTCGTGATGGACGGCGTCCGCCCTCTCACCACCGGCAGGCACACAATGGATATATCCGCCCCGGCCGCCACATCCGGGCCGCCGCCAAGGCCTCCCATCATCTCCCCGCTGGAACCGGTTAAGATGTTCACATTGAAGTCCGTATCTACTTCCAGCGCCGCCAGCACGCCGAAGGTCAGCTTATCAAGCATCGCTCCCTTGGAAAACGGGTTCGAGTACACCGCATTGTCGATTTCCACGATCCCCGGCTCCTCGGCAATGGCCCTCGCCGCCACCGCGTCAAAGCACTGGCTGCATTCCAGTACCCGCACCAGCCCTTTCTTATACATGTCCACGATGGCTGCCGTCATGCCGCCAAGGGCAAAGCTTGCCTTAATGCCTCTCGCTTCCATCCGCTCCGCCAGGTAGTTGGTGCAGGCGATGCTGATGGCTCCGGCCCCGGTCTGGAAGGAGAAGTTTTCCTTAAACATGCGGGACGCCGCCATCACGTCGGCCGCCCGCTCGGCAATCATCAAATCCCTCGGGTTTTTCGTCATCCTGGCCGCGCCTTTCCCGATCTTTTCCGGGTCGCCGATGCGGTCAACCTTTACCACATAGTCCACGTACTGCTGGGAAATGCTCACGGGGTTACAGGGGTATTCCACCAGGTTATCGGTGATGACGACGACTTTTCCGGCGCTCGTGGCGTCGATGAAGGAATAGCCCAGGGAACCGCAGGCGTTTGGCCCGATCTGTCCCGTGGCGTTCCCGTACTCGTCGGCCGCCGACGCGCCGATGAAGGCCACGTCAATCTGTAACTCCCCGGCCTCGATGGCGCGGGGGCGGGAGCCATGGGTCCTTAAAATGACCGGGTTTTCCATCAGGCCTTCCAGTACCGCGTCGCCCAGCTCCCCGCGGATCCCGCTGGCCTCAATCCGGTCGATGGTGCCGTCCTTTACGAAATCCACAATCGAGGGATTCTTGATATTTACCACGGCGCTCGGGGCAAACTTTAGGTGCCTGATTCCAAGTTTCTTGATGGCTTTTAGTACCTGGCCGATGATCTCGTCTCCCTCCCGGAAGCTGT
>ENA-UOJP01000565-UOJP01000565.1-human-gut-metagenome-genome-assembly--contig:-C102-NODE-565-length-65840-cov-52.898244_pt1 | contig 65840 bp, 62 predicted proteins | sample MGYA00242353_ERZ723900 | MGnify/ENA metagenome assembly ERZ723900 | reverse complement strand
ACGGTGGTGTGAGAGGTCGGAAGGCGAAATAATCGCCTTCCTCCTACTCGATTCACTCCTACGGTTCAAAATACCCCTTCACCACCTCAGCGATTCCCTCAGCCAATGCCCCATGGTTCTTTGCGTCCATATGAAGCTGGTCCAGGCCGCTGGGGCCTGCCAGGGATGCGGCATCCAGGAAAAGACATCCCTCAGTCTTTGCCAGTTCCTGATAGAGTGGCGCAAGGGCCATTGACTTGCCGGGAGCGGTTTCGTCAAAACTGACATATGGACAGTGCTCCATGTCGTTTCCTATATGGATAGGGGATATCACCAGAATCTTTGGCTTCTTATAGCCTTCCCCGTAATCAAATCCCTGTACCGTGTGGCACAAATTTTCCATTCCCTTTGTTATAACCCTGGGCGAGGCATGAAAATGGGCCTTGCAGTCATTTGTGCCCAGAAACAGAATGACCAGGTCCAGCGGTTTATGGCTCTGGAGCGCCATGGGAAGTGCCTGGATGCCGCACCGGCCAGGCTCCAGCGGGTCATCCCAGACCGTGGTGCGTCCGCCCATACCTTCCTCGATCACATAATATTCAGGTCCCAGAAGAACCTGAAGACGTCCGGGCCAGCGGGTATTCCAGGAATGGCGTCCTCCTTTGGGATTGGTCCCGAATGTGTTGGAGTCACCGAAGCAGAGTATATTTATCATAGACAGAACCTCCTTATTGCATGGTTGAACTGTTCCAATCAGTAACCACACTTTTCTCCTATGATATCACAAGTAATGGAAAAATGGATTACTTTATGATAAAATAAACGAAACTGTAACAGGAGGAAATATATATATGGATAAGATTTCCAGGGGATTTGTGGGCAGGACGGTACGGGCTGTTGTGTTCATTATTCTTATCATTGTATTCTGCACTGCCATATCCAGCGCAGGCATATATCTGGCATCCAGATTTGGGCTGACCCAGTCCAGGGAGCAGGTGCCGCTGACAGCTCTTTACCTGGGAAATGAAGGGAAAGTGGAGCTTTCGGGACGTGGAAAAATGGTGGAGGGAAACGGATGGAGACTGAGAAATTCCAGGGACAGCTATACGCTGACATTGGATAGTGCGGTTATAGAAAACGCAGCTGAAAAAAACGCAGTTGAAAAAGATACATCTGAAGAAAACACAGTCATGGAAAATACGGAGTCCTCCCGGCCCGGGATTGATATATCAGGGGACTTAACCATTGAGTTAAAGGAAGGCAGCGGCAGCTGGATCCGGTCGGAAGGCGCAGGCATACGCATACATTCAGGCACCCTGGTCATCCGGGGAAAGGGAAGCCTGGACATTGAAGCCGGGACAGCAGGCATCTTGGGGAATAGAACGGGAAACAGTCAGGCTGCCCTGCGCCTGGAGGGCGGACAGCTGGATATAAAGGGAACGTATGCGGGAATATCATGTCCGGAGGTGGATATTGCCGGAGGAACCGGTGTGGTTTTGGCCTCAGGCCAATCCGGAATCGGACTTTATTCATGCAGGCTCAGAGTGGAAGAATCAGAGGGAGAGATAACAGCAGAGGGCAGCGGCGCGGCGGTACTGGCAGGCGGCAGCGGGGAGATGAAGCCATCCATAAAGGTGGATGAAAAAGCGGCGGCAGGGCCTGGCAATGTCCGAATCGTGGAGCTTGACGCTGCCCGGTTGGAAAACGCGGCAGGCCATGAGGAAGAAATCGGGGGATGGATGGAAGGCGCGTATTCTTCTCTTCTTACATATTCGTCAGAGGATATGGTTACTTATAATGAAGATACATTCTGTTTTGACGGTTCAGCCAAAACGATCCGGTTTGCCGCCAAATAAGAAAATAGAACAGATGGAGGAATGAAGATGAGTCTTACCGTATTATGCTACAAAAAATGCTCTACCTGCCAGAAGGCTTTAAAGTGGCTGGATGCCAATGGGATTTCCTATGTGGAGAGACCCATCAGGGAGGAGAATCCCACCCTGGAGGAATTAAGGGAATGGTATGGGAACAGCGGGCTTTCTCTGAAGCGTTTCTTTAATACCAGCGGAAATATCTACAAGGAAATGTCTCTGAAGGATAAACTGCCGTCCATGAGTGAGGACGAGCAGCTGGCGCTTCTGGCCACGGACGGGATGCTGGTGAAAAGACCGCTGGTGGTGGGGGACGGCTTTGTGCTCACCGGATTTAAGGAGGCGGAGTGGAAGGAAAAGCTGCTGTAGATTTTAACGCAGTCACATAATCAACCAAACATGAAATGCCGGAAGACGCACCTTACTAAAAGTGCGTTCTTTCGGCATTTTTTCATGATATTTATAGTTCCGTGATATTTATCTTTCCATGATATGTAAGGAACACGCAGTAAGCAACAGCCATTTTATGCCTGGTCTGCCGCCGCCAAATCATCCAGGGTTCCAAAATGATACCCCATTTCCTCCCACTTGGTCAGGAGTTCATCCAGAATCTGCCCGTTTGTTTTGGATGTGCTGTGAAGCAGGACAATGGCGCCGGGATGAATGCGGGTCAGTAGCTTTTTGAAGGCCTCATCTTTGGTGGGCTGCTTATCTTCGTACCAGTCCACATAGGCCAGGCTCCAGAAAAAGGTCTTATAGCCCATGTCATTGGCCATTTTCAGGTTGCTTTCACTGTATTTGCCCTGGGGGGGACGGTAATATTTTTTCATTGGCTGTCCCGTGGTCTGCTGGTACAGGGTTTCCAGGTCATTCAGTTCCTTTTCAAAGGCCTCCTTCGTGGAGATTTTTGACATATCCGGATGGTGGAAGGTATGGTTTCCCACATTGTGGCCCTCGGCAACCATTCGTTTTACCAGGTCCGGACTGGTCTGTAAATAATTTCCAACCAGGAAAAAAGTGGCGTGTACATTGTGCTTTTTCAGGGCGTCCAGGATGGCGGCTGTGTTTCCGTTTTCATAACCGGCGTCAAAGGTCAGGTAGATGACCTTATCCTGGGTATTCTGGGCATAGTAGGCATTGAACTGTTTCAGATAGTCCGCAGTGGCATTTCCAACGGGCATCTGGCCCTCGCCCGGGAAACTAAGTCCCCAGTTGCCGTCGGCTGAGGTGGTCACTGCTTCGGGAGGACGGTTGTATTCTACTACCTGGGCGGCCAGCCGTCCGGCACAAAAGGCCAGGGCGAACAGAAGGGTGGTCTGTAACAGCTTCTTCATGGGAAGTCTTCTGAGTCTGTTTTTCATAAAGGATAGGTCCTGTTTCAGAAGTAATTACTTTAAATATATAGAAACAGAGGCCGTATTATTCCCGGAACCCGCAAAAGAAGGGGTTCTGCTTACCGTGGGGGAGGTATTGCCGGAGACTGCGGCGGATTCCGGGGGTTGATAAAAACGGGGACGATCCACGGATAATCAGGTACCATAATCCGGCATATAAATCACCATTGTTTTATTATTTCGGATTTGTTATAATGAATTACATCTATAATGTTTAATCGGTTTAATCTGCTTTAGACAGCAGGTCCGCTGCGGGGCATATTCGCCATTTTTCCATGGTTCTGAAGCACAGCTTAAGATAAGTCCGGTGCTAAAGCCGGGAACAGGGACTACCGGGTTCTTTTATGCCGGAGCAATACAGAGGAGTTTGATTATGACACAATATGAGATATTAAAACATTATTTTGGTTATGACACATTCAGGGATGGGCAGGATGTGCTGATCCAGAACATTCTGGAAGGAAGGGACGTGCTGGGAGTCATGCCCACTGGGGCCGGAAAATCCCTTTGTTATCAAATACCTGCCCTTATGATGGATGGAATCACGCTGGTCATTTCCCCGCTTATTTCCCTGATGAAGGACCAGGTAAGCAACTTAAACCAGGTGGGAATCCTGGCTGCTTACATTAACAGTTCGCTGACTGCGGCGCAGTATTATAAGGTACTAGACCTGGCCAGGGCCGGCAGATATCCGATTATCTATGTGGCTCCGGAGCGCCTGATGTCTGAGGATTTCCTGCGGTTTGCACTGAGCGGCCAGGTGAAGATATCCATGGTAGCTGTGGACGAGGCCCATTGCGTATCACAGTGGGGTCAGGATTTCAGGCCCAGTTATCTGAAAATAGTGGATTTCATAAACCAGCTTCCGGTCCGGCCCGTTGTAAGCGCATTTACAGCCACCGCCACAGCCCAGGTGCGGGACGACATCATCGATATACTCATGCTCAGAAATCCCCAGGTTATGACCACGGGCTTTAACCGGCCTAATCTCTACTTCGGCGTACAGTCCCCCAAGGATAAATATGCCACCATGGTAAATTACCTGGAACGCCATAAGGGGGAAAGCGGTATTATCTATTGCCTGACCAGGAAAGTGGTGGAGGAGGTTTGCAGCCAGCTGATTCGGGAAGGATTTTCCGTTACCCGGTATCATGCGGGCTTAAGCGACAGTGAGCGCAGGCATAACCAGGAGGATTTTATATATGACCGGGCACAGATTATGGTTGCCACCAATGCCTTTGGCATGGGGATTGACAAGTCGAATGTCAGGTTTGTGGTGCATTATAACATGCCGAAGAACATGGAATCGTATTACCAGGAGGCCGGCAGGGCAGGAAGGGATGGTGAGCCCTCAGAGTGCATCCTTCTGTACGGCGGCCAGGATGTGGTAACCAATCAGTTCTTTATTGACCATAACCAGGACAACGAGGCATTGGACCCCGTAACCCGGGAGATTGTCATGGAGCGGGACAGGGAACGCCTGCGGAAGATGACCTTTTACTGCTTTACCAATGAATGCCTGAGAGATTACATACTGAGATATTTTGGGGAGTATGGAAGCAATTACTGCGGCAATTGCTCAAACTGTCTGAGCCAGTTTGAGACAGTGGATGTGACGGATATTTCCCGGATACTCATTGGATGTGTGGAGAGCTGCCGGCAGAGGTACGGAACCAATGTGATTATTGATACGGTCCGCGGGGCCAACACAGCCAAGATACGCAATTACAGGATGGATGAGAACCCGCATTATGGGGAGCTGGCAAAGGTACCGGCCTACAAGCTGCGCCAGGTTATGAACCATCTGATGCTGAACGGATATCTGGCAGTGACAAACGATGAGTATGCGATTGTGAAATTGACAGGAAAGTCAAAGGGGATCCTGGAAGAAGGAGAGCAGGTGGCCATGAAGATGGCCAGGGAAGCGGAGCATCCCGCCAAAGTGGCCGGCGCGAGTGCCGGAAAGGGAAGAAAAGGCAGGAAGGGGCTGGCCGCAGCGGGAGGCGCAGAGTTTACGGAAGCAGACGAAACGCTGTTTGAGAAGCTGCGCGCTGTCAGGACAGAGATTGCAAAGGAAGAAAAGGTGCCGCCTTATATTGTATTTTCGGATAAGACGTTGACCCATATGTGTATCGTGAAGCCGGCTACCAAAGCGGAGATGCTGGATGTTTCAGGCGTGGGAGAGTTTAAGTATGAGAAGTACGGGGAGCGTTTTTTGGCTTGTGTGCAGGCGGAAATGAACAGCAGGCATGCCATAAAGGACAATTATGCCGCAAGAGATAATCACTCCGTAAAAGGCAATTATGCAAATCATGAAAAAAAGAGCCATATAGAAGACGAGATGTTTTTTGAGGGGGATGATTTGTATTTTACCAGCGATAGTGATGAGTTCGACGACTGGTCGCTGGAGACAGCTCTGACCGCCTGGGAATGCGGGAGCCAGGAAAATGAGAGCCGGGGAGCTGGCCGCCCGGATCCGATACTCAGAACAGACCAGTCTGAACAATAAAAGGAGATGGATACATTGAAACGTTCAGATTAAACTATGTTTACCAAAGAGAACATCTTTGGAAAAGGAGCGGAAAACACCGGCTTTGCCATTGATAACTTCATGGATTTGGGGAATGTTAAATAGTAAAAATAAGACGTTGAAACCAATTCCCATATTGACCATGAATTCATCAGGAGGAAGGCGCATCCATGAAATTTGACGCAGTTTACTTTGAACCGGCTATCTTTGACTACCCTCTGGGCCGGCAGCTCAGGGAGGAATACAGGGACCTGCCGTGGATTCCCATTGAGAGCCATAATTCCATCCGGGAAATGCAGGAAAAGCCCAATGACCAGTTCGGACACATGAAACGCAATCTGATTGCGGGCATACGAAAGACACACAAATACGTGGAAAACCACAAGGTTTCCGACTATCTGGTCCCATATACCTCATCCGGCTGTACGGCCATGTGCCTGTACTGCTATTTGGTGTGCAATTATAATAAATGCGCCTATCTCAGACTGTTTGTGAACCGGGAGCAGATGCTGGACCGAATGATCAAAAAGGGTAAAAACAGCGGGAAGCCGCTTACCTTTGAGATTGGAAGCAACAGTGACCTGGTGCTGGAGAACACCATTACGGGAAACCTTCTGTATACAATTCCGCGTTTTGCGGAGGAGGGGGAGGGGAAACTTACATTTCCAACCAAGTTTCATATGGTGGAACCCCTGTTGGACCTGGATCACAGAGGCAAGGTGATTTTCCGCATGAGCGTCAACCCTCAGCCTATTATCCAAAAGATAGAGCTGGGCACATCCGGCTTAAAACAGAGAATTGAAGCTGTAAATCATATGTGTGAGGCAGGATATCCCTGCGGACTCCTGATAGCGCCCGTCATATTAATGGAGGGCTGGAGGGAAATGTATACCGGCCTTCTGGAAGAACTGAGGGACGGACTGTCAAATAAAATGAAAAGCCAGATGTTTCTGGAGATTATTTTGATGACCTACTCCTATGTTCACCGGGCCATTAACAGCGAAGCATTTCCAAATGCCCCGGACCTGTATGATAAGGAGCAGATGACGGGCAGGGGACGGGGACGGTACTGCTACCGGGCCGAACCCAGGGCAGAGGCAGAAATCTATCTGCGGGCGGAGATACAGCGTGTACTGGGAGATGTCTCCATACTCTATATAAGCTGACATGAAGGCCGGCCAGGAAGAACGCTATGGGAATGATGAGTACCAGGCCCCTTAACAGGGAAATGATGTGGGCCGGGACAGCCTGTTCCGTGGAGGTAAAAAGGATGGACAGGATGATATTGACCCGCGGCCGGTATTCCGGTAAAATACAGCCTTAGTCCATACCGCAGCATTCCCCTTATTCTGCCGGAATCACCGCAGCCGTAAGCGCTGCTGATTAACGGCTGGATTCCCTGGGCAATGCCGTAGGATACTTCCGTGATAAGGTGTTCTGCATGGTGACCTCCTGGAATGCTCCGACGCCTTCTGACATCTTGCGGAACACAAAAAAACGCCAGTACCTTCTATCTTCTGGAGCGAATGAGGAACGGAATTCCCCGTTCGTATTGCTCCTGGGCCTGACGATAGAAAGCCTGACGCTGGTATTTTTACCCGACGGCAAAGAACCAGCCTGTGTCCGGACTGCGGATGGGTTGGAATTTGTATGGGGAGATTATAGCATGGGGGAGGATGGGTGCCAATTGCAGAATATTATTTCCGATGATTTCCGATAATTTATTCCGGCTGGGATTCCTGCTGTCCCTTCACAATCTTTTCCATCCGGGCAATTTCCTTCTCCTGCACATCAATAATATTCTGGGCCATGGTGCGTATCTCTTCATAGTCTGTATATTCCAGAATATCCCTGGCCATATCCACAGCCATCTGATGATGCATGATCATACCCTCGGCAAAGGCCTGGTCCAGGCTGTCCGCTCCGGAGGCATCCATGTGGCGGGACATGGAGTCATCGGCAAACATTTTGCTGTACTGCTCCAGATAAGCGTCCTCCTTTGTCTGGTCCTTTTTTCCGTCCTTTTCATACGATTTAACCAGCTCGTTCATCTGTTTGAGTTCGTCCTTCTGGGCGGTTATGATATCCTGGGCAATGGTTTTCAGTTCATCGCTTTTCCCCTGGTAGCTCAGATAGCTCTCAGACATCTTGATGGCTGCCTCGTGGTGGGGAATCATGCCCCGCAGAAAGTCCAGGGAGGCATTTCCTGATTTCTCCCGGATGACCATATCCTCCATCATATTCATCATGATGGAATCCTGTTCGGTCAGGTAACGGCTCAGGTCGTCTCCGGATGTATTCATATGCCCGTTATGTCCGCTGTGGCCGGCGGCATTGCCGGAATCTGAGGATGCCTGTTCCCGGGAGCCCGTTTCTGTGTCCGCCTGTGGCGCCGCGGACCCGGCGGTGCTTTCTGTCTGGCTTTCAGAGGCCTGTCCGTTATCAGTGCCGCTGCGGTTGTTGGCAAAGGCGGCTGCCACGGCCACGATAATGACCAGGGCCACGCAGATGCCGATGACCCATGTGCGCATATTTTTGTTCATAATCTCTTTCTCCTTTTATCCTTAAATCGGGTGGATTTAATCTGACATAAATTAGTATTTGCTAAATTCAGGAAAATATTCTCCGGTGCATGCCTGCCGGCGCATTTTTGTTTTCCGAAAGAAGGCAGTTGCAGGTTGTGTTTTATTTGACTTTCACTTATAATGAATCATAAATGTTATGATTTTATTGGTGAAAGGAAACACGATGACGGAAATCAGTGCACAGCCATTTGTGAAATGGGCGGGCGGCAAAAGACAATTACTTGGACAGATAAAAGCGAGCCTGCCAAAACATTTTAATGGATATATGGAGCCGTTTGTGGGCGGCGGTGCAGTATATTTTGATTTACAGCCGGAAAAATCCATTATTAATGATATAAACGAATCATTGATTAATGCTTACCTGCAGATAAAAATTTCACCAGAAGAATTTGCCGATGCCATTTCAGAGTATGATAAACGAATCGCGGATGGCGGAAAAGAGTATTATTATAAAGTCCGGGAATTCTATAATGATAAAATGATGCGGGCGGAATACGATATGGAATTAGCTGTTCTGTTCGTGTTCCTCAACAAGCACTGCTTTAACGGTCTTTACAGAGTAAACGCAAGAGGTCTGTTTAATGTACCGTATAATAACAGTGTGAGAGAATCGTGCAGTAAAGAAAGCATTTTGGCTGTATCGCGGAGCCTTCAGAAGGTGAATATTATGAAAGGCGATTTTCAGAGTGCCTGTGATTTGGCTAAGAAGGATGATTTTGTTTTTATAGACAGTCCCTACGCTCCTTTAAATCCAACATCCTTTGAGTCTTACACAAAGGAGGGATTTGATATCGAGAGCCACAGACGTCTGGCTGCCGTGTTCAGAGAACTTACAGAACGGGGATGTTACTGTATGCTGACAAATCACAATACAGATTTTATCAATCAGTTATATGCAGATTTCAACAAAGTGGTAGTGGATGTAAAGCGCATGATAAATTCTGACGGAAAGAACCGCGTGGGTCAGGAGATCATCATTACGAATTATTAGAGGTATATCTATGGAAGAACTGATGCGGGGAAAAATCCAGGCATATTATGGAACTGATACAAAAAGGCTTTATCTGGGTGACTGTCTTGAGCTGCTGCGGAAAATAAAGCCGGAAAGCGTTGATATGATATTCGCGGATCCGCCCTATTTTCTGAGCAATAACGGCATAACCTGCAAAGGGGGAAGAATGGTATCAGTCAATAAGGCATCCTGGGATGAAGGCGGGGATTTTAAGGAAAACCATGCTTTTAACCGCAGGTGGATCCGCATGTGCAGAAGGATGCTTAGGCCCAACGGAACCATATGGATATCCGGTACACTGCATAATATATATTCAATAGGAATGGCGCTTCAGCAGGAGCGGTATAAGCTAATCAATAATATTACCTGGAAGAAAACAAACCCGCCGCCAAATCTGGCCTGCCGATGCTTCACCCATTCCACAGAGACGATTCTGTGGGCCAGGAAGGATGAAAAGAAAGCCAGACATCTATTTAACTATGAGCAGATGAAGAAAATGAACGGCGGGAAACAGATGAAGGATGTGTGGGAGGGAAGCCTCACCAGGCCGTCCGAAAAGTGGGCCGGCAGGCATCCCACACAAAAACCGGAGTATTTACTGGAACGAATCATTTTGGCGTCCACGGAAAAGGGCGACGTGGTATTGGATCCGTTTTGCGGTTCCGGGACAACCGGGGTGGTGTCCGGAAAGTACGGAAGGCAGTTTATCGGAATTGACAATAACGAAGAATATCTGGATATAGCGAAGAAACGTTTGGATCATATACAGGAGGCATTGGAGTGGTAAAAAGAGATTTTGACGCATGGCTTAGTAAATTCCGGGCAAGCATTTCAGGGTACCGGTATTACATAGATTTTGAAAAGGTAGTCCGCAATGTGGAGGATATAAAAATCGAGTTAAACATACTAAATTCACTGATAGGTTCTGTGAATATAGAAGATGATTTTGAAAAAATAATAACAAAATATCCGGAAACCCTGTCCTGCATTCCCCTGCTTCTGGCAGTGCGGAGCAATGAAATATATGCCCAGGATGAGGACGGCGCATTTGAGTATCATTTTAAAACAATGAATTATGATATGGATCAATATAAGATATTTATGAGAAAAACAGGATTGTTTGACTTATTGCAGAAGCATCTGGTAAATAATCTGGTTGATTATGCGCTGGGGATTGAGACAGGACTTGATTCCAATGGCCGCAAGAACCGCGGCGGGCACCAGATGGAAGAGCTGGTGGAGAAATATATCATTGCCGCGGGATTTACTAAGGATGAGAGCTACTTTAAAGAGATGTACCTTAAGGATATTGAGGATAAATGGGATATTGATTTATCCGCCCTGTCCAACGAAGGCAAGGCGGCAAAGCGGTTTGACTTCGTGGTAAAAACAGAGTCCATGATTTATGCGGTTGAAACGAATTTTTACAGCGGCGGCGGCTCGAAGCTGAATGAAACGGCCAGAAGCTATAAGATGCTTTCCCAGGAGGCAGACACAATCGAAGGATTTTCTTTTGTGTGGTTTACGGATGGTATTGGCTGGAAAAGCGCGAAAGGGAATCTGCGGGAAACCTTTGAAGCAATGGAGCATGTTTACAATATTGACGATATGGAGCATTCGGTTATGACTGAGCTTCTGGTGTGATGCCAATAAAGGATAGAAAAGTGTGCAGAAATATGATAAAATTAAAAAGCAGAGATAAAAACACAACGCGGGATCAAAGCCTGCAGAGCCGGTAGGTAGTCCGGCCGCATTCCCATAGTCCTGCCTGAAACGGCGGGGTAACAGGAATGTAAGTAACCCTCCCTCCTTGGGTCGTCCGTTCTTTGTTCATCACATTTCAAAGGAGGAATTGTCATGGACAAAGTATCGGTGGTACTGAGAGTGTTTTTTGAGGACCCATTCTGGATTGGAGTACTGGAACGGGTGGAAGGCGGGAGGATGACCGCGTGCAAGATTACCTTTGGCCCGGAGCCGAAGGATTACGAGGTACACGGATTCCTGGCAAAGGAATACTACGGTCTGCGGTTTAGTCCGGCTGTGGCAGCTGCTGTAAAGGAGAACCGTAAAAACCCCAAGCGTGTGAGACGCCAGGTCAGGAAGGAACTTCGGGAGTCAGGCATGGGAACGAAATCCCAGCAGGCCCTGAAATTGCAGCAGGAGCAGATAAAGACTGGCAGGAAGGCGGTAAGCAAAGAGAATAAGGAAGCAAAAGCCATACGCCAGTTTGAACTGAAGCAGCAAAAAAAGAAAGAAAAGCACAGGGGCAGGTAACGCTGCCTCTGTGTTTTTGAAAACATGAAAGTGAGGGCCGCCATCCATGAAAATAGACCGTCTCATCGGAATCCTGTCCATCCTTCTCCAGCGGGAAAAGGTAACCGCCCCCTATCTGGCGGAAAAGTTTGAGGTATCCCGCAGGACCATCAACCGGGATATAGAGGATATCTGCAAGGCCGGAATTCCTCTTGTCACCAGCAGGGGACCCGGAGGCGGAATTTCCATTATGGAGGGATACCGCATGGACCGCACCCTGATTACATCCGGGGAAATGGAGGCAATCCTGGCAGGGCTCAGAAGTCTTGACAGCGTATCGGGTTCCGCCAGGTACCGCCTGCTGATGGACAAGCTGGCCCCTGGAAAGCAGGATATGATAAGCAGCAGCGGCAGTATCCTCATCAATCTGTCGTCCTGGTACCGGCAGTCCCTTGCGCCTAAAATCCATCTGATTCAGGAGGCCATAGAGACCTGCCGCCTTATGAAAATGAGGCGGACCGTCCCTTCCCTATCCGTTTTCTGGTAAAGGCACGGTGCAAACCGTCCATTAAATGGAGGATTGTAGATGAATTTGGTCCTGAGACCCTGGAGGAACTGCCGGATGGTAATTTTATGTTTACAGCCGGATACTCGGACAAAGAAAACCTGTTTTGCTGGATTCTGAGCCTGGGAGACCAGATTGAGCTTTTGGAACCCGGTGAATTCCGGGCGGAGCTTGCAGAGCTGGGACGCCGTATTTATGATATTTACAGATAGACATGGACTAATAAAAGGAGGACTCAATATGGCTTCCAGCCTGGAATATGTTCAGTATGTAGCGGCGCAGTTAAGCGGCGCGGGCGTTATTTCCTATAAAAAATTATTTGGCGAGTATGGCCTGTGGTGCGGGGGAAAGTTCTTTGGAACAGTAGAGAATAACCAGTTTTATGTAGTATCTGGTGGAGGAGCTGGATGACAGAGAGTTTCTGACTGCCCTGGTCCTGGATACCTGCAGTCAGCTACCGGACCCATCCCTGCCAAAACGAAAATAACTACTTTCCCAATCCCGTATTTTATATTATAATAAGATAGCATGACGAAAATTATAATATATTAGGAGAAGATACATATGGAAAGAAAAGTAGGAACAATTTCGAGAGGAATCCGCTGCCCGATTATCCGTGAAGGAGACAATCTTGCTGAAATCGTGGTAGACAGTGTTTTGGATGCAGCGGAAAGCGAAGGCTTTGAAATCAGGGACAGGGATGTCATTTCCGTGACAGAGTCCGTGGTTGCCAGGGCTCAGGGCAATTACGCTTCCATTGATGCCATTGCGGGGGACGTGAAGGCAAAACTTGGCGGGGAGACCATCGGCGTCATTTTCCCGATTCTGTCCAGAAACCGTTTTTCCATCTGTCTGAAGGGAATTGCCAAAGGCGCAAAGAAGGTTGTGCTGATGCTCAGCTATCCCAGCGACGAGGTGGGAAACTCCCTAGTATCCTTGGATCAGGTAGACGAGGCCGGTATTAATCCTTACAGCGATGTGCTGGATTTGAAGCGCTACAGGGAACTGTTTGGGGAGAACAAGCACCCGTTTACCGGTGTGGACTATGTGGCCTATTACTGCCAGCTGATTGAAGAACAGGGCGCGAAGGCCCAGGTGGTATTCGCAAATAATCCAAGGGAAATCTTAAATTATACCAAGCGGGTGCTGACCTGTGACATCCATTCGCGTATGCGCACCAAGCGCATCTTAAAGGAGGCAGGCGCAGAGGTGGTATGCGGCATGGATGACATCCTGAATGCCCCGGTGGACGGAAGCGGCTGCAATGAAAAATACGGCCTTTTGGGCTCCAACAAGTCAACCGAGGACACCATTAAGCTGTTCCCGCGGGATTGTATGGATTTGGTAAACGATATTCGGAACAAAGTCCTGGACCGCACAGGAAAGCATGTGGAAGTCATGGTATACGGCGACGGCGCGTTCAAGGATCCGGTAGGGAAAATTTGGGAACTGGCCGACCCGGTGGTATCTGTTGCCAATACAGAAGGACTGGAAGGCACGCCAAACGAAGTGAAATTAAAATATCTGGCTGACAATGATTTTAAGGATTTGTCCGGAGAAGCCTTAAAGAATGCCGTTTCCCAGAGAATCAAGGAGAAGAAATCCGATCTGGTGGGCGACATGGCATCCCAGGGAACCACGCCGAGAAGACTCACCGATCTGATAGGATCACTTTGTGACCTTACCAGCGGTTCCGGCGATAAGGGTACACCGGTCATTTTGGTTCAGGGATATTTTGATAACTATACAAACTAAGCCATAATAATGATAAGGCATGGAGGGCTGAAGGCTTTTAGGGAGCGTTCAGCCCTTGTTTTAGGAGGTTATGATGGGAAAATTAAAACTGGGTATTCTGGGCAACGGCTATCTGGCCGATATTATTGTGGAAGCCGGTCTGAAAGGAATGCTGGATGAATATGAGCTGGTGGGAGTTTTGGGCAGGACCAGGGAAAAGACAGAGCTTCTGGCGAAAAAAGGCGGGTGTCAGGCATGCGGCACCATAGACGAGCTTCTGGCGCTGTCCCCTGACTATGTTGCGGAGGCAGCCTCGGTCCAGTCTGTAAAGGACTGCGGAGTGAAGATTCTGGAATCCGGGGCCGGCATGATTGTGCTGTCCATCGGAGCATTTGCGGATCATGAATTTTTTGGACAGGTAAAGGCCGCGGCTGCCGGCCACAAAACCAGGGTGTACATTGCGTCCGGCGCGGTGGGAGGATTTGATGTGCTGCGGACCATATCCCTTATGGGGCAGGCAGAGGCAGGCATCAGGACAAGGAAAGGACCGGCGTCCTTAAAGGGAACCCCGCTTTTTGTAGAGCGCCTGATGGAGGACGGAACGGAGAGCCATGTATTTCACGGCAGCGCAAAGGAAGCCATTTCCCTCCTGCCCACCAAGGTAAATGTGGCCGTGGCCTCATCCCTTGTGACCGCGGGGCCGGAGGATACCCGTGTGGATATATACAGCGTTCCAGGCATGGTTGGGGATGACCATAAGATCACATCCGAGATAGAAGGAGTGAAGGCTGTTGTGGATATTTATTCCAGCACCAGCGCCATTGCCGGCTGGAGCGTGGTGGCGGTTTTACAGAATATTGTATCACCAATCGTATTTTAGGAGGAAATGGACATGTTTAAGAAATTAGTGGCTATTGAGCCGGTGAGCCTGATACCCAGCGCAGAGGAGGAACTGCACCGGTATGCGGGAGAGATAACATTGCATGAGGATGTGCCGTCCGGCGATGGGGAAATCATCCGGCGTATCGGTGACGCGGACGCGGTGCTGGTAAGCTACACATCCAGAATCAGCCGTCATGTGATCGAGAGCTGCCCATCCATCCGGTACATTGGCATGTGCTGCAGCCTCTATTCTGAGGAAAGCGCCAATGTAGACATTGCCTGTGCCAGGGAACGGGGCATCACAGTGCTTGGAATCAGGGATTACGGCGACAGGGGGGTGGTGGAATACGTGCTCAGTGAGCTGGTGCGTTTCCTTCACGGCTTTGACCGTCCCATGTTTCGTGATATGCCCGTTGAAATCACGGATTTAAAGGTGGGTATCATCGGAATGGGCGTATCAGGAGGAATGATAGCCGATGCCCTGAAGTTCATGGGGGCGGATGTGTCCTATTACAGCCGTTCCAGGAAGCAGGACAGAGAAGACCAGGGGATGACTTACAGGCCCTTAAAGGAACTGCTGGACCGCAGCGAGGTGGTCTTTGCCTGCCTGAATAAAAATGTGATTCTGCTTCATGAGAAGGAATTCAGGCAGCTGGGGCAGGGAAAGCTCCTGTTCAATACCTCCATTGGACCGGCATTCGACCTTCCTGCCCTGAAAACATGGCTGGATCAGGGAAATAATTACTTCATCTGCGATACAGAGGGAGCCCTGGGAGACAGCACCGGAGAACTGCTTGGTCATCCGGGCGTATTCTGTGCACGCATCTCAGCAGGCAGGACAAAACAGGCCTTTGATTTGCTCAGCAAAAAGGTGCTGGACAATATTCGCGCATACCTGGAGCAGTAGTTATTGCTTTATGTTTCGTCATCCCATTTGAAATCACACTGTTCCAGATTTTCACATATCTTTTCCATGGTGCCGCAGAATGCTTCCATTTCATCCTGCCCCAATCCTTTCCATATAACATCATCCACCATTTCCAGTACCCTGCGTACCTTATGGGCCTCTGCCACCCCTTCACCGGTGAGGCAAATCAGATAGGACCTGCGGCATCCAGGATCTTTTTCTCTTACCAGGTAGCCGGATTCCTCCAGACGGTCCAGGGAACGGGACATGGTGGTCACATCCATATGGCAGAAATCTGACAATTCTTTCTGTGTTATATGGTCCCGGGCCAGCAGCACATCCAGGATGCGGGCGTGGCCCTGGCCGAAGGTTAGGCCAATCCGGGTGAAATGGGGCTGCATCAGATGTTTTCTTGCCCTTTCCGCTCTCACCAGGAGGCGGCGTACTTGTTCTTGTTTCATCATGGTTCTTGCTTCCTTTCTTTATTCCAATTCAAACTGGCCTGTGTACAGTTTATAATAACGCCCTCTCTGGTCAATGAGTTCATCGTGGCTTCCGCGTTCTATGATTTCGCCCTTTTCCAGTACCATAATGGCCTTGGAGTTGCGGACCGTGGACAGTCTGTGAGCGATGACAAAGACGGTGCGCCCGTCCATCAGCGCGTCCATTCCCTTTTCAATGAGCTTTTCCGTCCGGGTGTCAATGGAGCTGGTGGCCTCATCCAGAATCAGCACAGGAGGGCGGGAGATGGCTGCCCGCGCAATAGCCAGAAGCTGGCGCTGCCCCTGGGACAGGTTGGCGCCGTCGCTGTGAAGGGGCGTATCATAACCCTGGGGCAGACGGCGGATGAAGGAGTGCGCATTGGCTACCCTGGCTGCATTTACCACGTCCTCGTCTGTGGCGTCCAGCCGTCCGTAACGTATGTTGTCCGCTATGGTCCCTGTAAACAGGTGGGTATCCTGGATGACCATGGAAAGGCTGCGGCGCAAATCGTCCTTTTTAATGGTCCTTATGTCAATGCCGTCATAGGTTATGCTTCCCTGCTGTATTTCGTAGAAACGGTTCACCAGATTGATGATGGTGGTCTTTCCTGCGCCGGTGGAACCTACGAACGCGATTTTCTGCCCGGGTTTGGCGTAGAGGCTTATGCCGTTCAGGATGGTTTTCTCCGGCGTGTATCCGAACACAACCTGGTTGAAACGCACATCCCCCTCAAGGGGAATGAGACGGAAGCCGGATTGGGAGCCGGTATGGGTCTGCGCCGTATCAACCGAATCCTCATCCGGCACCTTCCAGGCGAAACAGTGGGTAAATTCCCTGCATTCTTCCCAGCCGCCATTGTCATTCTTTCGCACATTACACAGTGTCACTGTGCCTTCATCCAGTTCCTGGGTCTCGTTCATCATATCAAAAATGCGCTCGGCTCCCGACAGGGCGGCCAAAAGAAAGTTTATCTGCTGGGTAAACTGGTTCATGGGCATGGCACTCTGGCGCACATACACCAGATAGGATGCCAGTGTCCCCAAATCCGTAAGGCCTGACAGGGCAAACAGGCCGCCCACACAGGCTGACAGGGCATAGTTTACATAGGACAGGGCCACTATGGTGGGAACCGTCATGCCGGAATAGGTCAGGGCTTTGGTGGCCGCTGTTCGGAATGCCTCGTTGCGGCGGCAGAATTCCTCGTAGTCCTGTGCCTCGTGATTGAATACTTTTTCCACCTTCTGGCCAGCCACCATCTCCTCCACAAAGCCGTTGATGCTGCCCAGGTATTTCTGCTGCTGGGTAAAATACTTCCTGCTCCTTTTTCCATTATAGCGGATAAACAGAACCATGAGAATCAGAAATGCCATGACAATAAGGGAAAGACGCCAGTCCAGCACCAGCAGCATGGTAATGGTTCCTGTTATGGTTATGAAGCTCTGTATCATCATGGCAAAGCTGTTGTTAAGGGCTTCGCTGATGGTGTCCACATCGTTGGTGAAACGGCTCATCAGCTCCCCGTGGGTATGGGCGTCAAAGTAGGTAAGGGGAAGGCGCTGGGTGTGCCGGAACAAATCGGACCGGATTTCGTTCACCACCTTCTGGGAAATGTGGACCATCATCTGATTGTAGGCATAACAGGAGAGCGCGCCGCACAGGTACAGCGCTCCCATGACCAGAAGCATTTTCACAAGCCCCGGTATGTCTCCCGGGAGAATGAAACGGTTGATGACCGGTTTTAACATGTATGTTCCCAATATGCTGGCCAGGGCGCTGATTGTCACCAGGAGGGCGATAACCAGCATATACCACTTGTGCCGCCCCAGATAGCTGAGCATCTGCTTTAAGGTGCGTCTGGTATCCTTGGGACGGTTATAATTTGCTATTCTTGCCATTACAGATTCGCCCCTTCCTGTTGAGAATGATAGATGTCCTGATAAATCTGGTTGGAAGCCAGCAGGGTTTCGTGGCTGCCTACCGCGTTCACCCGTCCGTCCTCCAGTATAATGATTTGGTCTGCGTGGGCCACTGAGGATATGCGCTGGGCAATGATGATTTTGGTTGTATCCGGCATGCTCTTTGCCAGTCCGTCCCGGATTTTGGCCTCTGTGGCAGTATCCACCGCGCTGGTGGAATCATCCAGAATCAGCACCTTGGGAGACTTGAGGATAGCCCTGGCAATGCAGAGTCTCTGCTTCTGCCCGCCTGACACATTGATGCCTCCCTGGCCCAGCTCTGTTTCATATCCGCGTTCCAGGCGGTCGATGAATTCATCCACGCAGGCAATGCGGCAGGCCTCCTCGATTTCCTGGTCCGTGGCCGTTTCCCTGCCCCAGCGCAGGTTATCCTTTACCGTGCCGGAAAACAGAGTGTTTTTCTGGAGCACCATGGCGATAGAATCCCTCAGTCCCTTAAGGGGGTATTCCCGGACCGGGCGGCCATCTATATATACCGTGCCATTCGTGACATCATAGAGTCTGGGAATCAGCTGCACCAGCGTGCTCTTGGCAGCGCCTGTCTGTCCGATGATGCCCACGGTCTGTCCCGCCTTTATATGAAAGGAAATGTCGGAGAGCACATATTCGGCAGCATCCTGGTTGTATTTAAAGTACACATGCTCAAACCGGATATCGCCATGCTCCACTTCCAGGGGACTGGATCCGTCCTCCTTGATGTCGATTTCCTCATCCATGACTTCCGAGATACGTTTCCAGGAAGCCAGGGCTCTGGTGGTCATGAGGAACACATTGGAGAACATCATCAGTGAATTTAAAACCTGCAGGACATAGCTCAGGAAACCGGTGAGCTCACCCACCTTCACGCCGCCTATGGTGACCAGCCTGCCGCCGAACCACAGGATGCACAGGATGGTGGAGTACATGACTAACTGCATGGCAGGCATGTTTAAGACTGCCAGACGGAAGGCTTTTTCCGCCGTGAACCGCAGATTGTAATTGACCTCCTCGAATTTCCGGATTTCATGATCGCCCCTGACATAGGATTTCACCACACGGATGGCGGCCAGGTTTTCCTGAATGATGCGGTTTACCATGTCAATGGCGCCCTGCATTACGCTGTACAGGGGGCGCACATGGCTGATGATGAAAAACAGCAGCACACCCAGGACAGGAGCAGCCACCAGAAACACCATGGCCAGCTGCGGATTGATGTAAAAGGAGGCAGCCATGGCGGTGAGCATCATGACCGGGGATCGGAAAGCGGGCCGCATGCCTGCGGCCACGGAGTTCTGTATGGTGGTTACGTCGCTGGTAAGACGGGTCACCAGGGAGGAGCTGCTGAAATGGTCTGTGTTGGCAAAGGAAAACTGCTGCAGCTTTGCAAACTCCGCCTTGCGGATTTCGGCTCCCAGTCCCTGGCCGCACCGGGCCGAGAACATGGCGGAGCCCTGGCCCAGCACAAGGGAGATAAGGGCAAAGAGAACCATCTGCAGCCCTTTCATCAGGATATAGCGCCTGTCTCCATTGACCACGCCCACATCCACAATGGAAGCCATGACCAGGGGGATGATGAGCTCAAACACGGTTTCGGCTTCAATACAGAAGACGGCCATGACGGCATCCCTTTTGTAGGGCTTCAGATAAGATAAAAATTCCTTCATTCCGGAATCCTCCTTCATTGATTGTTTCATTTGCAGTCACAATAGTTGCACATACAACTATTGTATGCTCATGTATTGAAAATGTCAATCGTGTTGTGATATACTCTTAGATATGCATGGGAATGAAAACAGAAACGCTCTAAGTCAAAAGAGGAGAACAATATGAGAAGGATAATTTGCGTGCCGTTTTTGCTGGCGGCCCTGACGGCGCTGTCTGTCCTGCCGGTTCAGGACTGTCTGGCCTATGGGCCGGGAGACAGTTGGTATTATGGCTATTACCGCAGAGGCGGTCCCGGAGTGGAGTATGATTACGGGACGGCGCCGTCAGGAACCTACGATTACGGCGGCCCTTCGGCGCCTCAGGGCAATGCCCAGGTCACCGCGGATAATACGGTCAGGGCTTATCCCGGCTTTAACTCTAATGTGCCGGACACGTCCACTGCCCAGTTTGCCCCCGGATACTGGTGGGATCCCAATGACGATTATTGGGACGACTGGGATGAATGGGACGACGAGGATGACTGGTGGTATTACAACGGAGGCCCCGGAGTACAGTACGGCCAGGGCTGGAGATACAGTCCCGGAGGCTGGTGGTTCCAGCTCTATGGCGGCAGCTGGCTGTCAGGGGGGTGGCAGCTCATACATAACAGATGGTACCGCTTTGACCAAAATGGATATATGCTGACCGGGTGGTTTACGGACAGCGACAATAACCGCTATTATCTGAATCCCCTGGATGACGGTACCCTGGGGATGATGCGCACAGGCTGGCAGATGATAGACGGAAAGCTTTATTATTTCAATACCCAGTCAGACGGGACCATGGGACGCCTGCTTGTAAACACCACAACCCCGGACGGCTATGTGGTGGGAGCGGACGGGGTTTTGATTCAGTAGCGGAGAAAACCCCGGCGCCTGTGGCAAGCAGGAGCCGGGGTTTCCTGATTTTTGTCGTATGGTAAATTTAAGACCAGAAGCAATTTTTTCTTTCGTATCCTTATTTATATGGTAACTGTATGGTAATCCCTCTCTTTTGTATCTTGGTTCAATGCCTGGGAGCCGTTCCATCCGGTATGTGTGTGATGGAGTGTAATGCAATGTTGGAATTTCGCGCGGCTCTTTGCCGCCCTTTTGGTTTATGATTGTATGTTCCGGAATCCCTGTCCCCTGGGGCTTTAGCGGCTGCCCGCTCCTGCCCCGGCATCTTTCTTTCATCCGTTCATAATGTTAATGCGGGGCGGGGATTTTTTATTGCAAAAAAAAATTGCCGCTTATTGCCAGTGTACATATTATGTGATAATATAAAGGTTGTTTTACAGAAAAGAGGATACAATCATGTTACAATATCTCATTGTGTGCCCGTTGGTATTCCTGGCCGGACTGGTGGATTCCATTGCAGGAGGAGGCGGGCTTATTGCCTTGCCTGCATATCTTATTGCAGGGGTGCCCGCCCATGTGGCACTGGGTACCAATAAGCTCAGCTCAGCCCTGGGCACCACTGTTTCCACGGCCCGCCTGGCAAAGCACGGTTTTCTGAAGGGAAAGGTGTTCATGGCGGTCTGTTCCTCGGCGGCAGCCCTGACAGGCTCGGCCCTGGGAGCCCATCTGGCCCTCATGGTGCCGGAATCCGTCATCAAGCACATGATGATTGTGGTGCTGCCCGTTGCAGCGTTTTACGTGCTCAGGAACAAGGATATGGGAGCGAGGGACAGGACGGATGATATTTCCAGAAACAAGGTGTTTGCCGTCTGCATGGCGGCAGCCTTTTTTGTGGGGGGATATGACGGCTTTTACGGACCCGGAACAGGAACCTTCCTGATTCTTATTCTCACAGGGGCTGCCGGGCTGGACGCCCGCAGCGCTTCCGCCCAGACAAAGGTAATCAACCTTTCCTCCAATATTGCGGCCCTTGTGACCTTTATTGCCACTGGAAATGTCTGCTACCCGCTGGGGCTTACGGCAGGCGTCTGTTCCATCGCGGGACACTATATCGGGGCAGGCATGGTGGCCCACGACGGACAGAAGGTGGTCCGTCCCGTGGTCCTGATGGTGCTTGGGGTATTGTTTATTAAAATAGTAAGCGGCGCATAGGAAATAGGAGTGAATCATATGAAATGGAAAAAATTTACATTAACAACCACCACTGAGGCGGTAGACCTGATTAGCAGCATGTTTGACGACATTGGTATAGAAGGAATCGAAATCGAGGATAATGTGCCCCTGACGGAGAAGGAGACAAAGGGAATGTTCATTGACATCCTTCCTGAGCTTCCTCCGGACGAAGGGGTTGCCAGGATAAGCTTTTACCTGGATGATGACGCGGATGTGGCGGATTATCTCAAACGGGTGGAAGAGGGCCTGGACGAGCTGTCGCCATTTGCGGAGCTGGGCGCCAGAACTATCACCGCGTCGGAGACAGAGGACAAGGACTGGATTAACAACTGGAAACAGTACTTTAAGCCCTTTACAGTGGACGATATTCTGATTAAGCCTACCTGGGAAACCATACCGGAGGAGCACAAGGACAAGCTTCTGGTGCAGATTGATCCGGGTACTGCCTTTGGAACCGGTATGCATGAGACCACCCAGCTGTGCATCCGCCAGCTTAAGAAGTATGTGAACCGGGACACCCTTGTGCTGGATGTGGGAACAGGCAGCGGCATTCTGGGAATCACGGCCCTGAAACTGGGGGCTAAAGAGGTGTGGGGCACGGATCTGGATGAAAATGCCATTAACGCCGTAAGAGAGAACCTGGAAGCCAACAGCATTCCTGAGGACAGGTTTCATGTACTCCAAGGGAATATCATAGATCAGCTTTCCGTAAAGGAATGGGCAGGATACGGCAAGTACGATGTGGCGGTGGCCAACATACTGGCAGATGTCATCATTCTGCTGGTGGACGAGATACCTGCCCACCTGAAAAAGGGCGGTATTTTCATCACCTCCGGCATTATTGATATGAAGGAGGAAGCGGTGAAGGAGGCGTTTGCACGCTGCCGGGAGCTGGAAATGGTGGAAATCACATACCAGGGAGAATGGGTGAGCGTGACCGCCAGAAGGAAATAGGATGAATGAGGAAGGACCTGAGGGAAAGCCATGCATCATTTTTTTGTGAACCCTGAACAGGTGGAGGACGGCCTGATACGGATAACCGGCCCTGACGTGAACCACATAAAGAATGTTCTGCGCGTAAGGCAGGGGGAGAAAATGCTGGTCAGCGACGGCACCGGCAGGGATTACCTGTGCCAGGCAGAAGAAATCGCCGGACAGGAGGTCGCGGTGCGGATTCTTGAGACAAAGGAGGAGGGGAGGGAGCTTCCTTCCAGAATCTGGCTCTTCCAGGGACTGCCCAAATCTGATAAGATGGAATTCATCATCCAGAAGGCAGTGGAGCTGGGGGCGGCCGGCATTGTGCCGGTGTCCACCAGAAACACGGTGGTCAAGCTGGAGCCGAAAAAGGAAGAGGCCAAGCGCAAGCGGTGGCAGGCCATCGCAGAGAGCGCTGCCAAGCAGTCCAAGCGCAGTCTGGTTCCGCAGGTATGCGGCGTCATGACGCTGAAGGAAGCCTTTGACTATGTGGAGAGCCGGGGCTTTTCCATGCGTCTCATTCCCTATGAACATGAGGAGGGGATGGCCGGCACAAAGGCGGAATTAGACACCCTTGGGCCGGGGCAGGACATTGCTGTGTTCATTGGTCCGGAGGGCGGATTTGATGAACGTGAGATAGATCTGGCCCTTTCAAAGGGGGTGCGGCCCATCAGCCTGGGGCGCAGGATACTGAGGACGGAGACAGCGGGCCTGGCCGTGCTGTCGGTACTTATGATGCGGCTGGAAGGGGCGCTGTAAAGGAGTTTGTATAATGGAAGCATATTTTGACAATTCAGCCACCACGCGTGTATTTGACAGCGTAAAGGATATTGTGGTGAAAACCATGACGGAGGATTACGGCAATCCGTCCGCCAAGCACAGAAAGGGAATGGAGGCGGAGCGGTATGTGCGTCAGGCAGCTGCGGACATTGCCAGGACATTAAAGGTCAGGGATAAGGAAATCCTGTTCACCTCCGGCGGCACGGAATCCAACAATATGGCTCTTATCGGCACTGCCATGGCAAACCAGAGAGCCGGAAAGCATATCATCAGTACCAGAATCGAACACGCCTCGGTTTACAACCCCCTGGCGTATCTGGAGCAGCAGGGGTTTGAGGTCACATATCTGTCTGTGGACAGCCAGGGCCATATATCACTGGAGGAGCTGGAATCCGCCATCCGTCAGGACACCATACTGGTATCCATCATGTATGTAAACAACGAGGTGGGCGCCATTGAGCCGGTGGAACAGATTGCATCCCTTGTCCACGGGAAGAATCCTTCCATCCTTTTCCATGTGGACGCCATACAGGCATACGGCAAGCTTGCCATACGTCCGAAGAAGCAGGGAATCGACCTGTTGTCTGTCAGCGCCCATAAGATTCACGGCCCCAAGGGAGTGGGGTTTCTCTACATCGACGAGAGGGTGAAGATTCGTCCCCTTCTCTACGGAGGCGGCCAGCAGAAGGATATGCGTTCAGGCACGGAAAATGTTCCGGGCATTGCGGGCATGGGCCAGGCGGCCAGGGAAATTTACACGGACCATCAGCAGAAGGTGGAGTACATCACCGGCCTGAAGGATTACATGACAGACCGCATGGCGTCGCTGCCGGGTGTCACCGTCAACAGCCGCAAGGGAATGGAGAGCGCGCCCCAGATTGTCAGCGCAAGCTTTCAAGGGGTGAGAAGCGAGGTCCTTCTTCATGCCCTGGAGGACAAGGGAATCTATGTTTCTTCCGGATCCGCCTGTTCTTCCAACCATCCGGCAATCAGCGGAACCTTAAAGGCCATTGGAGTCAGGCAGGAACTGTTGGATTCTACGCTGAGGTTCAGTTTTGGCGTGTTCAACACAAAGGAAGAGATAGATTACTGTATGGAAGTCCTGGAAGAGCTTCTGCCGGTACTGAGAAAGTACCACAGAGGCTGATACATGTAAATGAAACGTCCACGCAGGATAACCAGGCGGACGATTAAGCGATAGAAAGAGGTAAAAGATGCAGTACCAGTCATTTTTAATTAAATACGCAGAGATTGGCACCAAGGGCAAAAACCGGTATATGTTTGAGGACGCCCTCATAAAGCAGATCCGCTATGCGCTAAAGAGCGTGGAGGGACAGTTTGACGTCACCAAGGAATCAGGGCGCATCTACGTGAAGGCAGAGACGGACTATGATTACGACGATGCGGTGGAGGCCCTTAGGCGGGTATTCGGCATTGCGGATATCTGCCCCATGGTGCAGATTGAGGATAAGGATTACGAGAACCTGAAAAAACATGTGGTGGAGTACATGGACCAGGTTTATCCGGATAAGAACATCACCTTCAAGGTAAATGCCCGCAGGGGGGATAAGCAGTATCCCGTGACCTCGGAGCAGATTAACCGCGACATGGGAGAGGTGATTTTGGAAGCGTTTCCCCAGATGCGCGTGGACGTCCATCACCCGGATGTGATTCTTCATGTGGAGGTGCGCCAGAGAGTCAACCTGTTTTCCCTGATGATTCCCGGACCAGGAGGCATGCCTGTGGAAACCAACGGCAGAGCCATGCTGCTGCTGTCCGGCGGCATCGACAGCCCGGTGGCAGGCTACATGATTGCCAAGAGAGGCGTGAAGATAGACGCGGTGTATTTCCATGCCCCGCCCTATACCAGCGAGAGAGCAAAGCAGAAGGTGGCGGACCTGGCAAACCTGGTGGCCAGATACGCGGGCCCCATCAATCTCCATGTGGTGAATTTCACGGATATCCAGCTCTACATTTACGATAAGTGCCCCCACGAGGAACTGACCATCATCATGCGCCGCTATATGATGCGGATTGCCCAGACCATAGCGGAACGCACCGGCTCCATCGGCCTGATTACAGGCGAGAGCATCGGGCAGGTGGCCTCCCAGACATTACAGTCCCTTGCAGCAACCAATGAGGTGTGCACCATGCCGGTGTTCCGGCCGGTCATTGGTTTTGACAAGCAGGAAATTGTGGATGTGTCTGAGAAAATCGGCACCTACGAGACATCCATCCAGCCCTACGAGGACTGCTGCACCATTTTCGTGGCCAAGCATCCGGTGACAAAGCCCAACATTAATGTGATTCACAGCTCGGAGCGCCGCCTGGAGGAAAAAATCGACCAGCTGGTGGAGACTGCCCTTGAGACCACGGAACAGATTCTCTGTCAGGGGTAAATGCAAAAAACGTAAAATATGCAGGTACAACCTGGAAACAAACACAAAAAAGAGTCTGCCTCGGCAGACTCTGATGGTTTCTGATGGTCTATGTGCTTTGTCCCGCTGCCCGGGCAGCGAAAGATGAATCAGCAGATTACGCGATGATGTATGGTGCTAAGACAGCCAGAATGTCATCAACGCCGCTCTCGGCATGAATGTTCAGGTCGATTGGCTTGGATAAATCCAGGCTGAAGATACCCATAATAGACTTGGCATCAATCACATATCTGCCGGAAACCAAATCAAAATCAACATCAAACTTAGATAAATCATTTACAAATGACTTAACCTTGTCAATGGAATTTAACGAAATACGAACTGTTTTCATGAGAAAAACCCTCCTTGTGGTATATGTGTATGGATTATGTTTGCAGTGAATCCTGCTTTGCTTTAATACTACAGACAGGGGGACTAAAAGTCAATAGTGAGATTGCATGAAAAACGCAGAAACAATATGGTAATTTGGTTAGAGATCCATAGGGCGGATGCCCCGCATAAAGGGTCGTGACAGACCGTGAACAGGAGGTTTTACAATGCCAAAAGCAGCCCTGCATAACCTGGGATGCAAAGTAAACGCTTATGAGACGGAGGCCATGAAACAGCAGCTGGCGGAGCGCGGTTATGAAATCGTGCCCTTTGACCAGAAGGCTGACGTCTATATTATCAATACATGCTCCGTGACCAATATCGCGGACCGCAAATCCCGCCAGATGCTCCACCGTGCAAAGAAGCTGAATCCGGAGGCTGTGGTGGTGGCGGCGGGCTGTTATGTCCAGGTGGCGTCCGATGCCCTGAAGGAAGACAGCAGCGTGGATATCATTATCGGCAATAACAATAAGGCGCGTCTGGCGGATATACTGGAAGAATATATGAGGGACAGGCAGGGAAATGAGGAAGGCTATGTGCTGGATATTGCCCGGGATCAGGAGTATGAGGAGCTTCATGTAAGCCGCCTGGGAGAACACACCAGGGCCTTTATCAAGGTCCAGGACGGCTGTAATCAATTCTGCAGCTACTGCATCATCCCATATGCCAGAGGCAGGGTCAGAAGCCGGAAGCCGGAGGACGTGGTGGCTGAGGTGGAAGGACTGGTGGCCCGGGGATACAGGGAAGTGGTGCTGACAGGCATTCATTTAAGCTCCTACGGAACGGAGCATATGGAAGGAAGCCCGGTAAAGGGCGGCGACTGGGACAGCGGCCCGCTTTGGGATTTGATAGAGCGGATTCACCGGGTGGAGGGATTAAAGCGCATCCGTCTGGGCTCCCTGGAACCCAGAATCATCACCGAGGAATTTGCCGGGAAGCTGGCCGGCCTGCCGGAATTCTGTCCTCATTTCCACCTCTCCCTCCAAAGCGGCTGCGACGCCACGTTAAAACGGATGAACCGCCATTATACCACGGAGGATTATCTCAGACGCTGCGGCATACTCAGGGAGACCTTTGACCATCCGGCCATTACCACGGATGTGATTGCCGGTTTTCCGGGAGAGACAGAGGAGGAGTTTGAGAGCACCAGAAGGTTTCTGGAGACCGTGCGCTTTTATGAGATGCATGTTTTTAAATACTCCAAACGCCAGGGTACCAAGGCAGCTGTCATGAAGGACCAGGTTTCGGAGCAGGTAAAGGCGCGGCGCAGTGACGTGCTGCTGGAACTGGAAAGAACCATGTCCCGTGAGTACAGGGAGCGTTTTGTGGGGAGCCGGATATCGGTCCTGTTTGAGGAAGAGACTGAGATTGGGGGAAAATGGTATATGATAGGCCGCACCCTTCAGTATGTCAGGGCAGCCCTGCCGCTGGAGGATGGAATGGACAGGGAGCAGCTGGCCGGGGGCATCATGGAGCTTTCTGCTTCCGGCCTTTTGAATGATGAGATTTTAAAGGTAGAATTTTCTTAAAAAAAGGAACATATTTCCGAAAAGACGGAAAGATTGTGCGACATTTTACAGAAACATGACAATAATTAGAAAAAATTAAGAAAATAATCTATTGCCGAATAGCAAAATATAATGTAGAATAGAGAAGAATACTTAAAGGACGTGATGACATGGGCAATATAAAAGATACTCAATATTTTCAAGCTGTTCAGGACAAAAAGATAGAAGTAAGCGACGTACTGGAGCAGGTATATATTGCCTTGACTGAAAAGGGGTATAATCCCGTGAACCAGATCGTGGGTTATATCATGTCTGGGGACCCGACTTATATTACCAGCCATAAAGGCGCCAGAAGTCTTATCATGAAGGTTGAACGGGATGAGATTCTGGAGGAACTGATGGCTGTGTATATTGATGCCCGTCTGAAATAAGAACTGTTTCAGACTGGTTCCGGGGCAATCTGCAGGGGCGCTCCAGGGGCATCCGGCCCGCCACGGGCAGGCAGGATATGCGGCGTGAATAACAGAAGGCCCGGGAAAGGGCCTTCACAGTAATGTACGGATGGATATGAGTGGGATGCATTCAGTTGGCCATAGGCCAGCTGCTTTTATGGTGCATTCCGATTTTTTGCGTTTACCGGAGGAATTGAATATGAGGATAATGGGTCTGGATTTTGGCTCGAAAACAGTTGGGGTGGCAGTCTGCGATCCTTTAGGTATCACTGCCCAGACAGTGGAAACAATCACCAGGGCCAGCGAGAATAAGATGCGTCAGACCCTTGCGCGGATTGAGCAATTAATTGGTGAATTCGAGATTGAATGCATTGTTCTTGGTTATCCTAAGAATATGAACAATACAGTGGGCGAGCGCGGGGAGAAGACCCGGGAGTTTAAAGCGGCCCTGGAACGGCGTACCGGTCTTGAGGTCATTCTCTGGGACGAGCGTCTCACCACAGTGGCGGCAGAGCGGGTTCTGATTGAAAGCGGAGTGCGCAGGGAAAACAGAAAGAAAAGCGTGGACCAGATTGCGGCAGCCATGATTCTGCAGGGATATCTGGACAGCCTGCAGCATATTTAGGATGTAATTGGGACATGGAGAAAACAGCCGGTCCCCTCAGGCGGGACAGACAGGCGCCGGGAGAGAAGAAATGGAAGAAAAGACGAGAGAAAATATGATTACCATGGTGACGGATTCAGGGGAATCCGTGGATTTTTATGTGCTGGAAGAAACAAGGATAAATGCAAGGAGTTATCTGCTTGTGACAGACGCACCGGAAGGTGAGGACGGAGAGTGCTATATCCTTAAGGATATGTCAGGACAGCAGGACGCTGAGGCCGTGTATGAGTTTGTGGAAGACGACAGCGAACTGGACGCACTGATGAAAGTGTTTGAAGAACTGTTAAGCGATGCAGATGTGGACCTTGAGAAATAGATAGAAAGAAAGATTGGAGGAATCAATTTGAATTTAGAAGAAAAAGAGAATACGGCAGAGGCAGCTGCACAGGTAACGATTCAGGCCGTACAGGAAAACAATGTCCAGGAGGCTGGCGTCCGGGAGACGGCAGGAACAGCGGCCCCACAGGAGCAGCCTGCCAAAAAGCCCCAGAACAGGAGACCGGCCCGGAAAAAGACCGCTTCCAAGGAACAGGGAGGAAATGGGGAAGCCCAGAAAAATCCGGGCTCCAGACAGGGACAGGCAAAGAGCAGGACCGGACAAAAGGGAGAGGCCCAGACCGGAACCGCTGCCAGTAAGTCCAAGGACAGCACCGGCGCAAGGACCTCCAAGGGAACCGGCAGCCCAAAGGCATCCAGAAATTCAGGGGAGTCCAAGGCGGCCAGAAATTCCGGCGAATCAAAGGCGCTTCCCGCGCCGGCCAGGCAGAAGGGACGGGACGGAAGAAAGGATGGAAGGGGCAAGCTGAAAATCATTCCGTTAGGCGGTCTTGAGCAGATTGGAATGAACATCACTGCCTTTGAGTATGAGGACAGCATCATTGTGGTGGACTGCGGACTGGCCTTCCCGGGGGACGACATGCTGGGCATTGACCTGGTAATACCGGATGTGACCTACTTAAAGCAGAACATTGACAAGGTGAAGGGCTTCGTCATTACCCATGGCCATGAGGACCATATCGGCGCCCTGCCTTATATCCTGCAGCAGGTGAATGTGCCTGTATACGGCACAAAGCTGACCATTGCCCTGATTGAGCATAAGCTGGAGGAGCACCGCCTCTTAAAGAACACCAAACGCAAGGTGATGAAGCACGGACAGTCCGTGAACCTGGGATGTTTCAGAGTGGAATTCGTGAAGACAAACCACAGCATCCAGGACGCATCCGCCCTGGCCATATTTACGCCGGTGGGAACCGTGCTGCACACAGGAGACTTTAAGATTGACTATACGCCGGTGTTTGGGGATCCCATTGACCTGCAGCGCTTTGCGGAGCTGGGCAAGAAGGGCGTGCTGGCCCTGATGGCAGACAGCACCAATGCCATCCGTCCCGGATTCACCATGTCCGAGCGTACCGTGGGAAAGACATTTGACGCCATATTCGCGGAGCACCAGAACAGGCGCATCATCGTTGCCACCTTTGCCTCCAATGTGGACAGGGTTCAGCAGGTGGTGAACACTGCGTATAAATACGGCCGCAAGGTTGTGGTGGAAGGCCGCAGCATGGTGACGATCATGGATATTGCCAGCAAGCTGGGATATATCAACGTGCCGGAGGGAACCCTCATCGACATTGAACATCTGAAAAACTACCCGCCGGAGTCAACGGTGCTTATTACCACGGGAAGCCAGGGCGAGTCCATGGCCGCCCTTTCCAGGATGGCCGCCAGCATTCACAAGAAGGTATCCATTGTGCCGGGAGACGTGGTGGTGCTGAGCTCCACACCTATTCCCGGCAATGAAAAGGCAGTGGCCAATGTGGTGAACGAGCTGTCCATGAAGGGCGCCGAGGTAATCTGCCAGGATACCCACGTTTCAGGACATGCCTGCCAGGAGGACCTGAAGCTGATTTATTCTCTGGTGCATCCCAAGTTCTCCATCCCTATCCATGGCGAGTACCGCCACCGTATGGCCCAGAGGGAGCTGGCCCAGTTCATGGGCGTACAGAAGGAAAATGCTGTCATGGTTAACTCCGGCGACGTGGTCGCCCTGGACGGGGACAGCTGCGAGGTGATAGACCATGTTGCCTGCGGAGGCATCTTCGTGGACGGCCTTGGCGTGGGCGATGTGGGCAATATTGTATTACGGGATAGACAAAACCTTGCACAAAATGGTATTATTGTAGTAGTATTGACCTTAGAGAAGCACAGCAACCAGCTGCTTGCGGGTCCGGATATCGTGTCCAGAGGCTTTGTGTATGTGCGGGAATCCGAGGATTTGCTGGAGGAAGCCCACACCATTGTGTATGACGCGGTGCAGGACTGCCTGGACCGCCATGTCAGCGACTGGGGTAAGATAAAGAATATCATTAAAGACAGTTTAAGTGACTTTTTGTGGAAGCGCATGAAGCGCAATCCCATGATTCTGCCGATTATCATGGAGGTATAACAGATACCGGACCGGCGTGCTGCCGCGCAGGCAGCGGATCCGGTCCGGGATACCGCGGTCATGAAGACGCCGGGCAGGATAAGAGGAATGGATTATGAGCAATAGGACAAGGGAAATCAACAAAATCACAACCACCATAATCAGCATATCCGTGAAGCTCATGGTATATGCCCTGATTATCCTGCTGCTGTATGAGGCGGTTGCCAGGGGCTATGCCTTTGGCCATGAGATATTCTTTGCCGAGGCAGTGGATGAGGCCCCCGGACAGGATATGGTAGTCCGGATTGATTCAAAGGAATCCGTGTCTGACGCAGCGCAGTTTCTTGCGCATAAGGGGCTTATTAAAAGCGAGTTTGCCTTTATTTTCCAGAGCAGGTTCTATGACTATGAGACAATCTATCCGGGCACCTATACCCTTAATACATCCATGACGTCCAAGGAAATTCTCCAGCTGCTCAATGAGAAGCCGGAAACCGAAGACAGCGCGAAACCGGCCCAGTCCGGAGGTGCCAAAGCAGCCGAGGCCAAGACTGCCCAGGGCAGGACATCTGAGGGGGAAAATGGGGACAGCGCCGCTTCCGGCCAGGAGACATCCCCGGAGACCGCAGCTGCATCCGAAGACGGTGCAGCCGCGGCTGCTGAGACGGATGCGGGTGTACCGGCTGACGCGGCGCCCGGGTCTCAGGCAGGGACTGACGCCATTGACGCCCAGGAGGTCCAGGCCAATGAGCAGACCTATGAAGGCGAGGACCAGGAGATGGAAGGCGGATGGATTGAGGACGCGGCAGAGGATGGAACCCAATGATTGTAAATGACAGGATTACGGATTATATACATTCCCTGGAATCCAGCCAGGGCAGCCTGCTGGATTCCATAGAACAGGAAGCCTTAAGGGACCGGGTACCCATCATACGCAGGGAAACAGCAGCCCTTCTGCGAACCCTGGTGGCGGCCCTCAGGCCGTCGCGTATACTGGAGATAGGAACGGCCGTGGGATACTCGTCCCTTCTCATGTGCCGTGTGATGCCGGAAGATTGCCGCATCACCACCATTGAGAAGTATGAAAAGCGGATCCCCGAGGCCCTGGAACATTTTGAAAAAGCCGGCGAGGAAGGGCGAATTACCCTTCTGGCAGGGGATGCAGATGATCTGCTGGCCGGACTTAAGGGCCAGATCTTTGACCTGGTGTTTATGGATGCCGCCAAAGGCCAGTATCTGCACTGGCTGCCCATGATTCTGGAGCTGATGCCTGACGGGGGAGTCCTCATATCAGACAATGTTCTCCAGGACGGGGATATCGTGGAATCCAGATTTGCAGTGGAGCGCAGGAACAGGACCATCCACAGCAGGATGCGGCGGTATCTGTATGAGCTGAAGCACAGGAAGGGGCTGGAGACAGCCATCATCCCCATAGGGGACGGAGTTGCTGTCAGCACCAAATATACGGAGAGAGTGGAATGAGGAAGACAGAATTGCTGATACCGGCTGGAAGCCTGGACGTGCTGAAAACAGCCGTTGTTTACGGGGCAGACGCCGTATATATCGGAGGAGAGGCCTTTGGCCTGCGGGCCAAGGCCCATAATTTTTCCAATGAAGAGATGAAACAAGGAATTGCCTTTGCCCATGCGCGCGGGGTCAAAGTCTATGTGACGGCCAATATATTGGCTCATAACGGAGACCTGCCGGGGGTGGAGGCTTATTTTGAAGAGATGAGGGATGTGGCGCCGGATGCGCTCATCATATCCGATCCGGGTGTGTTCGCCATTGCCAGAAGAGTTCTTCCCCACATGGAGATCCATATAAGCACCCAGGCCAACAACACCAATTACGGGACCTATCTGTTCTGGCATGGACTGGGGGCAAGGCGGGTGGTGTCCGCAAGGGAGTTGTCTCTGGCGGAAATCCGGGAAATCCGGGACCGCATTCCCCAGGATATGCAGATAGAGAGCTTTATCCACGGCGCCATGTGCATTTCCTATTCCGGCAGATGCCTTCTGAGCAATTATTTAGTGGGAAGGGATGCCAACCAGGGTGCCTGCACCCATCCCTGCCGCTGGAAATATTCCCTTGTGGAGGAGACCAGGCCGGGAGAGTACATGCCTGTATATGAAAATGAGCGGGGCACCTACATCTTTAACTCCAAGGACCTGTGCATGGTGGAGTATATACCGGAGATGATGGATGCCGGAATCGACAGTTTCAAGATAGAGGGAAGGATGAAGACAGCCCTCTACGTGGCCACTGTCACCAGAGCCTACCGCAGGGCCATTGACGACTATTTAAAGGATCCGGCCGTGTACAGGGAGAATCTGGAGTGGTACAGGGAAGAGATAGGAAAATGCACCAACCGCAGGTTCACCACCGGCTTTTACTTCGGAAAGCCCACTGCGGATGACCACATATATGACAGCAGCACTTATGTGAAGAGCTACACTTACCTGGGAACCGTGGAAGAGACGGACAGCCTGGGCCGGTGCAGGACCCAACAGAAAAATAAATTTTCGGTTGGGGAGACCATCGAGGTCATGAAGCCCGACGGACAGAACCTTACAGTGACAGTGGAGTCTATGACAGACGAAGAGGGCAATGCGCAGGAGAGCGCTCCCCATCCAAAGCAGACTCTGTGGGTAAAGCTGTCGTCAGATGTGTCTGCTTATGATATCCTGCGCAGAAAAGAAGAGACAGAGGATTAGATAAATCCGGGGATTAGAGGAAACTGAGGATTGGATCGTCCGGAATTCGGGAGGAAGAAGCTGCGCCTGAGCCGTGCAGGCTCTGGCAGACAGGAGGTGCCTTGGTATGTTAGATGGAGTACTCATTGGGCTGGCAGTGCTTTGTGTTGTTTATTTCATAATCATAGTTGTGTATGCGGGCATAAGCACCTCATTTGCCTTCATATGGCTGTTTTTCGCGGCCCTGCTTGTATTTCTGGTATATGGAAGGTGGTATTATGCCAGGAACATGGAACGGATTCCCCGCTGGGTGCCGGTGTCGGTGGTTACCACCTGTATTGCAGGGGTGGCTGTGCTGGGAATCCTCTGTGTTCTGGTGTTTCTGGGGGCAGCCACGCCGGGTAAGGCCAACCTGGATTATGTGATTGTGCTGGGGGCCAGGGTCAAAGAACACACGGTCAGCAATTCCCTGAAAAAGCGTCTGGACAGGGCCATTGTCTATGCGGAGGAAAATCCGTACACCATCCTGGTGCTCTCTGGCGGCAAGGGACCGGGGGAAACAGACAGCGAGGCCCAGGTCATGTATGATTATCTGGTATACAACGGTGTAAGTCCCAGGCAGCTGCTGATGGAGTCCTATTCCACCAGCACGGTTGAAAACATTGCTTACAGCAAGATTGTCATAGAGCAGGACCGGTTGAAGGACAAGAAGGAAATCGTCCCCATGCCTGGAAAGGCAGGCTCGGTTCCCTATGCCATTGCGCCGGATAAGCCGCTGGAGATAGGGGTCCTCACCAGTAATTTTCATATTTACCGTGCCAGGCTCACAGCGGAAAAATGGGGATTTGACAACGTATACGGCATATCTGCGGATTCTGACCCGGTTCTGTTTATCCATCTGTGCGTGAGAGAGTGTGCTTCCATTGTGAAGGACAGGCTCATGGGGAATATGTGAGGGCGCTGTGTATGGGCAGTGGGAAAAATGGCAGAATAGTAGTTAGTATGATATGACTGAATGAACGATAGAATGGAGAGATTAAAGCTATGGCAGATGGAAGGAATCTGGAAAAGGTAAAAGAGCTGGCCGCTTACCGCGTGTCAGAGGAGATGTACGTGGAGGAAATGGACTCCAGGGCCATGGTGCTGGAACACATAAAAAGCGGCGCCAGGATATTCCTGATGTCCAATGAGGATGAGAACAAGGTGTTCTATATCGGTTTCCGTACACCGCCCGATGACAGTACGGGACTTCCCCATATACTGGAACACAGTGTGCTGGAAGGGTCGGATAAGTTTCCGGTTAAGGATCCCTTTGTGGAGCTGGTAAAAGGTTCGCTGAACACGTTCCTGAATGCCATGACTTATCCGGATAAAACCGTCTACCCTGTTGCCAGCTGCAATGACAAGGATTTTCAGAATCTGATGGACGTGTATCTGGACGGCGTTCTCCACCCGGCTATTTACAGGGAGCCAAAGATATTCCTTCAGGAGGGATGGCATTATGAACTGGAGTCACCGGAGGATGAGCTGACCATCAACGGTGTTGTCTATAATGAGATGAAGGGCGCTTTTTCGTCACCGGAAAGCGTTCTGGACCGTTTTACCAGAAATGTGCTTTTTCCGGATACCACCTACTCCAATGAATCGGGGGGAGACCCTGCTGTGATTCCGCAACTCACTTATGAAAAGTTCATTGCCTTCCACAGGAATTACTACCATCCGGCCAACAGCTATATCTATCTCTACGGAGACATGGATATGGCACAGAAGCTTACATGGCTGGACCAGGAATATCTGGGACATTATGACAGAAAGGACTGCCACGCGGACTCCGCCATAGCCATGCAGCAGCCCTTTGAACAGCCGGTCCAGAGAGAAATCACCTACTCTGTCACGGAGGAGGAAGGGACAAAGGACAGGACCTATCTTTCCATCAGCACTGTGGTGGGGACGGATTTGGAACCGGTACTTTATGTGGCCTTTCAGATTTTGGAATATACGCTGATTAACGCGCCGGGCGCAACCTTAAAGCAGGCATTGATTGATGCGGGCATCGGGCAGGATATCCTGGGAGGCTATGACTGCGGGATTCTGCAGCCGTATTTTTCCATTATTGCAAAGAATGCCAACCCGGAGCAGAAGGGAGAATTCCTTGCGGTTGTAAAGGGGACCCTGCGAAGGCTGGCCGACCAGGGGATTGACAGGAAGAGTCTGCTGGCCGGACTGAATCTCTATGAGTTCCGTTACCGCGAGGCGGACTACGGCTCTGCTCCCAAGGGCCTTATGTACGGTCTGTGGTCCCTGGACAGCTGGCTGTACGGCGGAAAGCCCACCCTCCATCTGGAATACCAGAAAACCTTTGACTATCTGAAAAAGGCAGTGGAGGAAGGGTATTTTGAACAGCTGATACACCGGTACCTTCTGGATAATCCCCATGAGGCGGTCATCACAGTGCGCCCCAGGGTGAACCAGACAGCTGAGGAGGACCGCAATCTGGCTGAAAAGCTGAAGGCATATAAGGAGTCCCTTGGCAGGAAGGAGCTGGAGACCCTGGCTGCCCGGACCAGACAGTTAAAGGAGTATCAGGAGGAACCGTCACGGCAGGAGGACCTGGAAAAAATTCCTATGCTGCAAAGGGAGGATATTGAACGGGAAGGCGGACGCTTTTCCTATGAGATCAAGGCGGAGGACGGAGCGACAGTCATCCACAGCAACCTGTTTACCTCCGGAATCGGATATCTGAAGGTGCTGTTTGACACCAGCCGGGTGCCGGCGGAGGATCTGCCTTATGTGGGACTTCTGAAGGCAGTGCTGGGATATGTGGATACGGAGCATTACAGCTATGGGGATCTGACCAGTGAGATTTATCTCAACAGCGGAGGCGTGAGCTTTGCGGTGTCATCTTATCCGGATACGGCGCATCCCGGACAATTTACGGGAGCGTTTGTTGCCAGCGCAAAGGTGCTGTACCATAAACTGGACTTTGCTTTCTCCATTCTGTCGGAGATTCTTACCCGATCCAAGCTGGATGATGAAAAGCGCCTGGGAGAGATTCTGGACGAAACCAGGTCAAGGGCCAGGATGAAGATGGAGGATGCTTTCCACGGTGCGGCGGTTGGCAGGGCTTCGTCCTATTTCTCCGCGTCAGCTGCCTTTAATGATATCACAGGCGGAATCGGATATTATCAATTTCTGGAGGATGTCAGCCGCAGGTTCGCGGAGGATGTCTCCTACAGAGGGCAATTGATTGCCAGGCTTAAGGATGTGTGCTCCCGCCTGTTCACGTCGGATAACCTGCTGGTGGCATATACGGCCGACGCAGAAGGCTACAGCCGGCTGCCCGCGGAGCTTAAGATCTTCCGGTCAGTGCTGGGACAGGGAGACGGAAAAACCTATGAATTTGAGTTCAGTCCGGATAACCGGGGTGAGGGCTTTAAGACAGCGTCCCAGGTAAATTATGTGGCCAGATGCGGCAGCTTTGCGGGAAAGGAAGCCGGAGGAAGAAAACTGGAATACACAGGGGCGCTGAGAGTCTTAAAGGTTATCATGAACTATGAATATCTGTGGATGAACCTGCGTGTAAAGGGCGGGGCTTACGGCTGCATGAGCAGCTTCAGCCGCACCGGCGACGGATGCCTGGTATCTTACAGGGATCCCAACCTGGAGGCAACCAACCAGGTGTATGAAGGAATTCCGGATTATCTGAGGAATTTCTCCATTGACGAGAGGGACATGACAAAGTATGTTATCGGCACCATGAGCGATGTGGATGCGCCTCTTACGCCTTCCCTGAAGGGTTCCAGGAATTTGTCGGCCTATCTTTCCTGCGTGACGGACGAGATGGTGCAGAAGGAACGGGAGCAGATTCTGGATGTGACCCAGGAGGATATAAAGGCGCTGGCTGACATTGTGCAGGCTGTGCTGGACACCAAAGCGCTGTGCGTGATTGGCAATGACGAGCAGATTCGTGTCCAGAAGGGCATGTTCGGTGAGGTGAAGAACCTTTACCACTAATTTTAAGGAAGAGAGAGTTAAATGGAAGAGAATATACAGAAGAAATCGGGCTTTGTCACGCTGATTGGACGTCCCAATGTGGGAAAGTCCACTCTGATGAACCACTTGATTGGACAGAAAATTGCAATCACCTCTGATAAGCCCCAGACGACCAGGAACAGGGTACAGACCGTGTACACAGATGACAGGGGACAGATTATCTTTTTAGACACACCCGGCATTCATAAGGCCAAGAATAAGCTGGGCGAATATATGGTGAATGTGGCTGAGCACACTCTGAAGGAAGTGGACGTGATACTCTGGCTGGTGGAGCCTGCCACCTTCATCGGCGCAGGCGAGCGTCATATAGCGGAGCAGCTCAAGAATGTAAAGACCCCGGTCATTCTGGTAATCAACAAGATTGATACGGTAAAGAACCAGGATGAAATTCTCACCTTTATCGCGGCCTACAAAGATGTCTGCGATTTTGCGGAAATCGTGCCTCTTTCTGCACTGAAGGACAAGAATACGGATCTGCTGACAGAGCTGATCTTTAAATACCTGCCGTACGGCCCGCAGTTCTATGATGAGGACACGGTGACGGATCAGCCCATGCGGCAGATTGCCTCTGAACTCATTCGCGAGAAGGCGCTGCGCCTTTTGGATGATGAGATTCCCCATGGCATCGCAGTGACCATTGAGAAGATGAAGGAGCGCAGGGGCGGCCTGATTGACATTGAGGCCAGCATTGTATGTGAGAGAGAATCTCACAAGGGCATCATTATTGGCAAGGGCGGCAGTATGCTGAAGCGTATCGGCATAGAGGCCAGGAAAGAGATTGAAAGCATGATGGACACGCAGGTAAACCTGCAGCTGTGGGTCAAGGTAAGAAAGGAATGGCGGGACAACGAGCTGTATCTGAAGAATTACGGCTATAATCAAAAAGAAGTATGAGAAAAAATCTCATTCATAAGTGCGGATAACTGTTGGCTTTACAACGCTGACGGTGGAAAAACCACAGGGATTTGGCAGAAGGTCGGATGGAAATGCTGAGAGGAGGGGAAAACTGGAAATGAGAGAGACAGTAACACTGACTGGTATGGTTCTCCTTTCGGCTCCCTCCGGGGATTATGACAGGCGTCTGGTGCTGCTTACAAGGGAGAGGGGAAAGATTACGGCATTCTCCCATGGCGCCAGGAAGCAGGGCAATCCTCTGATGGCGGCCAGCAGGCCTTTTTGCTTTGGAAACTTCAGCCTTTATGAGGGCAGGAATGCCTACAATCTCCAGTCAGCCCAGATTACCAATTACTTTGACGGGCTGTCCACAGACATGGAGGCAGCCTGCTACGGTTCCTATTTTCTGGAGACCGCGGCTTATTTTGCTCAGGAAAATCTGGACGGCACAGAGCTGTTAAAGCTCCTGTACCAGTCCCTCAGGGCTCTTTTGCGTCCTGCCCTACCCAACCGGCTGGTGCGCAGGATTTTCGAGCTAAAGAGCATGGTAATCAACGGGGAATACACCCAGGACCCTCCGGTTCCTGTCTCGGATTCCTGTCATTATGCCTGGGAGTATGTCATCTGCTCACCGTCCGAATCCCTTTATAAGTTTTGCCTGAAGGAAGAGGTGCTGAAGGAATTCGAGTCTGTTGTGGAAAAAAGCAGACGGTATTTTGTGCGCCATGAGTTCCGTTCTTTGGAAATTTTGGAAACCCTGACAGCATAAAATCCGTCATAAGGCTTGAAATTATGGTATTCAGAGGATATAATATGTCCATATGCCCGGTACGGCGGCAAAGAAGTATGAGGAAGGAACAGTTATGAAGAAGATTGTGAAGGGGATTCTGCTGCTGGCAGCGGCGGCTGCCATGGTTACGGGATGCTCCAGGATAGGTATGGGGGGAGATGCAGAACCTACTGAGAACAGCGTCTATGTGGCGGACGACGGCAGCGTCAGGTGGGCTTCGGTGGAGACTTACCAGCAGGGCGACTATACGGAGGATGAGCTGAAGACACGGGCCGGACAGAAAATCAGTGATTTTAACAGCGGGCTGGGAAAGGCTGCTTCCTATGAGAACTCGGAAGGCTCCGGGAAACTTCCGGTGGCCATGGTTTCAGCCAGGATTGGAAACGGAACAGCCACATTGGTTACGGAATATGACACTCCGGGCCGCCTCATTGAATTTGCTCAGGAGATTGGGGATTATAATGTGTCATTTACCCAGCTGGACACAGGCAGGGTGGCTGCCATGTCCGGTGAACTTAAGGATGCGTCCTTTAAGGATGAGAAGGGGAAGGCAGTGGGCCAGGAGACAGCCCTTAAGGAAGGACAGAACCTGGTAGTCAAGGCCACAGGGCAGGGCGTCATCGTGACGGAGAAAAAAATCCAGTATGTAAGCGATGGCTGTGTCCTGAAGGATTCCAACCGGGTGCAGACGTCCGGCGAGGGAACCAGTTACATCATATTAAAGTAATTCTTATAATTTAATTTATATTAAATCTATAATTATTAAGAAGAGAGGATGCAGATATGGAAAAGACAATGGAGAAAATCGTGGCATTGGCCAAGAACAGGGGCTTTGTGTATCCAGGTTCTGAGATTTACGGCGGCCTGGCCAATACCTGGGATTACGGCAACCTGGGTGTGGAACTGAAAAATAATGTAAAGAGAGCCTGGTGGCAGAAGTTCATCATGGAGAGCCCCTACAACGTAGGCGTTGACTGTGCTATTCTGATGAATTCCCAGACATGGGTTGCCAGCGGACATCTGGGCGGATTCTCTGACCCACTGATGGACTGTAAGCAGTGTAAGGAAAGATTCCGCGCGGACAAACTGATTGAGGACTACAACGATGCCCATGGAATCCAGATGGAAGGCTCTGTTGACGGCTGGTCACAGGAACAGATGAAACAGTACATTGATGACAACAACATCTGCTGTCCAAGCTGCGGCGCCCATGACTTTACGGATATCCGTCAGTTTAACCTGATGTTCAAGACATTCCAGGGTGTAACAGAGGATGCCAAGAGCACGGTTTATCTGCGTCCCGAGACTGCCCAGGGTATTTTCGTAAACTTTAAGAACGTCCAGAGAACTTCCAGAAAGAAAGTGCCCTTCGGTATCGGACAGATCGGCAAGTCCTTCCGCAACGAGATTACGCCCGGCAACTTTACATTCCGTACCAGGGAGTTTGAGCAGATGGAGCTGGAGTTCTTCTGCAAGCCTGACACAGACCTGGAGTGGTTTGCTTACTGGAAGGAATTCTGCATTAACTGGTTAAGGTCATTAGGCATCAAGGATGATGAGCTGAGGGCCAGGGATCACTCTCCTGAGGAGCTGAGCTTCTACAGCAAGGCAACCACGGACCTGGAGTACCTGTTCCCCTTTGGCTGGGGCGAGCTTTGGGGCATTGCCGACAGGACTGATTATGACTTGAGCCAGCACCAGAAGGTGTCCGGACAGGATATGTCCTACTTTGACGATGAGACAAAGGAGAGATACATTCCTTATGTTATCGAACCTTCACTGGGAGCTGACCGCGTGACGCTGGCATTCCTGTGCGCGGCTTATGACGAGGAGGAAATCGGGGAAGGCGATGTAAGAACTGTCCTTCATTTCCATCCGGCCATTGCCCCTGTAAAGGTAGGCGTGCTTCCTCTGTCCAAGAAACTGAATGAAGGCGCTGAGAAGATTTACACCGAGCTTTCCAAGTATTTCAACTGTGAGTTTGACGACAGGGGTAACATTGGTAAGAGATATAGGAGACAGGATGAAATCGGTACTCCATTCTGTATTACCTATGACTTCGACTCAGAAGAAGACCATGCCGTAACGGTCCGTGACAGGGATACCATGGAGCAGGTAAGGGTTCCGATTGCTGAGTTAAAGGATTACTTTGCTGAGAAGTTTATGTTTTAAAAGATAAATGGAAGCTGCATTGAAATGCAGAAGAAAAAACCTCCGCGGTTCCGGTAAGGAACTGCGGGGGTTTTGTAATTTGAATTCGTTTAATCTGATTTGATTCCATATAATTTGACTCCATTAATTTGACTTCATTACCTGGCCGATGGCTTCGCCCATCCGTACCCTGGTTTCCACATCCAGGGCCGTGTTGCGCATGATATTCCTGTCAATGGTAACGGTATGAGGCTGGAAGAGCAGCAGGATGGAGGAACCGCCAAAGGCAAAGTAGCCTTTTTCCTGACCGCGGAACACATCAATGCTGGTATAAGCCTTGTGATGGTTTACAATTTTCCCCACCATAAGAGCTCCAATCTCCATCATCAGCACTGTGCCGAAGGAACCGGAGCGCAGCAGGGAATACTCTCTTGAGTTTTCCTTATAGACGGGACGGCGGCAGGCTGCCGCCGGATTGACTGTGTGGAGCACACCGGGAATACGGCGGTAAGAGGAGCGCCGTCCGCGGTCCACATAGGCATAGCGGTGGTAATCTGATACAGTGAGCCTTAAGAGAAGGGCAGTGCCGCCGGTGTAGCGGACAGCCAGGCCTGAGTCTCTTAAAAGCTGGTCCAGCGTATATTCAGTGTGTTTGATAGTGATGCGCATGTTCTTATGGATGGGATAGACGCTTGCAAATCCGTCGCAGGGGCTGCACAATATATGGTCCCTGGCGTCAAAGGGTCTTGCTTGCGGCAGCATCCTGCGGGTAAAGAAGGCGTTAAAGGAGCGGTATCTTCCGCCTGCAGGTGTTTCGCAGCCCTCTGTGGAGATACCCGCAGACTTCATGAAGCCGGGAATGAAGGGCGCTGACAATGGAGAGTCCAGAAAAGCGCCGCAGATTTTGGAAACAGCCGGATGGACCAGCGGTTTTATGAGCATTCGTCCCAGAAAACTGGCGTATAAATCCTCCAGGAAGCGGTCCTGGAGGGTGCTGCCGCCCAGGGAACGGCCGGTTCTGTCTGCATATTGCATGGAATCACACCTTTCTTTATTATCAGAAGAAATATATCTTAATCAGTGCGCAGGATACAATGGCGACCAGAAGGGTCAGCATTTTCCATCCGGGTTTGCGCAGCGGGAAATTAATGATGAACAGCAGTCCCACTGTGAGGATGCAGATGTGAAGCTCTGACAGGAACCTGTGGCCCAGCAGGGGGCGCAGGGTGCAGAACAGGGGCAGAATAATGGCTATGGAGGTGATGGGAAGTCCCTGATAGTACTTGCGCGCTTCATCAGTCTCTTCCTGCCGCTTTTCCTCCATGACATTAAAAAATGCCAGACGGATGACACCTGCAATCAGATAGAATACCAGGATGGAGATGCCTGCCGGTCCCCGCATGCCGATGGAATAGCACAGTATCATGGGAAAAGCCCCAAAACAGACCACATCACAGAGAGAATCAATCTGGATTCCGAAGCGTTTTTCATCTTCAGTGCGGTCCTTTTTCATACGGGCCACCTTGCCGTCGAACATGTCGCACAGACCGGAGAACGCCAGACAGAACAAAGCGTATTTTGCAAATCCCTGGAAGGTGAGAATCATGCCTATGGCCGAGGAAGCCAGTCCCAAATATGTCAATACAACCGTGTAGCTGTAAAATCCTATCATAAAATATAACCCCAATCATTCGTCCTTTTGGTCCTTGCTTTATAAGGACAATATTATTATTATATCAGAAATCCAGGAGGAAACAAGGAAAAACAGGACTTTTGTTCATAAAATTTAGAAACCTTTTATAAACGAATATTAGTTATTGTGATATACTAGCAATAACGGATGACAGACTGTCTTTGTTTCCGGACGGAAGCGAGTACTGCATTGTATATGAAGCTTATACGATGCAGTACTCATAATGTCAGACCGTATCATAACAAAGGAGGATGGGGCTTATGAAACTGAGGACCCGTCTTGCGGTGGCGTTTTTAACCATAACCATCGTTCCCATGCTGCTGTTTTATCTGCTGGTCCTTGCACTCAGCAATTATCAGACCAGGTCTTTCACCAAGGAATACGGACTTACGGAGCAGGTGGACCTGTTCTCAGGCAATTCCATGCAGATATTTAACCGTATTACCAAGCGCTCCCAGGAGGACATCAGGAATATACTGGACAATGATCCGGGGCGCTACAATGATTTATCATATCTGGATAAGGTCAACGCTGAACTGAAAAGCCATTATGCATATCTGATCGTGCGAAAGGGCGATACTATCCTATACTGCGGTGACAGCAATAAAGACGCGGGGGAAGCCATATGCGCCCAGCTGCCCCGGTTTGATATGATGAAGGGCGATTTACAGGGCGGCATCTATCTGGACGGCGAGAGCCAGCACCTGATTAAGCAGATGGATTTCACCTTTCCGGACGGCCAGGAGGGAAGCGCTTTCATTATTTCCAATGTGGATGACCTGATACCGGAAGTAAAATCCATGATAAGGGAAATGCTTATACTGGGAATCACCATTCTGGTGTTTGCGGGCATTGTGCTGACATTCTGGGTATACCGGTCCATTCTCAGTCCGCTGAACAAGCTTCAGGAGGCTACGAAGAAGATTCGTGACGGAAACCTGGATTTCACACTGGATGTGGACGCGGATGATGAGATAGGCCAGCTGTGCCAGGATTTTGAGGAGATGCGTATCCGGCTGAAGGAGAACGCGGAAGACAAGATACAGTATGACAAGGATAATAAGGAACTGATTAGCAATATTTCCCACGATTTGAAAACACCGATTACGGCTATCAAGGGATATGTGGAAGGCATACTGGACGGTGTGGCGTCTTCGCCGGAAAAGCTGGACAAATACATCCGTACCATATACAATAAGTCTAATGATATGGACAGGCTGATTGACGAGCTGACCTTTTATTCCAAAATCGATACTAATAAGATTCCCTATACCTTCAGCAAGATCAACGTGGCCCAGTATTTCCGGGACTGTGTGGAGGAGGTTGGCCTGGATATGGAAGCCAGAGGGATTGAGCTGGGATATTTCAATTATGTGGATGAAGACGTGGTCATCATTGCCGATGCGGAGCAGATGAAGCGCGTTATGAATAATATTATCAGTAATTCCGTGAAATATCTGGATAAGAAAAAGGGTATTATCAATATTAGGATAAAGGACGTAGGAGATTTTATCCAGGTTGAAATAGAGGATAATGGCAAAGGCATAGCGGCAAAGGACCTGCCCAATATTTTTGACCGGTTCTACCGTACGGACTCCTCCCGCAATTCAGCTCAGGGAGGAAGCGGTATAGGTTTATCCATCGTGCGCAAGATTGTGGAGGACCACGGGGGACGTATATGGGCCACCAGCAAGGAAGGAATCGGAACGGAGATTCATTTTGTTCTAAGAAAATATCAGGAGGTTTTACAGGATGAGCAAGATTCTAATCGTGGAAGATGAGGAGAGCATAGCGGAGTTGGAGAAGGATTATCTGGAGCTGTCCGGCTTTGAGGTAGAGATTGAAAATGACGGAAGCTCCGGCCTGGATAAGGCGCTGACGGAAGACTATGATCTTTTGATTCTGGATCTGATGCTGCCCGGTACGGATGGATTTGAGATATGTAAAAGAGTGCGGGAAGTAAAGAACACGCCCATCATTATGGTTTCAGCCAAAAAAGAGGACATTGACAAAATCCGCGGTCTGGGTCTGGGGGCAGATGATTATATCACCAAGCCATTCAGCCCAAGCGAGATGGTGGCCAGGGTGAAGGCGCACATGGCCAGGTATGAGCGCCTCATTGGCAGCGGACAGCCGGCCAATGAGCTGATTGAAATCCGCGGTCTGAAGATTGACAAGACGGCCCGGCGCGTGTGGGTCAACGGGGAGGAGAAAACCTTTACCACAAAGGAATTTGACCTTCTGACCTTCCTGGCCCAGAACCCTAACCATGTGTTTACCAAAGAGGAGCTGTTCAGCAGGATATGGGATATGGAGTCCATTGGGGACATTGCCACTGTAACGGTGCATATTAAGAAGATCCGCGAGAAGATAGAGTTTAACACGGCCAAACCGCAGTATATCGAAACGATATGGGGGGTTGGGTACCGGTTTAAGGTGTGATATTGACGTTAAGCTTGATTTGGTGTAGAATATTTTAGCAGGAAGTTAAGTATGTCCATTTGGACACAAAGCGAAATCCCGTGTATGCCAGTACACGGGATTTCTTTTTGGGCTGTATTTATGATTTCAGTCCGGCTGTTTTAAGGTCTCATGAAACAGGCCCGTGTCCTAAAAACCTGTAAGAGCTTACATGAGTGAAACGGAAGCCAATCCGGTTCGGCTTTTTGCACGATGCAGGGCTATCCGAAAAGTTATGTACATACAACACTGCTGGTTCGCATATACGATTAAGCAACGGATATGTGAAAATGACAGAAAATGAAAGTACTTACAGCGATTTTACCTTAAAATTTAACAAATTTTCACGGAAAAACTCTTTACTCGCGAAAACTTTGTGATATAATGAACGAGGTGGACGGACAAGACATGTATATTTGTTCCGTTCAGAATGAGAGGCATAAAACAGAGCGTAGAATGCCAGTCTACAAGAACATGAGGAGGAATTAACTTATGGCAAAATGGGTTTATAAGTTCCACGAAGGCAGTGCGGCAATGAGAAACCTTCTTGGCGGCAAGGGCTGCAACTTAGCAGAGATGACAAACCTGGGAATGCCCATTCCACAGGGATTTACTGTTACAACAGAGGCTTGTACCGAATATTATAACTGTGGCAAGCAGATTTCACAGGAAATTCAGGACCAGATTTTTGAGGCCATTACCTGGCTGGAAGGTATCAATGGCAAGAAGTTTGGTGATACAGAGGATCCGTTACTGGTTTCCGTACGTTCCGGCGCACGTGCATCCATGCCTGGTATGATGGATACAATCCTGAACCTGGGATTAAACGATGTTGCAGTCGAGGGATTTGCAAAGAAGACCGGCAACCCAAGATTTGCTTACGATTCCTACCGCAGATTCATCCAGATGTATTCTGACGTTGTTATGGAAGTTCCAAAGTCCTATTTCGAGAAAATCATCGATGAGATGAAAGAAGCAAAGGGCGTACATTTTGATACAGATCTGACTGCTGATGATTTAAAAGAGCTGGCAGCAAAATTCAAGGCTGTTTACAAGGATGCCATGAATGGCGAGGAATTCCCGCAGAATCCTACCGAACAGCTGATGGGCGCTGTTAAGGCTGTGTTCCGTTCCTGGGACAACCCACGTGCCATCGTATACCGCCGTATGAACGATATCCCTGGCGACTGGGGTACTGCTGTTAACGTTCAGACCATGGTATTCGGAAATAAGGGCGAGACCTCCGGTACAGGTGTTGCGTTTACACGTAACCCATCCACCGGTGCAAAGGGAATCTACGGCGAGTACCTGATTAACGCACAGGGCGAGGACGTGGTTGCAGGTGTCCGTACACCACAGCCAATCTCCAAACTGGCAGAGGACCTTCCGGAGTGCTATAAGGAATTTATGGATCTGGCTATAAAGCTGGAGAACCATTTCCGCGATATGCAGGATATGGAGTTTACCATTGAGGAAGGCAAGCTGTACTTCTTACAGACACGTAACGGCAAGAGGACTGCTCCGGCAGCCATCCAGATTGCCTGCGATTTAGTAGATGAAGGCATGATTACCCCGGAAGAGGCTGTATGCAGAATCGAGGCTAAGTCCTTAGACCAGCTGCTGCATCCCACCTTTGTTCCGGAAGCACTGAAGGCCGGCGAAGTAATCGGAAGCGCGCTTCCTGCATCTCCTGGCGCTGCGGCCGGCAAGGTGTACTTTACAGCTGACGAGGCTAAGGATGCCGGCAAGGGCGGCAGAGGCGAGAGAGTTATCCTGGTTCGTCTGGAGACATCCCCAGAGGATATTGAGGGCATGCACGCAGCACAGGGTATCCTGACTGTCCGCGGCGGTATGACCAGCCATGCAGCAGTTGTTGCACGTGGCATGGGAACCTGCTGTGTATCCGGCTGCGGCGAGATTAAGATTGACGAAGAGGCTAAGGTATTTGAACTTGGCGGACATACATTCCATGAGGGGGATTACATTTCCCTGGATGGTTCTACAGGAAAGATCTACAAGGGCGACATCGCTACACAGGAAGCTACTGTAAGCGGTAACTTTGAGCGCATCATGAAGTGGGCTGACCAGTTCAGAACCCTGCGTGTACGCACCAACGCAGATACCCCTGCAGATACCCTGAACGCGGTTAAGCTGGGCGCCGAGGGTATCGGTCTCTGCCGTACAGAGCATATGTTCTTTGAAGCAGAGAGAATTCCGAAGATTCGTAAGATGATTCTGTCCGAGACAGTTGAGCAGAGAGAAGAAGCATTAAACGAGCTGATTCCATTCCAGAAGGGCGACTTCAAGGCCATGTACAAGGCTCTGGAGGGAAGACCTATGACCATTCGTTACCTGGATCCGCCTCTGCATGAGTTTGTTCCCACCGATCCGGAGGACATCAAGGCTCTGGCTGATGATATGGGAATGACAGTTGAGGCTGTTAACGCCAAGTGTGCTGAACTCCATGAGTTCAACCCAATGATGGGTCACCGTGGATGCCGTCTGGCTGTTACTTATCCGGAAATCGCTAAGATGCAGACAAGGGCTGTCATGGAAGCTGCAATCGAGGTTAAGGAAGAGTGCGGATATGACATTGTTCCTGAGATTATGATTCCATTAGTTGGCGAGAAGAAAGAGCTTAAGTACGTCAAGGACGTAGTGGTTGAGACTGCTGAACTGGTTAAGAAGGAGATGAACTCCGATATCCAATACCACATTGGTACCATGATTGAGATTCCGAGAGCAGCCCTGACTGCTGACAAGGTTGCAGAAGAAGCGGACTTCTTCTCATTCGGAACCAATGACCTTACACAGATGACCTTCGGCTTCTCACGTGACGATGCCGGCAAGTTCCTGGATTCCTACTACAAGGCTAAGATTTACGAGTCTGACCCATTTGCAAGACTGGATCAGGAAGGTGTTGGACAGCTGGTTAAGATGGCTGTTGAGAAGGGACGTTCCACAAAGGCAGACCTGAAGTGCGGTATCTGCGGCGAGCACGGCGGAGATCCTTCATCTGTAGAGTTCTGCCACAAGATTGGACTGAACTATGTATCCTGTTCTCCATTCCGCGTTCCGATTGCACGTCTGGCAGCTGCACAGGCGGCATTAAACAATAAGTAAGCGGCCGTTTGTTCGGTTGAAAAGTATACTTGATTATTAAGAAGTGTTTGATATAATAAAATCAGGCAAAAGAAATCAGATGTCCATGTGGGCACAAAACGAAAACCCCAGAGCAGCTACGCTGGGGTTTTCTTTTGATGTCATTGGCAAATATAGAGCCAGCGCCCAGGAGGTCGGAGTCGGAACTGGACATGGTAGCGGAGATGATCCCGGCAAACAGCAGGCCGCAGCTCAGGGCATGTATGGTGTTGATGGCCAGAACCGGCAGGGGATGGTGGGGATAAATGCATAGATAAAGTTCACCTGCGTGTCGGCCATGGGAAGCCATGGGGGCGCTGCGGCAGAGGGACAGCTGGAGGTGCTGGCAAGCTATGATATTACCCCGGAAACCATGGGATGCCCGATCCGCTCCTCCATGGAGGTGGTGGAGCTTGGGGTTTCTGAGAGAGGCAGACGGGTGCTTATTGACAGGAATGCATATGAAGCGGACGGCATTATCATATCCTGCAGGCTTAAGCCCCACAATGCGTTTAGCGGAGCTTATAATGCGTTTAGCGGAGCTTATGAGAGCGGGCCATGCAAAATGATGACAGTGGGCCTTGGCAAGCAGGAAGGCGCCAGCATTGTGCACAACGATGGAATGGATGTGATTGCTGAAAACATTCCCACCATGGCCAGTGTGGTGCTGGAAAAGGCAAAGATATTGCTTGCAATCCCATGCATGGAAAATGCATATGATGAGACCGATCATATTCTGCCAGTCCGTCAGGTCAGGTTCGAGACAGGGAAGATTCAGGCATTCGCAGGCTGACTGGGCCAGGTGCTCCTGCTCCATGACAAGGGGTACTTCATAAAGCACGTCCACATCCAGTTTCTGGAGTACGTGGTGAGGGGGAACATTACAGAAAAGGGCAATTTTGTTTTTGTTGCCTTCGTCCAGGGGCCGCTCAGAACGGCAGACAAGGATGTCAGGCTGGATTCCCATTCCCTGAAGGTCTTTGACGCTGGCCTGGGTGGGTTTTGTCTTGAGTTCGCCGGAAGCTTTTAGGTAGGGGCTAAGGGTTACGTGGATCAATTTATTCAACGTACACACCGTGTACGCCTCATGAATTTATGTACAACTGACAAAAAATCATTATATTTTAGCGGTTCATTGACAGGTTGGATAAATGTTGGTAATATTATGGTGAAGTTAATATGATTTAAATGAGGAGCAGTATGAAGATTATAAGGATTGAACAAGAGGAAGCATATATCCAGAAAGCACAGAATGTTACGATTGAAGAGTTGTGTGAAAAATTTGGAGTGTCTAAAAATACAATACGCAGGGATCTGATAGAGTTAGAGAAGAAGGGGAGCATTGTAAAGAATTACGGGGGTGTTTCCAGTACGATCCAGAACTATGATGTTGGAATGCTTCCGTTTAATACGCGGGGACACCTGATGCTGGAGGAAAAGAAAAGAATTGCAGAAAGAGCAGCAGAATTTATAAATGACGGAGATTATATTTTTGTGGATTCCGGTTCTACGGTTTGTAATCTGGTGGATTACATAAAGAATCTCAAAGTCACAGTGCTGACAAATAATCTGGATTTTATTATAAGAGCCCTGCAATATCCTAATATTCAGATCATCACATTTTCAGGTATCCTGAACAGGGATTACTACTCCTTTACAAGTATTGATGAGAGGAGCGCGGAAATACTTTCAAGCTATAATTTTACCAAGGCATTCATGGCAGCAACCGGCGTAACTGTACAGTATGGTGTTATGAATTCCCTTCTTTCTGATAATGAATTAAAGGTAACTGCAGTTAATCGTGCCCAGGAGGTATATTTGCTGGTTGATCATACTAAATTTGGAAAGGTGACCATAAAATCTTATGGATCCCTGGAACAGATTGACACCATTATTACAAACCAGCCTCCGTCTGATGAGATGATAGAGAGTATCCGGCAATGCGGCTGTGAAATTATTATTGTTTAGTGAAATTAATAAGATTCAAAAAATCCATGGACTGGTGGAATTTCCCAGCCCATGGATTTTTTATATTATCATAAAATAACTATAATACAACCACAAAATAATCAAATTATACCAAAACACTACCAAAATATATTGACAAGATAACCATTAAGTGATACTATAATGACGAAACCACAGATGATTATTGTAGCATTATCCAATGATTTTTACAAAGAAGGGGGAACTTTCAAATGAAAAAAATTATGACACTCATTGCCGCAATCTCAATTGCCAGCACAATACTGTACGGATGCGGAGGAAAAGAGGCCGCTGTACCAACAACTTCAGGTGGAGGTCAGAATGTGGAGGCAGTTGAACGGAGCGGGGAAACTATTAAATTTACAATCACATCAGATTCACCTAAACGGGCAGAATACTGCCAGTTATTCGTGGATTACGTTGCCATGGCTTCAGAGGGGAAGTATGTGGGTGAGGTTCTTGCGGCCAGTTCATTGGGCTCTGCTGCGGATACAGCCCAGATGATACAAATGGGTACATTGGATTTCAATCTGAACGATGATATGTCAATTGATGGTATTCTTGATGGAAAACTGGGATTTGCATGGCTTCCTGGTCTCGTATCAGACTATGATGAGGCAGATCAATATTATAATGAGGGGTGGATTGCAGACCAGGCTGCAAAGATCATGGAAGAGAACAACATAATCAGAATCAGTTCTTTTTGTAATGGTTTTAGGCAGGTGGGGAATATGAAGCGTGAGATAACTGACATGTCTGATCTGAAAGGACTAAAAATCAGAATCCCCTCTGTAGCTTCTGTAGAATCCTTCTATGAGAAATGCGGTGCCCTTCCTGTTTCAATTCCAGGGTCTGAGGTATTGTCAGCTATCCAGACAGGGACGGTAGACGGGCTTGATAATGCGGTATTCAACTATGTAAATCAGGGGTTAACAGATGTTATAAAGTATATTACTGAACTGAATTACTGCTATTCCGGCGGCTGTTTTGTATCAAGCCCTAAATTCTGGAACACTCTAAGCGATGATGATAAGGACATGTTTACGGAGTGTGCGAGGAAAGCATCAGCAGAGTTTACGGAATATTTTAGGAATACAACAGATGAACTGGTAAATAGTGGTGTTGACAGCGGACAGTGGGTGGTATCACAGCCGTCAGAGGACATGAAGGCTGGGCTGCAAAAGATTTATGAAGAAATATGGGAAGAATCAAAAGGCAAATATCCAGCGGATATTATGGATATGATCATCAGCGGAGATTATAAAAAATAAGGTTTTAAAGCTGTGTGAAAGAGGGAATGTATATGGGAGAAAGTATATCAGCAAGATCGCATTATATGAATGTATTTGAAAAAATAAATCACTGCTTTCTTTATTTTGAAAAGATTGTGCTTACGTTCTGCACCATTGTTCTTGTTATAGCTATTTTTATTCAGGTTGTCTGCCGTTACATATTACTGATCTCTACCCCGTGGGCAGAAGAATTGGCACGGTATCTGTTTGTGTGGATGGCTTATCTGGGAGGGGGATATGCGCTCCATACTGGGGGACAGATAGAGATTGATATAGCGCCTACCATTATCAAATCATTGAAAGGGATAAGCACTGCAACAAAAGACAGGATCATTCTGCTGTTAAAAACAGTAGGTCTGGTGATAACAGTAGTGTTTCTCCTTGGATTTTGCTGGGTATTTGGGAATTATATTATGTTCATAGCTGGAGGAAGCCAGACATCCCAGACAATGCATATCCCTATGTGGATTGTATATTTCCCCGTACTTATTGGATCCCTTATTACGGTGTGGCATGGAGTATACAGGATATTGTGCAATATTTGGCCGGTATCTGTTAATGTAGATTGAGGGGAGGGGGATAAAATATGACACCATTAACAGCATTATTGGTTTTTATAGGTACGTTTTTATTTGTGGCAATCGTTTTTGTGATTCCTGTTAGCTACGCATTGGGAATTGCCTCTATGGTTGTGTTTATGGCTGGGGGCCATGATGTGGTGACGGTTGCACAGTATGCATGGTCCTCCCTGGACAGCTTTTCCTTCCTGGCAATACCGTTTTACATATATGCCGGTACATTGATGGAATACAGCGGCATTTCCAAAATGCTGATAAACTGGATCGGAGGTATTATAGGCAGGGTAAGAGGAAGTCTGGGAATCATAACCATTCTTGCATCCATGGCCTTTGGCGTACTTACCGGTTCTGCTATGGCAACAATATCTGCCATTGGAAAAATTGTTCAGCCGCAAATGGAAAAAGAGAAATATCCCAGAGGCTATGTGGCGGCATTGCTGGCAGCTACATGCTTTTTGGGGATCCTTATTCCTCCGTCCGTACCGGGGATCATGTACGCGCTGTCGGCAGGAATTAAAATATCGGATGTCTGGATGGTCACTATTGGACCGACGCTTATTTTTATGGTTGGATATATCACTGTTAATTATTGCAGGATTGGGCGTCATCTTCCAAAGCCGGAGGCAGTTTCCATAAGTGGAACTGAACGTCTGGAAGAGTTTGGAAAAAACACATTTCGTGCAATTCCAGCATTACTCATGCCTGTTATTATATACGGATGTATATATGGAGGCATCTGTACGCCTACAGAAGCCGGTGCGTTAAGTGCGGTATATGGCATTTTTTATTATCTGATTTTGTGGTTTGTAAATAAGAAAGCGATCAAGATCGATTTCCTTACCATAGCAGCGATCAGCGGTGCATCAACAGCTGTGATCGGATTGTTAAATGCTTTTTCGGTTATTGCAGGAAAAGTGATAACACTCACGGGAGTCTCTGGTTTCCTCTCAAACCTCATTACACAGTCCATTTCAACCAAAGGCGGTTTCCTTTTAATGATTAATATCCTATTTTTGTTTATGGGAACATTTATGGATATTAATGCCACTATCCTGATCATGACGCCGCTTCTTCTTCCGGTTGCAATGAACGCTTATGGTATTACAGCGCTCCATTTTGGCGCGATCATGCTTGTGAATATGTGCGTGGGTTTTTTGACACCGCCTTTTGCAGTGGGGATATTTGTGGGACAAAAAATCGCAGGAGCTACATTTACAGACACAGTAAAGGAAGCAGTCCCCTTTATCATAGTTGGTCTGGCGGCGATTTTAGTCACAACTCTTTGCCCTGGATATTTAATGTTTTTTGTTAATCTGTTTACGTAAATAAAATATACCCGGGTTATAATTTAAGAAAGGTAAAGGTGATGTTTGATGGAATTTATGGGATATAGTGCAAGAATGCGCCGGTTAATGCCTGAAAAGGACGGCAGATATTTCGGATTGACTGTGGACCACAGTATGGCCAGGGGGGTTATGAGAGGACTTGATACATTCCAGAAGACCATAGATGATATGTGTGCAGGAGGACCGGATGCAATAACCATGCATAAAGGATTGGCAGAACGGTGCTTTGGCCAACATGCAGGTATTACACCCTTGGTATTGAAATGCACTACTTTTTCTCCCTACCAGCCGGATTTTGACACACCGGTGGCCACGGTAGAGGAAGGGGTAAGACTGGGAGCGGACGCAGTGTCCATAGGGTGTATTGTATGTGGAGACAAACAGCCGCAGCAGTTATCTACACTGGCTGATTACTGTAAGAAAGCAAAAGAGCTGGGAATGCCTGTCATATCCCACATATATCCAAGAGGAAACTGCTTAAAAGATGAAGCCAGATATGATTGGAAAAATATACTGTATGCAACAAGAGCTGCGGCAGAGTTGGGAGTTGATCTGATCAAGACCAATTATACGGGAGATCCGGAAAGTTTTGCAAGGGTAGTGGAAGGAACCCCCAGTATGGTTGCCATTGCTGGAGGCGATAACTGTCGAACTCCCCAGGAATTGTTTAAAATGACGAAGGACGTACTGGACTCCGGTGCAGCGGGAGTTACCTATGGCAGGTTTATCATACAGTATCCCAAAATCACTCCGATTGTCAAAGCGGTAAAGTCGATCATACATGGCGGATATTCAGTGAAAGAAGCAATGGAACTATTGGAAGAGCTGGAACATGAGTGATGGAGATGACATAATGCAATTGGACAGATTTAGAAAAATAGATGTAATAGCAATGGGAAGGGCAACGGTAGACCTGTACGCAAATGAGACAGGGCCTATGGAAGATGCAAAGACATTTTCCAAATACGTGGGAGGGTCTCCGGCAAATACCGCTGTTGCCATGGCTAACCTTGGACTGAAGGTGGGATATATTGGAAAAGTGTCGGATGATGCCTTCGGAAGATTTATATGTTCCTATTTGAATGGAAAAGGTGTGGATGTTTCCCATATACGTACTGATGACACGGGAAGAAGATCAGGATTGACCATGGGAGAGATCAGAGAAGATGGGAAGTGCAGTTATTTTATGTACCGGCAGGATTGCGCGGATTTGAATATACAGTGTACAGAGATCGATGAAAAATATATTGCCGATGCGAAAATGCTTCTGATATCCGGCACATCACTTACACATAGCCCTGCCAGAGAAAGCGTTTTTCTTGCCATGTCCTATGCCAGGAAAAACAACACCAGGATCATACTGGATTTAGACTACAGGACCGATACGTGGGATACGGAGGAGGAAGCATCTGTATATTACCATATGGCAGCGCTTCAATCAGATATGGTGATCGGTACACGAGAAGAATTCGATGTTATGGAGCGGATGTTTCTTCCTGGGAACAGGGATGATAAGAAATCAGCAGAATATTTCCTTGAGCGTGGGGCGGAATATGTGTCTATAAAAAGGGGAAAGGAAGGTTCCTGTATATATACCAAAGAGGATATCTATCATGGCGGAGTATATCCTGTAAAAGCGGTCAAAACATTCGGTGCAGGAGATGCTTACTCTGGTGCATTTAATTATGGGATAATCAGTGGATTTACTATGGAAAAGTGTTTGATGTATGCGGCTGCGGCTGCCTCCATTACGATATCAGGACACAGCTGTTCTGATTCAACTCCTACACTGGAACAGATAGATAGATTTATTACAGAGAATGACTATATATGCGGATAAAAAAAGGAACTGTCGGTTGGGCCGTTAAGGCAGAACCGGCAGTTCCTTTTTTAGAAGGGAAGGCATGAAACGATTATTCTCAATTACGGATGATTTGACAGGGGCAGCAGATTCGGGCAGCTATTTTACAAACAGGGGGATTGAACTGACTAATTATACGGAATTGAATCCGGATAAAATCACTTAGTCATCAGAACACAATATATGTTTATTCCTGATATCTTAAAAAAGGGGGTTCAATACCGGATAGAATGTATTGATATAGTAAAGGGTACGCAGATGAAATTGGTACAAAGAGTTGCCAGGGCTGTTGGTCAGGATAACAGGGTCATTGTTTTTGATGCGATCACAAAAGAGGATGGGAAACGGCTCGTATCATCAAGGCTCCACTGGCTTACTTCGTACCCAAAATCATTTGGGCTGCTGCAGGCAAGGACGATGATCGGCATGATCTGGTCCGGCGTAAAAACAGACGGGGCACCGGGGCGTTTTTTATCGGACAGGACTGCCCGTATCTCATCTTCAAGCTTTTCCGGGTCGTCCATTTCAATCCTCCGCAAGGCTGGGAGCGCCGCGAGGAACCGACTGCGCCAGGTGGCAACATTATTATAATGAAGCCCGACCTGTGGTGCAATATTCTGGTTGAGTTCCCCCTGTGACGCAAGCAGGACAATGCTGGCTCTTTTGACCAGTCCTGACGGAAGGGAGCGGCTTTTTGAAAAAGCAGATAATATGTTTTTCATGGCATCAGATAAAACCGGGATAGTATCAATTGTTTTCCTTCGCATAATAACCCATCCATTCTTTAGTGATAGAATTATTATGCACCGACTACAATAAAAAAGCAACGTCTATTCATTATTATTTTGGCAATGCTGTACTAGCAATTTATCCAAGGCAACGGTGGTTCGTGCCATCAACTGGTTGTATCATTTTGGCATTATTGGCTTCTGTGGAAAGATTGTAGAGCTTGACATTCTTGATTTTAAACCGGGAAGACGTTGTTATTTTATGGATTTAGGAATTGCGAATTTCTACATGACACAAGCTGGTCTTGATAAGGCTTCCATAAATGGGACGCTTAATGAAAATTATGTATATATAAACCTGGTGAAAAGGCTGGATTTTCCACAGCAGATTGCATTTGAGACACCGGCTTTTGCCACATATAAGAATAGAGAAATCGACTTTTACGTACAGAGTCTGAAAGAGCGGACACGGTATGCTGTTGAGGTAAAGTCTGGTAAGCAGTCTGGAAATACAGCCAAAAAGGCGCTTTATGACGGTAAAGCAGATTATCTTCTTTACCTGAAAGGTAATACCCATGGCGGTGTTGAGGGTAAAACAATTACCCGGCCAATCTATGCACTGGAACGATTTCATTTTTAACTGTAACGGGGTATATTAACACATCAATTAAATTATTTTACAAATGAAGAAGCCGTTGCAAAATAGATGAGTAATCTATGGAGCAATGGCTCTTTCTTTTTGCTTAAAAACAGAAAACGGACTCCGAAGAGTCCGCAATCCATGGCATAATAAATTATGCCGAGTAAAATAAAATACCATAAAAATTTACTAGAACTCGGCGCAGCTTATCAACTGGTTTTGCCATTAAGTTTGAAAGGTTTGGTTCCCAACGATGATTCTGTCCGACTGCTGAGCCACGAATTGGAGGATTTAGATTACAGCTTGCTGTATCAGGCTTACTCTGCCAAAGGCAGAAATCCGGCAGTGGACCCAAAGACCATGTTCAAGATCCTGACCTATGCGTATTCCCAAAATATTTATTTTTCCCGTAAAATTGAAACTGCCTCCAAACGCGACATCAACTTCATGTGGCTGCTGGCCGGGCAAAAGGCACTGGAATACAGTACCATCGCACGGTTCCGCACAGGCTTTTTGGCGGATGCCTGTGAAAATCTCTTTTACCAGATGGTCAGAAGGCTGGAAAACTCCGGTGAACTGTCAAAGGAAACCGTGTTTATTGATGGAACAAAGCTGGAGGCCTGCGCCAATAAATACACCTTTGTCTGGAAAAAATCGGTTGGAAAATGGGAAGAAAAAATGTTCTGGAAGATACAGGATGCGGTTATACGGATCAATCAGGAGTATATCCAGTCATTCTGCGTCAAAGAAGCCACTCGGACAGAGGATCTTCAGAACATCTGTCGTTTCCTGGAACAGGTTTGCAGGGAACAACAAACGGTGTTTGTACATGGAAGAGGGAAACGGAAGAGCCGGAACCAGCGATATTTGGAGCTGTTCCACCGATTTTTAGAGCGGCAGACGGTTTATGACTGGCATACAGCCAGCTTCCAGGGAAGGAATAACTACTGCAAAACAGATCCGGATGCTACATTTATGCACATGAAGGATGACCATATGCGGAATGCACAGATCAAACCGGGCTATAACGTCCAAATCGGAGTAGATAGTGAATATATCATTGGGGTAGATATATTTCAAGACAGGAATGATGTCTGGACGCTGGTAGCATTTTTAAAGACAATGGAGGAAAAGCTGGGATTCCGTTATCCAAGTGTGACAGCGGATTCCGGATATAAGTATTAATCTAAATCTTTTGTATGCTGTTTCAAAACAGATGAATAAATATTATCCTGAATAATTCCTCAGAAGCCCTTTTATGTCAGAACTGGCGAAAGAACATTGTTCGGGGATTTTGATTAAATTTGATGTATTATTTTGTTGACAGTTGTTATTGCATTATTTATAATATAAACAAATGAACGCGCGTACATAATGAATAAAAATGTTACAAGGAATAAGGAGGATATCATGGGATACAATTATAAACAGATTGCCGAGTCGGTTGTTAAATGTATTGGTGGTCAGAAAAATATTAAATCCGTGCAGCATTGTGCTACCAGACTTCGTCTGATTGTTGTGGATAAAGAGAAAATAGATGAAAAAGGAATGGGGGATATTGAGGGAGTAAAAGGTACATTTTTTACAGCAGGACAGTTCCAGATTATTTTTGGTACAGGACATGTCAACCGAGTCTATGAAGAAGTGACCAAGCTGGGCATCAATGAAACAACGGAGAGTGAAGCAAAAGAGGCGAAAATGGATGGAAAGAATCGGTTGCAAAAGGCAATTCGAACTTTTGGGGATGTATTTGTTCCGGTTATCCCGGCTCTAGTTGCTACGGGTTTATTCCTAGGACTTAAGGGGGCACTTCTCAACGATAATTTTCTTTCAATCTTCGGAATGACAACTGCAGAAGTACCTCAGACATTTTCTGTCTTAGTGGATGTATTGTCGGGGACAACATTTGCATTTCTTCCGGCGATTGTTTGCTGGTCCACTTTCAGGGTGTTCGGTGGTTCCCCGGTGCTGGGATTGATTCTTGGTCTCATGCTAGTCAACGGCGCACTTCCAAACGCTTATTCTGTGGCCGATCCGTCAAGCGGAGTTGTTCCAATTTATCTGTTCGGGTTTATACCTATTGTAGGATACCAGGGCAGTATCCTTCCTGCTTTTGTGGCGGGCTGGCTTGGAAGTAAATTAGAAAAAAAATTGAGAAAGACGGTTCCAACAACCTTTGATTTTATGGTTACTCCTTTCTTGGTTCTTCTCATTATGCTTCTTCTTTCACTTGTTGTTATTGGACCAATCTTGCATGGAGTAGAAAATAATCTTCTGTCAGCTATGGAGGTGGCACTACATTTGCCTTTCGGTATTGGAGGTCTGATAATAGGATTCTTCTGGTCAATCATAACGCTAACTGGAGTACATCATATTTCAAACATGCTTGAGATTAGCCTTCTGGCAAATACAGGATTTAATCCGATGAATGCAATTCTTTGTATGTGTGGGTTTTCTTCATCTGGTGTCTGCCTTGCTATTGCTTTAAAGGCAAAAAAGAAAGAAGTTCGTGTAATTGGTCCCAGCGCCACTGCATCTGCTTTGCTAGGAATTGGGGAACCGGCCCTATTTGGTGTGCTTCTGAGATACAATATTAAACCATTTATTTTAAGCTGCTGTGTAAACGGAGTGGCTGGAATGATTGCGATGATTATCGGTCTTCAGGGAACAGGAAATGGAATTACGACAATTCCGGGAATTTTATTGTATATTTATTCACCACACCAGTTGATTATGTACATTATTTTGGCGGCGGTAACGTTTATTTCAGCTTTTGTTTTGGCGTGGATATTTGTCGTTCCAAAGGAAGTTATGGAAGAGTGATAAAAAGAGGGCAAAACAGTGATTCAAATATTGAAAAATGAGAAAAATCAGCAATTGTTTTTCCTAAATACTTCCGATACTTCTCTGGTTCTTTTTGTTCCGGAAAGCAGACACGTATTTATACCGCACTGGGGAGGAAAAATAGAGCCGACTGATATCGGATATATAATTGAAGAAATTTCTAGGGCAAGTTACCTGCCTGATGCGGATGGAAAAAAGAATTTTAAATTAGAACAGATGCCTCAGATTTACCCTTCATACGGGTATACAGATTTGCGGGAGCCGGCATTTTCTTTTAGGTGGAAAGACGGATCCAGGATTACAGACCTTCGTTACCGTTCTTACAGTACATATAGAGGGAAAAGAAAACCTGAGAGACTTCCAGCAGTGCTTTCAGATGAAGATAGCGAGGTTCTTGAAATCGTACTTTGTGATACATTAAAGCAGACTGAGGTGACGTTGGTATTCGGAGTTTTTGAAAAATACAATGCGATTACCCAGTCTGTACTGGTAAAAAATAAAGGTGAAGAAGCGTTCTATATTGAAAAAATTTGTTCTGCAAATATGGATTTGTTATTCAGTGACTTGGATTTGATCCATCTGTCGGGTGCATGGGGAAGAGAATGTAATATTAAGAGAAGGCATCTGGAACAGGGAATACAGGCAGTAGGCAGTACACGGGGGGCAGGCGGACATGGACAGAATCCGTTTGCTGCACTTGTATCGCCGGATACTTCGGAAGATCAAGGAGAAGTCTATGCAATGAATTTTGTATATAGCGGAAATTTCCTTGCTGAGGTAGAGGTGGATATGCATGAGAATAGTCGTTTCCAGATTGGAATCCATCCATTTGAATTTGAATGGAAGCTAAATCCGGGATATGAGTTCCAGACGCCGGAAGTGGTTCTGGTCTATTCAGGGAATGGACTGGGACAGATGTCCCGAACGTTTCACAAATTGTATCGTGAGTGTCTGATGCCAACAAGGTTTAGAAATCAGGAGAGACCAGTTCTGCTCAATAGTTGGGAGGCGAACTATTTTGATTTTACGAGAGACAGTCTTGTCTCGCTGGCAGCACAGGCAGCAGAGGCGGGGGCAGAATTATTTGTATTAGATGACGGGTGGTTTGGTCGGCGGGATGATACAACAACATCAATAGGAGACTGGATACCTTACGAGAAGAAGCTAGGAGGGAATCTGGAGAGTTTAATCAGTGATATCCGTAAGCGGAAAATTGCATTTGGGTTGTGGTTTGAACCCGAAATGGTATCCCCGGACAGCGAATTGTACAAACAGCACCCGGAGTGGGTCATACAGGTAAAAGGGCGGAGAATAGAAAAATCTAGAGATGAATATGTTCTGGATCTTGCAAATCCTGCTGTATGTGAATATATTATCCGGAGTGTAGGGAAGATTTTGAGTGAAAACTCAATCTCTTATGTGAAATGGGATATGAATCGGAACTTTACAAATACAGGGTCTCTCTACCTGTCCCCGGAACAGCAGAAGGAGTTGCCACATCGCTATATGCTTGGACTTTACCATATTATGGAAACCTTAACGAAAGAATTTCCGGATGTACTTTTTGAGGGTTGTGCAGGAGGAGGTGGAAGGTGCGATCCTGGAATGCTTTATTATATGCCTCAGATATGGGTCAGCGATGATACGGACGCTCTGGAGAGATTGCCGATTCAATATGGGACATCACTCGTATATCCGTCGATTGGAATGGGTTGTCACATTTCGGATGTTCCGAATCATCAAACAGGGAGAAGAGTCAGCCTTGAAACTAGGGCGGCCGTTGCAATGTGGGGGAATCTGGGACTTGAATTGAATTTTAACAAGATTGATAGTGCAGAAAAAATTCAAATAAAAAAATATATTGGTTTTTATAAAAAGGTAAGATATATAATTCAGTTCGGAGACCTGTATCGTTTAAAGGGACTGGAAATTGGGAACGAATATGCGTGGATGTATATCAGTGACGATGGAGAAAAAATATTGATTACTTATGTACAGATTATGTCTCGTCCCAATACAGTGTCAAAACGTTTAAGATTGACGCATGTAGAAAAACAAGCTTTGTACAAAGACACTTTATCTGGTAGACGTTTTCATGGAAGCGAGCTGTCCGAAATTGGGCTGGAAATCGGAAAGATTAGTAGGGACGGAGATTCACAGCAGTGGCTTTTAGAGAAAGTTTCAGAAAAAGATAAGGGACAAATATAAAATTTAAAGTAGACAGACTGTGCCGAACTTATGACATTTTGTTTCTTCCGTGAAAGATTGACTATTTATAGCAAATCTTCTAAAATAAAATTATTGGGTTTAAATGCGATACTTTCATGTAATTATGACAATATAGGATATTGCTGTATCGTGGGAGGAGGAAATAGAGATATGTCAAATATGCAAGATATTGCTGATAAGGCAGGTGTTTCTAGGGCGACAGTTTCCAGAGTTCTCTCTGATCATCCGTCAGTTAAGGCTGCAACACGGAAAAAAGTACTCCATTGGGTTAAAGAGTTGGGATATGAACCGAATCTGATTGCTCAGAGTTTAGCGGGAAATAGCACAAATATTATCGGCGTTATAGTGCCGGAAATCGCCTATCCGTTTTTCAGTGAGATTATTGAGGCAATTGAAAGTCAAGCATTCTATGAAGGCTACAGTGTTATTATATGTAATACAAACCGGAGTTTGGAAAAAGAAAAAAATATATTAACAGGATTAAATAAAAGAAAAGTGGACGGGATTATAGCGGTCCCTGTCTCAACCGAATTCAGTCTGAATTCATATAGAAAATTGAATATTCCAGTTACGATGATTACAAAAAAGGTGGAAGGTTTCCATTCGATTTATATATCCCATTATAGGGGTGGGGAACTGATGGCAAAACATTTTCTCAGTGTCGGGTTTCGGAAAATAGGCTATATCGGACCTGTCAAGAAATCTACATCGGCTATAAAATTCCAAGGATTACGGGATTATCTTTTGGCGAACGGAATAGAACTTACAGACGTAATCGAATGTGATCCGCCGGCGAATATGAATGCTACCGGGGTATCAGAAAATGTCAAAAATTATATTTTGGTCAGAGGGATTCAAAGTGAAGTATTGCTTGCCAACGATGATATTTCTGCCTGTGAAGCCATATCAGCATTGCAGATGCAGGGCATATCCGTGCCGCATGATATAGCGGTTGCGGGGTTTGACAATTCTCTGCTCGCAAGGGAAATGAATCCTAAACTGACTTCGCTGGCACAGCCTTTGGAGATGATTGGAAAAAAAGCTGTGGAAGTACTTCTTGATCAGATAAATTACCATACTCAGCCCCAGATGTATGAGATGGAATCTCGTGTGGTAATAAGAGAATCAACAGTGAGCTGGAATGTACAGCAATCGTGAAACTTGTCACGGTATCAGGTTTATAAATATAAGATATCGGAATAAGACATCCCTGAATTCGGAATGACTACAGTCATCTTGGTTCAGGGATATTTTTATTTCGTGAGAAAATAGGTAATTGTTAAATGATTTCTTACCATTAGTTGGACGAAAAAAAGCGCCCATAGGTAAGGAGAAAAAAGGTCAGTATCCAGAAAAACTCTGGAATGACATAAATGTCAGATTTTTGGGCGCACTTATAGCCCATAGATTTACGAACCATGATAATTGAATACTTTTTCAGGCAACCAGCGGTTTTAAACTCCGTATATATTCCGGACAGTTCATACGAAAGGCAACAATCACTGTAAGCTGGCTGGCGATTCCGGCAAGAAAAACATCTGCTTTCGTGGTTGCATGATTTCTGGTATGTTTGCCAGCTATGCACATATTTATTTTGAAGTGATTGATGGCTCTTTCTATGGAAGTTCTTATTTTATAGAGGGCATCCCATTCAGGGGTATTACGCTGGATTCCCGGAAACATGCGAAAATCCATGTTTTCATAGGTGTAAGTGGTTCGGCCTTTTTTGGCTGTGCTGCAAGGATGTTCGCATTCACAAATCCAATGCCCGTTTTTCATATGAACTTTGGGGCAGCGCCATTTGATACGGTCAGAACGTCCTTCTTCCTTTGTAACGCCACAATACTTCATGGCCAGCAGAGGATCATTGGGGCAGGTAGGATATCCGTATTCATTGTAGCCTACTTTTTTAAGGGAACTTTCGTTACGTGGGTTGTATGGGAGCAGGACTTTCTGATATCCAAACTCGTTTTTCAGGAAGCCGTAAATGTCAGCAGAATCAAAGGCGGCATCTCCTAAAAAAGTATTCGGGTGGAAATCCGGATGTGCAGAGAAAAAGTCAGAGAGAACCGGCTTTAAAGCAGCGGAATCGCTGATGGTCTTATCTTCATCAGAGGAATCCGACTTTTTCTCAACCGGAAGTTCCGGATGTGCAGCCTTAAAATCATCATCAAAAAATACGATGTCCCTGACAATACCAAGACCATTCGTGAGGATGCCGAATTTATCGGCATAGCAAAAATGCCCATTGATATACATCTGTTTGGCATCGGGAGAGGAAGCAGCCTGCGAAGGCATAAGCCCGTAGGCCATCTTGTAGGGATCCACATCCGGCTTGTCTTATAAAAAGACTTTAAGCGTTTGATAAGAGCATTGAGAGTTTTGGGATTATTTTCATTCACAAACAGTTCAATACCAGAGGTGTCGAAGGTAAGGATCCGGGCAAGAGAAGAATCAATCATCTGGCAGATGGGTTCTGTATAATCGACCATCTGGCGGAACATGAGTTCAATATAGGGTTCAAAGTTCTGGCGGAATCTGGTGAACAGAGGAGCATCGGGGACTTTGGAAAAACCACAAAAATCACGAAGTTCCTTACAGATGGAAAGAAAAAGGATGAGCAGAGAATCAGTAGGGATAGAAAAAATCTTCTGGAGGATGAGAGAGGAAAGGAAGCCGGTTAAGGGATAAACCCTGTTACGGCCAAGGTGCTGATAAAAAGCATTGGTAAAGACAGAGGGGATGAAATCGTTTATATCGAAATGTTCATCCAGAAGCTGGAAGAAGGAAGGTGTATCTTCCATAAACATATCCTGACAGTCTGAAAAAGTATCATTTAAAGAAATCTGACGATATTTAGCAGCCATAAATTTACAGCATTGCTTAAATATCAGTGATTAAATTACTAATGGTATCCCGGCATATGT